>Ga0315336_1004487_pt1 | contig 16470 bp, 13 predicted proteins | sample ASW5metaG_FD_204512 | JGI IMG/M metagenome (GOLD analysis project Ga0315336, IMG submission 204512) | Ammonia-oxidizing marine archaeal communities from Monterey Bay, California, United States - ASW #5 | ecosystem: Environmental > Aquatic > Marine > Intertidal zone | place: USA: California...
CGTTTGTGCAACGGATTCTGAAATACGCAGACATGATGATTGGTGCAGCGTTGTTTAATGTACGCCAGACCGGTCTGGATAAGCAGCCGGCAGTACAGGAAAAACTTGCTCAACTTGCGGTATACCGCGAGGGTATCCATGCCCATCTGACCGCCTCGATCGCTCTTGCCGAAAAGAGTCCCAGCGATCTGTTGATGCCCAACCAGTCGCTGCTCTTTACTGGTCGGGTTCATGCCTGTGCCAACCTCCCTGCGATGATGCACCTGGCGCGTGAGTTATGTGGCGGCCAGATCTGCGTTACGCCAGATCTTGCCTGTTTCGAAGACCAGGAAAGCGGCCCTTGGCTGGAAAAATACTATTCGGTCAATGAAAACTGGAAGGCCGAGGACCGCCGAAAGCTGCTGGCCTATGCCCGGGATCTACTGAACTCGGATTATGCCGGCCACCGACTGACTTTCCAGCTTTTTGCACAGGCGCCACCCTTTGCACACCTGGGCGCGGTCTACCGCAACTTTGGCTGGGATGATGCGCTTGATTTCGTTAAACGCTCAGCCGACTTGTCTGATAGGGTAACCTCTAATTGAGGATTGATCTTGGACCCCAGGATAATCGACAGTTCCAGACTGCCAGATTGGCTCGGTATCACCGTTGGCTCAGACCAGAGTCCAACGGATGAACAGAAAAGAAGGAGGCGATGACATGATTCATGAACGTATTCGGCCGTTCAATACGCGGGAAACTTATCCTGAGCAGGATCTCGACAATGATCTTTGTCAGGCGGTGGTTGCCCGAGGAACCTGGGTATTCCTGCGCGGGCAGGTTGCCCAGGATCTGGACACCCGAGAGTCGCTGCATAGCGGAGATGCCTCGGCGCAAACCGCCAAGGCGATGGAAAACATCCAGATGCTGCTGCACGAGTCGGGCAGCGAGCTTGGGCATATCTGCAGGATCGTGGTGTATCTCACGGATATTCGATACCGTGATGCCGTGTACCAGGAGATGGGCAAATGGCTGAAAGGTGTATTTCCCTGCTCAACGGGTCTGGTGGTGCCGGCATTGGCGAGACCGGAGTGGGTCGTAGAGATAGAAGTCACTGCAGTAATACCTGATTGAGGTAATCGGCATGTTGAGTGAGATACAGACATCTGAATTCAAAGACCGGGGCTACTTAATGTTGCCGGGCCTCGTCTCAGAGGCGGTTTGCAAAGATTTGCTTGCGCAACTGGACCAGTGGGTACAAGAGAGTCGGGGCCATCAGGCTAACTATGGTTTCAATACGCCTAATGGTAAGGCACGTTTCGATCTTGAGAAGGACCACAGTGCAACTAACCCGCGTCTGCGTCGGGTGGCGAATCCAGTGGACATCTCGGAGGTTTATCAGACGTTATTGTTCGAGGGAGACCTGCCGAAGGTGGTTGCAGATCTTATCGGCCCCAACGTCTTTTTTCACCACTGCAAACTCAATAATAAGTTTCCTGGGGCCGGTACCCGCGTGGAATATCACGCCGACCATCCCTTTGATCCGCACACCAACGACGACGGCCTCACGGTGTTGCTTTTTCTTGATGATATGGACGAAGGCAATGGCTGCGCGCGTTTGGTGCCCGGCTCACACCGGGAGCGGTACACTCATTTTCATGATGGTAAGTTCACGGGATCGACTGACCCGGCACTGTTTGATGAGTTTGATGGCCGGGCAGACAGCCTTGTTGGTAAAGCGGGGGATGTTTGTCTGATGGATATCTGGACACTGCATGGGGGTAGTTCTAATCAGTCTCAGGACCGGGACCGGCGAATGCTGATTGCCGATTACCGTGCCGCTGACGCCTTCGCCATTATGCCGCCTGCCGTTCCCTCCCGGTTCTACCGGCGGATCGTGGCGGGCGAGCCGACGCACGTTGCCCGCTTGCGGGAAGGCACGATGGAGATTCTTGAGCCCTATCCAGATGACTCATTTTTCGGTCTTCAGGGACAGCAGGCAGCAGGCGAGACAGTACAGTGACCTTCTCGATTGTGGGGATGTGCGAGCGGACCGAAACGGCGGGCGTCGCGATCACCACCTCCAGTATCAGCGTGGGCAGCCGATGCCCTTGGGTCAGGACTGGTGCCGGCGCTGTGGCCACGCAGAATGTCACCGACCCCTCTATCGGCAATGAGATGCTTGATCTGATGGCACAAGGTGCGGACGCGCCGGTGGCGCTGGCCGCGGTCATGGATGGGCGGCCATTCGCTGAGTATCGACAGGTTACGGCCGTCGATCTTCGCGGCAATATTGCCGAGCGTACGGGAACAGAAATTCTCGGCATGCACGCAGTGTCCCACGGCAGCCAATGTGTGGCCGCAGGTAATCTGCTCTCATCGACCCGAGTACCCGGGTCGATGACCGACGGATTCTCCCGGCACGCTGATCTTCATCTTGCGGAGCGCCTTTTATGCTCACTTGAGGCCGGTGTGGCGGCAGGCGGGGAAGAAGGTCCCACACATTCGGCAGCACTGCTGGTGGCGGGTGAGAACGCCTGGCCCCTGGTGGATCTTCGGGTTGACTGGTCTGATGACCCGGTGGGAGATCTTCGTAATCTTTGGGTTCTTTACCAACCGCAGATGAATGATTATCTGGACCGTGCACTCAACCCGGCGGTGGCGCCGGCGTACGGAGTCCCTGGTGATCTGTGAGCGTTTCTGACAGCAACGATCTGACGTCGGACTCTGCGCTGTATAAACTGCTGGAGCGGTTGATTGCATTTGATACCACCAGTCGCAATTCCAATCTGGAGTTGATCGCCTGGGTAAAGGACTATCTATCTGGTTTTGGCATCGAAAGCCTTCTGGTTCACGACGAAACCGGGTCCAAGGCTAATCTTTATGCGACGGTAGGACCCGAAGATCGTTCCGGCGTCATGCTGTCAGGCCATACAGATGTCGTGCCGGTTGACGGACAGGACTGGTCTACGGATCCCTTCGTTATGACTGCCAATGCCGGCGCACTCTATGGCCGGGGAACCGCGGATATGAAGGGGTTTATCGCCTGCGCGCTCGCCAGAATCCCGCAGATGATGGAAAAGCCGCTGTTGGCACCGGTGCATTTGGCGCTCTCCTACGATGAGGAGATTGGGTGCATCGGTGTGAGACGGCTTCTCGATGTACTGAGCGATCACCCCGTTAAACCGGCCATGGGAATCATCGGCGAACCCACAATGATGAAGGTGATCAACGCGCATAAGGGTAAACACAGTTGGCGTGTCAGTATTCGGGGCCGTGCTGCACACTCGGCTTACCCCGTAGAAGGCGTTAACGCGGTAGAGATGGCGGCAGAACTCATCGCCCATATTCGTCGTGTCTATGGACAAATACGCGAACACGGTCTGATCGATGAGGGCTATCGGGTGCCGCACAGTACCCTGCATATTGGGCCCATCGAGGGTGGCCGTGCTCTCAATATTGTGCCGGACGCCTGCGAATTCCGTTTTGAGGTCCGGCACCTGCCGGAGGAGACGGCTGATTACTACATTCAGCAGATTACGGCCTATGTCGAAAACGAACTGTTGCCCGGGATGCATGCCGTTGATCCGGACACCTCGATCGTTTTCGAGACTCTTGCGGCCTATCCTGGACTCAATACTCCGGCCGACGCGCCGGTGGTCCGCTTCGTCCAGATGTTACTGGAGGATGCCGATGATCCACAGAAGATCAGTTTCGGGTCGGAAGCTGGTCTATTTGGAGACCAGGTCAAGATCCCTTGCGTGGTGTGTGGTCCGGGAAGTATTCTGCAGGCACACCGGCCGGATGAGTACGTGGAGGAGGCCCAGCTCATGCAGTGCTGGCGGTTTATCGGCCGACTGGTGGCACACCTGCAGACCGAAGGTCTGCAACACTGAAACAACGCAATTAAACGAATACCAGCGACAGTAAAATGAAGACGATATTCAGCGAACAGCACCGACTGCGCGATGCGAAAACAGAGTTATATGGCGGCGAACTGGTGCAACCCTTCGAGCGCCCCTCCCGTGCCGACATGGTCGTCGAGGCGGTTCGTGCCTCAGAGCTCGGACCTGTTGAAGCGCCCGAAACATTTTCCCTAGATCCGGTACTCCGGATACATGACGCCAATTTTGTGACCTTCCTGGAGAATGCCTGGGAGGAGTGGCGACAAACGGGCTATGCTGGTGAGGCGATGGCATCTGTTTGGCCGGCAAGGCGGATGCAGTGCCGGGCGCCGCGTTTTATCGAGGGAAAGATGGGCTACTACGCGCTCGCTGCCGAAACCTCCATCACGGAAGGCACCTGGGAGGCGGCGCTTTCGTCCAAAGATGTAGCTCTGACCGGGGCCCGGGCGTTGGCTGACGGAGAGCAGGGAATCTTTTCGCTTTGTCGGCCGCCGGGGCATCACGCGGCACGCGATATGTTCGGCGGATACTGCTTTCTTAATAATGCGGCGATCGCAGCCCAGTATCTGCTCGATGATGGCGCAGAACGAGTAGCTATCCTGGATGTTGATTTTCACCACGGAAACGGCACCCAGGATATTTTCTATGAGCGCGATGACGTGCTTTTCTGTTCATTGCACGGTGATCCCGAAGATGCCTTCCCGCATTTTCTGGGTTATGCTGATGAGGCGGGTCTGGGCGCAGGCATGGGCTTTAACCGTAATTATCCAATGCCTCCTGGGACGCCGTTCAGTCGATGGCGCGAAGCACTGGATGATGCGTTACGCCACATCCGGGAATTTTCGCCGCGGCATCTGGTGGTGTCTCTGGGGGTCGATACCTTTGAGCACGACCCCATCAGTTTCTTCAAGTTGACCACACCCGACTATCTGACGACGGGTCAACTCATCGGTGCGTTGGGGATTCCGACCCTGTTTGTCATGGAGGGTGGATACGATATTGGAGAAGTCGGTCTGAACGTAGTGAATGTCCTTAACGGTTTTGAGAATTAGGTGCTCAAGGCTGAGTGATCATGGGAGAAGCAACAAGTCAGATTCAGCTAGTCAGTGCGGAAGTTTGCCCTTTTGCCCAGCGCAGCCGCCTTGTACTATTGGAAAAGAAACTGTCGTTTGAGTTAGTAGAGATCAATCTTGATAACAAACCGGACTGGTTTACCAATGTCTCTCCTTACAGCAAGGTGCCTGTTCTCTTGCACGGTGATACTACAATCTATGAGTCGACGGTGATTAACGAGTACTTGGATGAGATAGCACCCGAACCTAATCTACTCCCCAAGTCTCCGCAGCAGCGGGCGCATGCTCGAATATGGATTGATTTTGACAATTCTCGGATCGTACCTATTTTTTACAAAGTCCTGCTTGCTCAGGATGCGCAAACACAGACAGAATTAAAACTTAGGATGATTGATGCTTTATGCCATCTGGAGCGGGCTGGTTTCCCCGGGTGCGAGACAGGCCCCTTCTGGTTCGGCAGTAAGGTGTCCCTGGTTGATATTGCGATGTATCCCCACTTTGAGCGGTTTAATGTTCTGAAGCGCTATCGAGATATTGAAATACCTGATGATTGCGTGAAGATACATTCATGGCTTGAGGCGATGAAAGCGTTGCCGAGTGTGCAACAGACTGAAAAAGGTGGCGATTATCACATTAAGGCATATGAAACCTATGCTGAAGCTACAGCATCAGGAACTACCGCAAAAGATATGCAGATCCTTTAGCTTGGTGCATCGACTTAAGTGGAGCAGTTAACGTACTGAAGGGCTTTGAGATATAAACGCCGGGTTGGCCCGACGGATTAGCGCATAGGCAATATCGCGGCGTCCGAATATTCAAGAGGAGAAAGTAATGTCAGCACCCCCCAAGAAATACGATACCAAAGCGCTCTGGGAAAAAGACCGCGATCACAATATTCATCCTTGGACAGATTTTTCCTCGTTTAAAGATGAGGGATCACTGGTGATGTCGCATTCGGACGGTGCTTATGTCTTTGATTCAGATGGCAACCGGTTTATGGATGGCATCGGCGGTCTTTGGTGCGTCAATATTGGTTACGGCAACGATGAGATGGCCGAAGCGATTGCTGATCAGGTACGGCAGATTCCTTATTACTCGACCTTTAACCATCTAACCACACCGCCTGCGGCAACGCTGGCGGCCAAACTGGCCGAACTGACCCCGGGGTCCTTGAATCATGTGTTCTTGGGTACTGGCGGATCGATGGCGAATGATTCGGCAATCCGAATCATCCATTATTACTTCAACCGTCTAGGTCAACCCAATAAGAAGAAAATCATAGCCCGGACCGACGGCTACCATGGCAGCACTTATCTTGCTATGTCGATGACCGGCGTGACCTTTGATCATCAGGGATTTGATCTGGCGCCGGACCTGGTGCATCACATTCCGTCGCCGAATACTTACCGCCGTCCCGATGGCATGAGCGAGGAAGCTTTCTGTGATCAGACGGTCAGCGATCTTGAAGACAAAATTCTGGAACTCGGCCCCGAAAATGTGGCGTGCTTTATCGCTGAGCCAATTATGGGTGCTGGTGGCGTGATTGTGCCGCCTGTAGGTTATCACCGGCGGACCCGTGAGGTCTGTGACAAGTACGATGTGCTTTATATCTCCGATGAGGTTGTCACAGGATTCGGCAGGCTGGGCCACTTTTTTGCGTCCGAGGCTGTTTTTGACTTTGTGCCAGACATCATCACTTGCGCTAAGGGTATTTCTTCGGGATATCTGCCTTTGTCGGCAACGATCCTTTCAGAGAAGATTTACGACGTCATCAGCGTGCCGCAGGCCGAAGGTGCCATGTTTACCCATGGGTTCACCTATTCGGGCCATCCGGTAGTCTGTGCGGCCGGAGTTAAGAATATCGAGATCATGGAGCGCGACGATATCTGTGGGCATGTTCGTGAGGTGGGGCCGTATTTTGAATCGCAACTCAAAACGCTCGGCGAATACCCTATTGTCGGTGACGTGCGCGGCAGTCACTTCATGATGTGTATCGAGAATGTGGCGGACAAAGAGACCAAGGCGCTTTTCGCGCCGGAAGTTGAGATCGGCGGTCGGATTGCACGACACTGCCAGGAAAGAGGGTTGATCGTCCGGCCGATCGCTCATCTTAATGTGATGTCGCCTCCGCTCATCCTCAACCGGGACCAGATTGACGAAATGATCGGGATTCTGCGCGCAAGCATCGAGGCGACGATGGATGAACTGGTACGGGAAAATCTATGGCACGGCTAGCGATATCAGTCGGCGGTCAGCGGCTGATTGATCAACCGGTGATTTGTCAGAACATTGACGATGGCAAGAGCATGAGGATTGAAAGGGCAATAAAGAGATTCAGTTGTGACTCAGTCTGAAAAGCCCGTGCAGGACCCCTGGCTACTTACCCCCGGACCTCTGACCACGTCGCGTACCGTCAAGGAAGCGATGCTGCATGACTACGGCTCTCGCGATCTGCGCTTTATTGAAATTAACCGTCGGGTACGCGAACGCCTGGTTGAGATTATTGACGGACAGGGCACTCACGTGTGTGTGCCGCTCCAGGGCAGTGGCACCTTCGTAGTTGAGGCGATGCTCAGTAATTTTGTACCGCGGTCGGGAAAAGTGCTCATTCTGGTCAACGGCGCCTATGGCACCCGGATGCAGTCTATCTGCGCGTATCACGGCATTGACTCGGAGGTTCTGCAGTGGCCGGAGGATGAGCCGGTAGATCCGAACAAGGTCGCCGAGCGCCTTGCGGGTGCTCCCGGGATTACGCATGTCGCTGTTGTGCACTGTGAGACTACAACAGGGATCTTGAACCCGATTGAAGACGTGGGTGAGGTGGTTGCTGCGGCAGGTCGATCATTGCTGATCGACTCCATGAGTGCCTTCGGAGCGCTCTCGATTTCAGCACGCAATATTCAGTTTGATGCTCTGGTCGCTTCCAGCAATAAGTGTCTGGAGGGCGCGCCGGGAATGGGGTTCTGTCTGGCATCGGAACCTGCTCTCACAGCCACCCAGGGTAATTCGGATAGTCTGTGTCTGGACCTCTACCAGCAGTGGCAGGGGCTGGAAGCGAATGGACAATGGCGCTTTACGCCACCGACGCATTGCATCCTTGCCTTTGACCAGGCTCTGAAAGAGTTTGATGCCGAGGGCGCAGTAGCGGGTCGCGGCGGTCGCTACCGGGAGAACTGCGAGGCGCTCGTCTCGGGGATGCGTGCGATGGGATTTGAGACGCTGTTGCCGGATGCTCTTCAGGCGCCGATCATCGTGACCTTTAAAATGCCGGTCGACAGTCGGTTTGACTTTCAGCGGTTTTACGACGGCCTGAGTGAATGCGGCTATGTTATCTACCCCGGTAAGTTGACCATCGCGGAAAGTTTTCGAATGGGGTGTATCGGACGCCTTGGTGTTACCGAGATGCGTGGTGCGCTTGAAGCCGTTCGTGTCGTGATGGATGAAATGGGCGTTGCTTCCGGAAGCCCCGTCGCCTGATCAGAGTACCCTGCGCCGAGTGCGTATTTCAGCAGTGAGAAGACCAGAATCAAGATGAATAACAAGATGAATAACAAGATGATATCCGTGAATCAGCGGGACTATGCGTGGCCCCGCCAGCCGCTGGTGGTGGTTTGTATTGATGGTTCCGAGCCCGGTGGGGAAGGGTCGGATCAGGGCGGTTATATTGAGCGTGCTATCGATGCGGGGCAGACCCCGTTCCTGGCATCGCTTCGCGAAAAGGCGACTTTTGGTTACGCGGATTGCGTTGTCCCGAGCTTTACCAACCCGAATAACCTGTCCATCGTAACCGGTGTTCCGCCGTCGGAGCACGGTATTTGCGGTAACTTCTATTACGACACCGATAACGACGTCGAGGTCATGATGAATGACCCGTCGCTACTTCGTGCTCCCACCATTTTGGCGGAATTCAATCAGGCAGGCGCCAAAGTGGCAGTGATCACCGCAAAAGACAAACTGCGCCGGCTGCTGGGCGTCGGGCTGGATATCGCGGGGGGAAGCGCGGTGTGTTTCTCTTCTGAGCTTGCTGATCAGGCCACACTGTCCGAGCATGGCGTTGAGGGGATCGTTGACAGGGTAGGCATGCCGGTGCCGGATGTTTACAGTGCAGAACTGTCAGAGTTTGTGTTTGCGGCAGGCGTTGTGCTGATGAAATCGATGCGCCCCGACATCATGTACCTCTCGACCACAGATTACATACAGCACAAGCATGCTCCGGGTACTCCGGTAGCCAATGCCTTTTATGCAATGATGGATCAGTATCTGGTAAAGCTTGATGCGATGGGCGCCACGATCGCTCTGACCGCGGACCATGGCATGAAAGCCAAGCATGCACCGGCAGGTGAGCCGAACGTGATTTATCTTGAGCCTTTGCTGGGGGAGGCCGGGTTAACTGATTTCAGGGTGATCTTGCCAATCACTGATCCTTATGTGGTCCACCACGGCGCACTCGGCGGTTTCGCCACGATCTATCTGGACAATGATTCGGATCACGCGCGTGCCCGTGCTGCTTTCGATGGCGTACCTGGCATTGAGACTGTTCTGACACGGAACGAGGCTTGCAACGTCTTCGGGCTTCCTGCTGACCGGATTGGAGACCTCGTCGTGATCAGCACGCGTGATTATGTCCTGGGCAGTGCTCCCGAGAAGCACGATCTGTCAGGCCTTAAAGATCCTCTGCGGTCACATGGGGGTTTATCCGAGCAGCGGGTGCCCTTTATCGTCAATCGTTGCCTCGAGGCTTGTGCGACAGGCCGCCGTAACTTTGATATTTTCAGCCATACGCTGAATCATGCCCTGGAGGGCAGTTCATGAATGATGTCGCCGCAGTAACCAAAACTCCCATCCATGAAACCTTGCGAATTGGCGGCGAGAAGACCGACCGGGATGAGCGTATCGAGGTCATTAATCCCTGGGACAACAGCGTGGTGGGTACGGTGCCTTGCGCGACCCGGGAAGATATTGTCCGGGCGTTTGATATCGCCGCGGCGTATACCCCATCGCTGACCCGTTATGCGCGCCAGCAGATTCTTCTGCGTACCGCCGAGATCCTGACATCGCGGCGTGATGAAATCTCGGATCTCATTACCGCAGAACTGGGAATTTCGAAACAGGACTCGCTCTACGAGGTAGGACGGGCCTTTGATGTGTTCAGCCTGACGGGGCAGTTGTGCATTATCGACGATGGCGAGATTTTCTCGTGCGATCTTACGCCCCACGGCAAACAGCGGCGCATTTATACCCAGCGTGATCCACTGAAGGCGATCTCCGCTATCACGCCGTTCAATCATCCGATGAATATGGTTGCTCACAAGGTTGCCCCGGCCATCGCTACCAACAACTGCGTGGTCTGCAAGCCCACCGAAGTCACTCCACTGACTGCGTTGTTGCTCGCGGATGTGCTCTATGAGGCCGGACTGCCGCCCGAAATGTTCTCTGTAGTGACCGGGTGGCCCAGCGAGATCGGGGAGGAAATGATCACCAATGCCAACATCGAACTCGTCACCTTCACCGGAGGCGTTCCAGTTGGAAAACATATCGCCAACCACGCAGGATACCGGCGCACAGTGCTCGAGCTCGGCGGCAACTCCTCACTGATCGTGATGGAGGATGCGGACCTTCAGAAGGCGGCGGTAATGGCAGTGCAGGGCGCTACCAAGAATTCGGGTCAACGCTGCACCGCCGTCAAACGTGTGCTTTGCGTAGAAAGCGTCGCTGATGAATTCGCCCCTCTGGTAGCAAAAGAAGCGCAGAAGATCTGTTACGGGGACCCGATGTCTCCCGACACCGATATGGGTACTGTGGTCAACGAGTCGGCGGCACAACTCTTCGAAACGCGCGTCAATGATGCGCTCAGCCAAGGCGCCGCCTTGCTTTACGGTAATGAACGTCGCGGGGCTCTGTATTCACCTACGGTGCTCGACCATGTGCCGCGTGATGCTGAGCTGGTCGTTGAAGAAACTTTCGGTCCACCGGTCCCGATCATCCGGGTAAAGGATATCGATGATGCCATCGCAGTCGACAATGGCACGGCGTTTGGACTTTCGACCGGCGTATGCACCAATCGCTGGGATTACATCACCCGCTTTGTGTCAGAACTCAAAACGGGGACAGTGAATATCTGGGAGGTGCCAGGTTATCGCATCGAGATGTCGCCTTTTGGCGGCGTAAAAGATTCGGGTCTTGGTTACAAGGAAGGCGTCATTGAAGCCATGAAGAGTTACACCACGGTCAAAACCTATTCCTTGCCCTGGTAGGGACAGAGTCTACCCGTGAACGAAGCGCGTCGATAGCTGAAAAGCATTCTTGGCGTTCTATTTTTCGAGGACTATGAGACCCGTTTCAGGTAGGCAGTAGCCTGAAGGGCTGTCGCGCGGCCGCGCTCGAGACCTCCATTGACGGTGCTTGGCTGGGAAAGGTGTGTGGCCTCTCCGGAGAAAAAGAGTTTATCGGCCAGGGTTGCGCCAAGCTGTCGGCGAGCGGCAGTCTTTCCCGGTCTGACGGACGAATAGGCACCGCCAAACAGGGGTACTTGGCCGCAGGCGGTCGCGAAGCCTTTGACCAATTGCTTTTCGATATCATTGCCCAGCATGCTTTTCAGGCCGTCGAGGCCGTAAGTGACTGCTGTCTCCATCGATTCGCGCTCAAGCGCCTTCGCCTGACTACCACCCACATATCCGTACGTCAGGTAGGAATCATGCGTGTTGGTCAGGTAACCTACCCCGGTCTCGTCATTTTGCTGTTGATAAACATAGGTGTCCCGGCCAAAGCCGAAAATATCTTTCTTGAACAGCAGTCCAATGTAGTTCATTAATGCCATATCAATGTCGTGAATGGCCTGTTGCTTCTGGACAGGCAGGGCAGGGGAAAAGCGGATACGATCGGCGGCAAGCACACCTGCCGAAACAGTCAGGATCGCTGCTCGGGCCCGTATTGTGCCGGTGAGGGTGGTAACGACAACATCTGGGCCACCCCAGTCGATCTTGGATGCGCCCGTTCGCAGGCTGACCGGTATATTCCGGCCATAGTCTGCTACGACGGCACCATAGCCCTGGGTACAGAACCAGTTGGTCGCATCCAGGCTGTTCCACCAGCTATTGGGTGACCAGTCTTTGGAATCCTGCGCCATGTCCCACACGCCATACTCTGAGGCAACGGTGTATCCCCAGGGTTTTGTAAAAAAGTCCTTGCCCAGGGCGGTACGGGCATTGTCATCTGGTCCATTCACATTGCCCAACGCAGAACGTTTTATTCGGCTGTTGAAAAGGGCATCAGTCTGGCGCAGATCGGCAAGTTCGTTACTGGTTACTTTTCTTTGTCCAACAAAGTACTCGACTCGGCCTGGATCCTTGTAGACATCAAATCCATTGGTCCTGGCGTGGCTGATCAGAGGGTTGTCCGGGGACGCCCTCATCCAGTGCGCATGCGTATCGAAGGGAACGTCGAATATGGAATGATTGGTGTGTACACGGCCGCCGATGCGGTCATTGGCATCAATAAGAATAAAGCTAATTCCCTGCTCTGTCAGGGTCCGGGCCGCCTCCAGCCCCGCAACTCCGGCACCGATGATGACAACATCCGGGTCGGTAGGCGAGCCAGCGATTGCAAGGCGTGGCGCGAGTGCAGATGCCGCCAGGGTTTTTAGTAATCGGCGTCGTTCGGGCTGTGGTTTGAAACTCATGAAAATGTTTTGGAGGAGTCTCGCAAGATGGGTGTGCGGCGTCTGATATAGAAAATTTTGGGCCAGGATGAAATCGGCTGGTAGGATACTCTGATCTCTGAACTGATACAAAGTTGAGGAGCACTCCCTTGCGTGACTCTCGCCATGATCTCTTATTTGAGCCCGTTGATATCGGGCCGGTGAAAGCCAGGAACCGTTTTTATCAGGTTCCTCACTGCACCGGTATGGGTTGGCTACGGCCGAAAATGTTGGCGGCATTACGCGGTATGAAGGCGGAGGGTGGTTGGGGCGTTGTCTGTACCGAATGGTGCTCGATTCATCCTGCCTCCGATGACCTCCCGCATCCGAACGCTGCCTTGTGGCATGACGATCACATCAAGGATCAGGCGTTGATGACACAGGCGGTGCATGATCACGGAGCACTGGCAGGTGTGGAACTCTGGTTTGGCGGTGCCCGTTCGGCCAACCACTACACTCGGGAAATTTCCTGCGATGTTGCCAGTATTCCCAATACTGCAGGCCATCCTTATCAGCCGCGGTCGATGGACAAGGCGGATATACGTGAATTTCGGCGCTGGCATCGCAAGGCGGCGATCCGGGCAAAGCAGGCAGACTTTGATATCGTCTATGTCTACGCAACCCATGGCTATTTGTTGTCTCATTTCCTCTCACCACAGACGAATCGTCGTACGGATGAGTACGGCGGGTCTATGGAGAACCGGACCCGACTGCTGCGCGAGCTGATTGAGGAAACCAAGGAAGCCGTGGGAGACCGCTGCGCTGTGGCGGTCCGGTACTCAGTGGGCGGCGATGACGGAGAAACGTCACAGCTGACCGCGGAACGCCGTGACAGACTTGAGATGCTGGCCGAGTTGCCTGATCTTTGGGATATCAATATCAACAATTACTACCAGGAGATGGGTGTTTCACGATTTTTCAGGGAGGGGTCACTCGAAGAGCACATGTCTTTTGTAAAGTCGGTGACAACCAAGCCGGTCGTGACGGTAGGCCGTTTCACCTCGCCTGACACCATGGCATCCCAAGTAAAGCGGGGGATCACTGATTTTATCGGTGCCGCAAGACCCTCGATCGCGGACCCCTTTCTGCCGAACAAGATTAAGGAAGGCCGCCTTGAGGATATCCGCGAATGTATTGGCTGCAACATCTGTTACACCGGCGACGGACTGGGGACTCCGATTCGCTGTACACAGAATCCGACGATGGGGGAGGAGTATCGACGCAACTGGCATCCTGAAGTTATTGCCAATAAGGATTCCGACTCCCAGGTTCTGGTGGTTGGAGCGGGTCCTGCCGGTTTAGAGGCGGCGCGCGCCCTTGGACAGCGGGGCTACCGGGTCATGCTTGCAGAGGCTATGCGGGAACTCGGCGGACGGGTCACCCGTGAGGCGACGCTACCCGGCCTCGTCGAATGGGTTCGGGTGCGGGATTATCGCTTGCAGCAAATAGAAAAGATGACCAACGTCGAGGTCTTCCGAGAAAGTAAACTTAGTGCTGATGACGTTTTCTCGACGGGTGTCGATCACGTCGTCATTGCAACCGGTGCGACGTGGCGGGCAGACGGTTTTGGCCGATCCCATCCTTATCCTTTTGAGTCGCTGGATGCGGGGGTAAATATTCTGACCCCCGATGACATTATGGCGGGCCGGATTCCGCAAGGGCCCACGCTGGTGTATGACGATGACAGTTTTTATATGGGCGGACTTGTCGCCGAGAAAATCCGCCTTGCCGGTCAACCGGTGACGCTAGTGACACCTGACGATCTGGTCTCTGCCTGGTGTGACTACACCTCGGAGCGGTTTTATGTACAAAAACGTCTTCTCGATCTTGGTGTCGTCCTTCAAACAGGGCATCAGTTGCTGTCATATGACGGCCAGGATGCCAGGATCGTCAGCGCCTATACCGATCAGGAGCAATCTATCAGGGCAGATGCCCTGGTGATGGTAACGGCGCGACAGCCTAATGACGCGCTGTATCAGACCTTGAGCGAGCGCCTCCAGCAGGAGTTATCCCCTGATGCGCCCACTCTGCACCGCATTGGTGACTGCGAGGCGCCGGCAATTATTGCCGCTGCCGTTTACGCGGGTCACCGTTATGCGCGGGAGTTGGATGCAACGCCTGATATCGCTCCACGTTACGAGTAGTACCGACCCTGAGTCTACAGACCCGAAATTACATTGTGGTGGGGGCCGTAGGGAAACGCGGTAATGTTTTCTGAGCCGTTTTGCGTGATCACCAGAATGTCATGTTCCCGATAACCACCGGCGCCGGGCCTTCCTTCCGGAATGGTCAGCATGGGCTCCATGGAGATCACCATGTTGGGCTCAAGAACGGTATCGATATCTTCCCGTAACTCCAATCCCGTTTCTCTTCCGTAGTAATGCGACAACATGCCAAATGAGTGCCCATAACCAAATGTGCGGTATGGCAGAAGATCTAGTGAGGCCAAATGCTCGTTAATCTGTGCGCAGATGTCAGAGCACTTGGCACCCGGTTTGATTAGTGACAATCCGAGTTCGTGGGCGTCAACGTTGGCCTGCCAGACTTTTAAAGAAGCCGGATCCACATCGTCGAGAAACAGGGTCCGCTCAAGTGCCGTGTAATATCCGGAGATCATTGGGAAGGTATTCAGACTCAGAATGTCACCTTTCTTCAGTCGTCGAGTAGTGACTGGGTTGTGGGCCCCGTCCGTGTTGATGCCTGACTGAAACCACACCCAGGAGTCTCGGATCTCACTGTCGGGATAGGCCTTGGCAATAGCAAGTTCCATGGCATCCCGTCCGGTCATAGCAATATCAATTTCTCTTGCGCCGGCGCGGATTGCCTCACGCACTGCCGCCCCACCAATATCGGCGATGCGCGCACCGCCTTTGATGAGTTTAATTTCTTCCAGCGATTTGATCATCCGCAGCGCCATGATTTCATTGCTGATATCTTCAGCCCGAATGTTGTTGCCGAGCGCTTCCATCTTCTGATGGGCGGCGAGGGTAAGGTGGTCACCTTCAATACCAACAGCACGGGCGTCTGCCAGCACATGATTCACAGCGCGCCAATAGTTATCACGTTTCCAGTCGGTATAGATTAGGTTATCGCCGTAACTGCGTCGCCAGGGTTGCCCCAGATCGATATTGGCGGAAATCGTGGTACAGCCAGTCTCGGTGACGATACATGCGTACGGTCGGCCAAAACTGCAGTATAAAAATCCGGAGTAGTAGGCGACGTTATGCATGGAAGTCAGCAGAACGGCGCGAAGCCCCTTGTCTGCCATCAATTGCCTGAGCGCGGTGAGCCGTCTGTCATACTCAGAAGCAGAGAACGGAAGCGGACTCTTCGAACCGTTTGGCAGTTCAAAAAAATCGGGTCTTTGGGGAATGGAATTCATCTTGATCACCTCGTATTGTCCGGGTGACCTTGGATGCATCAGCCCGGAAAATTCATCCGGGCGTGCAGGATGCCTCAATACTGTGTCTGGTGAGTTCAGAACACAGTGCCAAGTACGATCGTCCGCGACGCCATCGCGAACGTAACCGGAATTATAAAAAGAGGCTCCTGCCCTTTTCAACAGATTCATGCTGAACCTAAAAATCCCTGAAAAATCTATAATTTGGAGTAAATGATCGTGGAACAATCGACATTGACATGATTCGGGAGAGGCGAACGATGAGGTTACTGACTAGTGCTTGGATAACATTGCTGATGTTGGCCGCGCCGGTAGCGGCTTCAGATCTTGAAAAGGAACAGCGCTGGCGCGAGCAGGTAGAGGACTCGATTATGGATGGCGAGGCTGTTGACCTCGTGGTCGAAGGCCAGGAGGTCT
>Ga0315336_1004488_pt1 | contig 16466 bp, 12 predicted proteins | sample ASW5metaG_FD_204512 | JGI IMG/M metagenome (GOLD analysis project Ga0315336, IMG submission 204512) | Ammonia-oxidizing marine archaeal communities from Monterey Bay, California, United States - ASW #5 | ecosystem: Environmental > Aquatic > Marine > Intertidal zone | place: USA: California...
AGACCGATACGCAGAAAGACAACTGGTCGATTGCCGCCGGTAACTACTCCTGCCGGTTTGCACCGGCCTCTGCCAGCGCCGCCAAGGAAGCTGCAGTAAAGGTGCGGCAGAAGATGACCCGCATCGCTAGCAGTCAGATGAACGTACCCGCGGCAGATCTGGAATTTAAAGACGGCTGGATACAGTCCCAGTCGAATCCAGACAATCGCCTGGAATTCAGGCGCATCGGCGGACTCGCCCATTGGTCACCCAGCAGCCTGCCGGATGACATGGAACCTGCCGTGCGGGAAACTGCCCACTGGAGCGGACCTGAACTCACTCCCACCACGGCCAACGACGAAATTAACACCTCGCTGGCCTACGGCTTTGCCTTTGATTTCTGTGGCGTAGAAATAGACCCCGATACCGGACGAGTGATCATCGACAAATACGTCACCGCCCACGACTGTGGGACCATCATTAACCCTGGCCTCGCCGAAGGCCAGATTCGAGGGTCCTTTGCCTCGGCTATCGGTGCGACGTTGTATGAAGAATTCGTCTACAGCGGTGATGGATCGTTTCTGTCGGGTACCTTTGCTGATTATCTGATTGCAACACCGACCGAGGCTGTTGATCCTGTGCTGGTCCATACCGAACAGACGCCGTCACCCTATACCCGACTGGGGGCAAAAGGGATCGGCGAAGGCAACCAGTACACGACGCCAGTCTGTATTGCGAACGCGGTTGCCGATGCGTTGGGGCGCGAATCCATTGAATTGCCACTGGTACCCAGCAAGGTCTTTGAATGGATTCACGGTGAAGAAGAAACACCCCCACCAAAGCAGACTGTCCAACAGGTTAAATGGGATGATAGCGGCACTATCTCCAGTGGAGGAGCATTAGAGATCAATGCCGATGCCAACTCGATCTGGTCGGTTCTAGTTGACCCAAACCGCCTGGCTCGTGTCTTTCCGGGCTGCCGCTCACTGCTACTAACGTCGGACAACGTCTACCAGGGTGTCGTTGATCTAGGTGTTGGGCCAGTCTCGGGTACTTTTGACGCCTTCGTTGAGCTTTCCGATCTCGACCCGCCACACACAATGACCCTGACCGGCAAGGTTATTGGTCCGCTGGGTACTTCTAGGGGTATGGGCATCATCAAGATGATCGATGCCGGCAAGTCGACCAAGATTGAATACAGCTATCAAATCGGATTGAGCGGTACCATTGCATCGGTCGGGGGTCGCCTCATTTCTGGTGCTGCTCGTGTGCTCATCAACCGCTTCTTTATAGCGCTAGTGGTCGAAATGAATCCGGATGCCTCGCAAGATAAAAAGAAACATTCCTGGTTCAGCAGACTCTGGTCACGAAGGTCGAGAAAACCATGAAACCGCCACCTTTCGATTATCATCGGGCGCAAACTCAGGATGAGGCGGTCAATACACTCATGAACCACGGAAGTGATGTTCGTGTAATGGCTGGTGGTCAGTCACTGATTGCGATGTTGAACATGCGCCTGACCCAACCGAAAATCATCCTCGATATATCGGGTATACATGAGCTCAACTACCAGACAGAGTCAACGAGTTACCTATCGTTCGGTGCCGGCGTTACCCAGGCACAAGCGCTCAATAACGCACGAGTAGTCAATGAAGTGCCCCTGTTAGGACAAGCACTCCCCTACGTTGGCCACATGCAGACGCGAAACCGGGGTACGATCTGCGGGTCGATCTGTCATGCTGATCCGAGTTCTGAGATCCCTCTGGTATTGGCTACTCTTGGTGGCGAAATCGTCGTGCGCAGTGAAACGGGACAACGAGTAATCCCGATTCAGGATTTCCAGATCGGACTCATGACCTCAGCCAGACGCCCGGATGAATTAGTGGTGTCTGCTCGCTTTCCGGTCGCACGACCTGAACAGCGTTTCAGTTTTAGCGAGATTGCTCGGCGGCACGGTGACTTTGCCATAGTCGCAATTGCCGGCGTTTGTAACGGCAAAACAACTCGCATTGGCGTGGGTGGCGTCGCCGACACCCCAGCTGTGCGTGAATGGCCCTGTCTCGAACCCGACCAAATTGATGATGCCCTGAACGAGTTGGCATGGGATTTGGGTGGCTATGATGACATTCACGCCAGTGCCCGTTATCGTCGCGAACTGATACGCAAACTGGGTCGCGACCAGATCGAGAGAATCCAAAATGACCAAGATTGACCGTGGAGTACGCTATCCGGTGAGTTTTCGCCTCAACGGTGAATTGGTTCATGGATATGCCGAGAATCGAATGCTCCTGTCGGATTTTTTACGCCACGAGGTCGGAGCTACGGGGACCCACGTGGGTTGTGAACATGGAATCTGTGGTGCATGCACGGTTCTGGTTAATGGCCTACCCGTCCGCAGTTGCCTGATGCTTGCCGTTCAGATCGAGGACTGCGACGTTCAAACAGTAGAAGGACTGGCGCTGGCGGATGGGTCTTTCAATGAACTTCAGTCAGCTTTCAACCAGCGATTCGCTGCCCAGTGCGGCTACTGCACACCGGGAATTTTGATGACTCTTCAGCATTTGAAGAATCAGAACCGTGATTTCAGTGAACAGGAAATTCGGGATTCCCTCGGTGGTCATATCTGCCGCTGCACCGGCTACCGGGAAATCATCGATGCTGCCATGGACGTGATGGGTGCAGGCAGCAGACAAACCGACGACTAAACCGGAAACTCGGCTATTCTATACCCGCGGGTACACAGCACTGTCCCGTACGGTTAGTCGAAGTAGTGAATCTCCAGTAACAGGCAACCGTTGCAGGATTTAAACGGACCGTGATCAGTACCGGGGGGTCTGCAGGCGTAGGTATTGGCCGCAAACATCTCACCACCCTGACCGTTCTCGTCATTGCCAACGATCAAATCGCCCGACACCAGGTACACCTCCTCCCAGTACTCGTGATTGAAAGGTGCGGTGGTATAGATACCCGATTTGAAACGCAGCAGGCGAGTCCGACTGCCAGTTCGATTGATTTCATCCAGGCTACCCGAAAGAATTTTCTGTTCAATCCCGTCGGGATACCCCGGCGGCACTTCCCAGCCATCTTCGAGATCAAGTGCATAGAACTCATTATGTGCTTTGTTGATAGTCATCCTCGTACCCTCGAAATCAGGATTGAATGTCGTGCAGTACTGTCACTTTGCAGGCAGTCTATTTTCAGGCGTGTTTCCCGGCAGTGCAATCGATTTGCAGGAATACATAACTCTCAGGCCGCCCGGCTACGCCCCCGATGGGATCCCAGCAGCCGTCCCAGCGATGATACCAGTGTCCGTCCCAGTTCATCTGCCGTATCGATCACCTCTGCATGCGGGTAGTAGTGGCTAACATCATAACCAATCCCAATCGCCAGGAGTTCCAGCAAACGTGATCGGTCGAGGTCACTGACAACGTCGGCAAGGTGCTGACCCAAAAACCCGGGTGGGTTGACCTCAGTAGTCGCTGCATCGTAGGGGACACCATCTGAGATCACCACGAGAAACCGGCGGGACTCGCTACGACGCATCAGCCTCGACGCTGCCCACTGGATTGCTTCTCCATCGATGTTTTCCCGCATCCAGTTGGGGTTAATCATGGCAGCAAGCGATTCCCTGCAACGCCGCATAGGTGTATCGGCGTCTTTGAATATAATGTGACGAAGCGCATTCAGCCGTCCCGGCATAACCGGCCGCCCTTCACGTATCCACTGTTCACGAACAGGACCGCCTTTCCAGGCCTGGGTTGTAAATCCAAGTACTTCCGTGGGTATACCAAATCGTTCTAGCACGGTTGCGATCATCTCTACACATATTGCGGACACTAGAATACGCCTACCACGCATAGATGCTGAATTGTCGATGAGCAGGCTGACAACTGTGTTCTTTTCCAGCAGTGATCGCTGCTGCCGGTGTACATAGTCATACAGTGGATTGGCAACAACCTGATCCAGTCGATTAGGGTTCACCAGACCCTCGTTGGTGTCATCATCCCAACCGCGATCGATCGTGCTCAGTAGAAGATCGTAAAGTCTACGCGCTATGCGTCGAATTCCGGTTCGTTCCAGTCGCACAGCCTGGTCGAGCTGATCGCGTAACTCCCGTAACCGGACCGAAGAAAGCAGGTCGCGGGGCTGAAGAACCTCATCGTAGCTGTGCTCATAGATCCGGTAGCGGTCTTCTTTACGACCAGTTGCAATGCTGACGATATTGCTGCCTGCGGATTCACTGTCATCTGAAGGTGCTGATGACTCAGCCAGTTCGAGTGATTTTTCTTCGCTGGCGTCTTCACTTTCTGCTGGTATCGGCTCAACAGCAGTAGTCACTGTCGAGCGAAAGGCCAGCTCATCGGCGCACCACTCTAGCGCACGATCAAAATCATCCTCTCGATCTGCCACGTCTACCAACTCAGGCATGCGTTTAAGCGCAATATCGAGTCGGTGTATTGACCATAACCTCAATAATGATTGCACCTTGTCGCATACGGTAACTGAGTACAACAATGAACGAAACAGCCAAGACAGCATCTGGGCAGCGACATAATCATCGGGCTCACGATCAGTATCCGCCACAACACAACTGCTGCAGTGGGCGTAGTAAGCCCGCAGGTTGCGACGCGTTCCGGACATATAGCGCGATCGGAACCACTCCAGGCGAGCGTGCCTGAAACTAAGGATGAACTGTCCTCTGGGTGAAAGAATACTTTCAACCGAAACCGTCGACTCAAGGTGAGGTCTCAGACCACGCGCGTCCCAGGCACCACGACAAGTACTGATGGAATTAGTATGCACCACGTTGTTAAGAAAAAGATGACGGACTAAATCTTCATTGTGCTGAACCGGATCCATAGGCGACCAGCCTGCCCACGGCTCGTTTCCACTACCACCGGCTAAAATTTTGCCAGTAACCTCAACACAGTGGGTGAACTGTTCTAGGTTAGCAGAATTCTGGGTATCGCTAGTCACGGACCAGATGTCACAGTTGAGGCCAGGGACTCTGGTAGGTCTTCATCCAGACAGCGTTGAAAAAATTCCGCAATAACCGGTCGATCTTCAACATCAGACTTGTTCAGGAAAGCATACTGAAACGACAGAATCATATCGTCGAATATCTCCAAATTCTGCAGCCATGTAATCACTGTCCGCGGCGACATCACTGTGGCGATTTCTCCAGCGGCAAACGCAGTTCTGGTTAGACCGGCCAGCGTGACCATCGACGACACCAATTCACGTCCCCGCTCGGTCTGGCGGGACGGCACATTTGCCAAAACCATGTCGACTTCTTCTTCCATGGAAAGGTAGTTCAGCGTGGCCACAATTGACCAGCGGTCCATCTGTCCTTGGTTCAGCTGCTGGGTTCCAAAATAAAGTCCAGTGGCATCACCCAGACCCACCGTGTTAGCAGTACCAAACAGTCGAAAATTAGAGTGCGGCTGGATCACACGACTTTGATCCAATAAAGTCAAACGGCCATCCAGTTCGAGAACTTGCTGTATCACAAACATGACGTCAGGCCGACCGGCATCGTATTCATCGAAAACCAATGCCACCGGTCTTTCCAGTGCCCAAGACAAAATTCCAGGTCTGAATCGGGTCACCTGTAGCCCTTGTTCAAGAACAATGGAGTCCTTACCGATCAGGTCCACACGAGTCACGTTGCTGTCCAGGTTCAGGCGTATACAGGGCCAATTGAGCCGTGCTGCAACTTGTTCAATATGTGTGGACTTGCCCGTTCCGTGATACCCCTGGATCAGTACTCGCCGGTTGTGCATGAAGCCGGACAGTATTGCGAGTGTAGTCTCCTTATGAAAACAGTAAGCCGGATCGATCTCAGGTACATGTTTCGAGCGCTCGGCAAATGCAGGCACACGAAGCGCACTGTTAAAACCGAACAACTCCGAAGTGCACACTTCTTCTGTAGGGCCGCCAACGGGCAGTGAAGAAGCCGTGCATTCCTGGACTTCAGAAAATTTGGATGTATCTGTATCGGTCATTCGTATTAATACGCACGTGGCAGATAACTGGAATTATACTTCCGGCGAGAGTTTTGGTTTTCTGGAGCGACAAAACATGGTATGGACTGTGGGTGTAGATGTGGGCGGTACCTTCACCGATTTTTTTGCTGTTGATGAGTCAAACGGATCGGTTCATGTGGGCAAGTTTCCGTCAACACCGGGGAATCCAGCCGATGCAGTGCTGAACGGACTTGAGATGCTGGCTCAAGAACACGACTTGAATCTCAATGAGCTTCGCCACTTTTCGCATGGCACCACTGTCGCAACGAACTCACTGCTGCAGCGGCGTGGTGGTGATGTCATGCTGCTGACAACCGCCGGTTTTGCCGATTTGCTCGATATTGGGCGCCAGACCCGGCCGCACATGTTCGACCTTTTTCAGGATTACCCTCCCGCCCTGGTCCCAAGGTCGCGACGGATAGAAGTGTCTGAAAGAATCACCGATGGTGGAGAGATTCTGATTCCGCTTAGCCAGCATGAAATCGAACGTGTGGTCGACTGTGTCCGCACTGCTAACCCGCAGTCCTGTGCCGTGTGTTTTCTGTTTGCGTTTCAGAACCCCGAACATGAACGGGCAGTAACCGACGAACTGCGTCGGTTACTGCCAGATATTGAGGTCTGTGCATCATTTGAAGTTCAGCCTGAATTCCGAGAATTCGAACGTTTCTCAACAACGGTTCTCAACGCATATCTACAGCCCGTCATGGCCCAATACATGACCGAACTCGACAATGGCCTTAAGAGCATGGTTCCGAATGCCAGTTTCGGACTTAACCAGTCCAGTGGCGGTCTGATGTCTGTAGGCCGGGCTCAGCGGCTACCCGTCCGTACTGCTTTGTCTGGCCCGGCTGCCGGCGTGGTTGGCGCCGCACATGTCGCCGCTGCGGCACAGCGACCAAATGCAATTACCCTGGACATGGGCGGGACCAGTGCCGATGTTGCGCTGATTCGTCAAGCCCGCATACCCACTGTGTTTTCCCGGGAAGTCGGCGGCTTTCCCATTCGAATGCCGATGGTCGATGTCGAAACGGTGGGGGCGGGTGGAGGATCGGTCGCCTGGGTCGATCGTGATGGCCTACTCAAGGTTGGCCCCAAAAGTATGGGGGCAAATCCCGGTCCAGCTTGTTACGGACTCGGTGGTACTCAACCGACCGTGACTGATGCCAATCTAATTCTGGGTCGGCTCAGTGAAGATGGTCTTCTGGCCGGAACGATGAACCTCGACAAAGCAGCAGCGGTCTCAGCTCTCGATTCCCTGGCACAGTCACTTGATGTCAGCCTTCTGAGGGCCGCGCAAGGCGTGATCGATATTGTTGTCGCCAATATGGTCCGGGCAATTCGCACCATATCGGTAGAACGTGGTCATGATCCTCGGGGATACTGTTTGATGCCGTTCGGCGGAGCAGGCCCACTTCACGCCAGAGATGTTGCTCGTAACCTGGGAATTGAGGAGCTACTGATCCCACCCGCCCCAGGCATTATCTGTGCACACGGTCTGGTGGTGTCTGATCTGCTGGAGGATTTTGTCGATAGCGGGCGTATCGAGGTCAATGTGGAAAACGTCACACAAATCGAGAAAATCCTCGACTCACTCAGCGCGCAAGCTCGGAAATGGTTCGAACAAGAAAGCATACTAGATCACACCCGCACTATCCGAATCCGGCTTGATATGCGCTATATAGGTCAGAATTTCGAACTTGCGGTACCGCTTGAGACAGCAGGAGATCAGGTGCCTGCGTTGGTGGTCGGCGATCTTCAGCAAAGGTTTTTCAGCACCCATGAAGACAACTATGGCTATTTCAATCCGGACGATCCAATCGAGATAATCAATATCCGCCTGACAGCCAGCGGTCGACTCTCCCCACTTGCAGATTACCGAAAACTGGATACATCAGATACCGCACCGGTTGCTGCTGGCGAACGCAAGGTCGTCTTCCGATCAGACAAGCCCGTGACCTGCCCTGTGTTTAATCGCAATGATCTCAAAGCCGGTCACATACTGACCGGCCCAGCCGTGATAGATCAATTGGATGCGACCACCCTGCTGTATCCAGGCGATATCGGCACAGTCGATGAATCCGCGACACTCCTTATTACCTTGACGGAGGATCTCAATTGAAGCGACTCGATCCCATCAGTCTGGAAATCATATCAAATGCCCTGCGTTCGATTACAGATGAGACCTATGCCGCGCTAATGAAGTCAGCATATTCAACCAACATTAAGGAACGCCACGATCACTCGACTGCAATTATGGACCGTTCCGGTCGACTGGTAGTGCAGGCCGTCGAATCTCTGCCAATTCATATCGCGTCCATGCATGGACTGATGCACGCACTACTCGATAAATTTGGAGACAACATTCTTCCAGGTGATCTGTTTATAGCCAACGATCCACATGTAGCAGGCGGTACACATCTACCCGATGTCAATCTCGCTATGCCGGTTTTCATTGACGACGAAATTTTCGGTTTCGTCTGTAACATCGCACACCATGCAGATATCGGCGGGATGGCCCCTGGCAGCATGGCTGGCGGCATGTCTGAAATCTATCAAGAAGGACTTCGAATTCCCGTTGTTCGCCTGTTTCGCAACGGCGAACTGCAGCAGGATCTGTTTGATCTGATGCTGCTCAACGTTCGAGTCCCCAAAGAACGGCGCGGAGACTACTTCGCACAGATTTCAGCCTGTCGACTGGGTGAACGCCGCCTGCAGGAAGTCGTCGCCGAACATGGCACCGAAATAATCAGCACTGCGTTTGGCGACATTATCGACCGGACCCGAGAACGAATGGGTAACAGCATCGAGACCATCCCCGATGGAAACTATCGGTTTACCGACATGATGGATGGCGATGGTATTGAGTCCCTGGATTTACCCATTGAACTGGTGATCACGGTAAATGGGCGTGAGATCACGTTTGACTTCGAAGGTACCTGCGCCCAGGTTGCCGGTAATATCAACGTGACCCTGAACGCAACACAGGCTGCAGTCTGCTACTCGCTCAAGGCGCTACTAGACCCTGACGTACCCAACAATCAGGGTGTGCTCGATTCTGTAAAGATCCTGGCACCGCACAGTACGCTGGTCAACAGTACTTTTCCAGCTCCGGTTGCGGCGCGCGCCAACACCTGCCAGAGAATCATTGACGTGGTTCTCGGTGCACTGTCTACCGCCTTCCCGGAACGCGTCATTGCTGCGGCGAACGGTGCTAATACAACCGCAGTATTCTCCGGAACCGACCCCAGAACGGGTCAGTCGTACCTTTATCTTGAAACACTCGGCGGGGGTATGGGGGCAAGACCGACCAAAGACGGCAAAGACGGTGTCCAGGTGCACATCACCAACACCTCTAACCTGCCAGTCGAAGCCATCGAAATGGAATATCCACTTATGGTCAATGAATACAGTCTCGTCGAAGACTCGGCCGGAGCCGGCAAATATCGGGGTGGCATGGGCCTGAGGCGGGTCATCACACCGCGCCATGACAACTGTATTTTTAATGGTGCCGGCGAACGCTTTCGTCACCAACCATGGGGGCTGTTTGGCGGTAGCGCCGGCGGCGCCGGGCGGTTTCTTTTGCGCTCACCTGAGAAACTCACACGCCTGGACAACAAACCGGATGCGGTCAAGGTGTCACCCGACTCTGCCGTTGTGATCGAAACACCCGGGGCCGGCGGCTATGGGCCTCCTTCTGAAAGGACAGCCGAGAAACTGCGTGCTGATCGCGAAACAGGCAAGTTCAGCGACGATTACTTGACACGACACTACGGAACCGACGATCGCTCATAGCACAGGCCGCATCGATTAAGAATAGATTGCAACTGTCGAACACAACTGCATTTTCAGTTTAGTTTTTCCAGCCCGCACCAGTTGGCAATGAACAATGCGATGGTGCCAGTGATACGCTGTACCGAAGCCAGGCTGACACGCTCGTCGAACGCGTGGATATCTTTGGATACCGGCCCGTAGACCAAGCAGGGACAGTCGTCGTACAGAACGAATACTCGCCCGTCCAGATAACCGGGTGTGACAAACGATTCCAGCGAACTGCCAAAACTCACGGCATGTGCCTGGGACAACACTTTCTCCGCATCACTGCCTTCATCCAATACGTAACCGCGACTGAAAAAGCCGTTGTATTCGACTGACGGTGGGTTGTCAGATAAAAACGGGTCCTCGCGGCTACTGAACTCCAGGCACGCTTCAATTTCACGGGCTGCATCCCGCGGGTCGACACCCGGGTAGATGGCCGCACGGACATCCAACGTGCACCAGGCCGGAACAGAGGATGCCCAGTCGCCCCCTGCGATCTTTCCGACATTGAAATTGATCGGGTGATCCAGGCCTTCGAAGTACTTAAAATCTGCGCGACGGGCATTCCATTTTTCCTCGAGCTCTTTCAGCGAACCGATCAATCGGTATGCAGCCTCGATGGCGTTCGCACCTTGGCCCGCTTCGCGAACATGCACAGGGCGCCCACGGACGTGCACTTGAAACCAGATAACACCGACATTTGCCCGCACCAACATGTCCTCTTCCGGCTCAGGAATAAGTGCTGCGTCAGCGCGGTAGCCACGAACCAGCGCGGATAATGCTCCGTTACCAGTACATTCCTCTTCGGTCACGGACTGCAGGAACACATCAGCTGAAGGTTGCAAATCAAGGCTGCGTAGCGCATCTAGAGCGAAGATATTTGCGCACAATCCGGCTTTCATGTCGGCGCCGCCCCGCCCGTACAGCCAGTCACCATCTATCGATGGTTCGAATGGAGGTCGTGTCCACATGTCTAACGGCCCGGTCGGTACCACGTCAATATGGCCGTTGAGAATCAACGACCGACCGAGATTCTGTACAGGAGCATGAGTGCCCACGACATTGACTGCATTGCTGTAATCAACATTGACAGGAGAAAAACCCGGGTGTGCTTCGATTTCACCGATATCGATCGCCCAGCGATCCATCTGATAGCCCCGAGTTTCAAGCGCCGTGTACACCAGCGCTTGGGCACCGCTCTCCTGCCCCCGCACAGAAGGCTGGCGCATAAGATCCATCGTAAAACCGAGTTGGGACTCAAATCCACCGGCCACCGCGTCAAGAATCTGCCTGGACAGTTTGCTATCCAGCTGACCTGGCAGGCTACCGCTCACTGGCAATCTTCAAGGGTCGCGGGACACGGCATGGGTGGAACAGGACACGCAACCACCCCAGTAACTGACATGGTCGTAGTCGATCTCTATCGGTTCCACTCCACGCCGGGACAGCTCGTCCGCTATCCGACCCAGTCCGGAAGGCATAATGTATCGAGAATCATCCAGGCTCACTCCCACCGTGGCGTACGCCTTCGCTTCGTCTTCAGTCAGTTCGATGACTTCCCAGTCGGCGAGAACCTCAGGCAATTCACAGTCAAGATCGTCACGATGCAACAGCAACAATCCTTCCCGAACTAACACCATGATGCCCAGCAAGTGTAGAAACCCACCTTTCATCGGCATCGGATGCACTTGGTAGCCAAATGGACCGATGTAGTTATCAAGCCAGCGCGTACCGGCTCGGTTTGTTGCGATATTCGATTCACCGACGAAAAGGTGGTTGTTGTAGCAGATGATATCGCCACCTTCCAGATAGGGCCCGGGACCGCCGCTGGACGGCGCAAAAGGTTGCGCTGGAGGCATTACGACATGATGAGTATTTGCCCCGTCTTCAATCAATGGCGACACAACATCCCGCAACGGAAACACTTCTTTTCGGCGATAGGCCCGCCGTATATTCACTTCAATATAATGTGTGCCAACGGTATACACTGGATCGGCCGGGTATAACAGCGACGCACCTGGCTGCAGATCTGCAAGGTAGCCTCTTTCCTCGACTGTATAGGGCCTGGGCCGGTAGACCTTAACGCCGTTGGCCTCATACAGCGCCGCAAGGTTATCGAGTTGTTCTGTTGTTTTTTCCCACCGCTCGGGCATGGCCTTACGGATATCAAGGGGTCGATCACCAGAAGCCATCAGTGCGGCTTGAACTTCCTCGTTGTAGTGGTGCAGGGTCGGATTGAACGGTGGCAAGGTCAAACCGTCGGCACTGCCGACGATCGCACCACGCAGGGTGCCGTAATCTGTATAGGCACCGAAACCGGGATTTCCCTGGTTCATCATCTGTACTCCTGATTAGATTAAGCTCAGTATAGGTTCTGACCCAGCCAGCGCGAAGCTCATAATTTTGTTAACGATCTACCACAAAACTGCACGGTACCAGATTTGTATGTTCTGAACCGAGTTTACTCGTGGCGAAGTGCTGCGATAGGATCGAGCCGGGATGCTTTGAGTGCGGGATAATAACCAAAAAATATGCCGACGACAGCTGCAAACCCCATGGCAATCACCGCAGACAGGGGTGAGGTGATCACCGGCCAGCCGGCAATTCTAGCCGCGGCCAGGGAACCTCCAAATCCCAGTACCACACCAACAACCCCCCCGATCAAGGACACCACAACGGCCTCGGTCACAAATTGAAGCAGAATGTCACGACCACGGGCCCCGACGGCCATTCTCAAACCCACTTCGCGTGTACGCTCAGTCACCGAGACCAACATAATATTCATGATTCCAATCCCTCCTACGAGCAGGGAGATTCCTGCGACCGCCGCAAGCAGCAACGACATTGTCCGCTCCGACTTGGCTCTGGCTTCGAGGAACTGGGCAATATTCCGCACATAAAAATCGTCAGGCTGACCCGGGCGTATCCGGTGACGTTGTCGCAAAAGATCATTGATCTCCTGCTCAGCCGCCGCTAGCACATCGCTCGAACGTGCTTTGACGGTAATGTCACGCACATAACGACCACGGTACCGCTCACCGACATTCATGCGTGACTTGGCGGTAGACAACGGCACAAATACCACGTCGTCGTGGTCACGGCCCCATGAAGACTCACCTTTGGCCCGGGTGACCCCGATCACGCGAAACGGAATTCTCTGGATACGGACAATTTCACCTATGGGATCCTGTCCGCCGAACAACTGCTCAGCAATGGTCTCTCCAATAATCGCCACTTTTGCCGACGCTCGCTCTTCCTGAGGATTAAACATACGCCCCCGGCCTATGACCCAATCGCGGGCCCGAAGGTAATCGTCGCCAGCACCGTAGATCGTCGTAAACCAGTTTAGATTTCCGGAAATCACCTGACCGGTAGACCGGACCGTAGGCGCGGCTATGGCCACCGAAGGAGCCTGAGCCTCGATGGCAGCGGCATCAGCCTCTGTCAGAGACACTTTGCTGTTGGCACCCCCTCGCACCCCGCCGGACACGCTGGTCCCGTTGCGCACGAATAGAACGTTTTCACCCAGACCCTGAATCGCTTCCTCGATCCGTTTCTCAGCGCCCTTGCCAACACCGACCATTGCAATAACCGCTGCCACGCCGATGATGATACCCAGCGTTGTCAGCCCGGTTCTGAGCTTGTTGGCGCGTAACGAAGCCAGCGCGGTATGAAAGCAATCCGATAGCGTCATGGCGTCAATGCTTTTGTATCCGCGGGCGCAGTCAAAGGGCTACTGACCTTTTCTACCACTTGGTTTTCGGTCAACAGCCGCCCGTCCCGAAACTTCAGCACCCGCTCCGCGTACCCAGCTACCTCCATCTCGTGCGTGACCACAATCACAGTCATACCTTGACCATTCAATTCCTTAAGCAAGTCCAGGATTTCGAGACCGGTCGCCGTATCCAGTGCCCCGGTAGGTTCGTCGGCCAGGACGATATCCGGTTGATTGACGATTGCCCGTGCGATCGCCACCCGCTGCATCTGACCACCTGAAAGCTGCGTCGGCCGGTGGTGCATTCGATCGGAAAGTCCAACTCTTCCCAATGCGTTCTTAGCCTTTTCTGAACGCACAGCACGCGGGTCTCCGCTATATAACAGCGGCAATTCGACATTGGCCTGGGCACTGGCATTAGCCATGAGATTGAATGATTGGAATACAAACCCGATCTTGTTTCGACGTATGCGGGCCAGGTCGTCAGGCTCAAAATCGGACACAACCTCGCCGTCGAGCAGGTATTTTCCAGCTGTTGGCGTATCCAGGCACCCCAGCACATGCATACAGGTGGACTTGCCTGATCCCGACGGTCCCATGATCGCGATAAATTCGCCCCGATGGATGCGCAGGTCCACATCGCGCAAAGCATGTACGACTTGAGCCCCCACTAAAAATTCCCGACACAACCCCTGGGTCTGGATGACAACGGGTTGCATGGCAGGGCCCCTTACTCAGGAACCATCCGACGATAGGCCAACGATGACCTGTGCCCCTTGAGCAATATCGCCGCGGACAATCTCAGTATGGGTGCTGTCAGATATACCAACTGTAAGACCCAGAGCGACAGGTTTACCCCTATCGAGCACCCAAACATTTGCCCGCCGGTAACCTCCACTTTTTGCTTCGGTACGTATCAGGCGGTAGCGTTTCTTCTGATCACTTTTCAGCAGTTGCTCCACCCGCTGTGCAGCCTGGGTCCGGAGCTGGCGGATCGCTTCCCGGAATTCATCACTACCCGTACCGGCTTCACGCAGTCCCCTAATCGACTGGCCCATCTCAGCATAGATTGATTGAACCGATGACAGCTGCTCCTCACTCAATTCGAGTTTCTCCGAAAGGCCTTTGATCATTGCCTGCATCCGCTCGCGGCCACCGCCTCGAGCGGATGCCCCGGAGTCTGAGCGCTTGAAACCAGGCGGTTTGAATCGAAGCGCCTGTGACGATACCTTAAGTGCATCTTGTCGTTGACCCAGCACAATCTCGACACTGGCCGTCATGCCCGGCATCAGACTCTGATCAAGGTTCTGGGTAGAAACAATGATCACGTAGGTCACAACGCCTGAGATCTCTATCGGCTGCTTTCGGATCTGCACGACCTCTCCTTTGAAGACCCGGTCTGGATAGGCATCGACTGAAAACCGTGATTGCTGCCCGTCTGTGATACCACCGATGTCCGCCTCATCGACACTGACTTCCAGATGGATCTGGCGCAGGTCCTGGGCCAAAGTAAACAGTACTGGTGCCTGTAGGCTAGCAGCTACCGTCTGACCCATATCCGCTGCCCGGTTGATCACAATACCATCGACCGGTGATCTAATCAGCGTGTGTTCCAGTTCCAGTTCCGCCTGAAGTAATTTGCCGGCATGCGACGCGACGTTGGCATGGGCTGTTCGTACCTGTGCTCGCTGCTTTTTCATCCGGGCCTGTATGCTTTCCACCTTTGCCGTCGCCTGAACGTGACGTGCCACCGCATGATCCACGGTACTCTCAGGAATGACCTTACGTTCAAAAAGCGACTGCTGCCTTTCGAGGTCATCGGCAGTCTCGGTCAGAATCGCTTTTAATCCCAAGAGCTCGGCCTGCTGCTCTTCCAACGCTGCGGTCTGCATGGCAATATTCGCCTCAGCAAATGCAAGATCGGCTCGAGCTACCTGAACTCTGGCTTCAAAGGGCGAAGCATCTATCCTAGCAATGACTTCACCAGCCTTCACTTTCGAATTGAAGTCCACCAACACTTCTGAGATCTGGCCAGAAACCTGAGAGCCGATATCGACCGTCATGACAGGCTTCACTCGACCGGTTGAAGAGATGGTCTTTTCGATAGTGCCCCGTTCAACTGTCTCCAGACGATAGGATGCAGCTATCTGGTCTGTATTCAGGCGAGAGTAGCCATAGGCAATCGCAACAAGCACGATAACTCCGCCCAGCAGCAGACTTAACCGCCGCATATTTTGTGTCCTCATTCAGTATTTGGTTCGAGTTAAACCGCGACTCGCTGGCGCAGACAAAATCTACCACATCACCCGGTGTCAGCCTGAACACCAGAGGTTTTACACCAAAACTCCTAGAAATTCTGGGTCAGGTCGTACCATTTCAAGCGGCTCGAGCAGCACGTTTTCGCTCATGCTCTCGCAATAATTTTTTCCGCACGCGAATAGCAGCCGGTGTAACCTCAACCAGTTCATCGTCGTTTATAAATTCTATGGCAGCTTCCAGTGTTAGTTCTAGCGGTGGAGTCAGAAGTATATTCTCGTCGCTGCCGGCAGCCCGAATATTGGTCAACTGCTTGGCCTTAAGCGGATTGACCACAAGGTCGCCACTGCGGGAGTGGATGCCAATCACCATGCCTTCATATACCTGCTCACTGGGCCCGATGAATAAACGCCCTCTTTCCTGCAGGTTAAATAATGCATATGCCAGCGATTTACCCGCAGTGATGGAAACCAACACACCGTTGACCCTTTCACCAATCTTTGCCTGAGCGCGGTTCGCATATCGTTCGAACGTGTGGTACATCAGTCCCAACCCACGGGTTATCGTCATAAATTCTGACCGAAACCCGATCAGGCCGCGGCTGGGGACGGTGTAATCCAGGCGCACACGCCCGTTACTGTCCGGCACAATATCCCGAAGTTCAGCACGACGCT
>Ga0315336_1004489_pt1 | contig 16463 bp, 13 predicted proteins | sample ASW5metaG_FD_204512 | JGI IMG/M metagenome (GOLD analysis project Ga0315336, IMG submission 204512) | Ammonia-oxidizing marine archaeal communities from Monterey Bay, California, United States - ASW #5 | ecosystem: Environmental > Aquatic > Marine > Intertidal zone | place: USA: California...
ATCTTTCATCCCCTCGTGTCCGCAAGTATAGTGAATCTCGAATATAACTTACGTGATAATTAGTAAGACCTAATTCGTGACAGCTAATTTTGTAAATAATTTTATTTTGAGGTTTAAACGATGGTGTAGAGAATATTCTAAAGCATTTCATACCACATAATTTACTTTTATAAATAATTTAATACCTCGACGATACTATTGATACTATCGATACTATGGCAAAGCTCTACAGTAAAAGAATACAGATCGCCCCAGTAGGATTTGAGATAGACAGGGTGGTAATTCCTGCCAAAAAAGAGAAAGCAGAGAAAGTCTACCTGATGGTTCATAAAAACATAACCGAAGCCAATTACGCCGTCCACAAAAAATACTATACTTTGATTCAAAAGAAGCTCAAGGCTGCAAAAATTGAAACAGAGCTTGTATACTGTGACTGGAAAAACGTTGAAGAAATTACAAGGGTGGCAAGGGATTTAATTTTGAAAGAAGCAGGCAATGAAATTGCCATTAACCTTGCCAGTGGATCAAAAAACCATGCTATTGGATTGGATCGAGCATGCATGACGTTTAGGAAGAGAGACAATATCCATCCGTTTTATCCTGAAGCGAAGAATTATCGGGCTGTCAAGTATCCATACCAACAATCGTCAGGTGTAAAACAAATCAAACAAGTTCCCATTCATCGAATAATTGTTCCAGAACCTGAACTAATTGAGGCACTTAGGATAATCAAACAGAAAAGCACAGATATTCCATTGCACAAGGGAAAGAAAGGTGTCAAGAAGAAAGATTTAGCTAAGGCATACTTTGGAGATTCATCTAAAGTCAATTTAACAAAACTTCAAAGGAATATTACACAGAAATTAGAGAAAACATGGCGGGCAATCGAGATAATAGAAGTAGGGCGAACCGATTGGATCAGTTTGAACAGCGAGGGAAGATATCTGCGCTATGTGCTGAACAACGAAGAAACCTATTAGCAGTGATTAAGTAATACTGTATTTTAAATTGGTAAAAGTTAAGTAATACTTATACCTAAAATTACTAGATGAAAAATATGAAAGAAGAACGAATACACATTGGAGCAAATGGATTTGAAGTCTGGCTTTGCCACGATCCTGACATCTTTACCTTTGTCGAGGTGAATATGGGCTGTTTTCGATTCCCTATGAATCAGGAGACTCTAAATTCAATGCTAGAGGGGCTCACTAAGGCATGGTATGAAATCCACAAAGACAATCATGCCAACTGTAGCTGTCGTGAAAACGGTGTAACGTCATTTGATAACCCATTCAATAGGAAATGGGGAGGTGGGCCATGATCGGAGTTAATAATTCTAGTCGTTATAGTAGAGTATTGAATCGTCAACCAATTCAATTTTCAGATGCAAAAAATAAACATGAATGTTTAGGTAGAGATGATAACTATAGTTTTGATGCATCTATAGATCAAAACGGTAGAGCTTATAATGTCTATATTCCTGCTGAACGCGAGGCATTTTACAATCTCAATGCTACAGAAGGACCAATTTACGTTTTGGCAAATACAAAGAACACTACAGGTAAGTGGATAACACGGAATGAAATAGCAGAAGCAAGATTTGGGTGGGATCAAATTCAAAATGAATATAATAAACAATATCCCTTGATAGGAAAATATGCAGACACAACTCTTAGCCCGCCAGATATTTCCTTGGACATTAGTTATGTAATAACAGATGAAGATGAAGCAAAAAGTAGATTTAATGATGGAGATCAGGTTGATGGAGTGACAACAAGATGGCAAGATTCTATGATGAAATTACCTGGCCCTGGCCCTGATGAAAAACCTGTTTTTATAAACAATATTTTTGATGGAGATAGTGGAGAACCTTCAAGTGTTACAGTAAGAGAACCTGATGGAACTATAACACACTTTAATCACCAGGTATGGATGGAACATGGCTAAAAGATTATTTTCACACATGGATTTTGTAGAATACGTAAAAAAAGTATTACAAGAATCAGATTACGAGTTTTTGCGTTATAATAAAGATGGTAAATATGACTTGATTTTTTATGTCGGAAAGAAATTATCCGTAGTTAAAGTATTGGAGTCTTATAATTTACGACCAAATGGTGTTTTAGATCCCAAAACTAAAGATAAACTTGTTCGTGGATTAATGGATTTGTCAGCTACTAATAATTTTAAATCAATCTTATCGAAACCTGATGAACAAATTGAAATCGAAAAAATACTAGTATTAACAAACAGGCAAGCATTCAATGAACTTGGTGAAATCATAACAGATTATGAAAAATCAGGTCACGTTCAGAATGATGTTAAATTGATGCTAATTCCATTCCCAATTATTCCAAATAATTTTGCGAAAAAAAAATGCGGAAATATAGTATTCACTGTTTCACAGTTAATTGGGGCATTAAAATCAGGTGTTGTTAAGCTCAAAGATATACCTCCGCCTTATCATGATTACATGATTACAATGATGAGAAAACATGGTTATAAAATAGGTAATAAGAAGAAGGAAAAAAATTAGAAGGTGATTAAATGAAAAAATTTACCCCAGACAAATACCAAAAGCAGGTAATAGAGCACCCATGACAACTGAGCCAAACAAAGAGCAAAAGGACGTAATTGACCACAAGGATGGACCAGTTCTGATACTGGCCGGACCCGGAACTGGTAAGACGTTTACAATCATAGAGCGTGTTGAAAAACTTGTGGATGGAGGTGTTGACCCAAAAAAAATTCTGTGTATAACATTTACAGAAAAGGCTACGGGAGAGATGAAATCGAGACTAGAAAAAAAAGGCAACGTAGCCACTGTCGTTTCAACATTTCATGCTTTTTGCAAAGAAATCTGTAGTGATAACTTCATAAAATCTGGCCTTTCAGATTCTTCAAAATTAATGAAAGAGACATCGCTTCAAGTTTGGTGTCTGAAAAATTTTGACACTTTTGGAATAGATCCAGATATAATTGACACTGGCAAAAATCTTGCACGAGTCACAAAGGGAATGGTTCAAGCACTCAGTAACTTTAAAGAATCGCTGATATCGTCTAAAAAATTCCAAGAGTGGTTAGATGTACAGCAAGAAAAGATTAGCAAATATACGCCACAAGAAACTAAAGATTACAAAGAATTAATTTCATATGTTGAATTGCACCAAGAATTTAACAAAGTTTATTCAGCATATGAAAAATTTCAGCAGGAGAAAGAAATTTTTGATTTTGATGATATGATTCTCAAAGCAATAAATCTGTTGAAAAAAGATGCAGGTATTTTAGAGAATTATCAACAAAAATATAATTACATACTAGTAGATGAGTTTCAAGATAATAATTACAGTCAGTTTGAGGTAGTCAGACTGCTTGGAGAACATGGAAATGTTATGGTTGTGGGTGATGATGACCAATTAATCATGAGATTCCAGGGTGCAAGACAAGAAAACTTTGACGAGTTTCTGTCAAAATTTAATGGTGCACAAGTAAAACAGCTTGGCCAAAACTACAGATGCACAGAAAAAATTGTTGAGATGTCAAAATTAATTTTGCCACATATCACAGACCACAAGGACAAGATGTTGTCAGCTTTGAGAAATGGAGGAGAAAAAGTCAAGGTTATCAGAGCAGACACTGACAAAGGCGAGGTTGAATATATTGTTGAAAAGATTAGAGAATTAATAGGAACAGAGTACGTCAACAAAGATGGCGAAACAAAAGAATACAGGTATAGTGACTTTGCCATACTATCAAGACAGAGGAAATTTGGTGACAAATTTGTTAACGGATTAAACGTTCATGGAATTCCAAGTACACATATTGGTGATTTTAACATATTTGAAACTGCCATAATTTCTGAATTAATGCTATATCTTAGAATTCTAGAATCTCCAACAAAGGCAGGAATGTATCTTGACAAACTAATGTCTGTGTGTGGAATTGCTGCTGTCAACATATCTACTATCAACCACACAGCAAGAGATGCCAAAAGACACGTGCTGAAAGGCGATGATGATGCAGTCTTTGAGACTATGAAAGACTGTAATGCGTTAGATATCACTCAAAAAAACGAGATCAAAAGCATTGTTAAAAATATTGAATCTGCAGTTGGATTTGCCTCAAAATCAACTATCGTAGGATTGGTTTATCATTTGATATATTCTGATGCAACAGGCCTGTACAAGAGATGTCTGTTCCTAGACAATGCAGATAATAGATTGAACATTATCTTGTTAAACACATTTTATGAGTTAACAGAGGAATATCAAAATCTGAATCCGGATGAGACATACAAGGAATTTCTTGAATATTTGGAACTGTTACGAGAGGTTCAGGTCGACATTGAAGAAAAATTTGATGTGACAGATACTGTGCATGTTATGACCATGCACAAATCCAAAGGAAAACAATATCCAGTTGTGTTTGTTGCAGACGTGGCTGGTGATAAATTCCCAGGAACAAGAATTACAAGGAATTTTTATGTACATGATGATCTGTTACAAGGAAGCACCAGCCTTTCATTTTCGAAGAAAGTCCAATTAGCAGATGAAAGACGCCTGTTTTATGTTGCAGTAACGCGTGCAGAGAATCTTTTGTTCATAATGGCTCCAAAAAAATATGAGGGCAACGTAAATGAAAAAGACATATCTCTGTTTCTAACAGAGATTGATTTTGAAAACCAAAACGAGTTGATCGAAGTTAAGGAATATCAAGACAAAGATACTCTAAGATTTAGTCCTAAAGAACCGCACGAGAGAATAAAATATAGTACACAGGTTCAGGCAATCGATTCCATCAACAGAATGCAGTTGGGAATTGCAATTAACAGAATTATAGAACTAGCAAGAATTTCATATCTAGAGGAACACCAAAAGGATGATCCAGAATGTACTGGCTTTGATCCGAAAAGTGTTCTAACAGTTGATCTGAAAGATGTTGATTTGAATCAAGAGTTGATTGGAAAACCCACTCCGCTTTTTGATCCAAAAGACTTTACTGTTTCAAAATCTAGCCTGACAACATACGATGACTGTCCATACAAATTTTTACTAGGTAAAATTTTAAGAACGCCATCACACGGTTCCATTTACACTGATCTTGGAACGTCAATTCATGAGATGATACAAGAAACTGCTGATACAAGTGGAAAAATTCCAACGAAAGCAAAAGCCATGCAAAAACTCAAGGAGAAATGGCATTGGACTACGTTTCAAAATGCAACTAGTGAAGGCCAATTCTATGAGAGAGCCAAAAACATGACAGAGAATTATCTGGAGTGGAGAAAAAATAACAAAAACAAGTTTATCGCATCTGAATTTGACACCAAATTTGAGTACAAGGGTTTGACACTTCTCGGCAAAATTGACTGGATTGAAGAAAATCCAAATGGCGAACTAGAAGTAGTTGACTTTAAGACAGGAAAGTCAGTCACATCTCAAAACAAGGCAAATGTTGACTGGCAACTCCACATCTATGCATGGCTTATTGAGCATGACCCAAAGTTTGGAAGGCTTCCAGTCAAAGCATCTCTTTACTTTTTGGAAAAGAACAAAATGGTTTCAGTCGTCATTGATAAGAAAAAGGTGGAAGAGTTGCTAGAATATGAAGTAGAACCTCTGATTGACAGGATTTTGAAAAATGATTTCAAGGCACTGCCTGAATCTTACAAATGTAGCCAATGTGAATACAAGAACATTTGTGATTATAGTTTGTGATAAATTAATTTTAAATTGAAGAAAATTCATCCAAGATAGCTTTTTGAAGGTCTGAACTGTTTACCCAATCAGGCGAGCGTTTATGTTGGTTTTTCGATTGGGGAAACGATTGTAAGATTTGTTCCAATTGTTCCGTTGTTAAACCAAAAATTTTCGCAGCTGCGGCATTGATTCTAGTTATTAATGAAAATCTTCGGTCGTTGTCATTTTCAAATTCATCAACACCAATCTTATCACGCAAATCTGCAAATTCATCAGTTGTACAGATTAACATTGCTGAATTTCTGAATACCATTTCGTGAAGCGAGTTATTTTGATCATATCTTGGAATTGGTAATTCATTCATATGGAAATAATTTACGTTACTACCACCGAGTTTATGTCGCATAACATAATCTACGACAAATGAATTAAACATACCACATAAAAATATCATCTCATCATTAGCAACTGGTTTAACATAGGTTTCAGTATTTTCATCAAAAGTTATGGGAATAAGACAATTCAAATTATTTCCAGTAAAATTTGGGGGTAATACAGTTGAAATGAGTGTCCTCTGATCTGTAGCATTAGTTATAGATCGCCAGACTAGTTTGTATTCATTAGCACCAATTCTAAAAATCATTTTTGGGTTTTTGTCTCTAATTTTCTTAGGTATTCTTCTTTTTTCTTTTTCCACTTCTCTTGCTTCTGCATCTTGTAAAACAAGCCATTGTTTGGGTGGAGCAAAATTATGTGTGAACATATGTATCATCTTACCCTCATATAATGGCGGCCCAGTTTCTGTTGTCTTGAATAAATCTTTATCATTCGTCATATCAAATTCTCTGATTGGATTGAACTTGCCCCAGTCCATCAATTTAGGAGCCTCGTATATTTTTTCCAAAATTTCTTTTTCTTCTTTGGAACCGCATTCTAGAACTGCAAGAGAAAAAGGGGATGTTGTTTGCACGAAATCCAAAGAGTATTCAAATGCATAATTTTGAAAATCTTGAAGTATATCATCATCATATTCATCCTTTCTTGTAAGATAAATGGGAGAAACAACACCTTTCTTTAATATTAATGTGGAAAAGGAAAACTGCCTGTGTACACCATCAAAAATTGGTTTGCCGTTTACAAATGCACAGAATTCCTTAATTGCGTGGTTGGTAAGAATTTCTTGTCGTATTTCTTTCGTGCCAAGATCTTGTAGTATTCCAGCCGGCATAACCATACCAAACATTGCATTTGGTTTAGTAATTTTGAGAGATCTCTCAACGAAGAGTTTGTAAAGTTGTGCATCACCACTTTTCCCCTGCAATTTGTAAGCAGAAGAGGTGTTAAAGAAATCAGCCTGTCGTTTGTAATCTTCCAAATACTCGTTATATCTTTCCTTGATTTCATCATCCTCAAGACATTTATCGACCAATCTTTTTTTGGTGCCTGCTTTTAACAGACTAAACTTCTGGTTTTTGTTAGGAAATTCATTTTCAAGTAACAGTTGCATTTCCTTAAGTGGAGTGAAAAATTCATCTTGATCAGCTTTGATTATCTGCCAAGGAGGATTCCCGATCACAACGTCAAATCCACCTGAATTCATTATGTCTGGAAATTGTTCATGCCAGTTAATCGCACCAGCAAAGGCGTTCGGATCATCAATTAACGAATTCCCAGTTACAATATTTTTTGATAAATCAGGTAATTTTTGGTCTCTAGTAGCCGTCTTTAAGAATAAACTAAGTTTTGTAATCTCTACTGATGCTCTAGTAATATCTGTACCAAAAATATTATTTGTAATAATTTTTGGGGTTTCTGTGGTAAGGTAACTATCCATTGTGTCCGGAGGAGAATCAGGATCTTTTGATTTTTCAATTTCCGCAGTAATTTCAAGCAAGATCTCTGCTGCTTTTATTAAAAATGCACCACTGCCACAGGCAGGATCAATTATTTTGATACTGTCTAGTTTTTCTTCTAATTCTGGTATGTCATTTTCATATTCTAAAATTAACTCATCAACATCGTTAACGTTACTTTTAGAGAGGTATGGAATTATTGTATTTCTACAGAGATAATCAGTAAGAGTTTCCGGAGTATAGAAAATTCCCTTAACCTTTCTTGTAAGTGATTCCACTTTAAGTAATTGATCTATATGCCCGATTGATTGTTCTAGAATATGACCCAAAATAGTTACGTTTACATTTCCACTTGAATCAGACGATTGGTTTGATTCTTTTGAAGAAAAATCATAAGAATCCATAATCAGAAGATTACGAATTATAGGATTTACTTTTGTTTCATGTTTTTTAAAAATTTCTTTTGCTTGACCTACTAATTTGGGTGGACGTATTAATCTAGACAGACTCAGCTCTTCGGCAAAAAACCCTTTGTTCCTGTAATCTAGGAAATGTACTGGCAAAGGTGAACCGGAAAATAACTCTCCGTTAAAGGCAGAGAATCCCAACACCTTAGAACCATTGTTTAACGCACGAAATAATGATTCAATATCATCAAAAATTTGTGTTGAATCCTCTGTACATTGATCTAAGTCTAATTGGCGAATAACCCTATCAGTAAATAATTTCTTATCGTCTATTAGACCTGTATCTACTGCAAAAAAGAGAAAGAGTATTCGGTTCAGAAAAAGTTGTGTATAGAAAATTGCCTCCCGCTGTGTGTGGCCACTCGCTTGGAATTCTTTGATTATCATTAATCGAGTTTCATGGAAAAGTTGATAGAACTTATCAGTGACATCCTTATCTTCACCCTCTGACTTTTTCTTGTAGTCTTGAATAGATGTATCTTTTTCAAGAACTAATGTTTTATATGAAAAAATACCGATGAACTCTTTTAATTTTTGATCATTGTCTTTTGTTTTTGAAAAATCAAATTCTTGGAACAGTCTATGTTTAGGATAGTACATCATAAGAACAAAATTGACATAGTTTGTACAGACTCCATACTTTATGGTATGTGTTGTTTCTACAAATCTTTCCATATTATCACGTGTTTGTTTTATTGGAGTTTCCTGGCTGGGTTTTTCTCTTCTGTGTTTCTGTGTTTCGAAAAGGTCTAGTTGTTCGTGTCCCTTTGCTTCAAATAATACAGCCCACTCACCGTTAGGATGCCTATATGCAAATTCAACATTTCTTTGATTGTGACCAGCTTCCAAAACTTCTTCGGGAAAGCCTAATAGATCTCGTAGTACGATGTTTTGAAAACGAGGGTAGTTTTTGGTTTCAGCCTCAAGCTCACCATCTTCAAGTAATTTTAACCACTTTGTTTGCGCTTCTCTTTGTTGATCAGTAATTTCAATATCAGCAAATAACTTCTTGCAGACTTTCTGGGAAATTATGGGAATTCTTTTCGTATATTTTATGATGATTTGTGATTGAAAAAGGTGATCATATTTATAACAAAAAATAACGAAGTCTTTGATCTATGTCTGGTGATAACATTAGGGAAGAAGCTACATGGACTTCATCACGAGCAAATGCAATAAAAGAACAACTTGAAATTGAATCAAACAAGATTATGTTACCCAATGCAGATGGAATGGGACAACATCAAGATACGACTAAAGTTCCTGTACATTCAGATGATGTAAAAGAAGCTTTGCCTATTTTTGAGATTGATAGAAAATATGTATTGTACAATTTTGATAATGTGCGTTTATGGAAATATAAAAAGAAAAAATGTATAGAGTTAGAAACTGAAAAATTAGATCCAAGCAACGAGGCACATCAAAATGCAATCGAAGATTTATTATTAAATACAAAAGCATATTCTAATGTACAGGCAGCCGATCTAAAATTGGATATAGCAAAAAAAGGTCAGGAAGACGCTGCCCTGATTACACCAGTGGGTGTTTTATGGAATGGTAATCGTAGATGTGCAGTACTATCAGATTTTTATAAAAATGGTTTTAAGAAACCAAATGTTGTTACGATTCCAGCAGGTGATACAAAGTATAATAGAATTAAGGTTGCAGTCCTACCTGCAGATCTTGATCTAAAACAATTAAGAGATCTAGAAAAAAGGTTACAACAAAAACCACATACAGAAGAAGAGTATGGTAGAGTAAATGAAATGGGAGACATTCATGATAGAATTCATGAACATCCATTTGATAATGGGAGTTTTAATGATGCCACATCTGACGAAAAAAAACATTTTGAAAAGGAATTTGGTGATACAGAGTGGAAAACGTGGAATAAAATTATCAGAGCAAAGAAATGCATTGAACTTATGGATGATTACCTTCAATCAAGACATACTGAAAATACGCCTTTAATTGGAAATTATCAACATATAGAAGAAGGAATAGGTGGTGTGACATGGTTTGAGAATCTAGTTCTGCAATTAGACGAAGTTGGAAAGTATTTTGATGCCAATCCGGATAGGGGAGATAAAGATGCTATGATTTTAGGATTCCAGGAAAATGCGTTTTCTGCATACGAAACTGGAGATGTTGAACAAAAACGACTAAGACAACTAACATCCTCTTTGCAAAATGCAACTGGTGATGGGGATGTAAAAGACACACAACCACTTTTAGATTCGTTTATTCAAAACTCACCAATTATTCAAAAAGCTGCAGAATTGCAAGCAGAACCAGAAAAGATTGATACTTTAGTTCATCAAACTGAATTAGCAAAAGAATCTGCAAAAAATTTCAATATTCTTGGAAGAAATATGGAACAGCATGGGCAAGATCCTAAGTTGATAATACTAGGGATAAATTCTGAACTAGAGAACAGTATCAATGAAAATCTGATACAGCCTAATGATCAAGAACTTGTACGTTTGTGTGATATAGGTATAAAACGGCTAAATGAATTAAAAGAAAAAGCTAAAGCTAGTTAACTAGAGGTTTGATGAGCCAATTATCATATGTTAGTGGAGAACTTCATCTACAGTTAGACGACTCACATAAAAGAAACCGAATAATTCTAAGTCCTTTAAAAAATACAATAGGATTTAAAGAAAGAGAAGGTATACTCGTTCTACGAAAAAGTGATGCTAAAACAATTTTAAGAGTTAAAAAAATTGTTCCTAACCTAATTCTTGATAAAAAGTGCGAGCAGATAATCAAGGAATATAGAGAAACTGAGGCTAACTTTGAAACTTTACTTGAGGAAGGACGTAAAATAAAGGAAAAACCTGATGCAGAATTTGAAGATTTTCAAGTGCCCGAATTTGACAGTGGAAAAAAACTCGAGCCATATCAATTAAAACCCGTGAAGCATGCAAATACAGTAATTAATTCAGCTAACTTTACGGTTCCTGGTGGTGGAAAGACATGGATGGCATTGGCTACATATTTCCTTGCAAAGGCCGAAGGAAAATTCCCCATTGTAAATAACCTTCTTGTAATTTGCCCTTTGTCTGCATTTCAAGTTTGGGAGGAAGAATATGGAATTATTACTGGTAATGATCCAAAACAACACATTGTACGGATTACAAAGCAACATCTCGAACGTGCAATTATTCCTTTGCTGCCTCAACGGTCTGAAATTATGTTAATAAATTATGATAAGATTGGGGATCGTAGATTTAATGCAGCATTACAAATATTGCTTGAACAAAACAACATCTTTGTGATTTTAGATGAATCACATAAAATTAAAACCTATGACGCGGAACGTGGAATAGGTGCTAGAGATCTAGCTCCATTTGCAAAAAGAAGAATGATACTTACTGGCACACCCATGCCAAACTTCCATCGAGATTTATGGAATCAATTTAATTTTTTATTTCCAAACCGAAATATTTTAGGTCATTATGAATCTTATTTGAGAAAAATAGAAAGTGAACAAGGACAAAAAGATGTTATAGAATTTTTGTGGCCGCTATTTACAAGAGTCACTGAGCACCAACTAAATTTACCTGGTTTTAAAATTACAGAGATACCATGTACAATGACATCTTTTCAAGAAAAAATTTATGAAACAATTGCATGGGATATAGTACAAAATTTTCAAAATAGGAATATGTTTGAAGCATTAAGTGATTTTGAAAAGAAAATGATGTATCTGCTTGAGGCGTCAACAGATCCGGCACTTTTGGAAAAAGACAACCAATACTATGAAGATTTGATAGATCTTAATGATATTCCTGTAGATGATTGGTTAAAAGAATATGGTAAAGGAGAAAAGTCTGGAAAAATGGAGGTTCTACAAAAACTATTAGAAAACCTTGTTCCAAAAAGAGAAAAAATCATAGTTTGGTGTAATTTTACGGCTACAATTGAAAAAGTAGAAGACATGTTAAAGAAAGGAGTGTTTGCAAATAGTAATGTTCAAACTAGAATAATAAATGGCGAGATTGACAAAGACGATGCAACAAATCCAGAGGAGAACAAAGAAAAATCTTTGCGTGAATTCAAAACAGACCCAAATTGCAATATACTAATAGCTAACCCTGCATCTCTTGCCGAGTCTGTCTCCTTACACAAAGTATGTCATAAAGCGATATACGTAGACAGAACGTATAATGCAGCACATTGGATTCAAAGTAAAAAAAGAATTCATAGAATAGGCACAAAAAAAGGAGATACGGAGTATATTATTCTGAAAAGCAAGTATGCTGGAGATGATAAGGCAATTACAATAGACGATAAGATTGATGAAAGATTAAATAAAAAAGAAAAACTGCAAAATGAGTTTCTCGGAGATCCTGGATTACAAGTCAATCATTCGATGTTAGATTGGTCAAAATTGAACGATTCAGATGCTGAGGAAGATTACAAAGGCCTCCTCTCATTTTTAAGGGGAAAATTCGATGGTCAAACTAATTAATCTTTCAAAAATTTTTTGTGTTATTGAAACAATTGGAAAAAATTCCAAAATAACAAAAGACGTATTTTTTAAGATAATTCAGACGAATCAACATCCAGATGAGGATATGTGCACCATGTCATCATATCTAAAACACATCCAAATCTGTAATGAATTGAATCTACTAAATGAAACACCCACTGAATTAGAAATGACAAATTATGGAAAAAAATATTATGAATTGATACCAAGAGACATCAGACGGCGATTATTGATTGATGAAAAAAATGATGATCTTATTGCATTTGTAATAGAAAGACTATCAGAAATTAAAGATAAGGAATTCGAAAGTCCTGTACTGGAAACAGTAATAGAGAATGGGGAAACAAAATTTCAGATTACAGCGCAAGAATTTAAGACAATTAACACAGGATATAGAGAATTATTTGATGATTTAAAATTAATTGAAGAACATGGTGAACAAAAAAGGATTGCTGAACAAATTGTAAAATATTTTCCAAAAAAGAAAAGTGCAAAACTATCAGAGGAGGAACTACACAAACTTTTAGCAAAACAGATAGAAATAGGTTCTGAAGCAGAAGAAATTGCGATTAAATATGAGGAAAATAGATTAAGAGAATTAGGAAAAGAGGAATTAATTGCTGGAATTACGAGGGTAAGTAAAAAAAATGTAAGAGAGGGTTATGATATTGCATCGTTTAATGGAGATGTAATAACCACAGTTTATGACAGATTTATTGAAGTAAAGGCAACTACTGGAGAATCTCCATATTTTTACTGGTCAGAAAATGAAATTGAAGTAGCAAAGAAAAAACAAGATAGGTATTTTGTTTATTTGTATACAAATTTGAGAAATGAAATAAAAAGAAAACTAACAGTTATACAAAATCCATATCATGAAATTTTTGAAAAGGATTTTTCTGACAAAAAAGAAATTAGTACCTGGAGGATAATGTGGCATGGATAAAATTCCTCTTTCTGCTTGGGAAAGAAAAATATTCAAAAAACTTGATTCAAAATTTGAAATCGAAACAAAATTTAGAAAATTTCCTCTAAAAGATGAAAAATCTCCATACGTTCCTGATTTTTGGATAAAAGGTTTTGAATACAAAGATAGGGAAATTTTAGTCGAAGCGCATGAGGAAGTTTCGGAGGAAAATATCAGAAAATCTAGAAAATTTCGACATTCCATATTTGGTGCGGCCTATTATTTGATAATGATAGTGAGAGATGGGGAATTACGTAAATGGAATGAACATAATCAGGGAAAACTAGGCGGTATTTTTAATGAGGTTTGGACTGTTGATACTGTTGAGTTTTTGGTAGATGAACTAATAAAAAAGAAAGAACTGTATGATGAAAGAATTAATGCGTTACCACAAACTGCAGTATGTCCCGCACCCCCAAAAGGACATGGATGTGGAAAAAAGGCAGTTGGATTCAAACAGGTGGAAAAATTATTTGGATATAGAGGGAAGAGAGTGCAATCATTATGTAGAATATGTAGAAATGAACAGGCATCAAAACGAAGATGATTTCGTCTAAAAATTATCAGTTATAGAATACGTGGCCTTTGAAGTCAATTCAACTTTTTGTGCCTGTTTTAGCCCATAAAGTGCACTTCGTATCCTGTGTTTGAGAACAGTTCCTTCCAGTGATACCTCTGGGTTTTCAGATAGGGAATCATAAAGCTCTGCCAATGTTCTGGTTTTGTTTTGTGTAAATTCTTCTTTTACGAGATTTGCGAAGGTCATTTAGTATCAATGGTATCTCGTTAGTATTAAAATATAATCCAAATAGATCTTTATCATGATCAAATTAAAAAGTTCAAAATCACTCCTACGATATCCTGGCGGAAAATCAAGGGGGGCGGAGAAAATTTTTGAATTTATACGCCAAGCAGATGCAAAAGAAATTTGCTCACCATTTCTTGGTGGCGGTTCAGTTGAGTTAATGTGTGCAAATAAAGGTATGAGAGTATATGGATATGACAAATCTGAACCTCTTGTTGACTTTTGGAATTGCTTAATAAAAAAACCAGATGAATTAGCGCAACTGGTTGCGGGTTGGTGGTCAAGTGGAGATATGAAATTCGAGGAGGAAAGAACTGTAAAAGGAAGAATTAGACCAAGTAAATGGGTTGCTGGTTTATCAGAATATTATGAAAAGAAAGATACAATAACAAAAGGTGGAAAAGAAATTAAAATTCATAACTATAGTGAATTAAAAGACGAATTATCTTTTCCTGAATTAAGTCAGTTAGAAAGAGCAGCGTTGTTTTATGTTATCAACAGAACATCTTTTTCAGGCTCTGCACTATCTGGTGGTGTAACTGCAGGAAATCCAAGGTTTACGGAATCTTCTATTCATAGAATTTTAGAATTCAAGGATGCTAATACTACAGAAAATATTACAGTTGAATGTTTAGATTTCACTGAATCAATTGAGAAAAATAAGCAAAAATTGATGTATTTAGATCCTCCGTATTGGTTAGAGAGTAAACTTTACGGTGAAAAAGGTGATTTAAATTTTCAGGTAAAAGATCATTTAGAATTATTTAAAATATTGTCAAAAACAAAAAAATGGATTTTGTCTTATAATGATTCAGAGATAGTCAGAGAGACTTATCATGATTATCGAATTGTTTCACTGGAATGGGCATATGGAATGAAAAATTATAATGGGATAGCAAAAAAAAATAAGGAGAAAAAGAAAATGCCAAAGTCAAGTGAAGTTTTAATCCTAAATGGAATTTAATTGCTGAAGAATTTGAGTGCGGCCTCATGAAAACTCGATTGAGTTTCTGTGGATTTTTTCATTACTTCTATTATACTTGGTATTACTCAAGTGTTTTTTTATCACAAAAATAGCTCATACTTTTATCAAAAGATGATAGTAAGATATTATTGCGTTATACAAAGGCTAGACGTAGTGCTATTGCCAAGAAGGCATCTAGAACAAGAAAAGGCCGAAATAATTGAAAGAACCTATATTACTACAATAGAGAATAATTCAAAGTACCAATAGTATCAATAGTATCATCGAGTTTCTTAATTCAAATTCTATCCTAGTATTATACATCATGAACGACATAGAAAAATCAATTAGCTCTGAAATTTCAAGACTCAATGACAAGATTGACAAAATCACTGAAGAGATTAATACTGAGCTCAAAGGTGCAAAGGAGTCACTTCTAAAGCACATTGAAGAAGCTGAAAAAGACAGAGACAGAAAAATGAAGGAAATCAAGTACATAGGAGTAGAATTTGAACCTACAGATGTCAAGAAAGGCGAAGAGGAAGTAAACACAGCCCTAAAAGCTGGGTTTGAGCCAATAAGGGACTTCCAAACTCCCAAAGGCATTGTTATGGTTCTAGGCTTGTGGGGTGACCGCAAACGTACAAACTAAAACAAGACTCTAAAAGAAAATCTCTGATAGAAACTACCTTCGACATTGGTACAGGATGGTTGATGTACCTCCCCCTCAATTTTTTCATTTTGCCACTTTTTGTGGATGTAATACAAAATCAAGAAATTCTTGGAATAATGCAAATTAGTGGCCTTTTTACGTGTATTGCACTATTACGAAAGTATACAATTAGAAGGTGGTTTGAGAAAATGAGGTTCTGGGAATAATGAATTACTATCTGGATATTGAGACTACTGGCAAGGATCCGATGCGGGATAAGATAATTACAATTCAGTATCAGAAACTTGATAGATATACAGCAAACCCTGTTGACTCGTTAAAAATACTGAAAGAATGGGAATCTGACGAGAAGACAATTCTTACAAAATTTATTTCCGATTCTGGTGTTGATGGATACCTATGGGACTTCATTCCCTTTGGGTTCAACTTACCGTTTGAACATAAATTTTTCTGGCAAAGATGCACGGCAAATGGTCTTGAACCAGTTAGTATATTGGGCGAAATAGGAAACCCACGACCCCATATAGATCTCAAACT
>Ga0315336_1004490_pt1 | contig 16463 bp, 9 predicted proteins | sample ASW5metaG_FD_204512 | JGI IMG/M metagenome (GOLD analysis project Ga0315336, IMG submission 204512) | Ammonia-oxidizing marine archaeal communities from Monterey Bay, California, United States - ASW #5 | ecosystem: Environmental > Aquatic > Marine > Intertidal zone | place: USA: California...
ATTGGCATTGGAAGACGCACGTGAACTCGGCCTGCTACCGGGTGAGCACAAGACCGAGGCGCTCGCCATGACCGAGCGGCTTCTGGTGGCATTGAAGCGCGGGCGTGACGATCCGGAAGATTTTCAAGCCGCCATGAGCGCCGCCCGCAGCGTCGTCCAGAAAATGCGCACCCTCCGGGTTAAGATCGATCAATCCGGAGAGGGCGTCGACGTGTCCGAATTGGAAGCGAGTCGCGACGAGCAGATCCAAGAGGCGGTCCGCCTGCTAACATTGGCGCTGCGTCTGGCCGATTCTGAAGCGGACCTGGCGAAGCTCAACAGTGCGCGGTATCTGCTCTCCTATGTCTATTACCTCTCCGGACGGAACTACGAATCTGCCATTCTTGGTGAATTTGTGGGGAAAAGCCTGCGCGAAAAGGATCCCGACTCTGCTCTCGATGCCGCCTATCTTGCCATGTGGGCCTACCTGCAGGCGTACAACGCCGAGCCGCCGGGCAAACGCTCGGTTGAATTGAACCAGATCGAGCGCGTCTGCGAACTGATCGTTACCAACTGGCCGGACAGCGACCGTGCCAACGACGCGAGAATGACGTTGGGGCGGATGTACCAACAGCAAGACCGTTTGCTGGACGCTGCGGAGATCTACCGCCAGATACCCCCGGCCGCAGAGCAATACGCCTCGGCACAGTTGGCCGCCGCCCAGTCTTTCTGGAAATTGTACGTTGCCGCCGTTGCTGCCCCGGACAACAGCAAGCCGGAAAAGGACGAAAGGGATGGCTGGCAAGAGGCCGCGATGCAACATTTTCGGAACGGGATCCGCCTGGCCCAGCAACAAGAAGCGGAAGACGACGAACCGCGAGACGACCTGATTACCGCCAAGGTGGGACTGGCTCAAATACTCGTCGGCAGGGGAGAATACACAGAAGCAATCAGCCTGTTGCGTGAACCGCCGCACGCGGTCATGCAGGCTGTTCGCACCGCCGCCGCAAAACGATCCGGCCCGAAAGGGCTTGGAAGCCAAGAATTCGCCGGTTTGTGTTACCAACTGCTGCTGCGATGCTATGTGGGAACACAACAGATTGATCAGGCTCTCGAAGCGATGGATGAGCTTGAGCAAATCACCGAAGATTCCGACGATGACCGTGTCGCCGCTGTTTATCTCCAGTTGGGACGCAAGGTCAAAGAGGAAATTGACCGCCTCGCCAATCTCGAACAGCCGCGCCGCCTCCAAGAGGTGCGAGAGTCGTTGCATCGTTTTCTCGATGAAGTCTTCCGCCGCAAGGATCGGCTAGGGTACGGCGCTCTCCTCTGGATTGCTGAAACCTACACCGGTCTCGGCGAGGGCATGGCCGAGCAAAATAGCGATGTGACAGACCGTTACTTTGCGAAGGCTGCGGAAACATACGAAGCCATTCTGAATCGCGACGATGTTTCTGAAGCGCGCCGCTTCGCCGTGATGCTACGTCTCGTGAGTTCCCAACGGCAGGAAGGTAATTTCCCTAGATCCGAAGAACTCATCACCGAGCTGCTCGAGGCGAACAAGAAGTCTCTCGCGGTGCAGTGGGAAGCCGCACAGCTTTACCAGGATTGGGGCACCAGCGGTGACTCAGCGGCAGCCGAAAAGCTGCTCATCGCGATCAACGGTCTTCCCGAAATGCCAGGCGGCAGCAAGGCAGATATTTGGGGATGGGGACAGATTGCGCAGCGCCTCAGGCGAGTTTTGGATGCCGGCGGGATGACTGACACTAAGCGAGTCGACCTGCTCGATAGAGCCTACCGGGCGCGATATAACGTTTCTTGGTGCCGGCGTCAGTATGGTCTGTCGTTAAACAACTCCGACAAGCGTAACCGTGCGTTCCGCGGTGCCCGACGGGAGATTGAGGCGTTCGCCAGACTCCGCCCCAATCTCGATAGCTCCTGGGTCGATGAATTCAACACGCTGTACCGAGAGCTTCTGGCTGACCTGGGTGAACCGGTCGTGGATCTGAACTGGCCCGATGACGAAGCAACCGAGTCGCCGGCACCGGTCGTTGCGAAGACCACAAAGCCAGCGGGTCGCCAGCGAGCTCGTTCGCCGTCAACGACCGCAACCAGCCGGCGCTCGAGTCTACCGCAGTTTGGTTTCGCAGTGCTCGTGGCCGCGATTGCGGCTGGGGCGGTTGTTTTTCTGACTCGGCGTTCGAGAACGACAAGTCGCGCTGCTTTCGCCGCCGCGCGACGAAGGCCGGTTGAATTCAAGAACCCGACGGCCACCGCGAAGAGTCCCTCGGGCACCTCGCGTTCGGGAAAACGAGTGCCGCGGAAACAGCAAGCGACCGGTTCGGGCGCAGCCGCTGGAGAAGAATCTACGCCGGTCTCCGCGTCCCGGCAGGATTCACCCCGCACGCAGCCGCCGCGAAAACCGAAGCCTCGATGAAAGGCCTATGTACGATGAATGATCGGCCAATGCCGTTGCGTGATGCTGCCCATATCTCCGCTGCCCGGTGCATGCGACCGGCAGCGCGGCGAAACAAGCCCGGCCGCAACGTTGTTGCGCTGGTTACCGCGATGCAGGTGGCCTTGGTGACAAGTCCAGCCGTTTCGGCGGACACCGTTCATCTCCGAGGAGAAAGCACTCCGCTGCAAGGGGAAATCACCGCCGTCTCCAAAACGGATTTGACTCTCAAACCCCGCTCGAAGTCTAAACCGGCACAAACCATTCCGGCAAACGAAATCGAGCGTGTCCGCTGGGACAAGGAACCGGCGGCACTCAACCTACAACGTAATAACGAACGAGCGGGCCGCTTGCAAAACGCGCTCGACGGGCTCGTCAAATTATCCAAGGATGCCCGGATTTCGTCGAACAATATGCGGGCTGACCTTGCCTTTCTTATCGGCAGGACAACCGCCAAAATAGCGCTCGCCGATGAGACACGGCTTGACGAAGCAATCGGCATACTGGAAGCCTATCGTGAAGCGCATCCCAATCACTTCCGTTACTTTCCGGCGCTCAAACTCCTGAGCCAACTCTACGTGGCCAAGAAAGACTATCGCAACGCCGAACTTATCCATGTCGTGCTGGCGACCGCGCCATGGCCCGAATTCCGGCTAGCCGCGCGAAATTTCGCGGCGCAGGCCCAACTGATGCGCGGTGACGTCGACGGCGCATTGGCAGCCTTCGATGCCGTCATTGAGGAAACAGACAGCCAGGACCCGGGAAACCTCTATCGCTTACAGGCGATGCTCGGGAAAGCGGAGTGTTTGCAACGTTCCGAACAGCATGCACAGGCCCTCAAAGTGCTCGCCGAACTGATCCAGGCCGCCTCGACCGAGCAAACCAAGCTGCAGGCAGCTGCCTACTTACGACAGGGCGACAGTTTGCGGCTGCTGGGGCGGTCCAAAGAAGCGGTACTCGCCTACCTGCACGTCGATCTGCTCTTCGCCAGCGAAAAGGAATCGCACGCCGAATCCTTGTACCATCTTGCGAAACTATGGCCTGCCGTCGGCAGACCTGGCCGCGCAGCCGAGGCGTCTGGCAAGCTACAGGAAACCTATTCCGACAGCAGTTGGGCCAAGAAACTTTCCGCGAACGAATGACGGAACGAACATCCCCAATCCACCAAGCTGCTCGAGGGGCAGTTCACACGGTTGAATTGTCGCTGCGCAAACGGTGTTGTCTTTGTTTGATGATCGCACCCGAAATGGACCTCTGGAGACAAAGATGTCGCGCTGGATAGACCCGATGAGAAGAAATGGAAGCCGGTCGTGCTGGCGGGTCCTCTTTGCTGTCTTGCTGATCTACGGATTGGCCGAATCGGCGGCATGGGGACTACCCGTGGCCTTGGCGTTTCAAGATGACAACGGTGCCGACGCAGAGAACGTGGAAGAAGCCGAAGCCGGCGGCGCGGATGCGGAACCGCTGGAGCGTGAGAGCTTCCTTTCGCTGCTGGTGAGTGCATCGGGCATTTTTGGTTTCGTGCTCTTATTGATTTCATTCGTCATGGTCGCACTGATCACGATGAACATTCTGCAGGTCCGCCGCGACGTCCTTCTGCCCGATTCGTTCATTGCAGAATTCGAGCAGCGACTGGATGCAAAAGACCTGCAGGGCGCGTTCGAGACCGCCCGTGGTGACGAATCGTTTATTGCCCGCGTGCTCGCGGCCGGTTTGAGCAAGCTACCCGGTGGCTACGAACAAGCTGTCGAGGGCATGCAGGAGGTCGGTGAAGACGAAAACATGGCGCTCGAGCACCGGATCAGCTACCTGGCGCTTATAGGAACCGTGGCGCCGATGATCGGCCTGATGGGTACCGTTTGGGGAATGATCGGCGCCTTCGAGGAAATCGCGACGTCGGCAACCCAACCCAAACCCCGGGATCTGGCGAAGAACATCTACACCGCATTGTTCACAACGCTTGAGGGGCTCACGGTGGCCATTCCCGCAATGATTGCCTACAGCCTCTTGCGGAACCGCGTGGCGCGGCTTGTGCTGGAGGTTGGCATCATCAGTGAAAGCCTCATGAGCCGCTTTTCCAATGTCGGAAAACCGACGTCGAAACCAGGCGGTGGCGGTGAACCAGCAGCCTCGCCAGGCGCCGCGAAACGCTAACGCCGTGAGCAAGGAATTCCTTCGGATCGTGAAACTACGCCGATGACTCCCTACGAACCTGCTAAGAAACGCGCTTTGGGCGGTTGGCAACTCGGCCCGCAGCGTTGGGCGGTGGAGAGGAGAACAGTGACCGATGCGGTTTGAAACAAAGGAACCGGCGCTGCCCGAAGTCGACATGACTCCCATGATCGACATCGTCTTCCAGCTGATCGCGTTCTTCATGGTCATCTCTAACTTCGAACAGACGCAGGCGGATGAGCGAGTCAAGCTTCCCAGGGATGCGCTCGCGCGGCCTCCGGAAGTCGCCCGGGAGAAGGAATTGGTGCTCAATGTCGGTTTCGTGCGAGATAAGGAAGGGAACAAGGTTGATCCAAACGCCGTCGTCTTTTTCGCCGGTGAGCTCGTTCCCCTACTCGACATGGGACCAAAGCTCGAACGCGAGAGCTATCTCACTTCCGAGCTGGGAACCAACCCGAAGGAGATGACCGTGGTCATTCGCGCGGATGCCGAAGTACCCACCGGCCTGGTCCACGAACTGACGCGTCTGGCACAGGACGCCGACTTTGAGAAATTCTCGCTGAAAGCAACGCAAACAATCGAGCAATAGTTGCCCGACACCCGTTGAGCGGCAGATTGTTTTCATGAAGTTCCGCAACATAACCACTAGAGCTACAAAGATCGAAGCACAGATGGCGCCGATGATCGACGTCGTGTTTCTGTTGCTGATCTTCTTCTTGTTGACGCTTCGCATCGTCGAGCAGGAGGGTGATTTCAGCATCAATATGCCTATCGGCGCACCGGCGCCCGCGCAGAGCGACGAACTCAATCTTCCCGATATCAAAGTACGCCTCATTGCGCAAAGCGACGGTTCGCTCGGGCAACTCCTTCTCGGAGAGCGGAAGCTTGGGATCGGGCCGGCTGCGTTCGAACGGCTCAATCGCGAAATCCGCGGAATCGTCGGCGGGTCCGGCGAACCGATCACCAAGGATATTGAGGTCGAGATCGATGCGGACTACCACCTCAACTACGAGCACTTCATCCGTGCGATCAGCGCCTGCACCGGCAGTCTGCAGAACGGGAAATTGGTCCGCTACGTGGAGAAAATCAAGTACGCACCGCCGCGCCGGCCGCCGGAAGGCTAAGTAGTCCGCGTTGCGCTGTAGCGAAATTACGGAAGGCTTCCCGCACAGGCGCGTCCGGAAAAATAATCGGACCGTCGCTCCGCTTCAGCCACGCGGATGATATTTTTGGTGGACCGATTTTAGGCGGCTGTGCTCCACGTGCGTGTAGATTTGGGTGGTGGAGATGCTGGCATGTCCCAGCATCTCCTGCAGAGCACGGATCTCCGCGCCGCCGGCGAGCATGTGCGTCGCAAAGCTGTGACGCAGCGTATGCGGGCTAACCGTACTGCTGCAGCCGATTCGGGCCGCGTACTTCTTCACCAGTTTCCAAACCATAATCCGCGAAAGTGCGTTCCCATTGCGCGTGACAAAAAGCCAATCCGTTTGATCCGGCCTGGCCATTTCACAACGTTCGTGCTCCAGGTAGGCTTGGATCGCATTTCTCGCAATCGGGTTGAGTGACACGATCCGTTCCTTGTCACCTTTTCCGCGGCAGCGGCAATACCCTTCTTTGAGCTGCATGTCACGGAGTTGCAGCGTCGTTGTTTCCGATGCCCGGCAGCCGGTGGCGTAGAGTAGCGCCAAGAGTGCGCGGTCCCTCAATGGATAGCGGTCGGCGGCACACGGCGCAACAAGCAGCTGGTCGACCATGTCCGGACTAAGAATCGCCGGCAGATATTGCCACAGCTTCGGCGAACTGAGCAGCTCAACCGTGCTTTCCAGCAAGACTTCTTCCAGCACAAGATAGCGGAAAAACATCTTAATCGACACAAGATGCCGCGCAATCGATCTCGCAGCGAGTTGCCGCTCGGTCAAATGGTTCAGATAGCGCGCCAACAGCTTCAAGTCCACGTCCCGGAGTCGCTCCGGCCCATGTGCCTCGTACCACTCGAAGAACTGCAACAGATCGGACCGATACGCGCGGATCGTATTGGCCGACATTCCGCATTCCGCTTCCAGATAGTCCAGAAACGGCTGCAGGTGTACGGAGGGGGTAACGGCGGAAGGCCTCTTCGCCTTGGATTTCGCTGGCGGTCGCCTGCGGGGTGGCATAATGACTTCACGTTTTTGGGGCGCCTGGAGAGGTCCGTTTTGACCGGCGCCGCGCGCAGCGACCATTCCAATACAACCGGTCGGCCTCACCTCTTTAGTCGGCTCTCGCGGCAGACCTGCTTGAGCAGAGAGAATACTCCGGCAGCCGCTAAGAAAGAATTGTGCCGAGTTTAGTCGAGTCCGACCGGCTGGAGCGGTGATTTTGACGCGACAAAGGTCTTCTGTTTGCCGTCGCCGTGGAATTCGACGGTAAGCGTCTGGTTGCGAGACATTCCGCTCACGCTAATGACGGTTCCCAACCCGTAGCGAGGATGCCGCACCGTCATCCCAGCCGCGAAGCCCGTCGGAATTTCCGCCGTCTTGCGCTCACCATTCAACAGGTCGGCGGCGGTCATCACCAGCGAGGAGCCCTCCGAAGTCGGGCGCTCGCTTATTCTCTCTGTCAATTCAGCCTCTGAATCTGGCTGCGGCGGAAGTTGGCTTTCTTCCTCGTTAGAATCCTCGGCCTGGTACGTGATGACAGGTATTATCTCGGAGAGAAAGCTGCTGGGAATCGTCGGCATGGCGCGGCCGCGTACCTGCCGCACGCGCGCCCGAGTCAGATAGAGCCGCTGTTGCGCACGGGTCATTCCGACGAATAACAACCGGCGTTCTTCCTCCAACTCGCGGATATCTTCCGTGCGCAAAGCACGCTCGTGTGGAATCAAGTCCTGCTCGACCGCGACGACAAAAACCACCGGAAACTCCAGGCCCTTCGCGGCGTGCAGCGTCATCAGTGTCACACGACCTGCCGTTTCATCCACATTGTCGATTTCATTCACCAGGCTCGTCTCCTCGAGAAACTCTTCGAGCCTTCCTTCACCACCCGAGGCGAGATCGTACTGGCTGGCGGCCGAAACGAGTTCGTCGATGTTGGCAAGTCGTTGGCGATTCTCTTCGAGTTCGCTGCCGCGCCAGTCGGCCGTGTAGGCAGTCCGGTCGATGATCGTACCGAGCAATTGTTCAACGGAACCGGAATCCGCATCGACCAGCAAACGCATCAATTGGACGAACCCGGCGAGCGCCTTTTTCGCGCGCTTCGACAAATCCGGATGGTCACCGGTACGGGTCAAGGCCTCCATCAGGCTCAACCCGTTTGTGTCGGCCCACTGTGACAACCTGGAAAGGGTCCGCTTGCCGATTCCGCGGGTTGGTTTGTTTACGATACGTAGAAGCGCATTGCGGTCATCCGGATTATTGATCACGCGAAGATACGCCAGCATGTCTTTGATTTCGGTTCGATCATAGAACGCGACACCGGCAGCCACTTGATACGGAATGCCGTGGCGAGCCAAAGCGATCTCGATCTCGTGGGAAAGCGCATTCACTCGATACACAACGGCCACGTCGGAAAAAGAACCGCCGTCCGACTCGGCCAGTTGCCGAATCCGATGGGCAATCTGTTCCGCTTCGTCGCTCGCATCTCGAAAGGTAAGCAACTCGACCGCTTTTCCCTCGTCATTTTCCGTAACGAGGGTCTTCTCTTTGCGAAGAGTGTTGAAGTCGATGAGCGTGGCAGCAGCCCGCACGATCTGCTTTGTGCTGCGAAAATTCTCTTCAAGCCGCACAACTGCCGCTTGCGGGAAGTCCGCCTCGAATCGCAGAATGTTGTCGATTTGGGCACCGCGCCAACCGTAAATCGACTGGTCGGGATCACCCGTTACACACAGATTCGCATGATCCTGCGAGAGCGCGGCAAGAATGCGGTACTGCACCAAATTAGTATCCTGGTACTCGTCAACGAGCACGTATTGAAAACGCTCGTCGAGTTGGCTGCGGAGTTCCGGGTTTTCGCAGAGCAAAGTGGCCACGTGCAGCAACAAATCGTCGAAATCGACGGCATTCGAATCGAGCAAACCCTGCTGGTAAACAGGGAAAACTTTGGCAACGACCCCCTGGATATGGTCACCCACGGATTGATCGAAGGCCTGGAGATACTGATCGGCCGACTGCCCATCATTTTTCGCGCGGCTAATGCGGGCAGCAATCCGGGCCGGTGGGTAATGAACCGCATCTAGATCGAGACTGTGCAGCACATGGCGAACGAGCTGGAACTGGTCGGCCGTATCATAGATGGAGAAGTTGGGACGCAGCCCCACCGCCGCGGCACGTTCGCGTAGCAGGCGGGCGCAAAACCGGTGGAAGGTGCTGACCCAAACGTGGCGTCCGGGAAGCAATTCGGCGACCCGCGACGCCATCTCCTTGGCCGCTTTATTTGTGAATGTAATCGCCAGAATACGGCGTGAATCGATGCCCCGTTCGACCATGCGGGCGATGCGGCGGGTGATCACGCGGGTCTTGCCCGATCCTGGGCCGGCCAGGACAAGCAAGGGACCACTGATGCGATCGATGGCGGTCCACTGGTTGGGTGTCAGGTCAGCCGGGCGGGTCTGCTCCGGAGATTGATCGGTTTGGCGGCACATGGGCCCATCACGGCTAAGGCAGTTGCTTCGTCTGCAAAACCGTTCGCGAGAACGCTTCTGAGATAACTGTAGCGACTCGGATTCCTGTATTGCAGTCTCAAATGCTCCTGCCACCGCTACGGCACGACAAGACGGAGTCTAGCGGTCGTTCCCGCCGCGCCCGCATTCGTGGCGGTCGACTGCAAGCGTACGCTGTTTTCCAGAGAAACGGACGGATCCCGCCAACTCCTTCAGGGGTGACCGTGAATGATAAAGAACCGGTCATTCGCATGACCAGCGACTTGGAAAGAATCAGGCATGAATTGAGGTCAGGCTATTTGCACAACTGACACAACTTCATTAGAATTCTTGGATCACGCAGAATATGAGGATTAAGTAAACCTGCATGTTGGCGGTGATCATGGATCTGGCGGAAAAATCCGTTCTAGCGAATGCACCGACGACGATATAAGAAACGATGCGGAAAGTCAGCGGTTCGACCCCGTCGTTTCTCAAAATTCGGCACCTGGGAAGACCACCGGCAAATAGGGAGAACGCCTGCTGGGGAGGAGATGGGCCGATCCATTGTGGACAAAACGCGCGCCCGATCCCAATTGCACCCCGAGGTCCCCAAGCATGAGCGTTGACACAGTGCGTGAACGGCACAGCACGTAGCTCACTTTGAAACCGCAGCTTGTTCTACAAAATGGAGTCAATCAGCCATGACGTTCAGACCTAGCCATGAGGATGCAATGACGCGTAGGTTGAGGAAGAACAGAGTTTTGACATGTCTGTTGTTGTTCACGGTACCAACACTCCTTGTTGCGTCTGTGGCCTGGGCGTTTGAGGAGACGGAAGGGGGCGCCGGACTCCAAGGCATTTTGCCATTCGAAGCTCCGGACGATTTGACTGCGGAAGCCTTCCTCGTTCTAAGCGGGAACTGGCAGGAGTGGAGTGCCGAAGTCGCTGAGATCGTTACCGGTTTGTACGAGGCAGAAGACCTCGACATCGAGGGACAGCGTGGTTTGCTTGCCGCGCTGAATTCGAAATTGCGTGTTATGGATGCGGCGATTGCCGACGCTGCCTATCGATCAATTCATGACGAACTGATCAGCGTGCACGGCAAACTGAAACGTCGTGTCGACCTCGCCGAAGCAATTCTAGACACCCTCGAACTTGACCCCGAGGTGGTCAAAGCAGAGAGAATCAACGCGGCCGGCATGAATGTTTTGGGAGCGCTGGACGGTCTCGAGGCGTATCTCGATTCTATCCCCAAAGGTGCCGACTGGTTGCCCTACCTTCGCGCAGAGAATTTACGATACAGCATTTCGGAGCCGACGGCAGGCGACGACCCCTCGGTAGTCGCAGCAGGCGTGCAGCAAAAACTGAATGCCGGGAACACGGTTCCAACTGAACAACAACGTATGTTTCTCGGCCGACCGCCGTTTCTGGCCCTTGAACAAGCGATTTCGGCCTATTTGGCGATTTATCACGCCGAACCCAAGGCGATTGACGAAGTTGCCGTTCGTGCAAAGCTGGCTCAACTCGTCGAGTTGATAGAAAACTTTGAGGCGGACAGCCGCATTGGCGACGCCGGCAGGGTGCATGCAACGCTGGCTGAACTCGCCGAATTCCTTCCCGATGGCGGTGACCGCATTCGAGGTGTCGTGCGGGCAAGCTACCAAAACTACAACTTGCAAGTTGTTGCCTCTGAGGGTTTCTTAAGCCGAGTGATTCACGAGCGACGCAGTGAATCGGGCCACGTGCGCGATTTTGTATTGGGTGCCAGCGTGTACGGTCATCAATGGACGAACACAGAAGTCGGCGTAGACGTCAAGCGCAGCAACGCAAACGCGACGTTCAACGTTACCTTGACCGGGCAAACGCAAACCAACACATCCGGCGTGACATCACAAGCAACAATTTACACAAACGGAAATCACCATTTTTGGGCTTCGAAGGAAGTTGACTTCGATGGATTCCTCTTCACGACAAAACCTGCCCGGATATCGGTCAACGCGAACAACCGCACTGTAGGTGCCAGCACAAATTTCGACGGATGGCCGCTTCTCGGTGCAATCGGAAGAGGAATCGCCAAGAACGAAGCCCGCAAGCGGGAAGGACAGTCGGAGTCCATCACCCGCAGCCGTATCGCTCAGCGCGTCATTCCAGAATTCAACAAAGAAGTTGACAATAATTTTCACGAAGCCAACGACCGCCTGCAGAATAATTTGAATAAACGGCTCAAAGAAGCGGGCGTGTATCCTCAGGCCACCATCGCGCGGACGAGTGACACGCATTTGCGGCTTAGCAGCCAAGTGATGGCGGACGGTGAACTGGGTGGCGCGGTTCCGAATTCCAGCCTCGATCGGCCACACGGCGTGACGATCCATATGCACGAAACATTGCTAAACAATTCCGCAGACCGGATGAACTTCGCCGGCCGCACCATGACGGATGATGAAATCCGGGCCGAGATCGAAGCCTTCCTCACCAAACTGACCGGTGAGGAGTACAAGATTGAGCCGTCAAAAGACGACGAATCGGGTGCAGACAAGGGACCCGACACGCTTATTTTTGCCGCCGAGGACCCAATTCGATTAAAGGTTCAAGATGGTTACGTGAACCTCATTATCCGAGCTGGATTTCTCCAGGAAGGAAAAGAAGACATTCCGACGCAGGAAGTCACCGTGCCGCTGCACTACCGAGTCGAAGGTGACCAGATCGTTATTGAGCGGGGTAACGTCAAGGTTTCCCCCGTGGATCGCCCGCAGAGCGCCGCACGGCAAATCGCCCACGCCGGCGTGATTCGAAAGAAAATACAGTCCTCCATCCCAGATCGCACCCGAGATCGCACTGTCATGATGGAGCGCGAAGGTAAGGAATCCCTGCCGGTCTACATCAACGACATCAAGGCACTCAACGGCTGGGTCACTGTCTGGGCCGAGTAGCGGGCACGCTCGCAAAAAAAAACAGCACGCTGGTCGGGTGCAACACGCTGCGTTACAGCATCGCCGTTGCCTCGCTCTGGGATGGTCTGCCGGCGCTGTCTCGGTCTTGCGCTCGTCCCTAAGGGCGATCGTCACCGAATTCCTCTTGGCTCAATTCGCGCTGAATGCCCCGTTGCCCACGAGCCGATATTAGAGCGTGCGGCAAGTGGTGTGACACCCTGCTCTTGTCGGTTTGCCCTCGAAATGCCGCGGCGGCGGACATAGGGGACGGACAGGAACCAAGCACCTACGCCACTCGACCTATACCGAAAACCCTCTCGACAGCGATGGAGACCCTTGGCTTCCCGGGGGTTCCTCAACGCCAACCGGGTCTTCGGACGGTACTACAGCGTCTTACGCTGTCTTGTGCCGCGCCGACAGCCGTTTGACCCTAGCAACTGAGCTCGCTTGACGGGCGTCGCGCGAGCGCAAGTCGGTAGCTTTTCTTTCCAAACTACAGCGTCTGGACTTTATCTCGCCTTTTCGGCGAGCGTCCGGACTTACGACCCAGAACCCGGAACGCCAATTCGTAAGTTGCTCTAAAGTTTCGCCGAACGCGCTGGGGCTGTTTTGAAATCTGCATTCTGTGATAAGGGGGATCTTTCCTTGGGCATTTCGGTCCGCCGTCAGCGCCTCGACATTCGGTGTGACAGAGCAACACACCGGCTAGGCGACAGTTCGTTGCCCGACCGGTACGAAGCAATTGCCCCCGCTGGTGAAGGGGCCTTTTGCGAGATCTGGCAGATTCGCGATCGTCAGACAGGAGAGTTACACGCTCTCAAACGGCTTAGCGAGCATCGGCAGCAGGACAATACCGCCCAGCAGCTTTTGCGAAACGAAGTCCACGTCGCGCAAGAAGTTAAGAGTCCACATGTCGTTAAAGTTGTCGGCTCGAACTTCGAATGCCGGCGTCCCTACGCGATTCTGGAATGGATTGAAGGATCTACGTTGGAAGAGCAGTTGAGAGCCTGGGGACGATTCGAGACGGCACACGCCGTCTGGATGGCCCGCCAATGCGCACAGGGCTTGCACGATCTCGCTGCCGCCGGTTTCACGCACGGCGACCTCAAGCCGGCAAACATCATCCTCTCTCCGCAAGGCGAGGTGAAGTTGATCGACCTCGGTTTCGCGCAACCGCTCGGCACCTGCACCGATTCGTACGGCCACGCCGTCATGCTCGGTACTGCGGAATACATGGCGCCGGAAGCGATCGTTGGCAGAAACGAGATTGCGGGTGCCAAAGACATCTACAGCCTGGGTGTAGTACTATTTCGCGCGTTAACCGGTCGGCTCCCGTTTCCTTCGGATTCGACCAAAGAAGTACTGCGTCTGCAGCGGGAAGCGAGACCGCCCATACTTCGGCGCTGGTGTCCCACCGCGCCGCGTGAACTGGCTGCTTTGGTCGGCAGGATGCTCGCGAAACACCCCATCCGCAGGCCGGCTAACTCTCGCGAACTCGTCCGCGATCTCATCGACATCGAAATCGGCTGTTTACCGGCGCGGTGTGTGGATTAGAACGAGAATCGCCCGCCCTTATTGCATTTCTCTGTTATTCGCGTGTTTCGCCCGTCGATTGGTCAGGCGTTCCTTCAGTACTTGCGGGTGTGATCCGATCTTCCGACGGCTCCGCGGGGACCATACCGTTGTCGTCTACGCACTGCGGCGGGAGCATGGTTTCGTTGCCGGCACTCGGGTCGCTCAATTGTGTGATTTGGCCGAGCAGACTGCGGATAATTTGCTCCGCTTCGATCTTCTCCTGCACCCAGCGGTCGCGTACCGTCCGCCAAGCTACTTCGCGCGTGTCGATCGCTTCAGCGGTTCGACCAAGACGCTCCTCCCACAGCCTCAACTTTTCGTCACGATCCGCCACCCATTCAGTGAGCGTTTGCCGTTCGTCGCGGAACTCATCCTTCTGCCGCAGAAAGAGAGTCTGCGCCTCAGTCATTTCCTGTCGCTGCTGCGAGAGCGTCTGGCGCAGATGATTGTAATGTTCGGACATCGCCTCGCGCGCCTGGTCGACGCGTTCCTGCGCCGCTTCTTTACCGGCCGCCTGCGCTAGCTGCGCCCAACCTTCCTCGACAGACATCCGCATTTCCAGGGTGCGGCGGTGCGTCTGTTCCAGTTCCGTCCGCAACTGGTCGAGGCGCATCCGCCGGCCCTCAAGGTTTTCGGCATGAAGCGTGAGCATGTCTTGCTGTCGTCGAATTTCCGCACGCTGTGCACGCCGCTCCTGGTCCCATGCGGCACGCTCCCCACGCAGCAACTCGCGGTCCTTTTCGATTTCCCGCTCGAGCGTCCGCCGGGAGTCGGACAGCAACTGGTGCTCGCGTTCGGTCGATTTCTCTCGTTCCTCGATCAACGCCCGAAAATGCGTCGACTGAACCGTTCTCAATCGCAGCATCTGTGCGCGTTGCTCAATCTTTTGACACGTCTGTTGCTGATCGATGCGAGATTCGCGTAGTGCATTCTCCAATTCAATCCGGGACTTCTGCAGGTGTTCCTGCTGAAAGCGATTGCGGTTGTCGAAGATATTTCGTTGCCGCTTAATCTCTGCGAACTGCGTCTGACGTTCCAGTTCGAACGCTTGTCGCTCTTCGTGCAAGCGTCGTTCGTCGTCCTGCAAATGTTTTTTCAGCTCTTTTTCAAGCTGCCGGCGTCGAGCGGTGAGGTCTTCTTCTAATTGCTTTCGATCGGTCTTAACTGCCTGGCGTGCTCGCTCTAATTCGTCGCGTTGAGCGTTTCGCGCAACATCCCAGGCCTGTTTTTCGCGCGAAAGCTCCTGCTCGATCTGCTCCTGTTGACGCTGACGGCTTTGTTCCAGTTGCTGCTGTTCCTGCTCCAATTGTTCGAGCTGCTGACTACGAAGCGACTTTAACTCTTCATGGGCACGTGCAACGGCTAACTCGCTGAGTTCCCGCTTCCCCTTGATTTCGGCCAGTTGCGATTCGCGTCGGGCCGTCCACTCTTCGCGGACTCGCTCGAACTCCGTACGTTCGGCGTCGAGATCGGCTGCAAACTGCTGTCGAAGATTGGCTTGTTCCGCCTCTAGTGACGTCCGCGCCGCCTCCAAAGCTTCGGCATGCTCGGTTTCTCTTATCTCGGCCTGTTCCGCGAGTTGCTTCCGTTCCGCTTCGAGAACCCGTTGGGCCTCTCGCAGCGCCAGTCGCTCGATTTCTATTTCGCGCCCGACGTCCTCCTTCAAGGTCACCCGCTGGCCGGCTAGTTCGTCGCGAGCAGCTATAAAAGCACGTTCCTGCTCTTCAAGCTCGCTAATCAGCTTCTCGCAGGATGTCATCTTTTCAGCGAGTTCCACGTCGCGGCTCTTCAGCCGCGCCTCGCGCTCCTGCATTTCCTCGTCGCACTGATGGACCCAAAGACGAACGTTCCGGCGTTCCTGGTCGAGCAAGGCCAACTGTTCGTTGAGAGCCTGCTCGCGGCGATCAAGCTCGCCGCACTGCGTGCGCAGATGGTCGGCAATCTGGCTGGCTTGGAGCAGCAACTGCTCGCCATGGGCTGACGAAAACGCCTCCGGCCGAACTCCGGCCACCTCTTCTGGTTGCTGCGGAACCGATGATCCACCGGATGGCTGTTCGGCCACCTGTCCGGGATCATCCGGTGGGGAAGCCACATGAGAAGAGTCGATCCGTCGGCCCGGTCCAGCCGAAGAGGAGGCATCCGCCGCCGAAGTTTGTTCGCCGATCTGCCTGCCCGATACCGAGGCGTCGGTTCCCCGGGAGGTCGTTTGGTCGGCTTTGACGTCGTCGCTCATTCAGGGAATCCTTTCCCTCGGCGAGCAGAAAGTGCGATGACCGGCCTGCTCCATTTCGGCCGGCAACAACAGGAACCAGCATGCTTCGGCAAAAAAATGATCGACGGATAGTTATTGAGTCTTACTACAGCAGTCGAATTTCGACACGTCTCTGGAATTGCACAAACAACGTTGCTGCATCCTCTGTCGGCGAAGCGGTTATGCGGTGGGCTCTAGGACGCATATTGGTCGAGCGCCGCCGCAAATTTCGCTTTCGGCGTAACGCCGACAAAGCGTTCGACAACCTCCCCGTCCTTAAAAAGCATCACGGTGGGAATGGCGCTGATCTGATGGCCGGTGGCTGTCTGTGGGTTTTCGTCCGTGTTCATCTTGCCCACACGCACTTTTCCTTCATAGTCTCCGGCCAATTCTTCGATGGTCGGTGTCAGCATCTTGCAGGGACCACACCAGGGAGCCCAAAAATCGACCAACACAGGCTCGCTGCTTTCGAGCACCTGGAGT
>Ga0315336_1004491_pt1 | contig 16460 bp, 8 predicted proteins | sample ASW5metaG_FD_204512 | JGI IMG/M metagenome (GOLD analysis project Ga0315336, IMG submission 204512) | Ammonia-oxidizing marine archaeal communities from Monterey Bay, California, United States - ASW #5 | ecosystem: Environmental > Aquatic > Marine > Intertidal zone | place: USA: California...
GGAGTGAACTCAGCGGACGAGAACGCCGACGTTGGGAAGATCCGTCTTAACGAGATCCTCGCCTCAAATCGAACTGGACTCTCCGATGACGACGGAGATTCGAGTGACTGGGTTGAACTATACAACGCCAGTGCCAAAGCTCTACGGCTGGATGGCTACCGCTTGACCAATGATCTGGACGTGCCCGACAAGTGGCAACTGCCGAGTCACAGTGTTCCGGGCAGTGGCTACTACGTTGTTTGGATGTCCGGCAAGGACCGCACTTCTCTCTCGCCAGAAGCCATCGCGTTGTCGGCCGCAAGCATTCCGTTTTTTACCACTCTCATCGAGTCGGGGGCGGAATGGAAATTCCTGTTGCCCGACAAGGAAAGGGAGCAACGGACGGATGGCTGGACAACGCTTGAGTTTGACGACAGTCATTTTGCGACGGGACAAGCCGGTTTTGGGTACGGCGACGAAGATGACGCTACCGAAGTGCCCGCCGGCACAACCGCCGTGCTATTGAGACATGAGTTCCAGCTCGACAGCTCGTTCCGCACCGAATCTCTGATTCTGCAAGTGAACTACGATGATGGGTTCGTTGCCTATTTGAATGGAGTACGAGTCGCCGCGATGAACGCGTCGGAAGGAGTCCCCAATTTAGAGAGTTCATCCCGCGGGAATCACGAGGCCGGCGTTCCCGAGCGATTCGATATCTCGGCTCATGCGGACCAATTGCGTGACGGCAAGAATGTACTGGCGGTGGCCGGACTTAACGGTGGTGCTGTCAGTTCCGACATGTCGATCGACGCTTCGCTTGGTACACTTCCCCCGGTCAGCCACGCGAGCTTTCGGCTCAAGAAGGACGGTGGCAATCTCTACCTGATTTCGCCGAGCGGCGAAGTTGTGGATCAGATTGAATACGGGAAGCAGCGGTCCGATCAGACGCTTGGCCGCTCCAATTCACAACCGTCGAAATGGGGCTATTTCCTGACGCCAACCCCTGGCAAAGCCAACTCGTGGCCCCTGCAGAAACAGCCCGTAAAGTCCCGTATTTCCTTCTCGCCAAAGCCCGGCATCACCGACGCTGGCGTCGAAGTCGCCATGATAGATAGCTCCTCGGTCCCTGTCGACGTCCGATTCACGTTGGATGGATCGACACCGACTCCATCGAGCCCCGTTTACCGTGAGCCACTGGATGTCGAAAAATCCACCGTCTTTCGTGCCGCGGGATTTGTCGGTGGAGAACGTGTGAGCCCTGTCGAGTCGGCGACTTATCTTATCACGCACTCAAAAACCTCACTCCCAGTTCTCTCCATCTCGATGAATCCGACCGATTTCCAGGACGTTCACCTCCAGAAGGCAGGGCGTGGGCGGGGCGGAGAGCGAGCGGCCTTTGTCGAGATGTTCAATGCGAGTGGCAAGCGAGTTGAGGCAACCGGCCTCGGAATTCGGCTCCATGGTGGAGCGGGACGTCGCGGCGATATCAAAGTCAAGAAATCGTATCGTACCTACTTTCGGCGAATCTACGGCGACGGCCGCTTCGACAGCGCGATCATTCCAAACGCTGGCGTCAAGAGTTTCGATAAGCTCGTCTTTCGCGCCAACTTTGGCGACGGTCGCGAGCACGGAGCCTACATTCGAGATCAAGTGATCCGTGACATTCACATCGACATGGGTGGACAAGCCGCAGCTGGTTGGTGGTGCGTGGTGTACATCAATTCCGTGAACCATGGCGTGTTCAACGTCTGCGAACGAATGGATAAGGAGTTCTTCAAATCTCATCTCGGCCCCGGTGATTACGACGTCATTAAGACCGGCGAAACGGTTCTTGATGGCACACGGGATGACTGGGACAACCTCAAGCAATTCATCAAGTCGACTGAATTCTCGAATCAAGAGAACTTTGAAAAGCTGGCAGCACGCGTCGATATCAAAGACTTCACCGCCTATATGATTGTCAATTTGTGGGGGCAGAACTTTGATTGGCCCCATAACAACTGGTACGCTGCCCGCCGTAAGCCAGATGGTAAGTGGATCTTCCTCTGTTGGGACGCAGAGTGGGGATTCTGGGGCGGCCCCTATCGCAAGTTGGATGATCCTTATGCATTTATTGACAGTGGCGGAGCCTACGGACTCAGCTTCGGCCGTTCCCTGTTCTTTGCCCTGCTCGGGAATGCCGACTATCGCGAATACTACCAGCAGGAAGTGCGGCGGCATTTGAGCGGCGCACTAGCCGCTGACAATGTTCTGGCGCACATTGGCCGACACCGCGATGGAATCAAGGCCGATATTGAACAGGAATTCGATCGGCGTGGTTATCGCAAGGAGTCATGGTGGAACAGCATCAACAACGTTGAACAATTCTCGGTGGAACGCGGCCAGTTGTTCCAGAAATATACCGACGAGTACTTCACTCGCGAGGATTCAATAGAGCCCGACAACCGCGTTGCGATGATCGAGGATTCCAAGGGACAGAGGCATCTTTTCTATCGCGATTCGAAGAGTCATCTCCGCCGTTTGATGTCGTCGACTGAAGGCGTGTTGATCGACGAGCCCGTCAGCGAGGTTGCCAAGTCACCGCCAATAGCAGGCCGCCCCAGTGCCTATTCGGTGCGGCAGGGTGAAATGTGTGTCATTTACCGAGGGAAATCGGGGCATCTACATGAGCTTGTTCGGACCGTTGACGACAAAGGTAAGGAAGACTGGCGTCACACCGACATAACATCGCTACTCGGAATTCCGTCAGCCGGAACGGACCCCACGGCCGTAGTGTATCAAGGTGCCCCGCATATCGTATTTGTTGATAACGCGCAAAGGGCCCGCGAGATTTGGTTTGACGAAGAGTGGCGTCACCAGCCGCTTCCCGCGGCTCCACTTCCCGCCAGCGCAGTGGTCATCTCAAAGACCTCGACACTGCACGTATCGTATCGGAGTCGATTCGGGACGCCCGTCGAACAAATCTTGACGACTGAGATTGACGGTCACCGGACTTGGTCACCACGCTTCATCAAGCGAGTGCCGTCCAAGGGCCAACCGATCGGATTCAGTACCGGCGGCAAACGCCAAATTCTATTTAGATCGGCCGATACTTGGCCCGTGAGGCAGCCTTTCCTGTTTCACCACATTGTTCGAGATCTGAAAGTCGATCGGCCGCGCAACGCCTTGCTTCGGTCTTTCGATGCTTCGGAACCGTTCTGGCGGATCCAGCCGATCGGCAATCCAGCGAGTCAAGTCGCAGGAGATCCCTGCATCGCTTTCGACGCCAAGCGAGACCTTCAGTTCATTGCGTATCGCGATGTGGAAGGACACATTCGCGAAGCGTCCACCGAGGGAGGCTGGCCGGTTACCGATCCGACATCGCTCGCTGGCGCGCCGCTCGCTACAGGCGAACCGGCTGGATTCGTTTCATCGTCTGGAATACGATATTACGTTTACCGCGGTCGCGATGGCCACCTGCACGAACTGAGTTTTGATGGCACGTGGAGTCATGTCGACCTGTCCGCAGCCGTGAATCGATCGAAATAGAGGTCACCTTTTGGTTTCGCGGAGCTTTCGGACGGTTGTACGAAGATGAGAAGCGATGCTGTCTGTCAGGACATTCTGGACTTTGATGCGCGAGTTACCGCGTAGGGTCAAAAAACTAAACCGACGGCAAAGCTCTTTCAAAATCAGGTCGTAGCAGCAGAAATTCGTCGTGATTTCAGTCGAGCTTCGATCGGAAAGAGCGACTTCAGACCGTGGAAATGGCGTCAGTCTGTGTCGGGCGCATTCCTTCATCTCAGAAGGCCACGATTAAGTCAGCCAGAAGTGACGTCAGGCAGCTCGCCGGTGGTAGTACCTAAGCATGCCACCAAGCCGTTCACGGCAGTCGATTCTGCCAGCAACAGAACCAGCATTCTGATCAGGCTCGATGAGCTCATTGGCAGGGCCCTGATGATCCCCCTCTGCAGGGTAGTGGTCCACGTATTCACTGACCGTGGTTTCGAGTGACTTCCGTCCGAAGAAAACCATCCGGTGAAGGCACTCAGTTTTGAGACTGCGAAACCATCTCTCCATGTACGCCTTCAGGTTGGGACCCTTCGGCGTTGCCCCGATCCGTCGACTCGGGAACTCCGCGTTGGTGTCTCAGATCAGTTCGTGCGGTTCCGCGAACGACGGATTTGAGGCGGTGGTCGTACTTCTTCCGTCTTCTCGTTGTCGCGATCATGATTTGATGATCACGATCGTGGCTGCTAGATTGCAATCACGGGCGCGTGAGCTCGCGCCGAACGTCCCAAATGTTTTGGCTGGTTTCACGGTGGAGGGTCGTGTCCATCGTCGACGAGACGGGTTTCCGGTAGACTGAATCGTTCCACAGTTTCTGCAGTCCATCGAAGAACGGGAGTCAACCAGTGATGCAGCAGCCCCTGATCAGCCACGTGATATGTCGGGTTCTGTTCCAGCGAATGGTGCCGCTGTCAGTGATCATCGTGCTGCTGTGGTGCCTGGCCGGGCAGCGATTTGTCTGCGCCGCTGACCAGGACACCGCTGACCGGAACACCGTGAAACATTCCTTCCTGGGGGTCGGCAAGGCCAACCGGGCGGTCATTGTGGACGAACAGGGGCAGATTTCGTGGAAGTTGGACTTGCCGGCGAGCGATGGCTGGGTGTTGCCCGACGGAAATGTGCTGTTGGCTCTGTACGGAACAAAAGAGTTTCCCGGCGGCGGCGTGGTCGAAGTGGACCGGGAAACAAAGAAGATCGTGTTCCAGTACAAGGGACAGCAGAAAGAAACCAGCACCGTTCAACCGCTGCCGGACGGAAGATATCTGGTCGCTGAACTGGGGCCGAATCCACGCGCACTGGTGATCAACCGCCAGGGCGAGGTCCTGAGTACGACTCCGTTTCAGTGTCAGAAAACTAATTTTCACATGCAGACACGAATGCTCCGCATGCTGCCCAACGGCAATCTGATCGCTCCGCATCTGCTGGACTTCGCCGTCCGCGAATATGTTCCCGGCAGTGGCCGGGTGGTGAACACGTTTCCGACGGATGATCGCGGGCGTGCGAAACGCGACTGGCCCTTCACGGCCATTCGTCTGGGAAACGGCAACACACTGATTGGCTGCACGAACGGGAACCGGATCATCGAAATCGACGCGAAAGGGGAAATCGTCTGGAGCGTCACGAACGAGGACCTAGGTGAACCACTGTTTGATGATGCCTGTGGCGCCCAGAGGCTGCCCAACGGCAATACCGTGATTTCCAGCTACCATGCCAAAGGGCGGGCGGTGAAGCTGTTTGAGATTACGCGTGAGAAGAAAGTCGTCTGGCGTTACGCCGGAATGAATGCGGGATTTCACCACTTCCAGATTCTGACGACGAACGGTAAACCGGTACAGAATAACACGTGGAAGTAGGGGGCAATCCTGCCTGGTGCTTCTGTCTGATGGTCCTGGCAATCTCTGGAGTTCGGATTCGTGAAACACAGTTTCTTCTGCTGGAAAACCCTCGTCGCTGTGGTGTGGATGAGCAGTCTGTCCGTGTCTGCTCAGGATACGCCGCCAATCCGGATTCTGGTCATTACCGAAGGCTGCTGCCACGACTATGGCTATCAGACGAAGTCAATGAAGCAGGCTCTCGCAGACCGGAAGGTCGCAGCCGAATGGACCGTCGTCTCCGAAGGCGGCCGCGGAACGACCGCTGAAATTGATTTCTACGATGACCCGCGATGGGCGGCGGGATTTGATGTGGTCATTCACAACGAGTGTTTTGCCAATACCGACAATCCGGAGTACATCCGGAAGATTACCGCGGCGCATAAAGCCGGAGTGAATGCCGTTGTGATCCACTGTGCGATGCACACCTATCGCAAGGCCTCGATTGACGACTGGCGGGAATTCCTGGGTGTCACCAGCCGGCGTCATGAGCATAAGTCCGAGTACCCCGTGCGGGTGATGGCCAAAGATCATCCCATCACAAAGGGGATACCCGTCGACTGGAAGACTCCCAAAGATGAACTGTATGTGATTGAGAAGGTCTGGCCGAAGACAACCGTTCTGGCGTCCTCGGTCAGTGAAAAAACAGGCAAGCTGCACCCGGTGTTCTGGACCAGTCAGTACGGGAAAGCCCGCGTCTTCGGGACCACCTACGGACATTCCAATGAAACGTTTGGCGACAAAGTGTTTCTGGACACACTGACCCGGGGCATCCAGTGGTCAGCCGGCCGCCTCAAACAGGCAGCCAGATAGAATCAGCGCGATACACAGTGGAAGCGGTCGTTACTGCGAGGTCAGTTCCCGCCTCGGATGACCTGCTTCCCAGGGGGTTCTCCCGATCCCGTAGGGTCAAACAACTCGGCCGACCGAATAGCTCCTTAACAATCGCGTAGGGAGCGCAAGCAAAGGGGACACCCACTCTTGTTCCTGAGTGGCCAGAAGATGACTGCTGCTGCGAGTGAACCCAAAGGCCGTGACCACCATATATCGCGGTAGATAACGTCCGCGACCCAGCGCGCGTGACTATCCCATGACCGCCGCGATTTCTGAGCATCAACGGCTGGGTGCGCAGCGGTTGGGTCGCCGATCGCGTCTGACTGCCGAGGCCGGAGCCGTTTGGCCTCACGTTCCCATGTTGCCAATTCGCTCAATGGGCACGTCACGGCACCAGCACGTGCCCTTTGAAGAGTGGGTGTCCCCTTTGTGCTCCCCCTTTGTGCCTTTGAAACTGTCAGATCGCCAGTTTTGTGAGCTGATCGTCGCTCATCTTCCGCGCGGGACTCGCATCGCAGGCCGGAAGCTTTCGCCAAGGTGCCACTGGCTCATCCAGTGCGTCGTTACGACGGAGTATTGCACCGGCGGAGCCAGTGGCACACAATCGAGACCGTTGTCAGGTCACCTCGCCGGATAAAGTCCTGGGCGCCGGTCGCCAGGCATGGACTGAAGTCCGGGATCGACCGACAGGTGTCTGCTCGTGAGGTTTGGCAGACCAGTTGGCACTTCGAGAATTCAACTTGATCCACGCTCTGGCGAGCGTAGCGACATCGGAGTTTGTTGACGAAAGGGCAGGTTTCAATGAGTAGATTCGCCGGGCTGGCCATGCTGGCGGTTGCTGTGTTTGCCGCCGATGAGAATTGCGCCGCTGAAGACCGCACGGCCGACGCGACGAAACGTGTCAGCTTGGACGAAATCAGAACGTTGCGAAAAAAGTCCGCGAGACGAAAGCGGCGGCTGGTTGTGCATTCGGACGGGTATCCGATGACGGAGAAACACCGTGGGGTGTTCGAGCCGACCGCTCCGCCTTCGGTGTTTCCACAGCTTGCCCACACGCAGACGGACGCCTGCACGTATTCGCTGATCCACCAATTTCCAGTCGCGCGGCTTTATCGGGCAAAGGTCGCCCAGGAATGGCCGCCAGGCATCATCAAGAAAATGTACGGCGACGGACCCGACGGTCTGGATGCCTACATCGAGCTCTGCCGCCGCAACAACTTCGAAGCCTTCTGGGCGATGCGCATGAACGACACGCACGATGCGTCTGACGGGCCGCATGGTGTGATGCGGTGGAAGAGCAACCTCTGGAAGCAAGCTCATCCGGAGTTCCTCGTGGCGCCGCGAGGCACTCCGCTGCGGTGGGGCCAGTGGAGTGCTCTCGACTACGCTCGGCCGGAGGTGCGCGAGATGGTCTTCCGAGTACTGGAAGAAGTTTGCAGCAACTATGAGATTGACGGATTGCTGCTCGATTTCTTTCGGCATCTGCCGACGTTCAAAACGACCGTCCTGGGCGACGAAGCGACGGCGGAAGAAGTCGAGATGCTCACCGACCTGTTTCGGCGGATTCGCCGCATGGCCGACGAAGTCGGAGCCGAACGCGGGCGTCCCATTCTGCTGGCCGTCCGCGCGCCGGATTCACTCGGCTACGCCAAAGCCCTGGGGTTGGACCTGGAACGATGGATGAAGGACGACCTGATCGACATCTGGATCGCGACGGGCTACTTCCGATTGCAGGACTGGTCGGAAACTGTCGCCATCGCGCATGAGCACGAGGTGCAACTCTGGGCGGCGCTCGACGATTCGCGAATCGTCAAGCGCGAAAACCGGAATGCGTTGGAGGTCTACCGCGGCCGCATCCAGAACGCCTGGAACGCCGGCGTGGACGCGGTGTGGCTGTTCAACTTTTTCTATGGCCGAGACGACCCGCAGTTTCAACTGCTGAAGGAAGCCGGCGATCCGGATTCACTGGCTCGCACCAGCAAGGTTTACGTGGCCGAAGGCCGAGGATTTGGCCGGGCCGGTCACTTTCTCAAGAACGGCGAACGATTCTTCACGCGTCCTCTCGCGGTTTGCCCGTCGGGTCCGGTGACGCTCAAGCCGAACGAAACGATTACTGTGCCGCTGCAGGTTGGCGACAATGTGTCTTCGATTGCCGAGCAGGGCGATCCCGTTCAGGTCAAACTGCGGATTCAAACCGATCCGGGGATCGGGAGCGGCGATCTCGTCGTGCGGTTCAACGCGGACGTGTTGAAGAACGAACGCGCCGCCGACGGCTGGGTGGAGTTCGACGTGCTGCCGGCGATCGTGAAGCACGGAGAAAACAAGATCATCATCGCGCGAGGCCGCGGCGCGCGTCGTGATCCCGTTGTCCGCGACCTGCAGTTGTCGATCCGCTACGAGACCGATACCTCGGGCAGAACCGGGACGAGTTTTCGACTGGGTGTCTCAGTCACGTCCGAATTGGCTGCTGTGCCTCTTCCGCTTGACCCGGAAATTGACTTCGGTCGAGCAATCAAAACTGCCGGCGGTGACGGCGTCCTCGATCCCGGCAGCATCGAAGTCCGCAACGTGGCGACCGGGGAGGTTGTTCCACATTCTCTGGGTGACGGGTTTCGCTATGGCGACAACGGTCGAGTTCGCTGGGTCGCCACCGATGCGACTCACACCGATTACGAGATTCGATTTCAATCGATACGCGCGCGTCGGCCACCCATTTCCCAGTCAGTGACGCCGATGATCGGTGTCGGCGATTTGCTCCGGTACAACGCGGACCAGCCGCGGTCGTTGGCGCTGCGGTGGCCAAGTCGACTGGTCGATTTGACCGGTGACGGACGCCTCGATCTGGTCGGGGCATTGCCGCACATCTACGCACCCCGATCACATCACGGCGGCATCGTGTGCTATCCGCAGACTGGTGTCGGGACGATTGAGTTCGGCGAGATGGTGCGGCTGCGTTTCAAAGAGCGGCCGGACGACACGCACAAACACTTTATCGGACCGTACCTCGTCGCGGACGTTGCCGACCTCAATCGCGACGGTCTCGCCGACTTGATCTACACAACGACCCAACGCACGACATGGTTCCAACCCGACCGCTCCATCTACCAGTTCGCGCACATCTACCTCAACACGGGCCGCCGCGATGCCGGCGGGCTGCCCGAGTTTGTGTTTGAGACCAAACTCCCGCTGCCCAAGGATCCGCAGGCCGCGGGCACCGGAGGTCATTGGTGGGGCCCGGTTCGTGTTGTCGATCTCAACAATGACGGCGCGCTCGATCTCACGGTTGGGCGCATGTTCAACGACGAGTCGGCGGCATTCCAGGACAGGACCTGCGACTACTTGCGAAACACCAACGCCGCAGGCTGGCCGATGCGGCTTGCGGAGCCGGTGAAGGTCGACGCGGGAGGCCGAGCCTGTTTCTACGACGTCGATGGGGATGGGACGCTGGATGCCGTCGGTTTGACACCGGACCCGGATGCCGAAACCGCGTATCGCGGCCACCTCGTCACGTGGCGAAAGGGTCTGGGTGGTGATCCGCCCCGTTTCGGTCCGCCGCAACGCTTCGCCGGGCACGACCTGCGTCACAGTACCTTCGTATCGGCGGTTAATACGAAACAGCGCCGCGGTATTCTGATCAATGACAAACGTAGCCACGGCGTATCGTTTCTCGAACAACCGCAGCCAGGCGAACTCCGTTTCGTACGTCGAATCATCGGCAGCCGGGCGGCCGATGTTGTCGCGGGTGATCAGGCGTCGCCGTTCCCCTGCGACTGGGAAGCGGACGGTGACTGGGATCTGCTCGTGGGCGGAGGGAACGGCTGGCCGCAGATCATCATCAATGAAGGCACAAACGAACGTCCGAAGCTCGCCGCACCAAAACCGATCCTGTCCGAAGGACGCCCGATTCGCATTTTCATGAGCCAGGTGTTTCCCGGCATCGAAGGTTACGGTCACGACATGGGTTATCCGTTCCCGTCGTACGTTGACTGGGATGGCGACAAACTGCCCGACTTGATGCTGCCAAACATCACCAACCGCGTGTTTTGGTATCGCAACATCGGCACGCGGCAGGAACCGAAGTTCGGCCCGCGGCAGCAGGTGATCGTCGATGACCATCCCGAGACGGCGGCGACTCTGGCAGCCACGGCCAAACTGCTGGGCGCCGGGACGCGAAAGTGGGGCAAGCGAATGTTCGACCCCAACTCGCCGTTTGGCTGGCGAGCCCGCGCCGGCTTCGCCGATTTCAATGGCGACGGACTGATGGACATGATCCATGCCGACGGCCGCACTCGAAACGCCAGCGGCTACGCCGATCAGTACGCGTTGTTCGTTCAATACCGCGACGACCACGGTCAACGGAAGCTGCGCCGCGACCGAGTGATAACGCTGCCCGACGGCCAGCCGCTTAAAGGCCCGGGCGGAATCACCAGTCAGGCCATTCCCGCCGACTGGGACCGGGACGGACTCATCGATCTGATCTGCCACATGGGGCCGTCGAACACGAAGTGCCAGCCGATGTTCGCCCGCAACATCGGTACGAAGACCGACCCGCGTTTCGATCACCCGAGACCGCTCGCAGTCTGGGGCGAACCCCTCTTCAATCTGATGAAACACGGCCCCTACTGGGCGATTCATGACTTCGACAGCGATGGCCGTCCCGATCTGTTGGCCGGCTGTGCCTACGGCAACTACGCCTTCTATTGCCGCACGGCCATGGACCTGTCGGCACGGCCTTCGTTCGAGATTGGCCGCACGCGCATGCTGAAACCGGAATCACGTAAGTGAAGAATCGTCGGTTCAACAAATGTTTCCGCGGTGAAGTTCGGCACCGCAAACGAGTTGGGACGTGATTCCCGAGCGAAGAACTACTGAAGTTCGACGTTTGAGATGCCGTAGGGTCAAAAAACTCTGCCGACTGAAAAACTGCTATGCTGTCTGTCAGGACATTCTGGACTTTGATGCGCGAGTTGCCGCCACTTCGGACATTTACGAGCTCCGCGTCGGTGATCTTGGTTTCCATGAGGCCGAGCGTCTGCAACTTGGTCAGCCCCTTGAGGTGCACCAGCCCCGCGTCGGTGAGCATCTTTGCCGATCATCTGGTCATCGGCGTGCGGTCGCAGTTTCAGCTCGAGGTGCTTCGTGAGCGTTATTCCGACAACTTCCAGTTCGGATTCCTAGGCCACGTGCGAGCTGACGTGCAGGTCTGGCACCCGGAGAGTTTCGCGATGGTCGTTGGGATCACACCGTAAGGCACGGTTTGGCGGCCGTGCTAGACCGTTCGGCCGCCGGTGGTGTGCCAAGCCCATCGCCGGCGGCCCGCGGACTGGCAAGGCTATCGTGGAAGAGGTTTCGTTTCCGGCAACCAAGCGCCGTGTTTTGATCCAGAACTGATCAACCTTGACCACGTTTCTCCGTTCCGTGGATCAATCGCAATTACGTGTACACGGTCATCGTTCACTGTTCTCACGTAGAATTGGACATTGCCTCGTGACGATGTGCTCGGGGGATATGGATCCGGGCGTGACAGCCAACTATGCACGGCCGATGCAAAGATTATGCAGACGCCAGGATGAATGCTGACGTTGAGTTCACGTTGAGTCCTCCTGAGAATGTGGGAATGGAGATTCACCGGCCGCCTTTTCATTCCAAAGTCGCAGCGTGACCAGCGGCTCACCCGCTTGCACCGTTGCCGGGAGCAGCATCAGCAGCAATCCGTCTAGACACCACCTTTTCATCGCATCTATCCTCGTCCCTTAAAGGACCTGTTAGCCAGTCGTGTGGTATAATAACTCATGTCGATTTCAACGTGTTGGCAGGACCCTGGTGAACCGTCATGCTGGCTCTGCGGACTGCTTCCTGGCCAGTGAATGGCTCCTTGTTTTATGAATAGAATCCAGTTACTACTCGGTACCTGTTTACTGCTGCTACCGTTCCGATCAGGAGAGGTAACGGCAGCTGAACTGCATCAAAAAATTGATGCCTTGCTGACTCAATCTGATCCACAATTTGCGCAACACGAAGCTGACCTCTCAAGGGACAGCACCTTCCTGCGACGGATCTGCCTCGATTTGCTGGGACGGATTCCAACGGCGGCAGAAGTCCAGCTTTTCCAGCAGGAAACGGAGAGTCAAAAGAGGATCCAAACCATTGACCGGTTGCTGGAGCGACCAGAATACGCCCGCCATATGCAACATGTCTTTGACGTCACGCTCATGGAGCGACTGCCCACGGAAAAACACGTACCCATCGAAAAGTGGCGGGACTATCTTTACCAGTCATTCCAAAAGAATATCTCCTGGCAACAGCTAACCTGGGATATCCTGTCTACCACAGGTGCGCAGGCTGAAACACGCAGCTCAGCCAGGTTCCTGTTGGATCGCGAGTTAAAACCCGAACTGGTAACCCGAGCCATTGGGCGTGTCTTTTTGGGTCGTGATTTGCAGTGCGCTCAATGCCACGATCACCCGGCAATCGACGATTATCCACAACGTCATTACTACGGCCTCGTCTCTTTTTTCAGTCGTGCTTATCTGTTCAATAACCCCAAGGACAAGGAGTCCTCGATCGGTGAAAAAGCAGAGGGAACTACCAAGTTCACTTCTGTCTTTACCAACGAAGAGGCAACCACGTTCCCCCGCATCCTGGACCTGCCTGTTATTGCCGACCCACCGGCAGACAAGGAACCTTACCTCGCCAAGCCAGACGAGAACACCCGCGGCATTCCCAAGTACAGCCGGCTGCAACAATTGCCGGAGGCCATCACTCGTGCCGACAACATTGCCTATCGCCAAAATATCGCCAATCGCCTCTGGTACTTGATGATGGGCCGAGGCCTTGTCGAACCACTCGACATGTTCCACGAAGGGAATGCACCAACCCATCCCGAACTGCTGAAGCTGATCGCCGACGACCTGCACCAGCACCAGTACGACATACGATATTTCCTCAAGCAGTTGGCGCTGACGCAGGCTTACCAACGCAGCAGTCTTAGCAAGGCTGGGGAAGAACCTGAAGCACCTCGGTATTCGGCTGCCCACATGAAGCCGCTGAGTGCCGAGCAACTGGCCTGGTCAACCATGCAGGCTACCGGACTCCTGGAAACCACGCGACGGGCAACGATTAAGTCGTTTGCGACGCCAAAAAAAGAGGATACTTCGCCAGTTGTTACCGACGGAATTTCTTATGAAATCCACCTGGAAACAACCGTAAACAAAAAACTACAAGAACATGTGACTTCATTTGTGACAGCATTTTCTCGCATCGATCAGCCCGGTGAGTTCAATGCAACGGCCAATCAGTCCCTGTTTCTAGGCAATGCGCCTCTCATCTCAGGCTGGCTACTGCCAGCCGACAACAATTTAACGGCCCGACTGGTCGCTGAAACGGACTCGGACAAGCTTGCGAAGGAACTTTACTTGTGTGTCTTATCGCGTTTACCAAGCCCCACAGAAACCGAACAGGTCAGCCGTTTCCTGGGAGAGTTTCCCGAACGTACAACAACCGTCCAAGAACTTATTCGAGCATTGCTCTGCTCGGCCGAGTTCCGCTTTAACCATTAAGGTTAAAAACCCACACTTAGGAACGTACCAGCATGAAACGCAATGTTGGCTGTAACATTTTGGATCATACTGTTTCGCGCCGCAATTTCATGCTAGGTGCCACCACGGCAGCTGGCTTTGGTGGATTACTACCCGCTACCTGGGCCAAGGACGTAGCGGGAAACCAAAAACAGATTCTGCAGGTTTACTTGCAGGGTGGCGTCAGTCAACTCGAGAGTTGGGATCCCAAGCCGGGTACGGAACTGGGTGGACCATTTCTTTCTATCCCCACATCTGTTCCGGGTACCCATATTTCCGAGCTGTTGCCCCATACGGCAAAAATGATGCACTTGTTGTCACTCGTGCGGAGCATCAATCTCAAGGCGGATGACCATTCCCAGTGTCGGCTGTTCATGGAGAAAGGACGCAACACGCCTTTCGTCGGCGCAGTTGCTCGTAACACGGGTGTTTATCCTTTCCTGGGCGCAGTTGCTGCCAAGTACTTGGATGCTCGTGACACTTCACTGCCGGGCTATATTCATATCTCGACGCGCGGAATCATCGATGATACGGCGGGCTTCCTGGAACCCCAGTACGCTCAATTTAAATTGGAAGGGGTCAAAGCTCCTGAAAATCTGGACCGGCCAAACAACATCTCGAAGAAACTGTACCGGGCCCGTAATGATCTTCGCACACAGCTTGATCGGCAGTTCGCAGCCCGACGACGGAAGTCTTACATCGATGCCCTGGGATCTTCTTTTAACCAGGCCAGCAAGCTCATGGACCGCAAAGGACTCTTCGAAGCGGAGCAGGATCCTCAAGACCTGGAACGCTACGGAACCCATGATTTTGCCCGCAACTGTATTCTCGGTCGCACTTTGCTCGAACGGGGAGCAACCTGCGTCAAGGTAACCCATCATGGTTACGATTCACACGCGGAGAACTTTAACTTCCACCTGGAACAACTGGGTGAGTTTGACAAGACCTTTGCAACGCTATTGGGCGATCTGGAAGACCGGGGAATGCTCGAACACACGCTGGTAATGGTCTACTCCGAATTTGGTCGTACCCCCAAAATCAATCATCGCTATGGTCGCGACCATTGGGGCAGTGCCTGGTCGATTGCGCTGGGTGGCTGCGGTATCCAAACGGGCGGTGTCGTTGGGAAAACCAATGACAAGGGAACCGAAGTCTCTGATCGAGAAGTACACGGTGGTCACTTGTTCCACACGTATTTAAGGGCAGTTGGCATTGATCCCTCACAAAACCACGATGTCACAGGACGGGTGATTCCCATTGGCGATCCGGCCGTTGAACCTGTTGAAGAGCTGTTAGCATGAACGATCAAGAAGCTGCCAAAACCGACAATGCGCAGGCCGAGGCTCCCTCAGATCAACCGGTGATCGATCCCAAGCAAACTCATCAGATCGCCGAGTACAAGCATGATCGGGCGCTCACCACCTGCCAACTGGATCCGCAGGGACGATTTCTCTTCACCGGTGCCGAGGACTTGCAGCTCTATCGCTGGGATCTCGCAACGGGCGAGAAAACCGTTTTAACTGGCCACCGCAGCTGGGTCCGGTCGATTCGCTTTTCCCCCGACGGGCAATGGTGTTTCAGCGCCGCCTGGGACGGACAGGTCGGCTGCTGGCGGACTGCCGAAGACACTCCTCAAGCCGTTCGCATGCTGGAAGCTCACCAGGGCTCTGCTCGCTGGGTGGATGTCAGTCCTTGCGGAAAATTACTGGCAACCTGCGGCAATGACAAACTGATCTGCGTATGGAACATCGAAGATGGAAAGCAAGTCGCTCAATTTTCCGGGCACCAGACTCATCCCTACGCGGTGAACTTTCATCCCCGTGAAAAACAGTTCGTCTCCCAGGACTTAATGGGAAACATCAAGATTTGGGATCTGGTCAAGGGGCAGGAAGTTTGCACGATTGCAGCACCGGTCATGACCGGGTACGACACCAAGTTTGCAGCCGACATGGGAGGAGCCCGCGACATGCAGTTCCTTGCCGACGGCAGCCTGCTGGCATCGGCTGGGATTACCCGAGTCGTCAACTCCTTTGGAGGCCAGCAAGACCCGTTGGTCGTACTCGTCGACTGGAAAGCACGGCAAATTATTCGGCATCTGCGGACAGTTGATTTTCAGGGTATTGCCTGGGGCGTACGGTTTCATCCGGATGGATTTGTGATTGGGGCGGGAGCGAAACAGAACGGGCGTGGCGCATTATGGTTCTGGCATATGCCCGACAAAGAGCCGTCGGCAGAAGACCAGGCAGCCAGCGCTGAAAAACCCAAAGCTGAGAAACCCAAAGTAGAGACCGACAAGGAAAAAGCAGCCAGGAGCGGTCCTGGAGAGAACCCGGAACTGGACCGCCAGCCATTTCATACATTCAAGCTCGGTAAGTGTGCTCGTGGACTGGACATGACCGCCAATGCCCAGCGACTGGCAGTGGCCCATTCCGACGGCTTTGCACGCATTTACCAGATGACAAAACCGGCCGAAAAAAAACCGGCCGAAGCGGCGACTGAAAAAAAGGAGACGTGAGGAACAAGCCACAGTTATCTGGGATGTTGTCGGACAAGAAGTAAACCGTGTTTGCCGAGGACACTTCGACGCGGTAGACGATGCCGCCTCCGCGCCAGACGGCGAACGGGTCATTTCCGCCAGTGAAGATAAATC
>Ga0315336_1004493_pt1 | contig 16454 bp, 19 predicted proteins | sample ASW5metaG_FD_204512 | JGI IMG/M metagenome (GOLD analysis project Ga0315336, IMG submission 204512) | Ammonia-oxidizing marine archaeal communities from Monterey Bay, California, United States - ASW #5 | ecosystem: Environmental > Aquatic > Marine > Intertidal zone | place: USA: California...
CTCGAACGTCTACGTCAAGTTGTCGGGGCTGGCGATGCCATGCCTCGGTTGGGCATATCACGACGGTGATCCCCCCGAGGCCAAACGAGTCGCCTCCGATTTTGCGCCGCTCTTCGATCACGTCATCTCTGCCGTCGGCGCGATCCTCAGCGTTCGCGTGGACAGCTACGTCCGGGACCGATACGCGCCGCCGTTTCCTTCCTTTGTGGCCGAAGTCGGCAGGCGCTCCGCGCACCAGCACAGCATCCGTCGCCGCGCACCGAACCTATCTGGTCGGCTCGTCAATTCTTCCTGGGGGCGGTCTGTTATTGAGCCGCACGCTATCACGGCGCCGTCAGGCGGCAACCACCGTGGCCCGTCTCGACGCTCGGACGGCGAAGGCAGCCACACGTTCACCCCGCCTTTTGGTCGACGATATCAACCGGGTCGACTGCGCCGACCCTTGCGACTGTTTGCCCCCCTGTGCCCGCACGGTCGAGCCACTCTGTTGGCCGACGAGGCGGGATTGATACCCACTGCACGGAACGCAACGGGATCCAATTCCAACCTAACTTCCCAACAACGCTGCAAGCCGGCGCCGCGCGTTGGGTTTTCAGTTAGGTCAGTTCGGGTTCAAATCCCGTTGGGGTCGCCAACTAAGCTCCGGCTTCCGCATCATGACCTTGATCTGGGCTTGAACCTAAGCGAGCGTAAACTCAGGACGCCATTGATGTAGATCGAGACGCGAGCGACTGCGGAGGTGTCGTTCGCGCCATCGTAGCGGACCCCGGGCCACTGGCCTCTCTCAGAACTGCGCGTGTTAGAATCTGCGGACGAAGCGTATGGGCGGTCACGTATCGTTGAAGTCCGTTTATCGGAGAGCAGTAGATCGGGTGCAACGCGCGCTGATGCCGTTCTTTGAGGAGCAGGGTTTTGGAGTTCGTGGGAGGACATTCAATCGTCTGACCAAGGACGGGCTTACGCAAGTCGTCAATATTCAGATGGGCCCGTCTGACCCGCCGGGGACAACCTATGTTCAAGGGCTCACTCAGAGCATGCACGGTCTCTTTACAGTGAACCTTGGAGTGTTTGTCCCTGAAATAGCCGCCATTCAAATTGGAGAAGAACCCACAACATGGGTGCGGGAGTATTATTGCGGGATTCGCTCAAGACTCGGGTCTAGTGGGAACGACGACATTTGGTGGCACGCGCGGGCTGACGACGCGGTCATTAGCGACGTTCTTAGCTGCCTGTCGACCGACGGGATACCGTTCCTAAACCGATACGCCACACGCAAGAAGATCATGTCGGAGCTAAGCAACCGCCCGGACCAGTTGGGAGCTGCCAGTCATCCTGCGCGGATCATGCTGGCCATCCTCTTAGTCCACAGTGGTAACGAGCGCAGAGCATCGAAGATGCTGGCAGAACAAGCGAAGTGGGCACTCGAAGACAACCTGCGAGGACACGCGGACTATGTCGGCAAGCTCGCACTCCGGCTTGGCTTGGGTTCGCTGAAACTCACATAGCCGTAATCACGGATGGTGGTTGAAATAGAGGCCGAAACAATCACCGAAGTGCATATGCCTGTTCGCGTGGTGATCCAAGCCCACACTTGTCGCCCAGCTGTCGCCCAAAAGGACCAGGGCCAACTACAGCCAACGAAACCAAACGTAACTTCGCGAAAACGGTGTGAGTCGCGAGAATGATTACACCTGGTTTACAGTTTCAAATCCCGTTGGGGTCGCCAACGTCAAGCCCAGTTAATCCCTGGGCTTTTCTTTTGGGCGACAATCCCGCGTGGGCTTGCCTTCGACGTGCCTAATCGGAAGCTCGCTGCAATGCACAGCTGGCACAGCGGCGGCTATGGCGCGATGCAATCGAACGGTGCGGGGAACGGCGCGCTCTCGGTGGCGTCCGCTCCGACGATCACCACTTCATAACCGAACGTGACTGGTGGGGTCGGCGTAGTGCACCAGACCGCTTCGGTCATTATTAGTGGATTCTCCGAGGTGTTGAACTGGGCTGTTGGCGACGTGCAGTTAAAGGTCGGTGGGCAGCCCGTAGCTGTGGGACGGTAGATGACCGTGGCAGGGAAGGTCAGGTCGCCGGTCCACATCACGCTCAAGTCGCCGCGTTCGCCGCCCGAAACCCGCGTGTCTGGATAGTCGACGGTGGTGATGGAAAACGTGGGACCAGCTGCGTCCGCGCGACGAGCTGCGTCGGCGGCACCACCGTCATCATCTCGGCATCCCGAAGCCAACATCCCTAACAACGCTGTTATCAGTACCACCCGCATCGCTCGTCTCCGTGTCTACGGGAGGCTGGATACCCACGCCCTCACATCCCGGCCCCCCAGCCATCGACACTAGCACGGTGCCATCCCCTCGCGCTCAATCCGCCGCGCTTGGCTTTGTCCGCACCGCGATCGGGGTGTAGCGCTCGCGCCGAGCACGGACACCTGGAATCGGGGAATTGTTGCCCGGCATGGTGATTGCTCATCATGCTGCGCATGAGCTTGGCCCTCCGATGACGTAACTTTTCGAAAACGGTGTGAGTCGCGAGAATGATTACACCTGGTTTACGATTCCAAATCCCGTTGGGGTTGCTCCCTAGCGCGAAGCTGCATCAGTCTCGCGGCGGTGTTCTGTTCGCCATCTTTAGGCCACGCGTTCAACAGATCAATAACCCGATCCGTCGCGTCTGGAACAAACTAGCGCACGCGGAGGCGGACGCTGTTGCCGAGGCACAGGTCGCGAAGCATGACTCGATCGCGAATGTTCGACAGTTGCTTGACGTAGGCTTGGGCGTCACTTGTACGTTTGCGCGCGCACGCGGCGACGGTGCACACATGCAGATTCGTTAGGCTACCCGGATAGCGCCTGAGCATAGCCTGGCAGGTTCTCGAAGCCGCATTGAACTTGCCCTTCTCCAACAGACGAAGCCCCTGCACTCCGCGGCCGATGTCCATTCGGCTGGGAATGGTGCGGCCCTTCGCCAGCGCGCGGACCCGAGCGAGCCGACCAGCGCGGTGGCCGATGATTGGATAGATAGGAGTCAGGCTGCGAGGCTTTACCCGTGACGTGCTTCCACAGGTCGTGACGATCGAAGCTGCACCGAGTGGCGCAAACACCACATACACCTCGCCCTTGCGGAACGCGACTCCGCATGCTGTTCTGGCACTCGCCGTACGCAGCTTGACCGTTTTGTTGTTCGGGCCTTTGAAGCTCTCCTGCATCCTCAACGTGACGAGCAGGTAGCGGCCTCCTGTGGCGCTTACTTGCTCGACCTTACCCAGAAACACCTGAGCCGCCTTGGCGATTGCTTGCTGAAGGCTACCGCCTCGGCGGCACGAGCACGCCTCCGCCGGTTGCGGATCGGTCATCGCCACCGCGAGGCCCAGAACGACGCCAATGACAACCAAACAACTGGTGGTGCGAGCATAGCTTCGCGACGCCATCTTAGAGCCCCCGGTTCCAGGGGCACCTTCTCTCCGACTTCCTTGTCCGGGTCCTTACCGAGGTGGCGCGATGCGGCTTGCATGGGCAGGAGAAAGCTATGGCGATGGGTAACATGTACGATCTCGACACTGCCAGCCCTGGCGTGGTTGCAGGACAAACGTCGGGTTGATGAAGGTTGGTGGCTGTGCGGTTGCCGGTGGGGGCGGGGAGGCTGTGCCCTGCGAAGCGGTACGGGCGTGCAATCCGATTCTTCAGGGTGGCTGTTCGCCCACCGAGCGCTCCATGTTTGCCTGGCTGAACTTCTCACCGCTTATGGATATCGAGGATGGTCAGTTGTGCGGCTGTGCCGTGGACGGCTAGCTGGGAGGCTGTTGGCCGTCGGAGTATGCGATGCCTGGCTACGGGACGTAGACGAAGCCCGGCACGTAGCTGTCGTTGCTGGGCGTGATGTCCTGCTTGTTTGAGCCGTCGGCTAGGTTCGCGCTGCGGATCTGGCTCGCGGTCACCCAGTAGATCTTGCCAGCCGCCGTGTCGATAGCCAAGCCGTGGACGCTGCTCTCGCCGCTGATGAACGCAGAGTTGAGGTTGCGTCCGTCGAGATCGCAGCGGCCGATCGAGTCGCTGCGATTGCTGAAGTACATCTTATTGTTGGCCGCGTCGATGGCGACGCTGATGCCCTGACCACCCGGATTGAGTAGGTTGGTATCTGCGCCGCCGGACATGGCCATCACACCCATGCGCGTGCTGTTGTAGGTGATGAAGTACAGGTCGTTGTTGCCCGGATCTAGCGCGACGTTGATAGGGCTATTGACAGTGCCGGTGTTGAGTATCTGCGCGTTCCCACCGTCGAGATCGGCGCGGTTGATCGTGTCGGAGCCGAAGTTGGCCCAGTACATCTTGTTGTTGGTCAGGTCGAGGGCGATGCCCGAGGGCGATCCGCCGTTGACGATCACGGTCGGATTGGTGCCGTCGATGTTGGCCTTCGTGATCGTGCTGCCGTCGTAGTCCGAGTAGTACAGGGCACCATTGACCGTATCGACGGCGACGCCGTGGGCGAACTGTAAGCCGTTGACGACCGTCGCTGTCTCGCTGCCGTCGGTTGAGCTCCAGTAGACATTCGTGCCCGCGCCCCACCAGAACCCGGACGTTTGTTGTTGTACGGTGACGGCGTACGTTGTGCCGTCGTTTAGGGTGTACTCCACCGGGCTGGCGAAGTCGGCGCCCACGCCGCTCATGGGGGTCACCGAGCTACCTGTGTGGGTGATGGTTGGCACGAGGTTACTTACATCGATGGGCGGCAACGTCGCCACGATGTTGGTGCCCGTGATCGAGGCTGTGACGTCGTTGTTCAGCCGCGCATTGTCGGCGGCGCGAAACACGAACGCGGTAATTACGGCACCAGGTGCGTCGGGCACGCTGGCGTCGGCGCCTCCGACCGGGGCGTCAGCCGTCGCACCGCCGTCGCTCGCGCTTTCGACTTTCCCGCAAGCGGCGACGGCAATGGCCAGGAGGATACTCGTAAAGCTGTGACGCGTGAGCATCGTGCAAGCGTATCACGGCGTGTACGTGCGTCCGCGAAGGTCTTGGGCGGTTTCGCTCGACCGATAGGCCAAACCTCTACTCGATCACCTGTTTGACATTGCAAGAGAACTGGTTGGCGAGTTCTTCTACCAAGAGTTGCATGCGTGCCCAGTGCTCCTCTTTCTCGCACGACGCGATCAGTCCGGGGGAGCCATCCTCTGACCAGGCCATCGAGCCCACCCTGTCACCATCTATGACAATAACGACCGAGTATGGATGGGGAGCAACTTCCATTTGTGCCGTCAGCTTGAACGGATTGGGTACGCCACGTGAGGGCGGACTCGTCAACCTGTCGTCGGTTTCAATGACTCGAAGCCAGGACTGTTCAGTCAACTGAGAAGATCCCACGGCCGGTGAGATGATCCAGTGCTTGGTCATGATTCGCACGCTATCACGACGTGGGGGATGGCAACGACAGTCCAGCCTTCGCGATCTGCGCTAGTCTTGCGGCATGAGCGATGACAGCGCACCCGGTTGGGAGGCGATCGACGCAGCATTGCGGCAACTGTACGGGGATGCCGAGCCTCAGCACTTCGGCACCCTGATCAAGTGGAGCATTGGCGGGCCAGATCCGCTGGACGGAGTCAGCGCATACAAGCGCGACGATCATTGGCACTTCGTTAGTTACGGGCTCAGTGAGTTGTATGAGAAGGAGTCGGATGACGAGGCCGTGAGTGGCTACGGTTTTGAGCTGACGTTTCGCTTAGCTCGACAATCGGTTGATGAGGCACCACCGGTCTGGGCGATGAACTTCATGCAGAATCTTGCCCGCTACGTGTTCGACAGCGGCAATGTGTTCGAGGCAGGGCACTATCTGGATGCCAACGGTCCGATAGCCTCCGATGAACCGACGGAACTCACTGCCGTGTGTTTTGCGCAGGATCCGGAGCTCTCCCCAATCGATACACCGCACGGCAGCGTTGCGTTCCTTCAGATCGTAGGCGTCACTGCGGACGAACACGACGCAATGCGCCGGTGGAATAGTGACAAGTTCCAGGCGATCATGAAGGTCGATTCGCCTCTGTTGCTCACCGAGTTGAGTCGGAACTGCATCATGGGTGATGCAGGCGTGCAACAGCAGGTGAGCGAGGGTATTGAACGCGACGGATCGTCAATGGCGTGGCTGAACGTCTCCGAGTTGTCCTGGAAGAAAAGAGGGCTTATTCGAAAGAGTTCGGTGGCGATCCAGATCGGCGCTCGGGCGGCTGGGGAAATTGCTGCGGCGATGACAAGCAGAGTTCTCCGTGGGAACCCATTCTCGCTGATCGGCGGCGAGGGTGCGCTCAGTATTTCCCCCGCCGAGCGCTGCCGTTGGCACGAGGATGAAGACGGCGTGTTGAATCTCGAAGTCTCGCCGGATCTAGCAAATACATTGGCCGCGGAGCTCCTGCCGAGGGCAGGGAAGTACACGTGGCCGGCACTGCCCGGCGTCACCATTGACGTCGTGCCCACAGAGATCCTTGACCGAGATGGAAAGGTCGTCAAAACCATTGGCTGAAAACGTGGCCGTTATGCGCGCCAGGATTGCCCCATGCCACTAGACCTCGTTCCCGGCCCTTCCGTAGTGGTAGAGCCAGACACGCCCTCGGTTTGCGAGGCTGTTCTTCGTATCTGGGCAAGCATTGCACCGGGCCTCGTGGAAGACACAGTCGAACTGCACAGCAACTATTTCGACGGAGGGCGGGTGCTCGCGCCTCATCAAGTGTGGGAGTCGATGATACGTCCCACCATCATGTTCGAGTCCGACGGGAACTTTGAGTTCACTTGCACATTCACGTGGCAACACCGCAGCGATCCACACACGGTCACGTTCTACATCGAGGATGGTCGGTTGTGCGGCTGTTCCGTGGACGGCTAGCTAGGAGGCTGTTGGCTGCCGGGGTGGACTAGTCCCGACTGTGCGGAACCCAACGGAATCCAATTTCAACCCTAACGTCCCCACAACGCAGCAAGCCGGCGCCGCGCCTTGGGTTTCAGTCGGGTCAGTTCAGGTTCAAAGCCCGTTGGGGTCGCTCAAAGGCGCGAGATCGTTCTTCGGTTTCGCGCTTTTTCTTTAAATCGTCCGATGTGCGACCGTCAGGTTACCTATGGCCCTAGCACTGCGCTTCGACTTCGAGGGAGACGTCGCTTGGCGCGACCTGCGCGACCTGGTGGAGGCTCGATTCCCTGGACGCCTCGACTTTCGTGTCGGGCCGAGCGGGGAGGGGCATCGCTGCTTGGTGGGCATCGGTGGCATCGCGGGGCGCGTGACCGTCGAGCTGAGCGATGGCGGGGTGTCCGTCTGGGCCCCCAACGCGCATCACGACTGGCTGGACGACGTGCTGCGGCTCGCCGACCTGAACTTTGTGTCGCCAACAAGGCGCGCATGTCTATCGCAACACTCCTTCGACTACGCGCTTGGGCCCGGGGACCCGGCCCACCACGTCCTGTTCGTGGGAGAGCCGGACGGTGCCGTGAGATTCGCTGTGAACGTTGGCTTCGTCGCTGAGGAGTTTGGGGACCAGGTTCGTAGCAGCTGGGACGAGCGGGATACGCCGACGGAGCTTACCGACATCGCCCAGCTGTCGGTCGGGCTCGAAACCGACAATGACGTCGAGCATCTGAGTAGACTGCTGCGGCGGACGATTGCCTGTTGCCGGCGCGACCTCGTCGGCTGGCTTGACGCTCGGGCCGACGAACGCATTTTCGCACTCCTTCGGTGACACGGTGAGCCTGATGAAGCGCTATCGTGCACTGGTGTCCGCGATTCGTAGGAAGAATCCCCTCTCGGGTTTCATCTTCACCGACGGCGGCGTAGTGAGCTGTACGCGCACCGGCCCCGAGTTGATGCTCGAGTTTCGCGACTACTGCGACGGCCTCGTGAGGTTTGACTTTGTCGGTGTATCGGAGCTTGTCATATCCGACGACATACTCAGCTACGAGGTCATGCACTCGTCATGTGTCGATGTGCCAAACGGCTGGTGTCTGTCTCTGTTGTGTGATGACCGAGAGCCGCTGCTCGCGTGCACCTTCACCGGGGTGAAGTTCGCCTGGAAAAATACCGGGAAAGCTGAGTGAAACGGTTGGCCGTTTTCCGGGGCACTTGTCCGCTGTCGCCCAACAAGACTCAAGCAGGGCCAACTACAGCCAACCAAACCAAACCAAACGTAACTTAGGTCTCAGAATGGATGTTCTCCATCATGATTTGGAAACCATAGAAGAACTTAGCCTCAGCATACTGCACCTCCGAAACGAAGTTGTCAGCCAAATTTTCATTTACAATCCTTCGCGAAAACGGTGTGAGGCGCGGGGATGATTGCACCTGGTTTACGATTTCAAATCCCGTTGGGGTCGCCAACTAGGCTCCGGTAACCCCGGGGCTTTTCTTTTGCGCTACGGGAAGTCGCCCACCTGTCGCCCACTCGGCGGCGAAGCGCTCGAATAGGGTCGCGTTTCCGACCGCGATTGACGTGCATATACCGCCGGGTCGTCGTGGGTGGTTCGCATGTCGCGAATCAGTTTCCGCAGCTCGGTAGTCGCACCGGAGCTGCGCTCGGCTTTGGACGGAGCCGTCCGTGGGCAGCGGTTGGGCGGCTAAGGAGTTTCATGGATCTCGTTCCATAGTTTGGCGCCGCGTTTTTTCGGCCGGCTCGCCGATGACATCGATGGGCACGGTATTGTCCGCGTAGCGCGAAGACGCTAGTCGCATAGCAACGAGGCCAGGAATGCAACCTCGACCTTGAGGTGGTGCATGCGTTTGCGGTGCGGCACTTTGAACATCGCGACGATGCCCTCGCCTTTGACGTCGAATCCCGAAACAACCGTCAGCGCCGTCTTCGCGGTCACCTCAGCCATCGGCAGGGTCTTGTTCTCACAGGCCGGCATCGGTGACAGTCGCTTGACGGTCACACCTGCGTGTCCCGCCGCCGACTTGAGCATCGCTTCGTAGGTGCCGGGTACCCCCCGGATCACCATGGCGGTGGCCGGATGTTGCTCAGCAACGTACGCGACACCGCCGTCGGCCGTGCGTTTCTTGGTCGGCGCCCATGGGAAGTTCACCGTAATTCCCAGGCCGTCGAGAGTCACCGGGTGCCAGGTAAGACTGGCCGGTTCGAGCTGCGGGTAGCTATGGCAAACGTGCTTCTTCCCGCTCCGTTTGGACAGGGCCTTTTCTACTAGCGCGCTACGCTTCCACCCTCGCTTCTCGATGTACGCCGCACACGCGGCGACTATGGCCTCGCCCAGGACCGACGGGAGCAGGCACGCGCCCCCCTTCAGCTTTGCTTGCCGAGCATACGAGTCCCGTTGGGGCTGCGGGCAGCCTGTCGGCGCCTGCGCGGGGCTGGCTGAGACAGTTGTTGCCGATCCGTCACTGCCTGTCTGCGCTCCACCGCCACAACCAAGAGACACCACGACCAACACCAATGCGCTGCGCATACGTACACCCTACACGTTGAACCGGAATTTGACGTTGTCGCCGTCTTTCATGAGCGGCTTTAACTCACGAGGCTTGGCGAAGAAGAAAGAACGTGTTTTGTCTCTTTTTCCGCACCTTTTTCCCGCGGCCGCCGAGAACGCCATTGGGAGGAGAATTCAATGGCGAATCCAGCAGCTGACGGACATCACCGTGCGACTCGACGCTAGAGTGCTAGCTTTGGGCGTGCTCCGATTGCACCACCTACTGCTGGCTTGTTTTGTCGCGCTCGGCTGCTCTGTCCCAGACGAACCGAACGAGCCTTCGCCCTCGCCCCTGCCAGGCTTGCAGTCATCTCCGTGTGCGCTGACAACGTCGCTTTACCGGGTGAGTCAAGTGCGGTTGGCCGAGCAACGTGGCGACATTGGCAGCTTCACGTTGGACTTTGGCTATGAGGGCGAGCACCTGCCAAACGCGCACGGGTACCTGGTCTGGGCATCGGACGCGGCGGCGCAGCTGAACACGGCGCTCGCCACCGCGGTCGCAGAACACCGCCTCGTTTGGATGTTGGCGGTCGAGACCTGTGCCGACGAACCCTACGCGCGGGTGAGCGCATACGAAGGCGCCTACGACGGCGCCACCTACGCGCTGGTGCAGGGGACGGAAGTCGCGGCGGTCGGGGAACTCGATCCAAGCACCCGCGTTCTGACGGCGTCGCACGGAATTGGCCGCGTTCCGCTCGGCGCGCTGTCCGACCCTACTGGGACGGCTGAACCGGGTTGGACCTACGGCGACGCCGCCGGGGTGCGCCTGGAGTTCAACGACGACGGCACCGCCGAAGGCGTGATCGCTCTCGGGCTGCGCGACGACCGACACCCTGTGTACGACGCGCTGTTGCGACCGTTTTACGGCGATCAGGCGGGGTGGTTGGGAGCGGGCGCTCGGTCGGACATCGACATGTTCGCGTGGTGGAAAAATGGCAGGGTGGACGAATACGTGTACTGGCCGCGGGTAGACGGAGAACCAGACCGGCTCTCGCTCGGCGCTCAGCTTCGCCTGGAGCCCGTAGCGCCGTGACCCCGTCTGGTGCCTGACGTTCTTCGCGACGGTGCAGGCGTGTAGCTGTTGGCCGTCGGGGTGGAATTGACTGGTACCGTGCGGAACGCAACGGGATCCGATTTCGACCCAGCTCCCCAACAACGCTGCAAGCCCACGCCGCGCCTTGGGTTTCACTAACGTCAGTTCAGGTTCAAATCCCGTTGGGGTCGCCAACGTCAAGCTCAGCTAATCGCTGAGCCTTTCTTTTGGGCGACGGGATTGTCGCCCGGCTGTTCAGTTCCGTGCGCTGTCTTCTCCCTTATCCGCGTGAAATGGCTTGGACGATTTCGTCGTTTGTCATCGCGTCGCCGTCCAGGTTCCAGGCGCCGTCGACTGTGTGCACAACGTTGAAATAGATGTTGTCTGCAGGCTGCGTTCCGCCGGAAAGGTCTGTGATGATCTCGGTTACCTGCCGGCCGTAGGTTTTTTGGATCTCCGTCGTGGCGAATGCGAACGACGGCACCTTCCACTCAATCCAAGCCCCCTTGAAAATTTCGCCGCCCGAGTAGCTCTGACCCGCCGGTACGAAGTGAACGTTGGCTGTCACGTTCGGTGTCATGACCGAGTTGCCGGTTAGATCGTGGGCCGCGAGCATCGCGTCGCTCAGCTGCGCAATGGCGTCGCCGACTTTTTCGGGGGCGATGACACCTTCGGTGAGAGTTAATGTAAGTGGCATTGAAGCGTTCCTTTCGAGTTGGGTTTGGCTGTGACTTGCGTCTGGATTGGCTGCAGTCGTTGTTACTTGATCGCGATGCGGCGCTCTGCGGCATCGATGGTGTAGTCGTTGGCGCTCATGTCGCGGATCTTCATCAGACCGTCGGCATTGAACTCCCAGTGCTCGTTGCCGTGTGTGCGATGCCACTGACCCTGTGGGTCGCGCCACTCGTACTCGAACCGCACTGAGATTCGGCTGTCTGAGTAGGCCCACAGTTCCTTCTTTAGTCGGTAGTCCATCTCAGACGCCCATTTGCGCTCGAGAAATTCGACGATCGCTGCGCGTCCCGTGAAGAACTCGGTACGGTTGCGCCACTGCGAATTCTCGCTGTACGCGAGCGACACTCGCTTGGCGTCGCGACTATTCCAGGCGTCCTCTGCGGCTTGCACCTTGGCCGTTGCCGACGAAAGATCAAACGGAGGTGTGATTGCTGCGCTCATGCACCAGGGCAGTGCACACATGATGCCAGGCCCGCGCTAAACCAGAACGACCGGTTAGCGGCCGCGACCATCGCGAATTCTTGCGACGTCACGACATGTCGCGAACACGGCTACGAGCCGTCGCGATGGGACTTATCGATGGCGAGCGATCGCATGCGCGACGCCAGAGTCGAGCCTTTTAGGCCGAGTAGCGATGCCGCTCCGTTGTCCCCGTAGACCTTCCAGTCTGCGTGCTCGAGCGCCGCAAGTACGTTGGCGCGTTCGCGCTGGCGCATGACCTGATCGGAGACGAAGCCGCTCGCGTCACCGGCGCCAGCCGGGGCTGTTGCGGGGGATGCGCTGGCTCGCAACTCGGGCAGGGCGAGCTCCAAGGGCAGGCGATCGCCGTCGCTGAGAATGACCGCGCGATCGATGACGCTCTGGAGCTCTCGCACATTGCCTGGCCAGCTGTAGCCCTCGAGTGCCCGAAGTTGGGCTCCATCAAACTGTAGCTCGGGCTTGTGAAAGCGTGAGCACGCCAGCGCGATGAAGTGCCTGGCTAGGTCGGCGATGTCCGCGGTTCGCTCCCGTAGGGGAGGTAATCGAATCGGGAATACGCTCAGCCGGTAGTAAAGGTCTTCGCGGAACGTGCCCGCCGCAACCTCTTGTTTCAGGTCTCGGTTGGTCGCCGCTACGATTCGCACATCCACGGTGGTCGTTTTCGTCGCGCCGATGCGCTCGAATGTGCCCTCTTGCAACACGCGCAGCAGCTTGCTCTGCAGGTCCAGCGGGATCTCGCCAACTTCGTCAAGGAACATCGTACTGCCATCGGCGACTGCGAATCGTCCGTCCCTGTCGGTTGTCGCGCCGGTAAACGAGCCTCGGACGTGACCGAAGAACTCGCTCTCGAACAGTTCCTTGGGCACAGCAGCGCAGTTCACTCGCACCAGTGCGTGCTCGCGGCGGGGACTCTGGTCGTGGATCGCCTGGGCAAACAGCTCTTTACCGGCCCCGGATTCAGCCTCGATCAGCACGCTCGCATCGGTCGGCGCAACGCGTTCAACGCTTGCGAGGGAGGCTCGCAGAGCCTTGCTCGCGCCGATGATGTGCTTGCCAGGCTTAGCTTCGTCGCGTAGGTAGTCGCGCTGTAGCTGAAGTCGTTTGCGCAGTTCTTCAATTTCGTCAAAAGCGCGCGCGTTGGCAATGGCCACCGCGGCGTGATCCGCAAGTGTGCGCAGCCATACCAAGTCGTCTGCGGTCAGTGAACGGCGGCTGAACACGGCCAGCACGCCGAGCGCCTGTCCACGGGCTCGCATGGGCTGTCCGGCGAAAGCACAGATCCCTTCGGTAGTGGCCCATTGTGGGTCGGCTAGCCAGGAATCTCCGTCTACGCGGTCGTGCAGCTCCGGTTCGTCAGCTTTTCCGATGCGACCCACTTTGCGAGCGCCCATCGGCATCCGGCGGAACCTGCCATCCAAACGGTCCCAGCGCTGGGTACTCCCGGTCAGCGGGGCGCCGGCGCTCGCTGCCAGATGCAGGCACTCGGTCTGATCGTCGCACTCGGCGCGCATAGGGCATGAGTCGCAAACGTCGCCTGGCGCTTTGAGCCAGATCCGTGCCAGGGCCGTGTCCGGTGTGGCGAACAGGGCATCCACAATGGTGTGGAGAGTGTCGGGGAGGGACCGCGCCTCGGCAACGCTAAGTGCGATCTGTTGAAGCCGTGCAGGGTTCACCGGGAGCACGCTAACACACCAGCCACGCAACCCTGCGCGAGGCGAGGGGCGTCACGTGATCACACGTTTCCAGCCCGTCGCATCACGAGATTTTCGGAGTCACGACATCTCCGCGCCCAGGCAATGACGCAAGGGGGCTGGATTACTCGATGCACGTTCTGGCATGTGCTGTGCAGAAGGGGAGGTCGTCGCGATTGGCGGCACCCGCACCCAACCTTAGGAGATAGCAATGGGACTACCTGATCCAGGAATGACAATCGAACTCGGCAACACGGCACTTCTCGTCACCGATCCTCAGAACGATTTCTTGAGCCCCGAGGGCGTGACCTGGCAGCTCGTTGGCGACAGCGTCACCGAGAACAATACGGTCGAGAACATCGAGCGCCTATTCAAGGCTGCAAAGGCGTCGGGGCTCCCCGTGTTCATCTCCCCGCACTATTACTACCCACACGATCATAAGTGGCAGTTCGAGGGTGCCCTCGAAACTGCGATGCACGCCATGGGAATGTTCGATCGTAAATCCCCCTTGTCGACGGAGGAGTTCGAGGGTTCGGGGGCCGACTGGCTCGAGCGCTACAAGCCGTACATCGAAGATGGCGAGACGGTCGTCGCCAACGCTCACAAAGTGTACGGACCTGAAACGACGGATTTGGTGTTGCAGCTGAGGAAACGCGGCATCAGCAAGATCATTCTGGCTGGCATGTCGGCCAACCTGTGTACGGAGTCGCACATGCGCGAGCTTGTCGAGCAGGGCTTCGAGGTGCTTGTCGTCTCTGACGGAACGGCCGCCGCGCGGGTTCCCGAAGGCGACGGATACGCTGCCGCCATGGTGAACTTCCGCTTTATCGCGAGCGCTGTCCGGACGACGAACCAGGTCGTGGAGACCATCGCCAGCCTGGATGCCTAGGCTATTGCTTGAATCGGCGGCTCGCCGCGTCACGGTGTGATTGATGGCGCGAGCGACCTGCGGTCCGGGGCTTGTAAGGGGGCATTGTGAATCTCGAGTTTTGGTACATGCTGCCGATCGCGATCGCCGTCTCCACGACGGCAATGGCATCGGGTATCGGCGGTGCTACGTTCTTTGCGCCGATTCTCATGCTCGGCGTCGGTGTCGAGCCCGGGGTGGCCATCGGGACCGGACTGATCACTGAGGTGTTCGGTTTTGCAAGCGGCTTGACCGCCTACGCCAGGAAGCGACTCATTGACTACCGGCTAGGCGGCTCGATGCTGGTCGTCACGATTCCCGCCGCGCTTATCGGTGCTTGGGCGGCTGGTGTGTTCCCTCCCGAACTGCTCAAGCTGATATTGGCCATCGGTCTGTTGGCTGTGGCGGTGAACTTTCTGCGAGCGCCGAACGACGATGAGATTGGTCGCATCGATACAGAGATCAATCGCGAGTTCACCGCGGATAACGCGCAGACATGCATCGTCGCTGCGGGCGGCCGCAAGTTTTGCTACACGGCGTGCAATCGCACCGAAGGACGAGTGGTCGCCGCTACCGGCGGGCTGTTCGTCGGATTGATTTCGACCGGGCTAGGCGAACTCAGTGGGGTGTTCCTAATGAGACGGTGTCGGGTCCCTAGCCCGGTCGCTGTTGCGACCACTGTCTTCGTCGTGGCAGTAACGGTGTTGGTCGCGTCTGCGGGGCACTTCGCTCAGTTTGTGAGCGCTGGTTCGGCAACCATGGACCTGGTGTTCAGCCTGGTGGTGTTCACCATTCCCGGCGTGATCATCGGTGGTCAATTGGGGCCCGTCGCGGCTCGCCGGATTCCGCAAGTCCGCTTGGAACGCATCCTCGCCGTGCTTTTCATTTTGGTCGCGTCGGTCACCGTCGCTGAAGTGGCGCTGCGTTGACATCGCCGCCGTCCATCAATCTCAATTCATCTCTCGCGCCTCGGTGCGACAACGAAGGAGTCACCATGACGAATGCTGCGAATATTTCCAGTCCAGACAACACTATCCAACACCCCGCCGCCGACTACCGTTTTGAGCATTTTAGCTTGCCGCTCGTATTGCGCGACATGCGCTTCTCGTCCGACTCGCGCCCGGTGGGCGACTTTCTCCCCAACGCGGAGTTGGTTAGTGTGGACGGGACTGTGACCGACTTGAGATCGCTGGCGGCCCAGCGGCCCCTGGTACTGATTACCGGGTCGATCAGTTGCCCGCTGACTGTGAGTTCGTTACCAGTGCTGAGGCGGCTGGAGGAGCAGCACCGAGAACAGTTCAACTTTGCGTATCTGTACACGCGCGAGGCGCACCCGGGCGCGAACTACGAGCAGCCGCACACTCTTGAAGCCAAGCGAAACCACGCTGTCGAGTTTCAGAAGAGCTACGACGTGAGCTGGCCCGTGTTGGTCGATGATGTCGACGGCACCCTGCATCGTTTGCTCGACGCCAAACCGAATTCGGTCCACATCGTCTCTGGCGATGGGCGAGTCTTGTTCCGAGCGCTGTTCGCCTCGGATGCGAAGTTGGCTGGCGCGCTCCGCGACATCGCCGACGGAAATGGTCCGAGCAAGCAGCAGGGCACATCGCTCATGGGGCCAACACTCACTTCCGTCGGCTACATCTATGACGTCCTACGCCGTTCAGGCCGCGGCGCTTTGAAAGACGTGGTAACGGCGGCGCCACCAATGGCGATGATGGGAATCGCGGCCAACGCATTTCCGTGGGTCTCGAAAGGAAAACGTGGACTGGCAGTGATGGCCGCCGCAACCGCGCTAGCCCTGGGCGGCCTGGCTGTCTGGCTGTTTTGACTCGAGCGGCGACTGGCGCGACCAAGGGAATCGTTGTCGACGACCCGGACTTCGTCGCACAGGAAGCCGACACCACGGTTCCGGCAAGTGTTCGCTGCGCTGTGGCGGGGGCTCGATGCCCCGCTGCGCCAAGATACGTTTGATCGTGTTGCGACCAACGACGTGACCGACGTTGCGCAACGAGGATCAGCTCGCTTGCGGACTTGCCGAGAGGATATTCAGATTGCCTTGTGTGACCTGCCGAAGGGCCCGGGATCGTTGACACTGTCTCGGGCCTTGGTTTTTGGAACCCGTGCCGAGTTCGCAGCCAGCAACTGATCGG
>Ga0315336_1004494_pt1 | contig 16447 bp, 15 predicted proteins | sample ASW5metaG_FD_204512 | JGI IMG/M metagenome (GOLD analysis project Ga0315336, IMG submission 204512) | Ammonia-oxidizing marine archaeal communities from Monterey Bay, California, United States - ASW #5 | ecosystem: Environmental > Aquatic > Marine > Intertidal zone | place: USA: California...
CCCAACGTTCGCATCATGGAGATAGATATCGACGACGTGCCCTGGAAAGACGACCTGGTAACCCAGCCCCCGGAGATTATCGACGGTCACATGACCATTCCCACGAGGCCTGGCTGGGGCGCCGACTTGAACGAGAGGGAGTTGATCAAACACCGCTGGGACAAGTAATCAGATGACTTCCCGGCTGGATGAGACTCGGCAAAGCTTCCATCATCCCAGGACCCCTGAAGGCTCGCATCATCATCGATTCTGAAATTCGATCCATACCCGTCAATATGAACAACAGAGGTAACTTCCATGGCTGACTTCACGCAGGAAGAACTGCTTGCCCTGGCCCGTGCCGCTCAGATGAAGCTTCCCGAAGAGGACGTTGAGCATCTGACCTTGCGCTACAACGCCTTGATGGAGTCCTTGGAGGTTCTGGACCAGTATCCCCTAGTCGGCGAACTGGCCCTGCCAGCCCTACAACACCCCTTCGAAATGCCCGCCAGCCGCCCAGCCGGTTCATCGCCTTACGTCGCGACGGAGTCCAGCGAACCCCTCGCCTACAAGCCCATCACCGAGTTGGCCCACCTGGTACGCACCAAGCAGGTATCTCCGGTGGAGCTGACCAACCTATACCTGGAGCGAATTGACAAGTTCGACGGGCAGTTGAAGTCATATATCACGGTCCTCGCCGATGACGCTCGGAGAGAGGCCGTAGCCGCTGAACAAGCCGTGTCAGCAAGGCAAACCCTTGGCCAGTTGCACGGTGTTCCCATGGCTTACAAGGACGAGTTTTACACCAAAGACGTCCTGACGACGTGCGGATCAATCATCCTGTCCGAATTCTTCCCCGACTATGACGCAACCGCCGTGGCCAAGACGCGCGAGGCAGGCGCAGTCATGTTGGGCAAGCTGAACATGACCGAATGGGCCACTCCCCTCACCTTGGAGTTTCCCTTTGGCCACCCACGCAACCCTTGGAACCTAGACCACGACGCTGGTGGTTCCAGCACCGGTTCCGGCAGCGCAACGGCAGCAGGCCTATGCGCCGGTTCCCTTGGCGAAGACACGGGCGGCTCCATCCGCCGGCCCGCCGCCCACAACAGTTGCGTCGGACTTAGACCGTCCTGGGGACGGGTGAGCATGTACGGCGTTATTCCCGGTGTTTGGACTCAGGACACTGCTGGTCCGCTGGGACGCACCGTCGCCGACTGCGCTCTGTTGATGAACGTAATCGCCGGCCACGATGCCAACGACCCTCTTTCGGCCAACCTGCCGGTCCCGGATTATCTGTCCGTCCTAGACGGTGATGTTAAGGGGATGAGGATCGGCGTGGTGAAAGAAATGATGGAAGCGACCCACCTGCACCAGGAGGTTAAAGCCCGGGCTGCGGAGGCCTTGCGCCGCTTCGAAGGTTTGGGCGCAATCGTGGAGGAAGTCTCCCTGCCCATGGTCCCGCTAACCAACATTATCAGCGGCACCGGCGGGTCCGACCGCACGGCATTACAGTGGAAGAACCTGCTGGAGAACCCACATCAATACGACGTGGCGTCTCGCCGATTCAATCTACTGCCAGGGTTGATTCCAGGCTCCATCTACCAACGGACTCTGCAGCTACGCAGCATCTACCGACGCCAAGTACTAGACGCCTGTGAACGATACGACATTCTAGTATCGCCGTCCCAGCCCACGCCGCCGCCCAGCATCGAAGCCACCAAGAAGCCTCTGACATCTAAAGAGCAGGCGATGAACGACCTCAAGGCCTTCTCCTTCTCCAACGCCGCTCCCATCGCCGGGATTCCCGCCATCTCCGTTCCTTGCGGCTTCACCGGCGACGGGCTACCCGTAGGCCTGCAAATCATGGCCAAGCGCTTCGATGAGGCAACCGTTTTCCGCGCCGCCTTCGCCTACGAACAGAATACTTCTTGGCACGCCATGCGGCCTCCGGTGGGCATCGAGTAAGCCTCGCGGCAGATCAACGGAACACTCAGGCTATCGCCACACCGACTCGTTTCCGCTCATAGAAGCGAGCCGAACAATGAGGAGCGTGGACGCCTGTTAATATATAGCACTATATTGTCGCCTGAATTTTAGATCAGAGGAACGCTAGAAACCCATGAGCAAATTATTCTCACCTATCACCATCCGAGGCGAGACCATCCCCAACCGGGTGTTTGTCTCGCCCATGTGCCAGTACTCCTCGGAAACCGAGGACGGCCAGCCCGGGATCTGGCACAACATCCACTACGGCACCCGCGCGGTTGGTGGGGCCGGCCTGGTCATGATCGAAGCGACCAGCGTCCAAGCGGAGGGCCGCATCACGCCCTGGGACCTGGGTATTTGGTCTGACGATCATACCGATACCTATCGGCCCATCGTCGACGCCATCAACAGCCGTGGCGCGACCCCGGCTATCCAGCTTGCCCATGCCGGACGCAAGGCCTCCCATGACAAACCATGGGCTGGTGGAGCCACCCTGGACTTGGCCCAAGGCGGATGGGAGGTCGTCGCCCCCAGTCCGCTAAGCTTCGACGACAGCTACGCCGACCCCAGAGAGTTGTCCATAGAGGACATTGACGGGGTGGTGGCCGACTTCGCCAATTCAACCAAACGTTCAATCGATGCCGGAATACTCGTTATAGAACTGCACATGGCCCACGGCTACCTGGGATGTGAATTCCTGTCGCCGTTGTCCAATCATCGCAGTGACAACTACGGAGGTTCGCTGGAAAATCGCGCTCGATTCCCTCTAGAGGTCGTCCGAGCAGTGCGCAAAGAGATGCCGGATTCCATGCCATTATTCGTCCGATTGTCCGCCACGGAGTACATGGACGACGGTTGGGACATCGATGAATGTGTCGAGCTTGCCCGGTGGTTCAAGGAAGAAGGCGTCGACATGATCGACTGCTCGTCCGGTGGCAATTCCCCCGCCCAAACCCTGAAGCCTTTCCCCGGCTATCAAGTCCAGTTCGCCAATAGGATCAGGAATGAAGCTGATATCCCGACGGCAGCCGTCGGCCTAATCACCGAGCCGAAGCAGGCCGAAGAGGTTTTGACCAACGGAGAAGCAGACGCGATTCTACTGGGCCGGGTGCTGCTACGTAGTCCCTATTGGCCCATCGAAGCCCAGGCCGAGCTAGATGAAGAAATTGGATGGCCTTCCCAATATCTGAGGGGCCGAGAACTAGCCCAATTCACCCAGCCATCCCGTTAGTCCAACGATTTTCATACCCCCGACCCCTCTCCCATGGGGAGGGGTCGGGGGTATGAAAATCCCCTAGTCTGCCTCGAAGAAGTCCGCGAAATTCTCTGTACCGCTCCACTGGACCGTTCTCGCTTGGTCGCCCACCAACGTAATATCCCCCATCTCTTCCAGCAACTCCACGTGGCTGATGACCTCGGTGAAGGCCATCCTAAAGAGTTGGTCATCCAGTTTCAGGTGGGAAAACAGCTTTCGAGTCACCTCAGACAAGTCCATGGTCTCTTTTCTCACCAGGCCTATGAGGTCATGGCAGCGGGACCGGTGATGGTCGGCGATGACCAAGGCCCGGTCCAGGCCGATGGGATTGAACTTGCCCCGGAAATATGCCCGGTGTGCCGGCATGACCGTGATGTCTTCACCCAAGTGGGCGACGCGTTTCAGCGAAGTGATGAAGGTCTTTAACCCGTAATACCGGTTCTCGTTCTGGTACTCTTCCGGCATCAAGCTACGGAAAATCTGATAGCTCATGCTGACGCTGGGATGGGGCGTTATCAACGGCAGGATATGGTCGCCGGAAAATAATAGACGTTCGTGAAGTATGCACAGTTCGTCGGGAGAATGGCCGGGGGTGTAGTAGAAGGTGAAGTCCTCCGAGACGGTGCCGTCGGTGACCGGGTTGGTCAGGGTTAGTTTCTGGCTCAATTCCTGGTGGTTCTGTATCCTCTGTTCCCACTCCGGGTCTCGTGAGGGTGGAAAATCCATGTACCGTTGCCGCCAATCGTTCTCTTCATCGCGGCGGCCGACGCCCAAGAACTTGCCCCAGATCTCGTGAGCCCATAGCTCGGCGCCACTTCGAGAAACAACATCGAAGCAATTGCCATCGTGGTCCAAGTGTCCATGGGTCACCACTATCCGGTCCACTGAGCTCAACGGATATCCAACGTATTGGAGTCCTTCTTCCAGGTGCTGGACAGTGCCGTTGCTACCGGTGTCTACCAGCGTCAGATGTTCTCCTTCTACCACGTAACACCAAGTGGGACCAAGGGGACTGTCCCAAGCTTGAGGGACTCCGATACCGTGAATCACCACCCCGTCAGGATAGGTGTATTTGACCACCATTTTGTTCCCGGCATCATCTCCGGACTTGATAATCTCAGGGACCATGAACACTCCTAAAACACGATGCCAGGGCCATATCGGACCCGCAGTGGTAGTGCAAGCCATCGGTTACGGATTCCATCTCCATAATAATACTGACGCCCGGACACTATCAAGGGGCAGCCCGGTTTCGATATTTCCACACCGAACCTGACATCCACCTAATATTGATTCTTGGGATGAAGAGTTCGTTCAGATATAAAATTCGTATGTCTGGGCGAACGTCGTCGACCAGTGTTGGCGAGCGTATAATGTTACGCGAGCAGCACCGGCCAGGCGTCCCCCATACAAACAAGTAATCTTGAGATAGAAAGGAAGAACTATGGAGATCGGAGTCAGCGGAGTCGCGTCAAGCCGGCATGGCGACATCGGTGTACTGGCCAAGAAAGCGGAGGACTTGGGGTTTGAGTCCATCTGGCTGCCGGAACACCCCGTCATCCCTGTCAATCACAACACCAAATACCGGGGAAGCGCCGATGGCTCTATCCCGGAATTCATGAACCACCAAGTCAACCCGTTCATCGGCCTGACCCTCGCCGCAGCGGCGACCACGAAATTGAAGCTGGGCACCGGAGTTTGCCTGGTTACCGAGCACAACCCCTTGGACTTGGCCAAGCAAATCTCCACCCTGGACCATTATTCCAATGGCCGGTTCATCTTCGGCATCGGCACAGGCTGGTTCAGGGAGGAAAGCGAGATAATGGGCACCGACTTCGACCATCGCTGGACTCAGGCCAGGGAACACGTGCTGGCCATGAAAGAACTCTGGACCAAAGACGCCGCCGAATTCCACGGTCGCTACGTCGATTTCCCAGAGGTCCGCTGCGAACCCAAGCCTGCGCGAAAACCCCATCCTCCGGTGATGCTGGGCGGCAACGCCAGTAACGTTTTCAATCGAGTGATCCGATGGGGCGACGGTTGGATGCCCACTGGAGCAACTCCTGAAATCATCGAACAGTCTCGTGCCTCTCTTTCCGAGTTAGCGGAGGCGGCGGGACGGGATCCCAAGTCAATCAACATCACGGTGCACAGCCAGCCAGCAGACAAAGCCTTGGTCAAACAGTTCGAAGAAGCTGGAGCAGACCGTATATTGATGCGGCTAGCCGGTGCGGACCAAGCGGAACTGCTGGTAGACTTGGAAGAGACGGCCCGAATAGTTCTCGGCTGATGCCGCGCCGCCGTGGAACAGCTCGATGGGTTATGAGTATACGCAGACGGTCTTACAGATGGCTTCTCCTGATCGCTCTGGTATTGCTGGAAATCGTGGCCTGCAAACCGGCCACTCCGGTTTTTCTGGACTCCGGTCCCTTGGTTCCGGAAAGGGTGATTCGGGGGACGGATGGCGACGCCATTGAGATACGTCTGGACGGCACCAACTACAAGATAACCTATCTGGGGATCGACGTACCCGCAACCGCGGACGATGCCCTGTCCGGAGGAATCTTAGGAGACGGAACCTTTGGTGCCAAAGCATCGCAACGGAACAAAGAGTTGGTGCGCGGCCAGACTGTGTACCTGGAAAAAGACGTTAGGGAGACCGATGGCCGGGATGCACTACTGCGGTACGTCTGGCTGGAAGACGGTAAGACGTTCAATTCCATCCTGGTGGCGGAAGGTTACGCCAAGGCCGCCAGCCTCCCGCCTGACACGTTATATGCGGAGCAAATCCTCACATTAGATGAGGAAGCCCACCGAAAGGGCTTGGGATTGTGGGCCTATGTTCCCAAAGAAGAATCCACAGTCGAGACCGGTCCCTAGGCACTTGATGTCCCGGTGGAATGAAACTAGTTGAAGATTCGCAACCCCGCAGTGTTCTCGGCGGGGATCGCCCACGCCCTAGCCTGAGTAATAGTGATATGGCTGGCGTTCGGACCCATTTACTAAGGTACGTCAGTAGTTCCGGTTGGGCCTGGCGAAACGCCCAATTAGCCCCCCAGGACCAGCGCTTCGCTTATCGAAGTCAACGGTTGGCAAGTCCTTCCCATCTTGCTGATGCCCGCCGCGCGGACCGGGTTGGCTTTGTTGACGGTTCTGCTCCTAGTCTTCTGTATCTTAGACAGTTTCACCATCGGAATATTTTATCTACCGTCAGTCCTGGTCCTCTTACTCACAGCCATCGGCGTCTCTACAATACGGAGGATAGAAACAATCAAGGATTAGCAAATCGTCGATGATCTGATAACTGTGGGATTGATCCGCTGGTAACCACAAGATTAATTGAGCACATACGTCGGTTCGCTGACGGTCATCCTTTACTGGGTACAGTCCACCGGCATGAGGGGTATTACCAGATCGTGAGGCTGGGGCGCCACATTTTAGCTATCATTCTCGATCGAGACGCCGCTTGCTTGAATCAAGGGACCGGTGGTTTAGTCAATCGTGCCTGCCAGCTCCACAACGTGGGCGAATCGAGCCACGAATTCATCCAGTGTCATGTTGGCGGCCGTGGCTAGCTGGAGCTTCATTTCCGGATTCGCCAAATCTTCCTTCTCCAGTCGAATCATGTAGTCGCGCGCTACTTGGTAGCCTTCGCTGTCTATATCCACTCGCCGTACCTTGGTACGTTGAGTGACTGGATCACGAAGTTCCTCGAATGGAACAATCTTAGTTTGTCCATTCTCAAGGCACACCAGTCCGCCGTCGGTCCGCCTGTTCGCTTCGGTCACGGACAGCAATCCCAATACAGCCCCGTGCCCCAAGGTACGAGTGTAGTCGACATCAAAAGGTGTAGGAGAAGCTGACCTTAGCTCGTATCCGATGGTCCGATCCACGATGCCAATCGCCTCGCCTCGCTGCTGGAATCGGTGTTGGATCTCTCTTTTGAGAACTTTCTCCAGCGGTATCTCTTCAAGGCGGATATGACCGTGTTGATCGTAGTTAACCTCTACCCCTGGCAGACCGGCCAACTCTTCCGGATCCAACTTCTCTGCGATACCTTCCGCGATGATGGCCAAGCCCCGTTCCCGTCCCATCACGCGGCGTTTGAGAATCGCGCACTCCAGCACGTCACACACTTGGCCAATCGTGATGCGATCCGCGAGGAACTCCTCTGGAATAATTGTGAGAGTTGCCCCCGCCGCCTTTCCCATTCCCAGGGCAAGATGCCCCGCCGAACGCCCCATCGCGACCACGAAATACCACCGGTTAGTTGTTCGAGAGTCCTCCATCAGGTTCAGTACCAACCCGGTGCCAACATGCCGCGCCGTCTCGTATCCGAAAGTCGGCATGTTGGCAGGGAGGGGTAGGTCGTTATCGATGGTCTTGGGAACATGGACAACCCGTATAGATCCGGCCGACGCTTGAGAAACCTCAGAGGCGCTGAACGCCGTGTCATCCCCGCCGATGGTTACCAGATAGCTGATTCCCAGTTCCTTGAGCCCTTGGACCACCCGCTGTAAATCTTCCTTGTTACGGGTTGGATTGGATCGGGATGTACGGAGGATAGACCCGCCTTGAAAATGAACATTCGACACATCCGGGATAGTCAATTGACGGACAGCGGTCGTGTCTCCTTCGATAAGACGCGCAAAACCGTCGTAGATGCCAATCACTTCAAGGTTGGAATTTCGCGCCTCGATAGTGATGGCGCTGATGACGCTATTTATGCCTGGGGCGGGACCTCCACCGACTAGGATACCGAGTCGGTGGGATCGGTTATTGACGTCAGCCATCGCTATTACGAACCTGCCACGTTTTATTGTTACTTATCACCGCAAATCAGGAATCTCTGAAAATCAACTGAGGGAAAAGTTGGGCAATGTTTTAAGAAATCCGGGAAACGTTCCAGCTATCGGCCCGAATATCCAAAATCTTGACAAGTTTCTTTAAGTTTACTACACCCGGTGATAAGCGGATGGGTAATCCGGTCTATCCTTCTATAGTTGGCTTCTACGGGGTATTGAGGCGGCTCGGCTCTGTCTGACAGGGGTCTGCCACGGTAAACCGGGCAACTTCTTGTGACTACTGTGGTCGAAATCCGCCATTAGCATCAAACATCGCAAGAAATCATACTTGCATCTTGCTCAGTCGTTATGTTAAGACGACAATAACTTTTGATATTGGCTGGAGCCGGTTCATTTCCCGGCAACAATATCAATTCAGAGTTCTGCGGAGCCGTCTGAGCGGGGGAAGGGGGACGAAGTGTTTAAGAAGAGGACTGTTGACACCAACGGTCACCAAGGCGAGGTCTACGCAGTAGAGACCACCAACCTGACCAAGATATTCCAACGCCGATGGATAGCGGCCAACAGCATCAGCTTCCAGATTCTTAAAGGCTCGGTATTCGGCCTGGTTGGGCCCAACGGAGCCGGCAAAAGCACCACTCTCCGCCTGATACTTGGACTGCTGCATCCCACCGCCGGAGAGGTCAAGGTATTCGGCGAGACGATGAGCCTGTCCACCGGGCACCTGCGCCGCCGGATAGGCTACCTGCCCCAAGGAGAGCACTACCCCAAGAACTTAACCCCCATCAACTACCTTGAATTGGCGGGCAGGCTGCGGGGAATGCCCCGCAAAGAGTGTCACCGCCGCATCTCATCACTGCTCCACGCCGTGGACCTTTTGGGCGCCGCTTCTACTCGCATCGGAAACCTTTCGGCGGGAATGACCACCCGCATGGCCATCGCCGCGTCCATGGTCAACGAGCCCGACCTCCTACTGTGGGATGAGCCCACTGCGGGATTGGACCCCACTGGCCGGAAGTACGCCCTGGATCTGATTCAAGAACTGAAAAGCCAGGGTAAAACCATGATTGTCTCTACGCACCTGCTACCCGACGCCGATAATGTCTGCGACTACATCGGCGTATTGAATCAGGGGAAGGTGGTTTTCTCCGGATCAGTCATGGATATGAAGCAGTTCGTTCGGGAAAACTTGGTGGACCTTGGATTGTCAGGGGACATAAAGAAGTTCCAAGAGGCTTTGTCCGCCGACAACCAAATCTTACGTTGGGAGCATCTGAGTCCGGAGGTTATCAGAGTCAACTTCAGCGACGGCAATGGCTTCTCCGAACAACTCAACCATATCATGGAGATGATTGGCAGATCGCAGGTGGAGTTGCTATCCATCCGCTCCGGAGGAGAGATTGAGGACGCCTTCCTAAAGCGCTTGGAGGCTGATCGGGCGAAGGGATTCAGCCGTGTCTTCGAAGGCCAGTTACCCTCACGGAATCAGCAATCGCAGTCAGTAATGACAAAGCCCGCCTACTCGATACCGGAAGACAGGGTGAACGGGTCTCATGTGGTGGTGGAGGAACAAAAAGTATGACCGCCTTCATAATTTTGTTAGAAGAAGACGTCTTCGCCATGATGCGGTCTTGGACCGTCTGGATGTGGCTGGCGATAAGCGGCGTCGGAGGCCTGTCGGCCGTAGTATTCGCCGGAACATTCGACCAGGAAAGCACGTCCTTCCTATTTGGCTGGTTCTTGGTGCTCTACGTGGCCTTGGGAAGCTTCATGGTCATGATTATCGGCTCTTCGTCAGGTGGTATCGACCCAAGAACCTTGGGCGACTCGATCATCAGCCACGGAGTCACCCCTGTCCAGTTCGTTTTGTCATTGCTAACATCTCGGACTCTGACCGTCTTGGGGATGTCATTGCTTATAATCACGCCGGTAGCCTTCGCCATGATGGGCACCGGAGTCTCGAACGACCTAGACCCCAGCGGCATCCTCATCGCCCTGATTTACACCGGTCTGTTGTTTGCGGTTTTGGTCTTTCTGAGCGTGACATTCAGTGCCGTAGTCACCAACACCCCCGGATCGTTGGCGATGATTTACATACTCTGGTATACCGCCATCACCATGTTGTTGGCCATCCAGGCGGACGGCTTCTCCCCCTCTGGAGTCTTGGGCCAGATACCGGCCTTGCTACAGGGCGAGTTCAAGTGGTCACTCCACTTTCCTATCTTAACGGCCCTGCTCTTCCCTCTGGTAGGCCTACCGCCACTGGGTATACGCATGTTCGGCCAACGGGACTTTTAAGCCATCCTCATCCAGAAGCCTGGGTTTCCGAATAGTAGGGACCTTATCTAATTGTCGGAAAATATTAAATGGGCGACCGGGGAGGGTTTACTCCTCATCTCCGTATTGGGTTTTCAAGGCATCAACCACGTCAGGGTCGGCCAGGGTGGTGGTGTCTCCTAACACACGGCCTTCGGCCACGTCTCGCAGAAGTCGCCTCATAATCTTGCCACTTCGTGTCTTGGGAAGCTCAGCGGCGAAGTAAATGTCATCGGGACGGGCCATCGGGCCGATCTTGGTGGCAACGTGTTGCTTGAGTTCGGTTATAACGTCGTCGGTCCCGTCGATCCCGTCCTTGAGGGTTACGAACCCGACGATGGCCTGGCCTTTGACCTCGTGGGATTTACCTATGCAGGCCGCTTCGGCCACCTTTGTGTTGTCCACCAGAGCGCTTTCTACCTCCATGGTGCTTATCCGGTGAGCCGAGACATTTATCACGTCGTCAACCCGGCCTAATAGCCAGAAATAGCCGTCTTCGTCTAGCTTAGCCCCATCGGAGGTGAAATACACATCTTTATAGCGCGACCAGTATTGGTCCACATATCGGTCTGGGTCGCCGTAGATGGTGCGGAGCATGGCCGGCCAAGGTTTTTTGATAGTTAGATATCCCCCACCACCGAGTCCGACTGGATTGCCGGCTTCGTCTACCACCTCCGCATCTATGCCCGGAAAGGCCTGGGTGGCTGAACCAGGCTTCAAGGTGGTTATGCCTGGCAACGGAGCAATCAGGATCATGCCAGTCTCGGTCTGCCACCAGGTGTCCACCACGGGGCACCGGGCGCCTCCGATGTGTTGCCAATACCAGACCCAGGCCTCGGGGTTAATGGGTTCTCCGACGGATCCTAGTAGACGCAGGGTGGACAGGTCGTGTCGCTGCGGGTATTGCTCACCCCATCGCATGAAGGTCCTGATGGCGGTGGGGGCCGTATAGCAAATGGTGATTCCATATTTAGCCACAATGGCCCAGAAGCGGTCACGGTCTGGATAGTCCGGAGAGCCTTCGTACATCACCGACGTGGCACCGTTGGCCAAGGGGCCGTAGACGATGTAGCTATGGCCGGTAACCCACCCTATGTCGGCGGTACACCAGTAGACGTCGTTCTCCTTGAGGTCAAAGACCCATTTGGTGGTGGCGTATGTGCCCACCATGTAGCCGCCAGTGGTATGGACGATTCCCTTGGGTTTGCCGGTGGTGCCACTAGTGTAGAGCAGGTAAAGCATGTCTTCGCTGTCCATCTGCTCCGGTGGGCAGGTCAAAGCCTGATCCTCCACCAAGTCATGCCACCAGATGTCTCGGCCCTCCACCATCTTGTCATCGGCGTGCCCGGTGCGCCGCACCACCACCATCTTCTCTATGCTGGGCGAACCGTCTAGGGATTCATCTGCATTCTGTTTTAATTGCACTATGTTGCCCCGGCGGTAGCCGCCGTCGGCCGTGATGATTATCTTGGACTGGGAGTCGTTTATTCTGTCCCGGATGGACTCGGCACTGAACCCTCCAAAGATCACGCTGTGCGGCGCACCGATGCGAGCGCAGGCCAGCATGGCAATGGGTAGTTCGGGGACCATGGGCAGGTATATGGTGATGCGGTCACCCTTCTGAACTCCGAGGCTCTTAAGGCCATTGGCGAATCGACACACTTCCCGGTAAAGATCCCAGTAGGTGTAGACCTTCCAGTCTCCAGGCTCCCCTTCCCAAATTATGGCCGCTTTGTTGCGCCTTTCCGAGGTCAGGTGCCTGTCCAAGCAGTTGTAGGACATGTTGGTCTTCCCGCCCAAGAACCACTGGGCGTGGGGAGGCTGCCAATCCAGGACCTGGTTCCATTTTTGGAACCAGTGCAGTTCATTGGCGAAATCGGACCAGAACCCCTCCGGGTTAGCCAGGGCTTTTTCGTAAATGTCAGGGTCGGATATATTGGCCTGTTTACAGAACTCATCGGTAGGTGGAAAGGTCCGGTCTTCTTGTAGCAGCGCTTCAAAGGTGCCCCTATCTTCTACCATCAAATCTCCTCCGGTTGCTATAGGCGGTGGATATAGGCCGTGAGCGATATATGAAATACCTCAGTCTCTCGGGCAACTTCGGTAGACCTAAGGCCACTCCGAAACTTGACTGGTAGCAAGGTACCGTCTCTGCGAAAGGAATCACGTGTGACGTCCGCTCCGGTGAATTTTCACACGAGTGGTTAAGTTTGTAAACGGCGCGGACCGCTCTAATCTAAACGTTACCCAGGTAATGCAACGGCTACAAGGTGGCCGAGTAATATTCCTTGAGCCTAAGACGGCTAAGAGCCGCCGCCAGGTTTCCCTCACTCCCGATTCAGCCATAACCCTTCGCGAACACATATGACTGTCAAGGACTAGAACTTGACTGGGTCGGAATGTGTTGGGGAAGCGATGTGATACCCGACCTTGACCAGTCCAGTTGGATAACTAGGCGCTTGTCCGGAGGCAGATGGCAACGTGCCAACGGCGACTCACGCAAGTATTCACTAAACGGCTATCGGGTTCTGCTGACGCGAGCTAGAAAGGGAATGGTGATTTGGGTACCGTCTCCTGAAGGAGAATGGATGATGGACGACCATACATTGGACGCCGAGGCCCTTGATAGAGTAGCCAGGACTTTGATGGAGACGGGAGTGCCTCTATTAGAACCATCATGATTTACTGCACTGCCAGAAATCGCTGCACAAATCCTTCCAAACAAGCGCTTGGTCAAATCTCGCCATCGGTGAATTCCTATCACTCCTTCAAGTTACGTAATACAGGGCGCCACACGCCAAGCCAAAGAGCAACCAACAGACTCAGTGCTGCACCACCAGTAATGGCAACAGGCCAGGATGAAACATCAGCTGCCGCAGCTAGAGGCAATCCTCCAAGGTAGTGTACCGCCGGAGCGAGTTGCAATATGCCTAAAACCCGGCCACGTAATTCCGAGGGTGCGTTTAACTGAATCAACGTAATTGTCAATGGAGTGAAGAACCCAAAACTCGCAGCACCCACGAAAAACGCAATTATCCATGATGCCCAAAACCAAGGCGACCACGCAAACAACGTGAGGAAAACAGAAAAGAGCACCAACGATGCCATGAGCAGACGGGACTTGTACCGGAAATCTCCCAACGAAGCCAATATCAGATTCCCCAGTAATGCTCCCAAGCCTGCCGCCAGCAAAAGCAATCCCGTATCACCCGCTCCAACATTCAGAACATCTCTAGTGAACGCCGGCAACACGTGACGATATGATGCTCCGAAAAATGCGAAAGCCACTATCATGGCTATCAAGGTATACAGAATCGGAGTTGATTGGATGAACCGTAGTCCTGCCACAAAATGTTCCAACACCGCTGACTCTCCAGTGTTGGTTCGAGGCGGCAAGCCTCTTATAAGCAAAAGGAATCCTAGACCCAAAAAATAAAGCCCAGCGTTAACCACCAATGCAGCACCCGTCCCAGCAGTCTCGATAATCCATCCTGCAGTGGCCGGCCCTATAATCTGGCCTGTCTGAGTGACCATAGAGTGTAAGGCGACCGCGTTAACCAGGTGGCGCCGTTCCACCAAGTCCGGAACTATCGCCATACGCGCAGGCATATTCAATCCTTGAATAGTTCCCAGGAGAAACACGCCTATGTAGACGTGCCATATCTCCAACAGGTCGGTGATTCTGAGAATTGCCAAGGCAAATATCAAAACTGCCACACAAAGCCTTGTGGATATCAGTAGCCTAAGACGGTCCGCGCGGTCCGCGATGATTCCACCTAACATCGCGAAGAAAACGTTTGGGAGGCCAAAAATGAATATAACCAACCCAAGTTGGTAGGACGAGTTGGTTAGTTCCAACGCCAACCAGCCCAAGACCAAGAATTGCATCCCCTGCCCCATAGCCTGTGTGGCACCGCTTAACCAGAACCAACGGTAGTTTTTATAACTAAGGGCGTCGAATATCTGGAGTCGCTGGTGGATCCATGAGGGTTTTTGATGGGACACTAAACCTCGGTGACTTTCGAATGTTAACGCTAGGCGAGCTAGGGAACTCGTGACCGGCAATAGGGTGAAGTATTGCTCGGTGGGTATGAGAGCCATTACCGAACAGGTTGGACTCTATGGTGGAGTATTGTCGAGCAGCCCAACAACATCCAAGACGGTCATAGTTTCGTTGTCGCCGTACTGTTCACTGAAAAACATAGCATAGCCAATAGCAATTTTGCTTAGGGAGTTGAGCGAATCATATGTTTTGTACGTCAATCTCGCACTTCGAGGTCCCACCCCGGATTGAAGATCGACATCACCCGGTTCCAAAACTTCGTTATCGGGCGTATCGATGAACACTTGACTTCGTCACTTTGTAACCCTATGGGCCTGCCAATTAAAGAGTGGGGTAAGCTCCACTCCCCTAATCAGGAAGTGGCATCAAGGCGGAAACGTGGTCGGTGACGTAACGTGTGGTATGGCCATGACCGGTTACATCCTCGATCAAACGTACATCACCTGGTCCGAACCGATGCACGGTGCCGTCGCCAAGCCCTATCTCCAATTCCCCCGAGAGAGTGATCATCCACCTTTTGTTGTGGGCCTGGTGAAAATCCAAGAAACGACCGCCTGCGTTCTGCTGGATCTGCATGCCTTTTACAGCCTGTAGTTCACCCAGTTCGCCGTGCATGGACAGCGGCAATTCCTCGATGTGCGTTTCATTGTCATTCCCAGTGTACATTCGATAGGTCCCCATGTGTGAATCTCCTTCAGGAACAGACAATGCAGTGGGCATTGAGCGTGGAGTTGGCGTCTCAGAAGTGCATGCCGAGGCAATCGCGACCACCAGAAGCAAGATTGTCGTAATAGCAAGCAGCCGGGCATTCATGGGCCGGATTATACACGGCGGCCTTCGTGTCAATGCTATCGACAAGCCGCTGGAATGGGCCGTCGGGTTCTTCTTCGGCAACACCGAACTTATCCCGGAACTTTGGACGGTGATTGCGGGAGATATCAGGGTTTGATGATTAGGTGCCACTGTAGTAAAGTCCCGCCATATTGTTAATCGGAGGAGGGATACTGATGGTTTCAGTTTCCGAAGTGGTCAAGACATGGCAGGAAGGTTTTGCCAATAAAGATTCCAGCAAACTCGGAGACTTCTTCACCGACGATTTCAGGTTCAAGTCCAACATACGTGATATAGGCAAACAAGAGACGTTGGATTGGACTTCTACTGGAGAAATGGCTATAGATAATTTGGAAGTAATCTACGAGAACGATGAGGTAGCCGTCGTCTATCACGATGCTAACATGGGCGACAACGCTGGCGTAGCGATGGTTGTTTACTTAAAGAGGGGCGACAAAATTTCTTCGTGCAGAGTTGTCCGAACGGCTACCTAGAATGTGGCCCAAATGTGGACGGACGTTTCACCACATGGCGATACATAGCACTAACTTATGGCCAGTTTTGGCCTTAAAACCGCCATGTCGCAACACATGGAACCATTTAACGCTAGGCGTGGCAACGCACTTGAAATCCGTTGTACCTCATGACAAGCAGGTATGCTAGGCGGTCTGGAACTTTGGAACGTGATTGCGGGGGGCAGGTTTGATGGATGGTTTTTCGAATGCCCTGATACCGTGGACGGTTGGGCGGCATTCCCTTCAAGACACTATAATGCTCCGTGAATGGATGCGGGCCCGAGGAGAATAAACGTGCGTGCAAGGTTCAACTTAGCTCAGATAGAGCCTGGCAAATATGACGATGCGGCTAGCTTGTTTAAAGAAACGATTGCCCCCGCCTTCTCGTCAGCCCCTGGAAATGCTGGTATCGTCACTGCGATAGATGATACTAACAACCAGGCCATCGCCATCTCATTGTGGGAAACAGAGTCTGACATGGAAGCCTTTACTGGGCCTGTCCAAGAAAACCCATCACTAGCCGCGGGGATTCTTAGCATGCCCGAGAGGAAGTTCTACGACGTCAGCATCATGGACCGGCCTGAAGGTGTTACGGCTGCTACCCGTGTTAGGGTCAATCGCCGTAAGATTCAGCCAGGGAAATTAGATGAGGCAATCCGACTGTTTAACGATTCGATTATTCCTACGGTGCGGG
>Ga0315336_1004495_pt1 | contig 16440 bp, 10 predicted proteins | sample ASW5metaG_FD_204512 | JGI IMG/M metagenome (GOLD analysis project Ga0315336, IMG submission 204512) | Ammonia-oxidizing marine archaeal communities from Monterey Bay, California, United States - ASW #5 | ecosystem: Environmental > Aquatic > Marine > Intertidal zone | place: USA: California...
ACATCCGCCCTGGCAACCCCCACGCGCCAACCAAACGAAACAACAGATACAACGTCGCTCCGCCAGCTAGCACCGCTAATCCCAGTCGAATGGGAAGATGTAGGATCATTTCCGAAAACCTAATAATCCCAAGGGTTAGGGCGGGCAAATCCAATCCGAACTCATCAAAGGTACTCTTGAACGTGGGCACCACTGCGATGCACAAGAATACGACCACTCCTAGTGCCGCCAATAACACAAACAACGGGTAGACTAGAGCTCGCATCCATTGCGTGCGACTGTCGTGTTCGTGCGACGCCTCAGCAAACAAGTCACTCAGCATCCGATGGGAACGTCCCTCGCCACCGAGTAGCAGCAGCCACGATGCGGTGCGGTCATCCGTTTTGCACAGTTCTTCGACATCGGCTCCTGCACGCAGACGCGAAACAAGATGGCGCAACACTCGGCGAGAACGTCCGCGAGGAAGCTCCTCGGCAAACGCGGTCAGTGCCGGGACCAAGACGTCTCGCTTCTCAAGTACCTCGGCGATGCGCTGCCGCAGTGCTTGCTGGTCATCGCTCGCGGTAGTACCCGAAGTTGCCGCGCTATCCGGCGGCGAATGGGACGATGCCGATTCCAGAGCGATCTGCTGGATCGACGTTACGCGAAGCCCCTGCGCCTCAAGGTTATCAACCGCCGCAGAGACGTTCTCCGCCGAAACGCGACCGCTCGTCACTTCGTCGGCTTCGTTCAAGGCTTCGTAGCTGAATTCGGGCATGATGTATTCGGATATTGCGACAGGCTGGTTTCAAACATTTCAATAAGCCAGGTCTTCGAGCAAGCTGACAAAAGGACCAAACACGCTCAATCCGTAGGCGAGAACAATCAATCCTCCCAGTAGCGCGCCGATCATCGTCGGGAGGAGAAAACGCCAAATGGCGGCGCGGCGATTCGCGACGTGCAGGTAGGTCTTCTCCGCAAACCGCAGGATTTCTGGCAGTGACTGATCGCCCAAATCACCGGTAAGCGCCCAACGCAAAAGCGGTGGCAAAGCGTGGAGCACTTCGGCGTCGGCAGGGAGGTTTTCGTTTCGCGCATAGGCTGCCGACAACGCCGCCGAGGCAGCAACCATACCGCTGTCACCTGTTACCGCGGCTGCTAGAGGCACGCTCTCCGCGAGTGGGACATCGTTTTCGATCAGCACGGTCAGTTGATGAGCAAAATTCGCGTTGCGCACGGCTGCTACGTAGCGTCGCGCACCGGGAACAAGCTGTTGCCATCCCCCCCAGCCACGCACCCACAAGATCACTACCAATAGAACCAGCAACGGCAACAGGGTCGCCCAATAGGGCAACCATTCGCGCATAACGGCTAACAGGGCAACGCGACTGCTGGGCGGTTGACCGATTTGCTCGTACATCCCTTCGAGTGACGGTGTAAACCATAGGCACAGGAAAATGAAGCCCATGTACCCCAACACCAAGACGATCAACGGGGGAATCAGCGACCGACCGATGGTGCTGCGAAGTTCGTTGTCGGCTGCCGCCTGCCGGCTTATGCCATCGAGCGTGGCCGAGAGACGATTGCTCCGCAGGCCCGCTTCCAAGGCACTGCGATAGACGGGCGGCAGATCTTGATTTTCAGCAGCTGCCGCGTCCAGCGATTGGCCTAAACTTGACCGCAGCGTGAGACTGCTATTGATGTGCTTCAGCGCTGCGCCGAGCGCATCATTCGACGCCCCGGCAGCGAGATTCGAGGGAACTCCCACCTCGGCCAAGGCAGCCATCTCATCGTTGAGTGCAAGAACATCGTCTAGGGTTACATTACTCATGTTCCGAAGTAAAGAGGACCTCTCTCTCCCCAAGCCACCTGCGCGCAGCGCAAGCGTAAAAACAGGCCCTAATGAGCCTCTAACCTACTAGATGCGCGTCGCAGAGAGATTTGGTTAAAGAACCTGTGGAACTGTTCATTTAGATGGGGGAATAGAACGCGGATGAACACGGACTGAGCGGATCAGCGCAGATTTACAAGCCACTCTCGTAGTTTTCTTAGCGAACTTTAACCGCTACGGAGCGCGTGGGTTCGCTCGCTCAGATCAGTGGAAATCGGCTGAATCGGCGTTCTATCCCTGCCAGTCGGCTGAATTTCTGCGAACCGGCGAAAAGCATTCAATCAGAATGCTGAAGCAGATCGGCCTGTTCGCGGCGCAATTCGCTGAAGACTTCATAGAGGGCCCAATTCGTGCCGACGCCTCTTTCGACTGCATTTTGTGCGGCGCGGCGATGCAATTCAGAACTCCGCACAAAAGCCTTTCCTCGCTGGGAGGAGAACAGAAACTCAGGGATTCCCGTTGCGGCGAGCAACACAACAAGAATCGCCAGGCCACCAAAACGACGGCTAATGCGCCGTTGTCGGCAAGCGTCGCGAGCCGCTTCGAGTGTGCTGGGTCGCAGATCGTCGGTGGGCCGGATATATCCGCCCGCGGCGCGCACGATCGACTCCAGCTGTGCAGAAGCCGGTTGCCGGTTCTCGTCATGGCGGCTGAATTCAGACACAGGACACCTTACCATCTGCGGGATCAAGTTTGTGCGTAAGCTTTTGCATTGCGTAACGGTAGCGGCTGGCCACCGTATCTGGTGAAAGCTCAAGGACTTCTGCGATCTGGGCGAAGGTCATTTCTTCCCAAATTCTCAGTACGACGACTTCCGTCTGAGCCGTGGGCAGCGAACGCAGGGCACTCCACACGGCCCGATACGTCTCTTCCATTTCCAATTCATCGACAAGCCGGCGAGTCAAAAGATCGGAGAGACTGCCAGCAAGCGTCCACCGCTTCTTGCGTCGCGCAATCAGCAAGGCTTCGTTCCGAACCATCCGCAACAGATAGGGCCATGGTTGCTCGGCCCGGCAGAACTTGCGTGTGCTCCTGGCGACCTGAACCAGGGCGGCCTGCACGGCGTCCTCGGCATCGTGCTGGTTGCGGGTGATCGTCGTGGCATAGCGAACGAGTCGTTGCGACGTGAGATCAAACAGCCCGCCAAGCGCAGCGATACCACTCTCCGTCAAACGCTCGACGCAGATCGTCACCTGTTCGGAAAAGGTCTGAGACTGTCCCATCAACCCTGAAGATGCGCGCTCGGCTCAGATTTGTCTATATTTTTCTGCCGTTTATCCCGAATATTATCCACAATCGCCTTGTCGAGGGCCTTGTTATTGGCTGCTCCACGAGTGGTCCCCGGGGCAGGAGGTAGGCCATGAGAGCGACCAATAGCAATGAGTGGAAGTTTTCAATCAGTGTGATACCAACGCGCCAGTTCACACTCCTCGTTTTGCTATGCAAGCCTTGCAGATTCAGTGTTCGGTCCCCGTGGGGCCTGGACTGCAAGACAGCCACATCCTCTGCCAGACGCATAACTTCATCTCGGAATGAGAATGGCGTCCTAAAATTGAGACGCTTCTTACCCGGGTTCTCTTAATGGTGTTCTTTCGAATATTGGATCCGGGCCTTTTTGAGCCTCTTTTTCGGCATCTAGAGAAGCGGCATGACGATTAGGGCCTAAGTGGTACGGTATTTGCCATTAGCAGGCGAGCAAGTCATCAATGTGGGCTGTTTGCTTCCGCCCCTACGACCCAAATTCGTACCACCAACTCAAGTGCTTCAAGCCAGGACTCACGAATCTCAGAAAACAGATGGAGTCGGAATGATGCTCGCAGTTTCACAGCAATCAGCGAATCCGTATGCGTCAGATGGCAGTCCCGACATCAGCGATCTTTTAATTCGCGCGCGTGACGGAGACGAGTCTGCCAAGTCTGAACTTGTGGGTAACTATCGTTCCCATCTCCTGCGTTTGTCTCAGCGGGCAGTTGGTAAGAAACTGCGGCGTCGCGTTGATGCTTCAGATATCGTACAGCAGACGTCCACTGAGGCGTGGCGCGACGTGGAAGCGTTTCGCGGAACTAGCGAGCGAGAGTTTACTGCCTGGATCGGTCAGATCCTCCGACGAAACGTAACTAACATGGTCCGTGAACAACGGGCCGCCAAACGTGACATGAATCGGGAGTGCGAGCCTGGCCTGGACAGCAGCGCCTCAGTGGCGCGGATCGATGCTCCAGGAAGGGAGGCCACGGCCAGCCAGCGTGTCATGAAAGGCGAGATGGCGTTCCATCTGGCGACTATCGTAGAGAGCCTTCCGGAAGGTCAGCGGGAAGCGGTTCGCATGCGTCACCTCGAAGGGTTGCCCCTTGCCGAAATCGCCGAGCGATTGAACAAGACTACTGTCGCCACAGCAGGTTTGATCAAGCGTGGTTTGCAGGCACTGCGGGATGTGATGTCAGAATCCGAATGGCGATGAGATTTCGTTTCTCTGCACGGCACTTCTCGAGCAGGTCGCGAAGCTGTGGCTCCGCCTCCGATTGGTTCTCCACACCGTTGATCAACTCAATCGCCTGACAGCTACACACTCGTATTTTTCACTAGGGGAAGATCAGAGCGCCTCGGCAGGGAGTGATAAATCTCTTTGGAAAGCGGTTTGTACGTCGAGTCTCTGCCGCCCATACTCCAGTGCTGCATCGCGTACGGCTGGACTCCAGTCCGCGCTCTGTTCAATGGCCTCTATTACGTCTTCCACATCGTGCAATTCATCCAGTAGCTGGCGGAACAGAGATTGTGCCATCTTTTCATCAGACGTCCGTAAGGCGGCATCCCAGAGCTTGACCGTTTTGTCACGGCTGGCCGAGGCCAGGCGCGTGCCGTCGGGGCTGAAGGCCACGCTCGTCACGCCGTCGGAATGTCCCTTGAGCGTACGGAGCTCCGTTCCACTTTGCGGATCCCAGAGCTTAACCGTTCCATCCCGGCTGGCCGAGGCCAAGCGTGTGCCGTCGGGGCTGAAGGCCACGCTCAACACTCCGCGGGAATGTCCCTTGAGCGTGCGCAGCTCCGTTCCAGTTTGCGGATCCCAGAGCTTGACCGTTCCATCCAAGCTGGCCCAGCTGGCCGAGGCCAGGCGCGTGCCGTCGGGGCTGAAGGCCACGCTCGTCACGAGGCCGGAATGCCCCTTGAGCGTGTGTAGCTCCCTTCCGCTTTCCACATCCCAAAGCTTGACCGTGCTATCATGACTCGCGGAGGCCAGGCGCGTGCCGTCGGGACTAAAGGCCACGCTCGTCACGTAGCCAGAGTGCCCTTTGAGCGTACGCAGCTCTGTTCCGCTCTGTATATCCCAGAGCTTGACCGTTCCATCATGACTCGCGGAGGCCAGGCGCGAGCCGTCGGTGCTGAAGGCGACGCTATACACGATGCCGGAACGCCCCTCGAGCGTACGCAGCACTGTTCCGCTCTGTGCATCCCAGAGCTTGACTGAACTATCATGACTCGCCGATGCCAGGCGTGTGCCATCGCGACTGAAGGCCACGCTAGCCACGCTGCCCGGATGTCCTTTGAGGGTACGCAGCTCCGTTCCACTCTGCGGATCCCAGAGCTTGAGCGTTCCATCATGACTCGCCGATGCCAGGCGTGTGCCGTCGGTGCTGAACACCACGCTCGTCACGAAGCGGGAATGCCCCTTGAGCGTGCGCAGCTCCCTTCCGCTTTCCGCATCCCAGAGCTTGACCGTATCATCAGCGCCGGCCGAGGCCAGGTGCGCACCATCAGGACTGAATGCCACGCTGATCACGATATGCGAATGCCCCTTGAGAGCGCGTAGCTCCGATCCGCTATGAACATCCCAGAGCTTGACCGTTTTGTCCCAGCTAGCCGAGGCGATGAGCGTGCCATCGGGACTGAAGACCACGCTCGTAACGTGGTCGGAATGTCCTTTGAGGGTGCGGAGCGCCGTTCCACTTTGCGGATTCCAGAGCTTGACCGTTTTGTCCAAGCTGGCCGAGGCTAGAAGCGTGCCGTCGGGGCTAAAGGCCACGCTCATCACGTAGTTGGAATGTCCTTCGAGCGTGCGGAGCTCCGTTCCACTTTGCGGATCCCAAAGCTTGACCGTGCCATCGTCACTGCCCGAGGCGAGACGCGTGCCGTCAGGACTGAAGGCCACGCTATACACGATACCGGAATGTCCTTTGAGGGTACGCAGCTCCAATCCGCTCTGTACATCCCAGAACTCGACCGTTCCATTTTCATTTGCCGAGGCCAGGCGCGTGCCGTCGGGACTGAAGGCCACGCTCCACACGATGCCGGAAGGTCCCTTGAAGGTACGCAGCTCAGTTCCGCTCTGTGCATCCCAAAGCTTGACCGTGCCATCATCACTGGCCGAGGCGAGGCGCGTGCCGTCGGGACTGAAGGTCACGCAATTCACGTCTCCGGAATGCCCCTTGAAGGTACGCAGCTCCATTCCGCTCTGTACATCCCAGAGCTTGACCGTTTCGTCCTCACTTGCCGACGCCAGGAGTTTGCCGTCGGGACTAAAGACCACGCTCCAAACGTTGTCGGAATGGCCCTTGAGGGTGCGTAATTCGTCATTACAGAGCCGCCACTGGTAGAACCATTCCCAGCCGCGGAGATCTTCCTCACCACGCTCCGGTCGGTACACTTCAAGCAGCCGTAGCACTTCATCGATATTTCCATCCTCCCAGTTGCTCTGGGCCGAATTCATATGGGTGGCGTACAGCAGGCGTTCTGCGCTGCGCTGCGCTGCCTCTGCTCGCTCGGCCTCGGCTGCTGCCCCTTCTGCTGCCGCCTGCGCCTCCGCACGTGCATAGTCTTCGTTTCGTGCGTTTTCGTCGGCCCGCTGATTCGCCGCGACCGCCTCCTCGGCAAGTTGCGCAGCCTCGCTACGATTCTTGGAACCCTCGGCCTCAATTTGCTTCATCTGATTGCTGAGCGTCCCCATCCTATGGGCAACCAGCGGTACTGCCACCAGGGCGACGCCAATCACACCGAGCAGAGCTGCAGTGATCGGTCTTCGGCCTGCCCACCTCAAAGCACGCACGGGAAGACCAACCGGGCGTGCTCGAATCGGACGTCCTTCGGCAAACCGCTCCAACTCCTCGGCCAGTTCCTTAGCGTTTGCGTACCTGTCTTTGGGCATCTTTTCGAGACATTTCAGGCAGATGGTCTCCAGGTCCGGGTGAAGCTTGGAAATGTATCGACGGGGTGAAACAGGATCTTTTGAGGCCAACGCAGCCAGCGCCGCTTGAGGCGTTCTGCCGTCGACCGGCGGACGACCAGTGAGGAGAGCGTACAACACGGCGCCGAGGGAATAGACGTCAGTAAAAGGCCCGATCCCTTTCATCCCTGGGACCGCCTGCTCAGGCGCCATGTAATTGGGCGTGCCGACGAGTTCACCGGTCTGGGTCAGCCCGATATCGGCGTCAATACGCTTCGCCAATCCAAAATCGCTTAACATCGGTCGGCCGTCTGCGGACAGCAGGACGTTGGCTGGCTTGATGTCACGGTGCAGGACACCTTGCTCATGCGCGTAGTGGACTGCCTCGGCAATGCAGTGAATCAGCGCCGCTGCCCTTTTCGGATCCATCGGGCCTTCGGCAAGCCGATCCGCGAGGCTACCGCCAGCGACATACTCCATGGAGTAGTAGTGATGTTCCTTATGCTTACCGACCTCCGCGACCCGGACAATCGACGGATGCACCAATTGGGCAGCCGCCTTGGCTTCTTCGTAGAACCGTTCGACTTCCCGCTTGGTTGCCAAGGCACCGCTCAAGATCAGCTTGACCGCTACGATTCGGTCGAGACTTCGCTGCCGGGCTCGATAGACGACTCCCATGCCACCCCGAGCGATTTCCTCGAGCAATTCGTAGTCGCCGAAGTAGTGAATCTTCATTGGCGGAGATTGCTCACCCAGGTGTGTCGCTGTAGGAGTCTCACTCGCCACAGTGTGAGGAACCAGCAGATCTACGTCCGCAAAATAGGAACGCAGTTCGTTCACAAGGTCAGGGTGGGCCGCGAGCAACTCTTCGGGAGTAACCGATTCACCAGCATCAACCCGCCGCATGAATTCTGCCAGGACTTCATCCACGCGGTCGGCGCGCGCGAGATCATTAGGGATCCCTTCGTCCGCGTTAGAGTCGTCAGGTTGTTCAGGATGATCAATCATTGTTGGCCTGAAACGATTTGATTCGGTTGAATTGCTGCGCACTGGTGGAGATTCTCTTGATCGGCAACGATCTGACTCCGGATAGTCGCAAAATACAGTACGCTTCGCCGTGTCTCAAGACTCTACAGGTAAAGGCACGACTCCCCGAGATAGTGGGCGCGCGAGTCCTCTATTTTTCGTTCGACGAGTCCACAAAGCAATTCTCCAGAAACAGACCTCGTTTGGGCCGGGGAATACCCTATGCGCCCCGCACTGCTCCCGAAGTCCCGGCATAGCCTCCCAGCAGAATCACCAGGGTCGCACTCGCAAAAATTTGATGCCAATAGCCTCTGGTTTTAAGAGTGGTCATGACGAACTCCTTTTAGGTTTACTGACTAGTGGTTGTGAGTATGGTCAGTAGTACGTGTTGCAGAGCGACACTAGGGCGAAGATTTTTCCGAGGCATTTCCGCCAGTTTCGCTAGCGTCCATTCGTAATCGCTCGAGCCGCATCACCGGCTCCGAGAAGCTCGACATCGATTGTTTTTTTTCGACAAGCAAATCGACAATGATAATATACGATCGCATCGGTCGGTTCTCCTTACAGTGAGTCGTTTCGACGCATAACAATGAGTGTACTTGTGCTCCCGTTCGCTGCTGTCAAGCTGTCGGGTCGCGATTGTCCCGACGGCGCGTAGCATATCAATAGCTCATCACCTTCTACCTGAAAGATCATCGGCGAAAGCTGTTTGCCGTTAGACGTTTGCAACATCAAATCGAGGTGAGGTGGCGTCTTGCTTGTGTCGACCGTGTATCGCAAGTCGGCCGACGGTTGCCCATTGATTTGTACTGTGAGGCGCTCGTCCTTGAAACGGTATAGCGTACTTGCTTTATCCGAGTAGGATTGTCCATTGCGATTGTAGTCAACGACTTTCCATAAACCTTCAATGGAGTCGCTAGTCACCGGCGCACGCAACACCGGTTTTGCCACCTGCCTTGCCGTCCCTTGCGTTGGTATTGATGTGCTTGGCTCGACGAACACCGGCTTGCCAATCCGATCGCCTGACCAGGGGTCGCCGGTTCCGTCATCCTTTCTGTTTCCGGCCCAGCGGCGACCTTCGATTTGCTTGCCGTCGGCGGAGAGCTTGAGAACGAAGCCGCCCGTATAGCCATTCGATTGCGTAAAGGTCCCCATCAGGGACTTGCCGTCATTCGAGAGCAGGCCCTCGACACGACTATTGAAGAACGGATAGCTGCCGGTGACCTTGTTCAGCTGAACCGTCAGCGTTAGCGGTCCCGATGGGACATCCCACTTGCCTGCAAAACTTGGGGGCGGGGGCGGTGCAAGAAACCTGAGTGATGCCAAGTTGGTGACGTTGATCGTGCCGTTATCACTTCCCGAGGCCAAAGTCCTTCCGTCCGGAGAGAAAGCCACAGAATTGACGTCGCTTTCGTGCCCCTTGAGCGTTCGCTTCAGATTTCCCGTCTGAGGATCCCACAGCTTGATCGTGTTGTCCTCACTGCCCGAGGCCAATGTCTTGCCGTCCGAGGAGAAGGCCACGGTCTTAACATCATCTTTGTGTCCCTTGAGCGTTCGCTTCAGCTTTCCCGTCTGAGCATCCCACAGCTTGATCGTCTCATCGATACTACCCGAGACCAAAGTCTTACCGTCCGAGGAAAAAGCGACAGAATAAACATCATATTCGTGTCCTTCGAGTATTCGCTTCAGGCTCCCCGTTTGAGCATCCCATAGCCTGATCGTGTGGTCCTCACTTCCCGAGGCCAATGTCGTCCCATCTGGGGAAAAAGCGACAGAATAGACGTTACCGCTGTGTCCTTCGAGCGTTCGCTTCAGGCTCCCCGACTGAGCGTCCCATAGCCTGATCGTGTCGTCGTAACCGCCCGAGGCCAAAGTCGTCCCGTCCGGGGAGTAAGCCACGGAAGTGACGTAACGGCGGTGTCCTTCGAGCGTTTGCTTCAGTATTCCCGTCTGAGGATCCCATAGCTTGATCGTGTAGTCCTCGCTGCCCGAGGCTAATGTCGTCCCGTCCGAGGAGAAGGCCACGGTCTTAACATCGCTTCTGTGTCCCTTGAGTGTTCCGGCCAAGTTTCCCGTTTGAGCATCCCACAGCTTGATCGTATGGTCGTCACTGCCCGAGGCCAATGTTCTCCCGTCCGGGGAGAAAGCCACAGAATTGACGTATTTTTCGTGTCCGGTGAGCTTTCGGGGAAGTTCGGCCTGAGCGTCCCATAGCTTGATCGTGCCGTTATCACTTCCCGAGGCCAAAGTCCTACCATCCGGGGAGAAAGCCACAGAATTGACTTCGCTTTCGTGCCCCTTGAGCGTTCGCCTCAGATTTCCCGTCTGAGCATCCCATAGCTTGATCGTCTCGTCGTAACTGCCCGAGGCCAAAGTCCTCCCGTCCGGGGAGAAAGCGACAGAAAAAACGTTACCGGAGTGTCCTTCGAGCGTTCGCTTCAGCTTTCCCGTCTGAGCATCCCACAGCTTGATCGTGTAGTCCCCACTGCCCGAAGCCAATGTTTTGCCGTCCGGGGAGAAGGCCACGGAAAAGACGTAACCAGAGTGTCCTTCGAGCGTTCGCTTCAGGTTTCCCGTTTGAGCATCTAATAGCTTGATCGTCCTATTGTCACAACCCATAGCCAACGTCTTGCCGTCCGGCGAGTAAGCCACGGAATAGACGTAAACTCGGCGGTTGACTTCGAGCGTTCGCTTCAGATTTCCCGTCTGAGCATCCCAAAATTGAGTTGATTGAACTCTTTTATGGTGCAGAGTCCCAATCTTGACAAAATACCAATGGCTGTGACCACCTGAGGCCAATGTCCTCCCGTCTGGGGAAAAAGCGACGGAAAAGACGCTACTGCCGTGTCCTTTGAGCGTTCGCTTCAGGCTCCCCGTCTGAGCGTCCCATTGCCTGATCGAGCTGTCGCGACTGCCCGAGGCCAAAGTCCTCCCGTCCGGGGAGTAAGCCACGGAAGCGACGCCGCGTTCGTGCCCCTTGAGCGTTCGCTTCAGGTTTCCCGTTCGAGCATCCCACAGCTTGATCGTGTCGTCCTCACTGCCCGAGGCTAAAGTCCTCCCGTCCCGGGAGAAAGCCACGGATTTAACATCATCATTGTGTCCCTCGAGTGTTAGCAGGGAGTAGTCTTGCCCGAGCAGCGGAGAGCCCGCGTAGCCTCCCAGCAGCGTCACCAAGATCGTACTTGCGAACACGCGGAACCAATGGCCTCTTGATTTGGACAGGTTCATAACAATCTCCTTCTAGGATTGACTGCTGGCGAGTGGCATGGCCCGAGTCTCTTTGGCCGGATCATGAAATACGGCTCGCGTTGCTGCGATTCAGGCCTCTATTAGGAAAGGCACGTCTCAGCCAGATTTAGGGCGCGCGAAATGTTTGTTATCGTGCCCGCCAGCGAATATCACGGAAATCGCCCCAATTTATGAAGGCAAATCCCCTGGGGGGTTAGTCAGATTGGAGTGTATCTTCCGAATCTGATTATCTTTTTCCTGTGTGACAACTTGGCGACTACCCTGTATGCCATATCAGTCGGGTCTTGAGGGCAGAAGTGTTTCCTAAATAGGTTCGCTTTCTCCAGCAATAGGTGCGCGCTCCGTACTCGGCTCCAAGGGGTTGGGTGCCACGCTGTGCATTGGCTCGGCGCGCGCTCTGGCCGAACATCTATTCCATTTGTGGTTTGCGGATGCGTTCAGCCCCGACAATTTCATCCCAGGAGTCGGACCAACCGTTGTAGTGAATGCTGAAGTGGTTTTCGCCAGTGACTTTCAAAATCGTAGCTTTGTACCAATTACCTTCCCACGCGACTTCCACGATTTGGCCTGGAGCCCCCGTTACTGATTCATAGGAATGCCCGTTTCCTACTGCTTCTACAGGCCGTTCCACATCGAGTGTCTTGTTGGTTTGTTGAGTTTGCTCTGGTTCTGCCTGAATGTCTTCAAGCGAACCGTCTGGTTCGGCGGGACGTACCTCGGCGAATACCGGATTGCCAATTCTTTCCCCTGACCAGGGGCCTCCGGTTCCGTCGTCCATTTTGTTTCCGGCCCAGCGGCGGCCTTCGATTTGCTTGCTGTCGGGCGAGAGCTTGAAAACGAAGCTACCCGTGTAGCCATTCGATTGCGTAAAAGTCCCGGTGACGGATTTTCCGTCTTTCGAGAGCAGGCCCTCAACTCGGCCACCGAAGAACGGATAGCTGCCGGTGACTTGGTTCCCCCGAACCGTCAACGCCAACGGTCCCGAGGGGACATCCCACTCGCCTGCGAAACTTGGGGGCGGTTGTGGAGTGGGAGCGGGGGGCGGTTTGACAGTTGACACTTTGAACAAACGGATTGCCGTCTTGTCCCCGCCCCAGGCGTTATACAATGCCAGCATCCGGCCGTCTGGAGAAAAATCGATGCCGTAGGCAATACGAACCGTGCGCATCCCCTTCAGATTTCCCGTCTGAGTATCCCACAGCTTGATCGTCGATTCAGATGGATAAGACAAAGAGGACTCGCCGCCTAAAGAAACCAATGTCTTGCTGTCTGGGGAAAAAGCGATGCTATGGGTTGTTTCGTCGCCGGTCGAAATTAGTGACTCTATTTTTCCCGTCTGAGTATCCCACAGCTTGATTATGGAGTGTGATGAGTCACGGGTACTCCCCGGACCAAAGACGGTGATGCGGTCGAGATCACTAGCGGTACTACTACTGACCGAAACTAACGTCTTGCCATCCGGAGAAAAAGTGAGACCTTCCCCCATGTTACGATCTTGATAAATCGATGGTTTTCTTTTCCCCGCCTTAATATCCCAAAATTTGGTATCACCCGAAGTACTAGAGTTCCAAACCAACGTCCTTCCGTCTGGTGAGAATACGATGCTACCTATAAACTGAATTCCATCTTCGATCTCTTCCTCCAAGTTTCCCGTCTGAGTATCCCACAGCTTGATCGGTCCGTTTTCTCTTTCTTTCGAAAGCAACAGTTTTCCGTCCGGGGAGAAGGCGACCATTCGCACACTGTCGGAGTGGTTTTTTAGCGTTCCGTCGAGGTTTCCCATGTGTGGATCCCACAGCTTGATCGTGCGGTCGTCACTGCCAGAGGCCAACATCTTGCCGTCCGGGGAGAAAGCGATGGAATTGACTTCGCCGCCGTGTCCCGTGAGCGTTTGCCTCACTACTCCCGTCTGCAGACTCCACAGCTTGATCGTGTTGTCGTCACTGCCCGATGCCAATGTTGTTCCGTCCGGGGAGAAAGCGATCGAGCGGACAATCTCAGTGTGTCCTTTGAGCGTTCCGCCCTCCTCAGCAGACCAGTTCAGATTGCGCCTTGGTTTTTGGCTTTCCGAAGTGTTGTTAGATAAATCTCCACTGCCTGTCGACGGGCGTAATGACAACTCCCAAAATCGGACGCGTTTGCCGGAGGATGCGGCAAGCCGTGTGCCATCTGGAGAGAATGTCAGATTGGATTCTATTTTCCCGACACCAGGAATAGCTCCAATGATCTTTCCTTCCATATCCATCAAGAACAACACGGCAGCTCCGTTACTATTGAGGGAATCGTCAGAGTAATTGGTAAGAACGGCAATGCGATCGGCCTGCGGTGCCAATACGGCCGCTTCGATAAAATATGAGACGTTGAGAGTGCTGTGGTAATATCTGCTGGGTAAGTCTGAAAGGAGCGGAAGACTCGGGTGAAGTGTGGACCTTTTGCCTGTTGACCAATCGATAACTTCCAGATCCATCGTTGCAATGTCTGCTTCGGGGTCCGCTTCGGGGCTAATTGAAATTCCATGGTTTGAGTTTCGGTTTTTGGCTATGAGCCAATTGTCTTTGCCTGCGTACACGTAATAATCATTTGCTAATCCGCTACGACCGCGACGAATCGGGAATGTGTGTTTAGGATCGATTGGCTGAGGATTATTGAATTCCCACACTTGTGCGGAATCGTCTGACGCGGAAAGGTTTGGGACCACAAGGAGTGTTCCACTGCCGACGGGACCGAAAAACATCTGGCTCGAGGACGCATGACCACCCTTAGGACGAAATCTGCTCAGCAACTTCCCCGTCCGGGCGTGATAGACACGTACGAACGGACTTGGTACGCCAGCGTAACCCCAGTTTCCCCAGCTGTCCCGTTCGAGGCGGGTTGACTGGTTGCCCACAAGCGCTACGTACTGCCCGTCCAGGGAGATGACTGATTGAGTTCTTTGCCAAGGTTTATTAAGAGTGACGCTCGCAAGGATCTTCTCTGATGGCTCTCCTGTTGGGGAGATACCCCATGTCCGCACAACATTTTGATGGGCCGAATAAGCCGTAATCTGTCGACCGTCGGGCGAGAAGCGAAGATCGGTCACCGCGCTTTCGAAGATGCGTGATTTCCAACCCGGGCCGCCCTTTTCACCACGCAGGCGGACCGTCCCGTCGATCAAACCGACTGCAATCCATTGACCGTCGGGTGAGAATCTAAAAACCGTCACGTCGTCCGTAAATGTGAAGTCAAACGTCGTCTTGCCGGCAATGGGCAGCTCCCTCGGTTCCTTCGGTTTGGGTGGTGCGGGCGATTCTCTCCCATTCAGGAAATCCTCGAAAACGCTTTGTCCAAACACCGGACTACTGATCGTTGCACAACTAACAAGGATCGTTACGGCAAGGAACCGAAACCAACTCATGACATTGCCTTCTTCAAAGTGTTTCCGCATGAATTTACAAGCAGATGTCTCCGTGAAACACGTCTCTTCTTTGGAATTGAGGCAGTCCATGATCTTACCTCCTTACGGGGTCAATACGATTCATATTGCCATCAGCTTATGTTGATGGCGTCGATCTACCATCGTCGATGGAGCAACAATCATGCTGCGCCGCGGGATTTCCCATTTCACTCACTTTGTGTCGCCTACAAGAATCGCGTCCGAGTGTGTCGTACCTGCATAAGAATGCCAATTCGCCGCGTTAATTTTGCATGAGTCGCGTGTGCATCAGGCACGAGCCCACACTTGAATTAGGTCTTAAAACGAGATGGCAGTCTCGATACAAGACGAATGCGATTTACGTTTCTGATCAAGCGATGGACTCGTTTGCAGAGGGTGCCTTACTCGCAAGGGCTTCCTGAACACAATAGAAAACACAATAAAAGTCTTCGACCCCGCTCTTGGAGTTTGGGTTTGATTTCTGCGACAGCTCCTGAAGGGGGGTAATCCAATACGCAATCCACGCCAAACAGATCACGGGGAGAAAGACAATCCCCACGAAGATCTGTAGGAGAGTCTTCACACCAAGAATTACTCGGCCGGAAGTCGTCACAACCCCTTCTTCACAAACCGTGATAGGTTGTCGTGTGGTTTGTTTACATCGGTGGCTCTTCACACCTTGGCCTTCCGGTGAGGGTGGAAACTCTGGCAGCGGTTTTGTCGACCACTGAACCGTGCTTCCAGGTCGATTGGCGCGATCTTCTGCAAGCTCTCGAGTGCGATCACGTGTAATGTGTGAGATCTTGTCAATTGAATGGTGGTCGATCTGTGAGTGTGATTGTGCTGAAGTGATTGTTGTAGAATTGTGTGACATTTCTCTGTCCTCCATACTCCGAAGATATAGTTGTGACTTCAATCACCGGTTGGGGTCGGACGAAGCTGTAACTCACATCAACTCCCTCCTCTGGTAAAGGCACGAACCCTAGTGCTATGGGGCGCGCGATCTACGCTTTTCCTCAAAAAGCCATGGATATTCCTTTCTGATCAGGAAAAACAGTCCTGCCGAGTCGTTTTGCCTTCATTTGACGTCGGTAACGAGGCTACCCTATAGCAATTCAAGTACGGACGTCTCACAGTACAAATCAATGGGAAACTATCGGCCGACTTGCGACACACGGTTGACACCAGCAAGACGCCACATCACCTTGATCTGACACTGCAAACGACTAATGGCGAACAGCTTTCGCGGATGATCTTTCTGGTAGGAGGCGATGAGCTACTGATATGAAACACGTCGCTTCAAATCGCCACTGCCTTCTAGAGTTGAAGGCATTGTCAGTCACAGAACTGGGCGTGAAAATCGAGAAAAGCAAGAATAGGCCCAAAAAGCCCCGAAGTCTCAACGGCTAGCGAACGCGAGGCTGGAACAGCGCCGAGGCAAAGAGTACTTTTCCATAGTTGCTACGGATTGCCTTCGCCTTGAAGTCAATTGTGCTCACGGCAATGCGATCGCCCATATTATGCCAGGCGACGTCAGAGATGCCACCGATCTTCGCGGGTAAAATGGAGCGAGAATTGCCCAGCGGGAGTCGGCCCAACTTCGGTTCATTGTCAGCGCCTCACTATATGAGCATGTAATTCCTGAAGTTGTTTTGCTGACAGCAGCAATAGACTATACTAGCTCAAGTGAAACCAGGGTTTAGGGGCATTCGAGACGAATAAATCGCA
>Ga0315336_1004496_pt1 | contig 16429 bp, 20 predicted proteins | sample ASW5metaG_FD_204512 | JGI IMG/M metagenome (GOLD analysis project Ga0315336, IMG submission 204512) | Ammonia-oxidizing marine archaeal communities from Monterey Bay, California, United States - ASW #5 | ecosystem: Environmental > Aquatic > Marine > Intertidal zone | place: USA: California...
GGCGCAACGTTCTTCATATTCGATTTCAAGTTGATTGCATCCTTGAACAGCACGTACGGAATCCCGATTTGTGCCCAGGTTTTGAACATCGCGGCCATAATATCTCCGGCTTTCACCTTGCGGCGATACCGGCCTTCAGCCACGTATTGGTTATATAGCTTCTCGTACTCGCGACCGTACACGAGATGCAGCCCAGGCGCTTCATCAGGACTGAACGTGTACCAATCTCCGGCAGTAGGATCGTCTACTCCTCCAGCGGCGACATGTGCGTCGTTCTCAATCTGCGCAACCAGAGCCTTCATGAAGAGGTCGGACACCCATACAGCGTACTTGAGATCCGGAGCCGAAAGAGACTTGAGTGCTTCTTCTCCCTTGAGCCGCGCCATTGCAAGGAAGGTGAAGATATCGTCGTGGTCGACGCCAAGATAGATCGCAAATGCTCCAGGGCGGTTACCACCCTGATTAACGTACAGTTGTACTTCATTGAGGATCTTCACATAGCGCTTAACGCCAGTGCTGCGGCCACCGGTCTTTCGAATTGGTGACCCTTCTGCACGAACGCCATGGATCCAAAGAGAAATACCACCGGACCATTTGCTGATCAATGCAGCACTCTTAACAGTGTCGAACAGAGTGGGAAGGTCGTCCCCAGTTGCAATCTGAAAGCAACTCGACAGCTGTGGCACCTTTGTCGCAGTGTTGAGCATCGTAGGCGTTGCATTTGACACTAGCTGAAGGCTAAGTGCATCGTAGAACTTGAACGCCTCGTTCAGTCGTTTTTGGAAGATCTCATTGAGTGCAAGGTGGCCCAGGCCGTCCTCTTGGCATACAAATGTTCCGATTGCAATTCGCATGTAGAGGTGTTGAGGCCGTTCCATGAGCTGGTCGTCGAGAAGCGATGATTCTTCACGCCGGCTGGTCGGGCGCAACAGATAGCTGCGCGAGATTGTCTGGTAACCGAAGAATCGGAGGCGGCTATCGCGGTTAACAGCAATACGATTGCTAATTTGATCTTCCGCCCGGCGGACACATGTGACAAACTCGTTGCTAAGCCGAATAGACTCCCGATTAGGTGCTTCTTCAATGATTGCGTCAAGCATTTTCATCAACGACTGTGGAGTGCGCTTGTGCAAATCCGAGATATAGATCCGCGTCGCCAATTTCTCGTTGTCAATGTGGGTCGTTGCCAGTTGCGTGCAGATAGCCGCGGTCTCTGCATCGAGCTCCCGAGTGGTCATGCCATTTCGGAAACGGCGCACCACCTCGGTAGTAATCCCGGGACTGTCTATCGCGCGCAGCACTGGGCCGTACGCAGGATTGCTGCGCAGATCTTCGTTCCGGGCGGTGATTTTGTCAAAGAGAACCGGTCTCTTCTTGCCCCGCCGATCGACAACATACGTGGTCAAGTTTGCCTCTGGTCCATCAGTGAGCTTGTGCTCAGGAATGTCGTCAGACGGATAGCCTTCGTTAAGCGCTCGCGTGAAAGCACCAGCCAGCTCCAACAGAGGCTCCAGGGTCTTGAATTCTTCGCTCATATTCTTTGTCGAAGTCACAGGACTCGGCAATTATACTAGCGAATACAGGTATTCAAATACGAAAAAAGCATCCCTCTCGAGCTTAGATCGGACCCGCAAGCATTGTGAGTGCGTATTGCTGCTTGTCGCTTGCTTGAGTGGCATGCTCACCGTCGTAAGATATATACTCGTTAGTGAGCATTGCTTTCTCGTACTGCGTCGCGGCATACCGCCTTCTGCCGGACACTTCGTTTTTCAAATCGCGCATTCGTGCGATAATTCGGTTACGGAATGCTAACTCGTCGTCGAGTGTTGACATTATTGCCTTCTGAGTGTTTGGTGAAGAGAGTGCAACTGCTTGTTTAAACTCGTCCCCGGCTAGTCCCACGATACGGAGCACCTCCATTGCATCTGGCCTATCTTCGCGGGGCTCGTCTGGCCTGTAAAGCCTTCCGTATGTCACGTATTCGTCACCCGAAACAGCTGCCTGAACTGCCCGAGTACGAAGTCGATCTGTCCATTGAGAGGCCATTTTTCGCCCAGAGTGTTCTAGTATATATCGTGATTCAAAAAAAGGAGTTACACAACTGCGTAGTCTCACTTCAGGACATCGCGCTTGAACTCAATAGTATCGTTCTTTGGATAACCCATCCACTTGACCAGCACGTGCCTAGGATCACCGGGGATATCATGAATTGACTTTCGCCGGAACAAACACCCTCGATTCTGTTTTCCAAGAATAATCAATCCCATTGGGGATCGGCGGGGTGCAATTCGGTACACCCAACTGGCGCGCATGTTTGGAAGTGATCCACCCAATGCAGACCCCAACGCCGCAGCCCGCTTGGCATAGGTGTTGCCTCTTCTTTGCTTTCTCTTCCCACTGGAGAGCACAACATAGTTGGCACGGACTGCAATGGTGATCGCCATGCATTTGATGCCTAGACGTGCCGCGTCAAGTGCGAGCTGCTGTTTGTTTTCAACATCTGCGGCCTCAATGTCGAGCCAGGCCAAATCGACTGGTGAGTCGCGCGTTGAAAGATATGGCTCAACACGACTGTTCACCACAGTGACTAGACTGGAGAGGCCTGCAGCTTCAACTGCGGACTGCATTCGTACTGCGTCCGCCGGGTCAGCTTCGACAAGGGTGATTTGGTGGATACTAAGGCCACTTTTCAGAATCATTCGCGTCGTGCGAAGTGCGACAGTGTCTAGCAACACAATGTTTGCATTGGTACACTGGGTTTCGATAAAGCTGCGAATAACAAGTTCATTTGCTTCCGCCTTCTCAGGTGAAGCAGCTGCAGTATCGTGTGGGTACTCGCGTCGATTGATTGTCTCTCGATAGGTCTTCTTGCAGCGTTGAATCGGTTTTCGCTTGCGAAGGCTACCGTCGCGGGCTATTTGTTGGGGGTTTGTTGTTCGGCAAGTTCGTGTCATTGTTGTGGCAAGTATGGCAACCGGATATGATAACCAGATGTTCTCTTCATTTTTAACATTCATAATATAGTATTATACGCAGTCATGGCCAGCTCTGCTAAAACGCTTTCGACCCTAGAAGTTCTTGAATCCTCACTTGAGGTTTCTGGTTATGTGGCGGGATCACTTCCTCCGGGTTCTCCATTTGGTGTCCAGATTGAAACCATCCGGCGCGCAGTTGTGAAAATGAAGCGAGACATCATTGAGCAGCAAGAAGCGCAAGCTAGAGCACTTGCTGCCAAACGTGCCGCTCGTGTGCGGAAACAATAATTGAACAAAAGAAAGCCGTCTGTATATTAACTTTAATGAGTGAATCTAAGTTTGCAGAAGGTGTTACGCCGCCTACCCGAAAAGAAACCCTCGAGCAGATTGCAGGGTTTGTAGCCGCTGCATGCGATGCTGCGGAACAACTGTCACCATTTGAGGCTAAACTTGTTAAATCAGATCTTGAAGGGCTGCTGATGAGACTTAATATGCTACAAAATGTGAACCCGTCGGGGCTATCATAAAAACTACTGCCACGCTTTTTCCGCGAGTGTATAATTGAAGTCACATCATGACAGATATAGAGCCTGTAAATACACAGGAAGAGCCCGATATGGAGTCGAAACGCACCGTCCTCGATGCTGAGCAGATTGTTGATCAAGTCTATGATCTTGTTGAAGAATTCAAGGCGAACATCAATAGTGTTGCCCAGAGTGTACGGGCTCTGGAGAAATCTGCTCCACAGCCGAAGATCGATTTCTCCCCAGAGGAATCTGCATTTAAGTGGGCCCCAGGGGAAAAAGATCGCAATCTCTTCCCGATCCGCCATGAGGATCTCTGGGACTTTCGCAAGAAGCTTGAGGCTCTGCACTGGAATGCCCAGGAGGTCGATCGCTCGAAGGACAAGAAAGACTGGCTTACCCGGATGGATGAGGGTCAACGCACGTTTGTCAAGATGCAACTCGCGTTCTTCTCTCGGATTGACATTGATGTGCTTGAGAATATTGGTGAAAACTTCATTAAAGAAGTTGACTGCATGGAGGCGCAGGCGTTCTACGCGGGACAAGAGGACCAAGAGTGGATCCACGCCGAAAGCTACAGCCTGCAGATTCTTGCAGTGATGGATGGCGAAGAGCGTGACCACATTCTTAATGCGGTGCGCACAATGCCGATCATTGCAAAAATCCGCTCTTGGGTACTGCGGTGGTTTGACACCAAGCTTGACCTCGGCGAGCGCCTAGTTGCCTTCGCTGCAGTTGAGGGCGTTCTCTTCAGCGCAAGCTTTGCTGCGCTCCAATGGCTTCGAGAGCTGAACTTGCTGCCGGGCATTACCGACTACAACTCCTTTATCTCGCGGGATGAAGGAATTCATACTCTCTTTACCTGTCTGCTGGTTCGGAAATATCTTCGTGCGCAGCCTTCGCAAGAGCGCGCAGAAGCTATCTTTCGCAGTGTTGTCGACGTGATCGATGAATTTGTGAAAGAATCATTGCCAGTGCGGCTCATTGGCATGAATGATGACCTCATGATGCAGTACGTGCGGTTCCAGGCAGATTCTGTCATGGAGGACATGGGCTATTCACCAATCTGGCGTGTCACGAATCCTTTCAGGTTCATGGACAAGATGGCACTGAACGATGTGACTAAAGTGTCGTTCTTCGAATCTCGGCCAACTCAGTACCAGAACGTGACAAAAGAAGGAGCTACTCGTCTGGCTTTCGATGATGACGAGCCTTCTGACGACGAGTAAACGCTAAAGTGCCTACCTTGTCTCTATTTTTCAGATGTAAAAATAGAGACTGGCTGAACAAATGCATCGCGTTAACGGCGTTGCCACTTCATTTTCATAATCTCGTCAGATCTGTCCGTCGATGTTAGGAACATGTAAAGCCATTCGTAACTATCGTCTTCTGTTTGAACTTCAGACAATAGAGCCGGAAGCGATTTCTCTCCAAGACGAGGCAATGATGAATTCAACCGAGGGATGTGATGTGCAAACCTGTTCAGTGCATGATCTATCGCTTCTTTGATAGTATCGCCCTCAGACATCCTGTTTATCACACAAGCAAGGAATGCCTTGGTGTAGTCAAGCTGGAAAGCGCTGCACAACAGCTTCTTAGGTTCGGGGATATGATCGAACACGCACGCGAATTCCAGGGGAGACAGCCTTCTAAGAAGTGCGCGAACATGGTGGTCTTGCTTCAGTTGGGTAATCGAATCCACAAGTTCATGGATAAACACTCCTTTCCGCGTTACTTGTGGCACTGGTCCTTTCTCCATGCAGTACTTAAGAACGTCTGAACCATATTTGTTTTCGATAACACGATCTACCACATATATTGATACGGATGCCACTCCTTGACGGTGGCACTCTGCAAACAGTGATAGATCTCTGGTTGCCATAACCGAAACTGAAACCATGCATTCCTTTCTGAAATGAGGCGTCAATTCATTGTAAAGCAACTTCGCGTCACCCACATTGCCGCGCCGCGCAGCTGAAACGACATCAGTAGTGTAGACCTTAAACGTTTTCGGCTTCTCTTTCTTCTCTGCCATCGCGAAGATGTTCTATATCCACTGCTGACATCAATTCATTTTTCGCACCTAAGTTAGGTTCATTGCCTTTATTTTGTTTTCCCCCGTTTGTGTGACACAAATCCCCCGTTTGTGTATCATATATCCCCCGTTCGTGCATCACATATCCCCCGTTCGTGCATCACATATCCCCCGTTCGTGCATCACATATCCCCCGTTCGTGTATCACATACCCCCGATCAGTTTACTAGGTTCCCCAAATTAGTTTACCCTAAACGGTCCACTTGGCGAATCTTACACAAGTGTATAATTTGTGTACACAAATGTAAGGTCACAAAACGACTAACACGAGTGTATAATTTGTGTACACACTTGTAAGGTCACAAAACGACAAACACATAATCACTAGTTGGTTGTACCAGGCTCCGGCGGCTTTTCCAATATACGGGCTAGCTGACCCTTATTTCGTATTAAGACTGCGCGCAACGAGCCGTCTGTTCCAGCGATTTGTTTTGCTCGCTTAGGGTCCTTTTCAAACTCCTGAAGCACTTTCAAGATATCCCCACACGCGTCCATGTCCGTTCCAACTGGAGTATCCCCCACGCCTTCGATCGGTTGTTTATCGAACAATAGATCAACGCTTTTTTGCATTATCGGAGGCAGTACTAGCGATACAGGCTGAACTTCCCACCCTGCATCTTTATACACCAATGCTTCTTTTGTTTTCTTGTTTGGCATGTAACAGGTTATGTTCTCTGGATGCTCCGGGTCAGAATAAATCAATAGTGCGGTCTGAAGTAGTGCTTGAATCGCGGCATCACTTGCAGAGAATTGTTTCAACGGTGCTAAAATTTCTGCTATTCGGGCCCTTGTCACATGGTCAATATTCTCTGCTCCGAAGATGTTGAACGTAATGTTGTTGGTATTCTGAACAACCACGCCATTGTTAATACCCACTCCTTGGTCTTGAGCCTGAACCAAAGTCTGTTCAGCTGTCGGTGCTTCCTTTTGCTCAGGTAGGGTCGTTAATTGCCCCGACATCATTTGTTTCATCATTGCAGCTATCTCTGCCATCTGCTTGGAATGCTCCTCGGCTTGTTTTGCATGCTCCTCGGCTTGTTTTGCATGCTCCTCGGCCTGCTTCGCAGTTTGCGCTTTTAGCTCGGCTATTTGGCGCTGCATAGTGAACGTCATGAGTTTTTCCATTCCCTCTTCACTGCCGGCAATTTTACACGATTTTCTCACATGTCGCGACATTGCTTGTTTTGTTGTAAATGCTCTTCCACAATATCGGCATTCGGGCCCTATATGGTCCTCTTGCTGGATTATTGGGTCACAAGGTGTTTTTCGCTTACGGTGCCGCTGCAAGAAATAAGGTTTAGAGAACGATTTTCCACATTTCTCGCATGTCCGATCCATGGTAGCAACCGGGTATCGATTAGTAGCAGCTCGGTATAACATAGTTTCATAATTGTTTAAATGGGCATAACTTTTTGCGACCTACTGGTTATATGTTATAAATAACTATTCTAGCGGTGTCAACGGGCTAGTTGAACATTACTAAATAACTAATCTATACTACTTTAAATAATATAATCATCATGTGGGTTCATTTATGTAGAATTATATTTGTAACTTGTAACTAGGGGGGAAAAATCAGATCTGAAAAATCGAGGCCGCTCCAGAAAATTCTGACTTCCTCAGATTACTTTTTATATCAGAGGTAGAGTTTTTTACCCTCCCTCAACAGTAATACTCTTTTACAATATTCGGGTATTACGGCGCCCCTTCATCGCGTTTGGAGAAGAGGATATAGAAGCTGTCAAATTGGTCTCGAACTTCTTTCCCATTATAGTATGGGCCGTGCGGCGTAGTACATGGATGAAACCCATGCAGAGCCGCAAGAGAAACCCATTCCTTGTCTGAGCGGTAATATGCATATTCACCCTCGGAGTACTGCGCAACAAACTCTTCTGGTGTTTGCTCGATACCAAATACACAGGCATATAATGCATGCGCAACATCATAATAGACACTCATTGCAGGGAAGGGGATATTGTGCTCTCGCATCAGAAGAAATCCCCCCGGCTTAGTTACGCGATTTGCCTCTTCGAACATGCGCGTTGCGTCCGCGAAATGATGTGCAGACATAAACATCGTAGTTACATCTGCAGTGCCGTCTTCATATGGCAAAGAGTTCCCATCACTTTGTGTAAACGTGAATGCGTCGTTTGGTTCTTGATTAACAGGATCACACGCAAGCGCCTTGTCTGGAGAGAGGCCAAGCGTTTTAGCAATTGCTTCGGTAATAGACCCCTCCGAGCAGCCGATGTCGATGTAGGTACAGTTGTTGCCAATCGCGGCAGCAACAAGTTTCAGCTCATGTTCTACATCTTTGAGACGGCTCATCGATCGACCATCTGTTGGTGCAACAGGTGCAGCCGGTGCAATCGGTATGAGTGCTATCAAAGTGCGTAGCAGCTGGTGTAGTGTATCAGCATCGCTTCTCCCGCGCTGTTCTATAACCTGCATAGCGTAGTTTGTCGATCGTGCATTTCCTCGCTTCCTGAGAAATTTGCGAATGCGGCCAAGCACTTCTTGACGTGATCGTCCCCGCAGATCGCGAACCTTGCTAAATAGAGACTCCACGGGTGTTTTGCATTCGGACGTCATTGATGGGGAAGACTCGTGTATAACTACCCCAGACATACTATCAAATTTGAATCAATATAATGCGTTAATACCCCTGACACGCTATAATACGTTAATACCTCTGACACGCTATAATACGTTAATACCTCTGACACGATGGAGACATATCCCACCAGAGCAATTCTGAACGACTGTTTCGAAACAGACCCGAAGGTATACATGTTCGGCGCCGATCAAACGAAAGACGAGCGCACTGCCACGCTTAAGCTACTGTCTCCCGAGGCATTGATTGCAGCTGAGTTCGCTATGGAACACATCCTCGCTGATGTACTAAATGACGGAACCCTTGATCATGAACTCCAGTACTACATGGCAACTGAAGACGAAGACATTGGAGTGGATGGAGAACTCCGTATGTACTCTTCAGACTGGAGACTGCAAGTGCTCGAAACTGATCAAGGAACACTGTACGACTTCAACGGGTGGCCTGGAGACAATGAAGATGGTGTGGGGGTATTTATAAGCAAGCTCTACATGGGAGTCGTGTTTGTGAATGTTGATCAATCCCTCACAACAGATCTACAAAACTGTGACAAAATTATCGCCGCATATGGGGAAGTACGCAACATGCCCCCCGAAGACTTCAGTCATGCGTTCATGGAGCTCACAGCCCGCGGCTAAGCATGTGGACCATTGAACTACGTCACATCGTAGATAAGCTCAACCGGTTTATGGTAATAACGCCCACCGGGAAGTTTTTTTCCACTGATCTCAGCAATCGCTTTTCCACAGCCAACAAAGCCGGTACTGGCAGCACCATCAGGAAGATCCACCGGCGTAAGATTACCCACATCAAGAAGATGCGCAACATGTTGGAAACAATGCCGGGCCGAGATAGTTCCTTTTGTAAGGAAGCCGTAAATTCCCTGTAGCCAGTCCGGATACGGGTATGCATCGGCACAAAGCTTATCGGCTTCGGCTTTGATCGCTTCTTCCGCGTCAGGGTCAAGTGGTTGGGAAAGGCGTAAATGGTACGCAGGTCCCATATAATACTTAATTCGCGAGAGGAACGGCGTAAGTGTTGCCCCGGAGTTGGTTCGCCACTCTTTGCCGTCCGATGTCTGTATAAGCGAATCGCCGGACTGTGCTTCGGTTAAATACACAAGATCGCCTTCGCGAACAACCATGGAACTGTGAGTGAAATAAGTCTGTAACATGTGATGGGTGAACACCTGTGTTGTTGACGCAAAGAGGATAAGGTCGCCAGTTTTGAGTGTCGAGTAAGCTTCACTAATTGGCATTTGATCTGAAATGTGATGGTTCCCCCATCTTGAATACCACTGAGTCCCTCGGATGATCAAGAAGTAATACGGGATTACAATCGTAAGGATGATAATCAGTACTATCACCACCGCACCCGTGACTCGTAGTGCGGTCAGCACCCCCATACTATATATGGCGTCGCTTTTCTCAGCTTCAACATGAGCGACGATAGCCAATTTTGAACTCAGGTATGATGAATTATACTGGCCAGATGATGGATACTGCAGATTCGCCTCTCGCAATCCTATTTGCAGAAGCCGATGCGCGAGTAAACGCGCCAATCGCGAGTCACACAGCAAATGCAGCGGCAATCTATTTCCGGTTGGCCGCCAACCCGGAACAGGAGCCTATTGCTAGAGCCGGATTAGTAATGATGAGTGAGCGCGTCTGTGTCGATGCTAGAGAATTTATTAACGTTCTTCGTAGCGATCCTGCGCAGCCCGGGCTAGAAGCATTGTACCACTTTCTTCTCTCTGAGCTAACAACCCTCGCGACTATCTATGCATTCACCGACGAGCATGACACAATTTGCCAAACAATAAGATCTCTTATTGACGCAAGCTCAATGGCTACAGCAGTGTGGCAAATGATACGAAGTGGCCAAGCAATTGCACTTGGAAAGCCTCCACCTAGGACGCGACCAAGATTACCGCTTGTTGATGATACTGAGTACTACATTAATTAGTGCAGGCTGCATTTGTATTTAAACGCTACCCACACACATGTATAGCGATGGAGCGCCTCGTGTTGGCAGCAATTGAGCAGGGAGTGCAGACTGCATTACTACCGGTAGCACGCGCGTACGATAATGAAAATGATGTAGAAGCCGGTGCAGCAACCGCCCGGGCCAATATGATCCGAGACTGGATCGCCACACGCGATAACACAGTCGCGGCGTACAGCGCCGCAAAAAGTTTGCTAAGCGACATCTGGTCGATTTTTACCGAGGCTACAACCCAAACATAAGAGAGACCACCTTCTCAATAATCCGCTCGCGCTCATTCCCAGGGTCTCGGAAATTTCCATCCGCAACTTCAGGAGGAAGCACGATAATCTTCGCAAATGGGTGTGAAGGCAGATCCGGAAACTCATCCCGATGTATTCCTTGAAAGAATGCTTCATGCGCTCGCCGAAGAGATGCCTGATACTCGATAGATACTCCGCCCGAGTCTTTTTTCTCTTCAGTGATCTCTCCCTGCCGATCGCGCGACGAAACGCGAGACATACATTGCTCAAGCCCAGTTTTGAGATAAAGAACTTTGGCCTCGCTAAGATCAAGTGGAAGCATGCGATCGTACGTGTCACACCAAGTGCTGTACATTTCTTGCTCGGTAGGGTCCAAGTTCCCTTTCTGAAGGGCTGCAAAGATCCTATCAGTGGCAGGACTACGTTCTAAGATAAACACATCTGCATCTGGCATTGACGCTACCGCGTTAGAGATCGCCATAATCCGCGTCGCATAAACATAAGTCTGGAAGCTGTAGGCAAAGCGAGATGGATCATCATAGAACTTCTTGAGAATCCCGACTTCAACCCAGCGATCAACAGGCTCGAGAATAAGACACACCTTTAGGTCATACTGCTGAAGAGCCCCCGCAATTGCAGTGGCAAGCTCTGTTTTGCCCGCGCCGATCTCACCTTCAACCACGAATATTGGCGCTCTGCCGGAAGGCGAAATAGCTTGCCTAACAGAGTTCTGCATGATTTCCAGCACGAATATACTAACCGCAGACAGGCTTCAGTTGCGAAATTGAACCAGTGGTGTCGATTAGATATACAGTCGACAATGTCCAAGCCGGCAAAAGAAGAAGTGCTAACAGCATCCGCTCTAATCGATGCACTTCCTGGCCCAACTGCTCGAGAAGTCGGCGTTGGAGAGCACGGTTCAGTTCGTCTTGTAGATGTGATGCCCAGAATGGTCCAGCCGGATGGTCTTGGGCCTGAAGCCGCGATTGTACAGGCTGCGCGAGTGAGTTACGGCGCCGGAACCAAAACAGTTCGAAGTGACGAAGCGCTTCTGCGCTATCTCTTCCGGCATGATCACATGACTCCGTTTGAGATGATTGTTCTCAAGTTTCGCGTTTGCGCCCCGCTCTTTACTGCGCGACAATGGATGCGCCATCGCAGCGGAAGTTTCAACGAACAAAGCGCAAGATACAGCGCAATCACTCCAGAATTCTACATGCCAGAGCGCCGCGAGCTTCGCGTCCAATCCAAGAAAAATAAGCAAGGTGGCGGGAAACTCCTTACTGATAACGACGCTAAAGCTTTCAGCATCCGCACCGATATGGCGTATAAGATGACTCAAACCACTTACGAAACTTCGCTAAAGGCGGGGGTGGTCCGAGAGCTTTCCCGAATTGTTCTTCCGGAAGGTCGCTACACTACGTTCTACTGGACTGTGAACCTCCGCAACCTCTTTGGATTCCTTAAGTTGCGACTCGACGCGGCAGCGCAGGGCAACATTCGTGAATATGCGAACGGAATACTTTCAGTCATCTCCGCTTACTGTCCCGTTGCAGTAAAAGCGTTCAATGATTATCAAATGAGTGCCATTTCTTTGACTGCGCTCGAAGTTGAAGCAATTCAATCCGGAGAGACTCCAAAAGAAATGTCCAGCCGCGAACGCGCTGAGTGGGCTGCTAAAAAGCAGACTCTAGCATCGGGCAAACGAAAGGCCGAGAGTTCAAGCAGCACACCTGCGGCGAAGCGCCAAGCTTAATCCGTACACAAATGCCACGCCCCCTCTATTTTTCGCACATTTGAATACAAATAATAGCTAAATAACCTCTACACTCGTAGTCGACATGAGTGCTGCTATTAAGGATATCCCGGAAGATTCCGTTTGGAATATCTTCACATTTATCGGCCCTCGCTCCGTGAAGCGTTTCGGCAGTGCCTGTCGAGCATTCACGTCAATTGCGACCGAATACAGCATGTCCCCTGAGTATTCAATGCTGTTAGTGCGCAGAGCGATTGCACGAATCTCAACTGAGCTTGTGAAGGCTCATAAGGATTGCCCGTTGGTGCCTGAAAAAGAGGTGTTGTCATTTCGTGCAGAAGCTTACGCAAGGAAGATTTCGCAGATCCTTTCCGGATCCGAAGACCCTCCTTGCGACTGGACCGAGGAAGAAGTTCTCAACTTCCTTTATCCAATCTCGATCGGCCTGTACAAAGACTGGCGCCTTGCACCATATACACTGGAGTGGTGTGCTCAGCGAGAAAGAAGTATTCTTACCGACGGCGCGATCACAGCTCCCCGAGAAGAAGTTCTTGCGTTGCTACACAAAGATGGTCTTAAGCGCCTTCATACAATCGCTACGACCAATCAGTGGCGGACATGCACTGCATTTATCACTATGAGCACTACAGCCTGTGAAACTCTTTGCCCTGAACTGACAGATACTGCAGGCTCCACTATGGCAGCCTATTTAAGGGTTGCTCTTGCCGAGAACAAACATATTCTACTATGTTTGATCGCGTACTCGATGACAACAGTAGAACTGTCTATGGCAGTGCGGCGCATGGCAACTACTCCTGTTCCAATAATTAACCGGAAAAAGGCTATCAGAGATGCCTTGTACCACTGCGGGACTATTATTGATTCGGCGCCGCTCATGGATAAAGAAACGAAGGAATGGATCAAATTTGTCGGGCTCGGCAAAGATTCTCCTCGAACGCCAGCCACATTGATGGACGCTTTCTCTTGCGGCAAATCGGTTCCGGGAGAGCCTAAGTCAACGCCGCGACGATTCAATCCGGAGCACCATTTCCAAACTTGGATGGATATGCTTAATCGTCGAGAACCAAACCAAGTTGAGATTACGCCGGACGCTGTGGCGACCACTATTCATGGAATGGCAGGCGGTGCCCCCGAAGCCGCTCATCGACTATTTGACACTATGATGCGTCGTACACGTGGAGCAACGAGCATTGAAGAGTTTCGAACTATGCTTGTGGATGGACTGGAACTACGCGGGCAACCTCCGGGAATAAACACTGAAGCGATTCAGACTATGGCGATCCCAGCGATAATGCTCCCTCCGAGGCCGCGTACAACTGACCCGGCGATAATGCTCCCTCCGGCCATCCCTCGTTGGAGACATCTACCTGCGCGGGGGTCGATTGGTAATATGATTGCAGCGGCTCTTGACGAGCGTGACTCCGACTCTGATAGTGAAGGAAGCTCGCAATCGCTTCCACTTCTGGAAATCCCCGGTAATTTGCCAATATCCACCGATGATGACGAAAGCGAGTACGAACTCCCCCCTCTGTTCGACGACGAGTAATTGATCGTCGCCTTTTTTTACCCAGATTTGAAGAATGCAGCGGGTAGGATATCGCAACGAGATGTGGATAGCCACGTGCGACACCGTTTGTTCCAGAATGTGTGTCTTTGACCTACTTATAATCTGGCAGGACGACACCCCGAGATGCGCCGTCGTTGTGCCTGATTCAGCTCCGAACTCGGATCGGCTGTTCGTGCTCGAACATGAGCCGCCTAAAACTTGTATATCTCGCGGAGGAGTCTCGATGCGCCCTCTTGATGATGTAATCGCTGGACTTGAACCATATACTCGCCTCGGTTGGTGTCAACTACGAGACAAGCCTCGTAGGCTACTATCTATCTGTCATTGGGATGGGTTGTTCAAGGAACTTGAACATGCTCGTTATTTCAGCACACAATGGATGGACACACTTACACAACGTATTTGCTGCCGTGAATATTCCTGCTTCCGCTGCTGCAGGAGTTGGCGCTGTTGTGGCGGACGTTGCCGTAAGCAAGTACCTACAAACCGTTGGTTATGTACCCAGGTAGTTCCCCTAGTATATAAACGCCTTAGCCGTCTTGATCCCAATGTACACTCCGAAGAGTTTACCCAATCGGCAATAAATGGGGATTCTTCATTATTTGAGCCACTTGTGCATTTCATAGCTAGACGTAAGTAGTTATGAAGTGTGCGGGTATTTTTTATCAATGCAGATGGGGATTTCGCCCACGCCATGATACAAAAGAAGATTGGTGCAGATAAGCGATCGTTAAATGCTGTCCATGACTGCCTGCCGTTTATCGACACCAGACCGTACACGGTAGCTGGGTACAGTTCGCAGTGCAATTGCGTCGGCCATTCCACCAAGTTGATAGACGCCCCCAGTAGTTGGGATAGTTTGTATATGGGCGATCATAGCGATTGATGTTTGCTCGGGCCCAGAACCCCTCACGAGACTTTCGACAGAAGAGCCATAATACTTTAACATACCATGCGATGAACAGTAAAGTGACTGCGATAATTGCAAGCAACACTGATGCGATGAAACACTTCATGATGCCAGGTTATTAATAGTGTGAAGAACTACACGATAAACAATGTGAAGAAACTACATGTCGAGCAGCAACTATGCGTTAAACGGAAATCGAGAGGGCCGCGGGAGTCCAGACCCGGTGTACATCGCATAATTGTAAAGCGGAAGGCTCGTGCTTAGAGGCGGTGCATATCCCCAGGCAGCTGGGTTCTTGCGCGCAGGCCACCACCATGCAGGAAGTTGCCGTCCCCACTGAAATCGTCGCCACCACGGGTATGCCCGCCAATAACCCCGATGGCCGCGGAATCCATCTTTTGACATTGCGTAGTGCGTCCCACGTTCGCCAGGAGAGCTTAAGTCAAGGTAAGGTGCAACAAGGTAACCATCACGACTAGCTGCGCTGTTTACCGTTACAGCTACAGCAACAATAACCAGTAGCGCAAGCAAAACTAATGCAGCAAGCACCATAATGACGTCTATGTGTGTATCGGACAAATTCGTAAAGTAGTATTGGAAAATATCACACAGCCATATAAGTTTGCCATTGCAATCATGGAGTTGCAAACAATTATTATCGTAGTGTTCGTCATTCTTGTCGCACTAGTCGCATGTGCGCTCGTCTTCAAGAAGAAAGACCAGCGCACTGTAGGGGGACAATTGCCCACCCACGCCCTACTGCCAGCAGGCGAACCACCCCATGAGCATCAGGCAACTCTTGGACCGGAGGGCGTGGGCGAATCGACCACGGACCAGGGTCATAGCCATCCCATCGAGGCGCACGCAGTTCAATCCAGTGGTCCTGACCCACATACCCACGATATCACACAGTTTGTGACAGACAAGGTGTAATCCTCGTTTGTGACAGACAAGGCGTAAATCTTGTTTGGAAGGGAAAAACAAGCATTTTTGTGTGCTAAATTTGAACCAGTTATCTGGTTAGTATCCTTCCAAGATCAGAGAATTACCAAGATCAGAGAATTACCAAGATCAGAGAATTACTAAGATCAGATGAACCAAGTCCAGATGAACCAAATTGAGCTCACAAACGTCCTATCCTGTATGTCTCACATGTGTGAGGAAGCGATTCATGGCGAGTGGGAAACCCCTTTGCTTAAGCTGTCCGAGCTGGCTGCGAGACTCGCTCATGAGACGGGAGGCACAGTCGTCAATCGAGGTGACAAGCGCGAACCCACATGCGATGAAAATGAGCGATGCTTCATTGCATTCAAAGCGGGCAAATGTGCGTTGAGATTGAATAATCTCTTCAAGGATAGTAATGAGTACGAAACGCTCCTTATTGCACGCAATGCATCGTATATCCTCGCTGAGGTAACGGCGCTGGTACAAGGCACGTTCACTGGCGCCGCAACTAAAATAGTTGCCGACGACGCGATGAAGCTATGCGAGGCTGCTGCCAAGAGCTTGAAAGAAAGCTTCGACGCCTTGCTACTGCGATTGACGGACGAAGATAGTCTGACTCCGCTGCCGAAAGAAAAACAAGCACCGGTACACTATTATGAACCCCCGGAAGAAAAACATGGGCCGGGGCACTATGAATTCGCTCAACAACTTGGTTTCGCGAATCATTATGTTACCGATCCCCAGCACGAGCAAACACTACTTCTCGTTGAGAAACT
>Ga0315336_1004497_pt1 | contig 16429 bp, 6 predicted proteins | sample ASW5metaG_FD_204512 | JGI IMG/M metagenome (GOLD analysis project Ga0315336, IMG submission 204512) | Ammonia-oxidizing marine archaeal communities from Monterey Bay, California, United States - ASW #5 | ecosystem: Environmental > Aquatic > Marine > Intertidal zone | place: USA: California...
CGCCAACCAATACCTTGGCTCGCCGCATAACGCAATCCCGGCACAAAATTAATCAGTGTTTGAAGTGGAGTCTTGTCCCAATATTTAAGGTAGGAGTCAATGAGATTAGCGGCATTCCGATCGCCAATCATAGGGACCCGGGGTTTCGAACTTGCCGTGTGCCATTCACCCCAAAAACCAACGTGTCCGATTTCCATCCGGCATAAGCGTCGGTGTCCGTTGTACCGTTCACCGAAGGCGCTTATCAGATCTTCCTGTCTCGACAGAAATCCTGAGTCGTTGTAATCTGGTGCCCAATTGCTCTTATTTTGCGATCTAAACGAATACCCTTTTCCTTTTTCTCTGAACCAGGTCGGCGCTCCTTTGGACGGGTGCGCTTGACAGATTCCCATAAAACGGAAGGCTAATTCTTGATCATTGGCTTCGGCCTTTTTTAATAAGTTATCAATGCGTGTGAAATTATACTGCCCTTCTCGTGGTTCCATTTCATCCCAATAGGAACGATGATAGGATATGGAGCACTTGGGGTGATTTTCCCTTTGTTTTTGATTGTTGAATCTATTGAAGGTTTCGAGCCCTATTCCCGGATTAAGCAACAGCTCATCCGTTGTCTTCGCTTCGAATATAAACGGCTTATTTTTAGAACTACAGCCCGTCACCTGAAGGCTGGCCAATACGGACGAGCCTACGAGTCCGGCACCTCCTAATTTTAGAAAATCTCGGCGATTCATGTGTGCCCCTTCTGCATATTTAAAACCCGTCATGACTGATGGATACTAATTATGGCGGGGCCCTCAATGCAAACTTAGTTGTTGTCTTTTAATTGTGTGGATTTCATTGGGAACTTGAACAATCCTTCCAAATAACGCTATGATATTGGGACGTTTTTGCGAATATTCTGGGTTAATTTGCGCGTGCAAAAACGACACTCCCTATCATCGGCCGCGATGCCGAAAAACAGGTAAAGGATTTTTTCGTGTCTACAGAAACTGAAACACTCGAAGAGTTTCGCCTCGAAGCCCGCAGTTGGATCGAAGCGAACTATCCCGATGCATTGAAAGCTCCGGTGAATCCCGGCGATATCCCCAATGGCGGATCGAAACAGGTTTTCCATCATCCCGATGCGAAATTGTGGCTCGACCGGATGGCTGAAAAACGCTGGACGTGTCCCGAATGGCCGAAAGAATACGGTGGCGGTGGTCACAACGAAGCGGAATGCAAAATCCTTCGTGAAGAATTAGCTGCACAGAACTGTCGTCCTGCCCTTGCCGGTATGGGCCGCTTCATGCTTGGACCTACGCTCCTTCAGTTTGGATCGGAGGAATTGAAAGCGAAACACCTTCCGAGAATCGCGACGGGTGAAGTGCGTTGGTGTCAGGGCTATAGTGAACCCAACTCCGGGTCCGACTTGGCTAGTCTCCAGATGCGCGCCGACGACCAGGGCGACCACTATCTCGTTAACGGAAACAAATTGTGGACATCTGACGCCAACATGGGCGACTGGATGTTCTGCCTGGTTCGTACGGATTTTACTTCGAAGAAACATGCTGGTATCAGTGTTCTGGTATTTGACCGCACCGACCCGGCTGTCGAAATCAACCCTATCACGTTAATCAGTGGATACTCGGTTTTCTACGAAACCTCTATCCAGGATTTGAAAGTTCCGAAGGCCGATATGATTGGTGCGGAAAACGAAGGATGGGCGATCGCTAAATTCTTGTTGACTCACGAACGTGTAATGATTAGTTCTCTGGGGAATACGAAATCTGCGCCTACATCGATGTCTGACGTTGCAAAAAAATACATTGGTGAAGATGACGGTAAATTAGCTGACCCCATCGTTCGGGACCGTATTGCTCAACAGGAAATGGATGATGAAGCATTTATGTTGACGTCCAAACGCTACACGCTGATGGCGAAAGCGGGAGAGAGTCAGGGTGCGGCATCTTCGTTTCTCAAGCACGTCGGTACCAAGTTCGCCAAGAACAATATGGAATTGATGCTCGATATTGAGGGCCACCAGGCGCTCGGTTGGGAAGGTGAAGGATTCAGCGAAGGCGAGTTAACATTGGCTCGTGCATGGCTCCGTTCGAAAGGCTATTCCATCGAAGGCGGAACTTCCGAAATCATGTTGAACATTATTGCTACCCGCGTCCTCGGCTTGCCGAAGGCTTAAGACGAACGGAGATTACATACAATGGCTATGGTATTGACAGAAGATCAAACACTACTCAAAAATTCGGCGGCGGAATTCTGCAAAGCGCAGTCACCCATCGAATCCATGCGCGACTTGCGCGACAATAAAGACGAAACCGGTTACTCGGCTGAAATCTGGCAGGCCATGGTCGACATGGGCTGGACCGGCGCTATCTTCCCTGAAGAATTGGGCGGATTCGGATTCGGCTATCAGGGCATCGGTCTGGCAATGGAAGAAACTGGCAAGACGCTGGTGAATTCTCCGTTGCTTTCCCACGCCGTGTTGAGCGGCTCACTGATTATGTGCGGCGGAACCGATGCGCAGAAAGAAGAACTCATCCCGGCAATTATTACGGCCGAACAACTGTACACGGCCGCCATCGATGAAGGCGCCGCTCACGACCCGGCCCGCATCGCGATGACGGCAACAAAATCCGGCGATGGGTACACATTGTCCGGTGAAAAGAAATTCGTACTGGACGGTCACACGGCCGGACAGCTCATTGTAGCGGCTCGTACCTCGGGTAATGCAGGCGACGAAAGCGGCATCACGTTATTTTTAGTGGATGCGAAAGCCAGCGGCGTTACCGTAACTCGCACGCACATGGTCGACAGTAAGAACATGGCCAACATCAGCTTCGACAACGCACCAGCGACCGCCGTGTTCGGCGAAGTGGACCGTGGATTCGCTCCATTGAACCAGGCACTCGACCGCGCGCGTGTTTGTCTCGCTGCAGAAATGCTCGGCGGTTGTATCGAAGTATTCGATGTGACCATCGAATACATGAAGACTCGCGTTCAGTTCGATGTGGCGATTGGTACATTCCAGGCGCTTCAGCATCGCGCGGCGGAAGTCTTCGGTGAAGTTGAAATGGCGAAGTCGGTCGTGCTCGAAGCATTGACCGCTATCGACGAAGGTTCTGGCGATGTACCTCTACTTGCCAGTCTCGCGAAAGCCAAGCTCAATGATATTTACCATCTGGTCAGCAGCGAAGGCATTCAGCTCCACGGCGGTATTGGAATGACTGACGAATGCAATTTGGGCTTCTATCTCAAGCGGTCCCGCGTCGCCAGTCAGACGTTTGGTAGCTCGCGTTACCACCGCAATCGCTATGCGACGTTAAAAGGATATTAAGCCTTAGGCAATACACAAAAAAATCCCGGCACCAAAACGAAATGGTGCCGGGATTTTCTATTTTTTAGGCTTCAAATAAAGTGTGTTTTTATCGTTTGGAGCGTCGTCAGTAAGTGTCTCAAACGTGCCCCTGAATGTGTTATCTTTAATGCCTTTGCTCAACGTCAGGGTGGTTTTCGCGCCGAGGTTTACGAGTGTGTCGCCGATATCGATGGTATTGCCCTTCGACTCGTTGATGTATTCGCCACCGCCGTGCATGAAGAACAATCCGCTTTCGTCGACTTTCCCTTCAAAGGTGTTGTCCTTAATGACGGAATTGTTGAATGAAGCGCCCATTTCCTGGCCGGCCAGTTTAGGATAGCCGCCGATAGTAATGGCACCGATAGACAGTTTTCCGTTGTGTTCTTCGAATCTGAAGGTGTTCCCCGTAATATTGAAGTTATCGCCGCTAAGGCCAACGCCCCAACCTTCGCCTCGTTTCGTCACGTCATTGTTTTCAATACGGACTTTATCGACGTTAAGGTTTCCGGCCACTAGAATCGCCCAGCTACCTCCCCAACGGGGACCCGGTGTTCCGGTCACATCAATTTTGTTGTTTGCAACTACGATTTCACACGATGAAGTGGCCGCATTCGGATCGATCCGGTTCATCAGTATTTCGATGGCTTCATCGGTCGTAATGATCGTGTTGTTTGTTATTCGAATGTTGTCGTGGTTGGATGTGAAAATGCCCATAAACTGTTCATCTTCGGCGAGAGGTCCGTCGTATTGGCCCATCTCGACGAGATTATTGTCGGCAATGAAATCGCCTTTCGCGTCTGGTCCTTGTGTCCACAGTGCGTGAACGAATCGAGTTTTGGATGGGTCTGCGGCGTTCGTGGCATCTGTGATGCGACAGCTTCGGAACTCGAACCCGTTGCTTGCGAGAATGAAAACCACTTCGCACGACCAGTGACGGAACCAGAGGTTTTCAAGGATGAATGGGTGGTCGTCGTCCTCCAGTTTTACCCGGAACGTACCGCCTTCCAATGCCCCACCGACGCCCGGTAAAAGTACTTCTCCACCGCCGTGGATGGTAGTCCTCCAGATGGCGCCTTCTTTCACGCCCACGACTTTGCAGCCTTTGCGCACCCAGGCTGTTTTGCGTGGAATGTCTTTACCATCGCCGAAATTAAAGGTGCCCGCCCCGAGTTTAATTGTGCCGCCCGCCTTGACGTAGTCCAACGCCCATTGCACGTTTCGGTAATCTAAAATGTCACCTCGCGGGTTAATGGAGATTATGGCGTCTCCTCCCGAGCCGGAAATGTTCTCCTTATCTGGATTCGGCATCGTGAGTGCAAACGCTGAGTCGACAAATAAGAAACACATCAAGACGAAAGCGAAGACACAGCAAAGAAAACGTGAGTACATGGTGGTTGATCTCCTCGAGAATTCATAACATTCAGACACAAGGAGACATCATAGATCGGAGGGGCGGCCGAGTCAATTAATCGTTGGCAAGTGCCCAGGCTCTCTCTACAAGGGGTTTCGTTGTGGCGCCTGCCCGTTCCCAAAACTGGGAGCTGGCGTTGCCGTCGAGACCGCGTTTGTAAACGCCCTGATTAATAGAAGCGGCGCGAAACATGGTAAACACCATATAGAAATTCCAACTATCGATGCCGTCGCGGCCGGTGTGCTTGCAATAGGCTTCGATGATTTCGTCTTCCTGTGGGACATCAGGGTGTACGCCGTCGGCGTGTGCCTGTTTGGCGTAATAGTTGAAATACGCTAAGTCAGCGAGGGGATGGCCCAACGTCGAAAGCTCCCAATCCAACACCGCAACCACTTTCGGTTCGGTGGGATGTACGATCGTGTTTCCGATGCGGAAGTCGCCATGGGCTATCGTTGTTTCATCCGATACAGGGATATTGACCGGAAGCCATTCCATCAATTTTTCCATGGCATCCAACTCGTCGGTCTTCGCTGCGATGTATTGTTTCGACCAACGGGAGATCTGGCGTTCGTAATAGTTTCCAGGGCGACCGAAATCTTCCAGCCCCACCGCTCTATAATCGACTGCGTGCAATGCCGCCATTACGCCAATCGCGTCGTCATATAATTTTCGACGGTCCGGTTGTTCCATTTCATCCAAACCGGGCGTCGTAATCACGCGGCCTTGCATACACTCCATTACAAAAAAAGGAGTTCCTATGATTGAATCATCTTCACAGAGATCATACATCCTAGGAACCGGGACCCCTGTATCTTGAAGTGCACCCATGATCTTGCATTCGCGTTCAACGGCGTGGGCAGACTTAAGCAACTTTCCCGGAGGCTTTTTACGCAAGACATATTTCTTGCCATTGTTTTCCAACATGTAGGTTGGATTGGACTGTCCGCCTTCGAACTGCATGACCTTCATGCCCGAAAAATCTTCTTCCAACTTTTCGCCGAGGTAATTCGACAATGACTGTTCATCTATGACGTGAGCCTCTCGCACGGGGGTCAGGCTTGCTTCGTTGTCCATTTTTAATTCCCATTCATTAATTATTAATGCCTTAATTAGGGGCGTATGGTATCAGATTCGCAGGCTTCGTTTGAACCGTAGCCCGATGAAATCACCTCATTTTCCAAGTATTCATTGCATATTTCGACGAAATCAACAGGGTTGACAAAAAAACAACATGACCATACAATTGGGAACATTGTTTTTGTGGTATATACGGAAAAGCGTGCGGTCGTTTTTTACCATACTACAAGTAGTTTGACGGGCGAATGGGTGATTCGCAAAGGATGGTAAAAATGGTCAGTACCCCCCGAATATCTAATTTCTTTTGTATTGGTTTGGTTACAATTCTGGGGTTCGCAATCGCATCGAACTCTTACGGGCATGGCGGTTCAGTCTTCCCGGATAATTCTAAATCCCGAACAGGCGCGCGAACGTTTCCCGTACCTGATCCGGGTACCTACGTAAATTTCGAGACGGCGCATGTCAATCCCGTCGCGTTGAGTCCCAACGGTTCGAAGTTGGCAGTATGTAATACTCCAGATTCTCATGTCGAAATCTATTCCATCAATGGCTCCGGTTTATTGGTTAACGATGCAAGTATTCCGGTTGGCTTCGACCCTGTTTCAGTAAAATTCCGGAGCAATACGGAATTGTGGGTCGTCAATCATGTTTCGGATTCCATCAGCATCGTGGACCTGACGGCCGATCGTGTGATTTCCACACTTAAGACTGCGGACGAACCGACCGACGTTGTTTTTTACACGGACGGTGGCAATGCCGGCAACCTGGCAGCGGTATCGTGTTCGCAACCCGATTTGATTCAGGTGTATGACGCGGACACACTTGCGTTTGTCGATGAAATCGAAATCCTCGGGGAAGATCCCCGCGCATTGGTGACCGACGGTACCAACGTCTATGCAGCGATTTTTCAAAGCGGTAATGCGACGACCATCATCGGTGGACCGGAAGTATTGGCGTTCACCGCTCAGTCGAACGGCGGCAATCCCTACGGGGGCTCCCCATCGGATGGTCAGTTCTTCAACAATGGTATACCGGGTACGGCCTGGGTGACGCCCGAAGGCACGAAAACGCCGACTGACCTTTCAAACGAAGGAAAACCCACGCCTCCGGAGATCGGACTCATTGTCCGTAAAGATTTCAGTGATGGTGAGAAGTGGAAAGATGACAACGGCGCGGATTGGACCGCCTTCGTGACCGGCGCGAGCGCCGCTACTTCGCTTCGTACGACGGGGTGGGACGTATTGGACCACGACGTTGTTTGTTTCAATACAACCAACGGTACGACAGCCATCGATGCTTCGTTCGGATCAAGCGGGTATCTGGATTTTGGTACCACGATTAACGGCGCAGGACGACGTATGAATATTTGCATGGCGCTGGGATTGAATCCTTCGAACAACAGTCTGATGTTGGTTGGGACAGACGCGACGAACGAAATTCGTTTTGAACCGGTCCTTACGGGTACGTTCATCCGCACTATGGCTGGGATCGCCACTTCGGCAGGTGTTGAAAGCGCGTTCGTGGATTTCAACGAACTTCACTTGGCGAATGCGCAAGGTGGCGGCGCTTATTCCGATCATTCGATACCCCAGAGTGAACGGAACAAGACGATCGGGAATCCAAGAAGTGTGGCGTTCGACCCGACCGGTGCGAGAGCCTACGTGACGGGAAAAGGGTCTGGTAATATTGCGGTACTCGATGCTGCAACCGGGCTGCGGTTAGGCGGTATCAGCCACGCCATTGATTTGGGAGCAAATATTTCTTCCCCAACTACGGGTCCGACAGGGGCCGTGCACCACGGTACACTGAATCGACTTTTCGTGGTTAACCGTTTTGATTCATCGGTGGTTGTTATTGATACGACGACGGTCGGGAGTGAAACCATTCTGCAAACGAAGGAAATGCACGACCCGACTCCTGATTACATTAACCTTGGGCGAACTCAATTCTACGATACCCACAAGACATCAGGATTGGGACAGATTGCCTGCGCTTCTTGTCATATTGATGGGCGCATGGACCAATTGGCCTGGGACCTCGGGAATCCGTTTGGCACTGTGAAAGCCACGAACCAAGTAGATATTGCGAATCCGGCTGCCGGAGAACACAACATGTTTCTAGCCAATGCGGCCGGAATGGCCAGCACTCCTTTCGACGATTTCCATTTCATGAAAGGGCCCATGACGACGCAAACACTTCAGGATATTATCGGCCGCGAACCGTTACACTGGCGCGGTGACAAGGACGGCATCGAAGAATTCGCGGGCGCATTCGACGGGCTGCAAGGTAGAGACGCTGCGCTCGAGGCGACGCCGATGCAGGAATTCGAAGACTTCCTAAGCAGTATCCATTTCATGCCCAACCCATTTCGTCCGATCGATAATTCCCTTCCGGGTGGACCCAAATTAGTGGGCGCTGGCACCAATCCGTTGTTGTCGTTGGACGGATTTCATTCGAACGGTCCGACGGGCGACAATCCTGGTCTATCGGCGAGAGGGACGCAACTGCCCGACGGTGATGCCTTCCGAGGGTTTCAATTGTATGTCGAAGGAAACCCACTACATACCGGCGGTCACCCGGATGAGCCTGAATCACTCGACAACGTATTCCAATGCGTGACGTGTCACACATTGCCTACCGGCGCGGGGTCCGTTGATTTGTACGACACCAGTACGGGCATTTTTGAGGATATACTTCCGGGGCCGATGGGTGAAAGCCACCAGGCTATCATCGCGGTTGACGGGACGGGAGAAAAAGCATTTAAGACGGCACCCCTGCGGAATCAAATCGACAAGCAAGGATACAATACGAAGCCGAACCCGAGTGACGGTGGAAATCCGCATATCAGCACACATGGTTTTGGCGTGCTCCACGACGGCAGTATCGACAATATTGATACGTTCCTCGGTTCGGATGCATTCGACGTTGATGACGATCAGGATCTTGCTGATGTTCTCGCATTTAACTTGTGTATCAATGGCGATGGATTTGACGATTTGGCTGGCCAGGCCGGTGCACCCGTTTTCTTCTCACCTCCGGGCCTGCCGGTAAACGGTGGTGCAGGTCAACTTGGGCCTGACGGTGGCGATACCCAAACCGCTCACGCGGCGGTGGGTCAACAAGTGACTATCACTTCCGGATCACCCTCTGCCGGTGATCAGGAAATCATCGACACGCTCGTGGCGTTGGCCGAGGACAGCAAGGTTGACCTCGTAGTTAAGGGCGTGAAAGACGGCGATAATCGTGGTTGGTACTTGACTCCGGATACACCTCGTGCGGCGGGCGATAATTTCGTTTCCGACATCAACAGTGAAACCAATACTTTGGCGGAATTGATGGCTCTTGCGGGCGCATCAACGCCGCTTACCTTCATGGGAGTCCCCGAAGGATTGGGATTGCGTATGGGAGTGGACCGAGATGAAGACAACTTCTACAATCAAACGGAAGTGATCAACGGTACGAATCCGGCTGATGCGCTGTCATCCGGTACTCCGATGAAAAATGGAGGCACGGTCAATTACGTTCTTCTCTTTAGTTTGCTGTCACTCTTGGCCGCTGGGTACCTTTTGGTTCGTGTTGGAGTAAAACGCGCATCGTAATCGACAATAAATAGCTCTTCACTTAAGAGCAGTAGATGAAATCGAGCAAGACCCGGTACAACTTTGTATCGGGTCTTTTCTTTTTGTCCAAAATGTGAATACTGAGGGTTTGGGAATAGTAACGTATAGACATGAAATCACTGTAAAAGTTTTACTTGCTTTTACGGAAAAAAGTGATACTATGGCATACGCAGTTCAATAGACCAACGATAATTTTCTGGGGAGGGAAATGTCATGCGAAAGTTCGAATGTTTGAAGAAGTTTTTCGTAGTCGGTTTTGTCGTACAAATGGTACTCACTTTTTCGTGGAGTGCGTTTGGGCACGGAGGTTCGGTTTTTCCGGATCAATCAAAATCGCGAAGCGGTGCTCGAACATTTCCGGAACCCGATCCGGGAAGCTTTGTTAATTTTGAAACTGCTCAGGTTAATCCCATCGCGCTCAGCCCCAATGGCGAGACGGTGGTTGTGTGCAACACTCCGGACGCCCGTCTCGAGGTCTACACCGTCAACGAGGAGGGCTTGCTACTGACGACGGCAAGCATCCCTGTTGGATACGATCCGGTTTCCGTACGGTTTAGAACCAATACGGAAGCGTGGGTCGTGAATCATGTATCCGATTCGATTAGCGTCGTTGACCTAACGAGCGAGCGCGTGACCTCTACGATCAGTACCGCCAACGAACCGGCCGACGTCGTTTTTTATCAGGACGCGGGAAACTCGACAAACCTTGCCGCAGTATCCTGTTCCGAGCCCGATCTCATCCAAATCTACAACGCGGGTTCGCACGCTTTCGTAAACGAGGTCGAGGTACTTGGTCAAGATCCGAGGGCGTTAGTAACCGACGGTACGCGCGTTTTCGCCGCGATATTTCAAAGCGGAAACGGCACCACAATTATTAAGGCAACGGCCGGCGTCATCAACAACGTAACCAACGATTACGGTGGCCCACCATCCGATGGCCAGTATTTCAATAACGGCGTTCCCGGATCCGGTTGGGTCACTCCCGAGGGGTTGAAAACACCGACGGATCTTTCGAACGAAGGAAAGCCGACTCCACCGCGCGTGGCTGTGATCGTTCGGAAAGATTTCAGTGACGGAGCTAAATGGAAAGACGACAACGGCGCCGATTGGACACGATTTATTTCCGGAGCCAATTCGGCCGGTACGCGACGTCCAGCGGGGTGGGATGTGGTTGACCATGACATCGTCTGCATCAAGACGACGAATGGAACGACGGTTGTTGATACGACGTTTGGCGACAATGGGTACGTGGATTTCGGTACAGCGATCACTTTCCAGGACCGTCGAATGAATATTTGTATGGCGTTAGGTATCAATCCGTCAAACAACACGTTAATGCTAGTCGGGACGGACTCGACGAATGAAGTGAGGTTCGAACCAGTGCTGCAAGGGGTCTTTACAAGAGTCATGGTGGGTATAGCTTCCACCACGGGCTCAGAAAACCACTTTCATGATTTCAATAAACCACATCTCGACAATGCTCAGGGCGGGGATGCCTATCAGGATGGGTCTATTCCCCAAAGCGACCGAAATAATACAATCGGAAACCCCCGAAGCGTGGCGTTCGATCCGACTGGTGCCCGGGCATATGTGACGGGGAAGGGGTCAGGAAATGTCGCTGTGTTGGATTCGGTAACGGGATTGCGCCTCGGTGGGATTAGTCACGCCATCGATTTACGGACGTCACCCCTTGCCGCGACACCGGGGCCTACGGGTGCCGTTCATCATGGTACGTTGAATCGACTTTACGTGGTGAACCGATTTGAGTCTTCAGTGCATGTTGTCGACACGACGGTGCTCGGTGGTGAGTCTGTTTTGCAACGCAAAATGATGTTCGATCCGACCCCCGAGTTTATCAACGACGGGCGAGTTCATTTTTACGATACGCACAAGAATTCGGGACTGGGTCAAATCGCATGTGCGTCCTGTCACGTCGATGGCCGGATCGATCAATTGGCCTGGGACCTTGGAAATCCCTTTGGAGATATGAAGACGACCAATCAAGTTGCCGTTGCAGGGCCGTCGGCCGGACAGCACAATCTGTTCAGAGCGGACGTCAATGGGGATACCGTCTTGCCAACTCCAGAGTTCGACGATTTCAATTTCATGAAAGGCGCGATGACGACACAAACGTTGCAGGACATTATTGGCCACGAACCGCATCACTGGCGGGGGGACAAGGACGGAATCGAAGAATTTGCCGGTGCCTTCTCGGGGCTCCAGGGACGGGATAACGACCTGGAAGCGGTCCCCATGCAGGAATTCGAAGATTTCTTGAGCAGCATCCACTACATGCCCAATCCGTTTCGTGCGTTGGACAATTCCTTACCGGGCGGGCCGCAGTTGGTGGGCGGAGGTACCAACCCGTTGATGGACCTGACGGGCTTCCATTCTGACGGGCCGAACACGAACAACACGACGTTGTCTGCACGCGGGACTCAACTGCCCGATGGGGACGCATTTCGCGGCTTTCAATTGTACGTGCAAGGGAATCCTTTGCACACCGGAGGACATCCGAAAGAGCCTGAATCCTTGGGGTCGGAATTCCAATGCGTGATTTGTCATACTCTGCCGACCGGAGCGGGGTCGGTGGATTTTTACGACACCGATACGAACATGTTTATGGACATATTACCAGGACCGATGGGCGAGGCCCATGAAGCCATTGTCTCTTCCGACGGTGAATCGGAAAAAGTTACGCAGGTTCCCCCTTTGAGAAACCAAATCGACAAACAGGGATTCAACATTAAACCTAATCCGCTCGACGGGGGTAATCCCCATATCAGCACCGCGGGGTTCGGAATGCTTCACGAAGGGAGTTTTGACAATCTGGATACGTTCGTCGGCTCTGCCGTGTTCGATATGGATAGCGACCAAGACGTCTCCGATGTGTTGGCGTTTCTTTTGTGTATCAACGGAGATGGATTCGCTGATTTAGCGGGGCAAGCTGGAGCACCCACTTTCTTCTCGCCGCCGGAGCTTCCAGTAGCGGGCGGAGTGGGGCAATTGGGTCCCGATGGAGGCGATACGCAGACCGGGCACGCGGCCGTAGGGAAACAAGTGACAATCTTATCTGGAACTCCATCAGCTGCTGATCTAGCGTTCATCGATACGATGGTCGCTTTGGCGGAAGCAAATAAAGTCGACCTGATAGTGAGTGGTGTTAAGGACGGACTCAATCGGGGATGGTACTTGATTCCCGAAGGTGGTGAACGTGCGCCGGGAGATAATTTCGTTTCAGACATCAACGACGAGTCGGATTCCCTGAGTGAATTGTTGTCATACGCGGGCGCAGGGACGCCGATGACGTTCATGGGGGTACCCAACGGTCTGGGGTTACGAATGGGCATCGACCGGGACGAAGATGGTTTCTATAATTACACCGAAGTCATCAACGGCACAAATCCGGCCAATCCCATCTCGAAAGGAACACCCATGGGTGCGGGTGGCAATCGAATGACCGGCTTAATGTTCGCCGCGTTGGTATTCCTTGCTTCGACGTTTCTCATGGTTCGAGTCAGGAATAGACGGAGAGAAGAAATCTGACTATAGAATTCTAGTTGTCCATGGATAGTTTGGGCCCGATATGGCAACATATCGGGCCTTTTCTTTTTGAGAAGTCCTTTGGTGTAATAGACTCCAATTGTTGACCTTTCGCGAACGTCACGCGTATTATGAGGTTGTAAACGAATGGCCTCGTCAAATCGATGGATAGGGAGTTTCAGTGTGTCAATAGTTTCACGTAAATTGCGGGCTTTGGTCGCCGGTATCGGCTGTTTTCTGATGACGTATGGGGTTTGCTCCGCCAATGAAACCGTGAGCTTCAACCGGGATGTCCTTCCCATTCTTTCTGACAAATGCTTTGCCTGTCACGGTCCCGATGCGAACACACGCGAAAAAGATATGCGATTCGATACAGAAGTGGGATTGTTTTCCAAGACTGAAGACGGACAGCCCTTACTCGTCCCCGGTGATCTGGAAGAAAGTGAAATCTACTACCGGATTACCCACGACGATGCGGACGAGAGAATGCCGCCGGAAGATTTCCATCTGGAAATGTCTCAGGACGAAATCGACATTATCGGAAAATGGATCGAAGAAGGCGCGTCGTGGGAAGGCCATTGGGCATTTATCCCTCCGTCTAAATCGGCTCTTCCAGAAGTCAACAATACTTCATGGGGTAAAAATGACATTGATCGTTTCATTCTGGAAGCCTTGGAAAAGGCCGGGCTCTCTCCAGCCGCTGAGGCTCGCAAAGAAAACCTGATTCGTCGTCTTTCGTTGGACTTGACCGGGCTCCCGGCAACGATCGATGAAGTCGACACTTTTCTGGTCGATGAATCCCCTCAAGCTTATGAACGTGTGGTTGAGCGTCTCCTGGCGTCTCCCCGTTATGGCGAACGAATGGCGTTCCCCTGGCTGGATGAAGCACGGTATTCGGATACGAATGGATATCAGCGCGATACGAAACGAGACATGTGGGCTTGGCGCGATTGGGTGATACAGGCGTTCAATGACAACATGCCCTACGACCAATTCACCATCGAGCAATTGGCTGGAGATTTATTGCCGGACCCAACGCTCTCACAAAAAATCGCCACCGGATTCAATCGCAATCATCGCATTAATGGCGAGGGTGGAATTATTCCAGAAGAATATGCGGTCGAATACGTTGTGGACCGGATTAGTACCACGAGTACGGCGTTCATGGGGCTGACCATGGAATGCGCACGTTGCCACGACCATAAATTTGATCCCATTTCCCAAAAAGAATTTTATGAGATGTATGCGTTCTTTAATCGTGTGCCGGAGCAGGGGAAGGGCGGAGAACGGGGGAACGATCGCCCATTCATTAGGGTTCCCAGCCAAGAGAATATCGATTACATGGCCGAGTTGGAAGCGAAAATCGACGCCTTTAATACGGAATTGTTCAGCCCCGATAAGCGCCTCGACAAAGAACAGAAAAAAGCCGAGAAGGAACTGGCGAAGATTTTCAATTCGGTGCATTGGGAAGTGATGAAGCCCATCCAAATGGATGCGGCAAACGGTTCTACCATGGAAGTTCTAACCGATGGATCAATTCTGACCGGCGGTGACGTTCCGGACGAAGAACGGTACACCGTAACCTATACGGTTTCCGGCGACGTTCGAGCACTGAAGCTCGATTACATGCGCGAGAAACGATTGCCTCAATCCGGACCTGGCCGCGCCGAAGACGGAAATGTGATATTGACTGACGTCATCGCGCGACGGCTCTCCAAAGGCGCGTCGGATTGGGACTACGTGAAGTTAACCTCGGCGGCCGCGGACTACGCACGCATGGGGACGGAATATGCCATTCCTTTCGCTATCGACAATAAACTCGGTACCGGTTGGTCCGTCGGAGCACATCTGGAAAGGAAGAATCGAAAAGCGATTTTTACCATCGATGAATCAACTTCTCTTAAAGATGGCGACACGCTGGTTGTGACGTTTGTTCATGAATCGCGCCATAAGAAACACATTGGTGGACGCTTCAGGCTTTCCGGTTCTACATCGTCAGACATTGGTGGATGGGTTCTTCCGGAATTGGGCGAATGGCAGGTATTGGGACCACTCAAAGGGTCGCGCAATCGGACTGCCCTATACGAAAGAGATTTTGGACCCGAAACGAAAATCGATTTGAGCGCCGTCTACGGTGAAGATGGTGTGCGGTGGCGTGAGGAATCGAGTTGGACCGATGGGCGCGTGGTGGAACTTCCCCGCGAAGACTTTACAGTCAATTACCTTTACCGGACCATCGATGTCGCTATTCCTACATCGGTCAACCTATCCCTCGGAAGCGACGATGCCATCAAAGTTTGGGTTGACGGTGAAATTCAGCTTGCCAAAAACGTAGCACGTGGACCGGCGGCCGATCAGGAGTTTCTCGACTTGTTCCTTGAAGAAGGGCGCCATGAGATTCTGATCAAAATCGTCAATTACGGGGCAGGCACCGGCTACTACTTCAACATGCGAAATGATGGGGGGGAACGCCTCCTCGCGCTCATGAAAGCATTGAAGGCACCGCCGAAAGAACGTACCGAACGTGAGACACGGGAATTACAACGATTGTTCCGCATGCGCGATACCGAGTGGCTCGCGAAAAGTCAGCAGCTCCCTGTCATGCGCGAGGAACTGAGTGAGTACGACCGTAGAATTCCCACGACGATGATTATGGAAGAGATGGCCGTACCCCCGGAGACCTACTTGTTGAAACGCGGTGTCTACGACCAGCCCGATACCAGCGAGCAATTGTATGCAAGTGTACCCGCCCTCCTTGGTGAAATGGATGAATCGCTTCCGAAAAATCGGCTGGGGTTTGCCCAATGGTTATTGAAACCGGATCATCCGTTGACCGCACGTGTTCGTGTGAATCAATATTGGCAAATGTTCTTCGGTCAGGGAATCGTGAAAACCAATGAAGACTTCGGTACACAATCGATGCCGCCGAGTCATCCTGAATTGTTGGATCATCTCGCGCTGGATTTCATCAATTCAGGGTGGGACGTGAAACGCATGCTCAAACAAATCGTGATGAGTGCCACGTACCGTCAGAACTCGGTATTGACGCGCGAGCACGCCGAGCAGGATCCGGAAAATGTTCTTTTGGGACGGGCACCGCGATTTCGTTTGTCCGCCGAAAAAATTCGTGATCAAGCCTTGTCTGTAAGCGGGCTGTTGAACTCTCAAATTGGAGGCCCATCCGTTTTTCCATATCAACCCGAAAGAATGTGGTCTTCTTTGACGTTCCAAAACATGGATGAATTCGACACTAATTTTTACCGTCCGGATTCGGGCGATAAACTGTATCGTCGAGGGTTGTATACCTATTGGAAACGTACCATCGCTCCACCCCGCATGCAGATATTCGATGCCCCTGATCGGGAGAGTTGTTCCATGCGTCAGGAAATCACGAATACTCCTTTACAGGCGATGGTGCTTTTAAAC
>Ga0315336_1004498_pt1 | contig 16425 bp, 19 predicted proteins | sample ASW5metaG_FD_204512 | JGI IMG/M metagenome (GOLD analysis project Ga0315336, IMG submission 204512) | Ammonia-oxidizing marine archaeal communities from Monterey Bay, California, United States - ASW #5 | ecosystem: Environmental > Aquatic > Marine > Intertidal zone | place: USA: California...
GGTAGCGCCGCTGCAAAGAGCAATCGCGTTCTCCCGCATGGATCACGTTGCCCGCTCCGTCGCCCAGCACCTGAACCTCTACGTGCCGGGCGTTGGCGATGTAGCGCTCCATATACAGCGTGTCATCACCAAAGGCGCCACGCGCTTCATTGGCAGCGGTCGAGAAAGCCTCAGCCAGCCCGTCAGCGCTCGTCACGATTTTGATGCCGCGCCCACCACCCCCGGCAGCAGCCTTCATCAACACAGGATAGCCGATCTCGCCGGCGGCCTTTACTGCTTCCTCAAGACTACCGATTTTGGAGGAACCCGGCACCAAAGGAACGCCGAAACGCGCAACCGCCTCGCGGGCCTTGAGTTTGTTCCCCATGCGCGCGATAGTTTTGGCATCGGGACCGATAAACTTTATGCCACGCGCTTCGCAGGCCCGGGGCAGACTAGATTGCTCGGCGAGAAATCCATAGCCAGGGTGCAGGGCGTCGGCACCAGCGCTTTCAGCCCCAGCTAGAACGGCATCGATGTTGAGATAACTCTCCGCCGGTAATGCAGGGCCTATGGTCACCACGTAATCCGCCATGGCCGCAGCCAAGCCGTCGGCATCCGCCTCAGAAACTGCGGCAACGGATTCGATCCCCAGTATTTGGCAGGCCTTGATGATGCGGACAGCTATCTCGCCACGGTTGGCGACGAAGACGCGGGAAATGTTCATCAAGCTCTGTCCCCGCAATGGGTTGGATCGTCAGGGGTAACTAAATAAAGCACCGCACCCTTCTCGACGAATTGAGCATTATCGACCTTGATTTCACTGATGGTGCCGTTGGCACCTGCCGGAATCGCGGTAAAGACTTTCATGACCTCAACTAGGCCCACTGTGGTATCCGCGTCAATCCGAGATCCAACCTCGACGAACGGATCAGCACCAGGTTCCGGCGCACGGTAGAAGGTTCCCACCATTGGCGCGGCAATCGCCTTAAGCCCCTCGGGCACCTTCATTCTCTCTGGTAGTGATGTTTCCTTTGGAAATGATTCGTGCTCTGAAGGGGACACTGCCTCCTCCTCAGCAGCGGAAGAAGGGGCCGGTGCAGAATTAGTATCTGGTGGGATGTAGCCACCCTTGCTAACTGTCAAGTTCAGATCACCAGATTGCAACTGGAAATAATCGAAATGAGATTGTTCAATTAGGTTCAAAATTTCTAGGACATCGTCTTCGGTCAGATCCATCGACTTATGCACTCCCCCCTCTAATTACACACCCATGTTCTTACAGGATTTCTTATGCCCCTACCATCCTGGCCTGGCCTGGCCTCACCGCTGTGTGCAACCAAGCAGGCTTGACAATAGCGGCCGGAGCTTGAAGCTTATGCCAAGGTGTGCCTAAGCAAGGGACCGCGAAACATGGACCGGTGATAATGCGCCGGCGGTGATCAAAGGGGGTTAAAATGGATCTACAGGGATGCGCGGCAATTGTTACCGGCTCCAGTTCAGTGACCGGGATTGGCGCCGAATGCGCCAAGGCTCTGGCCAGGCGCGGCTGCAATGTGGTGATCAATTACGTTACTAACTATGAGGGTGCCAAGGAAACAGCAGCAGCCTGCCAGTCGCTCGGCGTAGACACTCTAATTTTCATGGGCAGCGTCGCCGAAGATGACAGCTGTCGCGCCATGGTCGCAGCAGCCACGGATAAATGGGGAAGGCTTGACGCCCTGGTCAACAACGCCGCCACTACCAAGCCCATCAAACACGTAAACATGGATCAGTTGGACGGCGATGAATTCATCCGTATATACAAGGTCAACGTGATAGGGGCCTACCAGATGATCCGGGCCGCAACTCCCCATCTCAAGGCCAGCGGCGACGGCGCCGTGGTCAATATTTCTTCGACTGCCGTGTTCCGGGCCTCAGGCAGTTCCATAGCCTATTGCGCGTCCAAGGGGGCACTCAACAACATCACCATATCCCTAGCTCGAGTGCTGGCTCCCGAGGTCCGGATCAATGCCATCTGCCCAGGTGGCCTGTTGGGCAACTGGACCCAAAGTATCCTAAGCGACGAGGAATATCAGCGCAGGGTAGATGATGCTAAAAACAAATACCTCCTACGCAAGGCAATATGGCCACCTGATGTAGCCAATACAGCCCTTTGGTTGATCGAGGGTGCGACCACCATGACTGGCGAGGCCGTCCGCATGGATGTGGGTCAGCATCTCCAGTAGCAACCCGGGCGCCGTCATTACCGCGACCACTTAGTCTCTACCTTGGGTATCGATTCGCCGTCCACCCGGATATCGTCCACGCGTTCATTAAAGAAACAGATTAGCCCCTTGAGCTGAGGGCATTCAGAAATGGGCTCTGGATAGCTCCAGGCAACGTCATCGATCAATGTGCCTCCCACGAGAGCCGAAAAATAGACCGCATCGCCTTTGTAGGGGCACGAACTTTTCGTATCCGAGCTCTCCATCAAATCCAAACGGACATCTTCTTTAGGAAAGTAATAGCGAACCTGGTGATTGCTCTCAAAAGCGAAGCGTGCATTTCTGGTCCGGGCCACTTCTTCGCCACCCAGAAGGACACACACCTCGCGATGGGATAGGCACACGTCGAGCCTCTTATAAGGATCGCGGGGGTGGACGAAAATTTCTTCGTCCTCCTCATACCAGTGGTCCACCCGATCCCAATAAAAAGACACATAATCCTTTATGTTCGAAAATTGCGGGTATGGGTCCTCATAGGACCAGACAGCGTTTTCTGACACTTTGCCGCCCACGTTGATGGAAAAATACGAACAAAGCCCCTTCCAAGAGCAGTGGGTCTCGTTATCGGTCGGTTTGAGAAGGTCCATGCGAACATCGCCACGCAAAAAATAATAGACCGGCGTATGCCCAGGCTCACGCATCAACATGGCATGGGCCGAATCGGCGATGGTCTCCCCCGCAAAGTCAACACGCACACGGCGTGGGCTATCAATAAACTCCAAACCATATTCAGGATTATTTTCCCAATTATTACGGCGAGGTTTTTTCTCCTTAATCGCCATCAACACCTCCCTGTTTTCTACCCTTTAATTTTTTTTCACCAACGAAGCATATTCTTCAAACCACTTCAAAACTATTAATGCCCATTAAAATGTTAAAACCATTCCAACCAGAAAAGGTATGACAAACTCTTTTGTTGCTTCATTGATTAATAAAATCCTAATTCCCAATCGTATAATTACTCGTTACCAGGCAGCGTAAGAGAGACATCCTAACTATGCTATCCCCGAATACTAGAGGTACCCGCGTTCGTTCCAGAACCGCTTGGCTGCTGGATGGAGCGGCGCGCCAAGAGGCGCTTCAGGACAGTCAATACACATACGTTCCAGCGGCAGCGGCCCTTCCCCTTCCCAGGGAATGATGTCCTTTCGAGCCTCTAGCCCAGCGCAGATACGCCGCACCAAATCATCGTCGGCATTTTCGTGCACGAAGGCTGGCCAGCCGCTGAAATCGAGGGTCAGGATGTCCTCGGGCAGGGTAGGATAATCCACCTTGCGCAAAGTGCCTCGACGATAGCCCATGGCCGTGAGTTTGTCGGCAGTTTCCTCCGACATTTTGAGCGCAGTCATGCCTGCAGGCGTAGCCTCGTTGGCCCAACGATACACCCCTTCGTCGAACACGCCGGTGATCTCGCCCCGGGCCAGCGCCTCGAATTTGGATGTGCCGAACCAGGGCAAGCCACCCTCCTTGTGAACCTCCCCGCCCCAGTCGATAATATCGGCAAGGGCAAATCCGGCGGCGGCACAGATATCGTCCAGCATATTATGAAGACAATGATTTTCGCTGCCTCGGAGTCGCAGCTTGAGGGGAAATTTTTCATGCCCTATATCTTCAATATGGGCAAGGCCGGTCTCACCGTGGACAGCAAACATGCATTGGTCAGGTGACGGTAGAACGGCGACGGTGCGCACTGGTTGGGGAGCTGTAAAGAAGTTGCCTTTTCCCTTATAAGCGACCGATAGTGCCGAAGCCGGATTGATGAAGGCGAGATCAAGTTCGCCTCTGACAACTTTCTCGATCCCATCGAAGGTTGAAAAGGAACCGAGTCTAACCCGACCAGGCTTATCGCCACGGGTGCCGAGCCGTACCACCGCCTCGGTGTAAACATCGTCCCTGTCCGCGGCCATTCCCGCCGCCATCTCGAGTACGAAACGCCCGCGCGTGGTGAGTGCGTTTACCTCAGGGTTCTTCAATTTCTCTACCATGGCTTTTTCTTTTCCGTAAATCCACGGGCTGAACGCATGAATAAGGACGCCCTCCGGTGGGAGAGCGCCCCTTTCATATGGGTATTACGGCAATCAGCCCTTGCAGTTGGCCGAATACATCATGCCACCCTTGTTGTAATAGCTGACCGAGCACACCATGCCCTTCTTGAGCTTGTTGGCCTTGGCCTTCTTTCCATTGATCTTAGTCTTCTTTCCAAGCTTCTTTTCCCGGGCCTTGAATTTCCAGGTCTTACCCGAAGAATCAGTGAAAGTAACCCGCATCTTGCGGCCCTTGCCTTTGACTTTGGCGATCCTAAGCTCACCGACCTTCTTTTTCTTGGCCTTAGGGACCTTGATGGTCCGCATCTCGGAATAGATCTCCCGCGCACGTTCCACCACCTTCTTGGGAGCGGCATAGAGCTTGGTGAGCAAGTCCTCGGCATCCTTGCCGACAACCGCGTCGACCTCGAGGGAAGCGATGTTGATGTCCTTCTCAAAGTCCTTCTTACCCACCATGGTGATAAAAGCCTTACGCAAGGCCGCTCCGCGTTTGGGATCGGTGCCGGGAGGCGAGGTAAAGGGCCGACCCAGTTCCGCCCACGCGAAAATAGCCTCCAACACCTGCCGATCTTCCTTGTTTTTCGCCAACTCCAGGGGGGTCGGCACATTGGGTAGGTCCTTGTGCTTTTTTATAGAAAGCTGGATCAGGACGTTGACGAATTTGTCCTTGATCCATTTCGGCCGGCGATCGCGAAGCTGCGACCACGACCATGAACCGACGCCCTGCAATTCACCACGTTCCATGGCCAATGTGCTTTCACCGGTGCCCCCATAACCCACTACCACCTTAAACTTGGTGCCGAGTACGCTGTTGAGGATACGGGGATAGACGCCGCCGCCCGACCGTGGCGAAGTGGCACCGACGATGACCTTTTTCTTAAACACATCTTGGATGCTGTTTATGCCTGAATCAGCCCGCACGAAGGTGACTGCGCGTTCTCGCAGGTAACTACCGTGCCAGAAAAATTTACGCGGATCGAAATAGACGCCAGCCGCGCCGATAAAGGCCTCACGCATGGCCGCCGAATGGAAATGGCCAATTACCGTACCATCCTTGGGCGCCTTGTTGTAAAGCCAGTTGAGCAGACGTAAGGATCCGCCGCCCGGCATGTTCTGGGCGATGATCTTTGGATTGCCCGGAATGTACTTGCCGATATGCCGCGCCACCACACGGCCGCCGCGGTTAAACCCGCCTCCCGGATTGAACCCGATGATAACCTTGACCCGGGATTTTTTGTAAAAATTGCTTACTGCATCAGCCCCTGCAGAATTAACATCACCCATTAAAAATGTGACTCCAACGGTAATGCCGATAAAGGTGGAAATCATTCTCTTCATGGCTATCTCCCTGTTGAGTATTCTGCCCCTAGTTATGTAACTTGATTGTGCCTGCCAGTTTATTTCCGTCCATTTGCACTTAAATTCTGAGGGTATTATTGTGGATCTTTCGACTCCCCTTGACAATACTATCTACCCAATCCCCACACTTCACCTCTGGTCGCCTTGAAACACAATATATAATTATATAATTCCCAAGCCATTCCGAGCATCTCTAGCCCAGCGATGCCATCATGGAACAACCGCGTAAAATCTGTTAAACAGTTTCCCGCAGGTTTCATAATTGTGTTGAAATTTCATTTTTGAAGATAAAACACAACGAACGTGGAGTGTGATAGTTATGGCTGAGGACTTTCAGCATAAATACGTCGTCATCGTCGGCGCAGTAATGGGCGCAATAGTCTTATTTGTCGGCCTTCTAGGGGTCATCGTCAACATCGAGTGAGCACAACGCCCCTTGCCTTAAGATTCCGCGTCCTTTGCTAGTTTACAGCACCGCCTCATTTACACGACCTCAAAGGTCCTGGCCATCATGCGAACGGTTTGGGTTACCGCGCCTTCTGCCCATTGCCAGGGGGTGGGTGAATGAATCCGATGCCCGTATTTGCGGTAGGGCTCTTCGGCGGCGATAACGTCGGCATCATCCATGGAAGACGCTCTTAAGATCATCATCCCCGCGCCGTGGCGGGAGCCGTCGGCATCCATGAAGGGCCCAGCGGCAAGAAGAATGCCGCGCGCCTCAAGGTCCAACAGATAGGCAAAGTGCTCCTGGCGGATTTCATCGACCGGCTTGCCCATATCTGGTGCCGGATCGACATTGGTCATCCAGAATACGTAATACTGGGGGCGGGCGGGGCGCGCTCCTCCCTTGTCTGATTCGGCCATGATCCTTTCTCCTAATTAATTTCTACATTAGTATAGGCTTGGCGGAGTTAACCAGCGTGTGAACGCGGAGCCGTTAGCTTCCACCTTGGCGCAAATAATTGGCCAATGCCACCAGAAGCGCATCATAAGGGAGGAAACATGAACTCGGTATTTCATCGTTTGAACTTCGCTCGCGCCTATGGCAAGACCCAGCCCTACATCGATAATCCCGAATAGTCTGCCACCTGGATCAAAAGACAGGAACAGTGTATGAAAGCCGCAATTTTTCGTGAGTTCGGCCTCCCCGAAGTGCTCCAATACGAAGATGTCCCGGACCCGGAACCAGGCCCGGGTCAGGTCATCGTTAAGGTCCATGCTGTCACCGTAAACCGCACCCTAGACTGCGCCGTGCGCGCCGGCACACAAATGCAGCGTGACCCCATACTTCCAGGCGTGCTTGGAGTCGATCCTTCTGGCGAGGTCGTGGCGCGGGGAGCACCCGCAGAGGGTATCCATATGCCCAAAATCGGCGATCGCGTCTCGGTTCTTTCCCGGCCCGGCCCCGGTGAGGATGGCATGCTGGGAGTCCGGCGCTGGGGTGGCAATGCCGAATTGGTCAAGACTCATGCTAATTGCTGCCTGCCGATCTCCGACAACCTCAATTACCATGAAGCTTCGGTGGTGATCCGCCACTGTCCAACGGCCTTCCACCTGATGTTCACCATGGGCGATCTTAAAAAAGGTCAATGGGTCTTGGTGATGGGTTGTTCCGGTGGTTTGGGCAGTATCGGCGTACAGATCGCCAAAATGGTGGGTGCCAATGTCATTGGAGCTGCTGGCGCGGCCGATAGGGCCCAAATAGGCCTCGACCTAGGCGCTGATTACGTGGTGAATTACGGCGAACAGGAACTGGCCGAGGAAGTCATGACCATCACCAAGGGCCAAGGGGTGGACCTGGTCTTTGATAATATCTCAAATCCCGAAACCTGGCCCAAGGCCTTCGCAGCCATCTCCACGGGTGGTAAACTGGTGACGGCCGGGTCCCATGCTGGCCCGGTGGTACCGCTGGATTGCTTCAAGCTTTATGATTCCAAAATATCTATCCTGGGTAGCTCCGGCTCGACCCGCCAGAATGTAGAAGATTCCCTCAAGGCAGCCGGCCAAGACAAGATCAAGATCAAGATTGCCAAGGTATTTTCCCTGAACGAAATCACTAAAGCCCACACCCTGATCGAGGCAGGCGCGGTGCCGGGCAAAGTGATCCTGGATCCGACCCTGGACTGAAGTGGCACGATCCGCCCCATGGAACTCGACGGAGAGAATGCGCATGGCAGACGGGATAAACGCAAAATCCCTGTTTGATCTCAGCGGCCAAACGGTGATTGTCACCGGCGGCGCAGTGGGCATCGGCAAAGTCTATTCCAGGGCCTTAGGGGAAGTCGGCTCCAACGTGGTGATCGCCGACATCACCGATAATGAGGGCGGCGTATTAGCTGGAGAGATCGTGGATGCCGGCGGGAGCGCTATCTACGTATCGACTGACGTATCCGACATGTCAACCTGCACGGCGCTCGCAGAATATACTCTTGAATCTTTCGGCGCCATCCATGGGCTGGTCAATAACGCAGCGCTCTATTCCGCGATCCCCAAGCGCGACGACTGGACCACTATCCCCGAAGAAGAATGGGACCAGCTAATGGCGGTTAACCTCAAGGGTATCTTTAACTGCTGCAAGGCCGTCACCCCGACCATGAAGAGGCAGGGTTACGGCAAGATCATCAACATATCGTCATCGACCTGGCTGACCGGCACCACCGGGCGGCTCCACTACACAACGTCCAAGGCTGGCGTGGTCGGGTTCACCCGGTCGATTAGCCATGATCTCGGCAAGAACGGTATTTGCGTCAACGCCGTCTGCCCGGGCCTGACCAAAAGTGAGACCATTGGCACAATCATGCCAGAGGAACACTGGAAACGGCGCGAGAAAAAAATGGCCGAGAGCGCGGCCATCCCCCGGCTACAACAGCCCGAGGACCTGGTGGGCACAATTCTGTTCTTGCTGTCACCCGCCAGCGATTACGTGACCGGCCAAACCATCGCCTGTGAGGGCGGCTCCAACCATCTGTAGCATGGGAACCGATATGGGATCCTGGACTGAGATCACCACTGCCGATGGCCACACCCTTGGCGCCTGGGAAGCGGCACCAAGGGGGATGCCCAAGGGTGGCCTCGTCATCGCTCAAGAAATGTACGGGGTAAATAGCTATCTCAGCGGTGTCGTCGACGACTACGCGGCAAAAGGTTACTACGCAATTGCACCGAGATTATACGACCGGCTGGAGCCGGGTCTGATCATTGAATACGACGACGAAGGCAACCGCCGCGCCAAGGAGCTCTATCGCAATTACGATTGGTCCAAGGCGATCACCGACCTGGAGGCCGCACGGGACGCCGTGGCCCACGCCGGGCAAGTTGGTATCCTGGGTTTTTGCTTTGGCGGCTCTCTGGCCTGGCTGGCGGCATGCCGCAGTACTTTCGCCTGCGCCGTCTCATATTATGGCGGGGAAATGACCCGCTACCTGGACGAAGATGTACACTGCCCCATCGAATGCCATGTCGGCGCATTAGATGCCGCATTTAGCCCAGTGAAAGTGGCGGAATTCCGTGCCCGCTATCCCGAGGTTCCCTTTCATATCTATGATGGCGCCGTTCACGGTTTTGACAACGAAAAACGCGCTGACCGCCATCACCCGGAAGCCACCCGCATCGCCAGCGCCCGGGCACTGAACTTCCTCGACAGCCATCTGGTAGGGCACGCAACATCTGAGGACTGACTCGTCGCACGCCCATGGAATATGGGATTATAAGGGGCTTCAACACCTGCGGATTTGGGTGCCCAAAACGTTGCGTCCATTCTTGTCTTCAGACTTCGATCAAGTTAGGGTTTCCCAGCCCTGGTGAATGGAATGATCAGGGATCACCCGATCATGAATAAACGATTGCTCGCACCATCTCCCGTGGGCACCGGCCCGGAAGGTATGAAACGGCTGGAAATACTGCGACGGACCAGTATAGGTTCCTATCACCTCGCCGATCCCGATGGGGTCCTGATCGATATCACCGAATAGGCATCGTCCCTGGACGGGGCATGGCCGCGTTGATTATCGGGACTTATCGAGTATTTAAAATTCACCTAGAGTCCTGATTCAAAGCAAAAAAGTACCTTAATCCTGACTAACGGGGTTGACTTTATGACTCAGATACCCGATTTCTAATCCAGACTTATTTAGTCGCCTTTAATAAGAGGGTGTGATGGAGGGATCCTCAGTCCTGGAACAGTCATGATCAAGCTTAGCCGACTTGCCGATTACGCGGTTGCGTTGCTGACCCATATGGGCTCCGAGCCTAAGGCCGTGCACAATGCGCTCGATCTAGCGGAAGGCACGGGGCTTCCCGTACCGACGGTCAGCAAGGTACTAGCCAATCTTGCCCGTGAAGGCGTGCTTGCAAGCGTGCGCGGCGCCAAGGGCGGCTACCACCTGGCCACAGCGCCCGAGTGCATTTCCGTCGCCCGCATCATCGCCGCCATCGACGGCCCCATCGCGCTGACCCAGTGCGTCGACACCTCGGCAGATATTTGCACCGTGGAGACCTTGTGCCCGAGCCGCGCCGGCTGGCACAAGATCAACCAGGCGGTGGAACGCGCGCTTTCCGAGGTCACCCTTGCCGATCTAATGGGGACGCCGGCCATGTTCGGCGAACCGGCGGCGCTTCCCCGATCCACCGGAACCGCGTGAAGAGCCGACAGCGATTATGAGCACACCCGATCCAATGCGCGACACAATGGATGAGGTCCGCACCCTCACCGAGGCGGATTACAAGTTTGGTTTCGTGACCAATCTCAACGCGGACACCATCCCCAAGGGGCTGAGCGAAGACGTCATCCGCCTGATTTCCTCCAAGAAGGACGAGCCCGCCTGGCTTCTTGAGTGGCGGCTCGAATCTTACGCCAAGTGGCTGGACATGCAGGACCAGGGCGAACCCACCTGGGCCAAGATCAGCCACCCGCCCATCGATTTCCAGGACATCCGCTACTACTCGGCGCCCAAATCCGACGACGATAAGCCCAAGAGCCTCGACGAGGTCGACCCGGAGATTCTCGAAACCTACGAAAAGCTCGGCATCCCCCTGAAAGAGCAGGAGGTTCTGGCCGGGGTTGCCGTGGACGCGGTGTTCGATTCGATTTCCGTCGCCACCACCTACAAGGCGAAGCTGGCGGAGCTCGGCATTATCTTTTGTTCGTTCTCCGAGGCCGTGCACGACCACCCTGAACTTGTCCGCAAATACCTCGGCGCGGTAGTGCCCCAGGCAGATAACTTTTACGCCTGCCTCAATTCGGCAGTGTTTTCCGACGGCTCTTTCGTCTTCATCCCCGAAGGCATGCGTTGCCCCATGGAGCTCTCGACTTATTTCCGGATCAATGCCGCGGAAACCGGCCAGTTCGAGCGCACCCTGATCGTCGCGGCGCCGGGCAGCTATGTGAGCTACCTGGAGGGCTGTACGGCGCCCATGCGCGACGAGAACCAGCTGCATGCCGCAGTGGTGGAATTGATCGCCCTGGAAGACGCGGAAATTAAGTATTCCACGGTCCAGAACTGGTACCCCGGAGATGCCGAGGGCATCGGCGGCATCTATAATTTTGTTACCAAGCGCGGGGCGTGCCGCGGGCGCAACGCTAAGATTTCCTGGACCCAGGTTGAAACCGGTTCGGCCATTACCTGGAAATACCCGTCGGTGATTCTGGAGGCCGAGGGCGCGGTGGGCGAGTTCTATTCGGTGGCCGTCACCAATAATCTGCAACAGGCCGATACCGGCACCAAGATGATCCACCTGGCACCCAACACGTCTTCCACCATCATCTCCAAGGGCATCTCGGCGGGACGGTCCCAAAACACCTATCGCGGCCTGGTGCGCGTCAATCCCAAGGCCGACAACGCCCGCAACTACACCCAATGCGACTCTCTACTGATCGGCGAGGAATGCGGCGGTCATACGGTGCCCTATATCCAGGTGCGTAACCGCACGGCCAAGGTCGAACACGAAGCCACGGCGTCGAAGATCTCCGATGACCAAATGTTCTACTGCCAGAGCCGGGGGCTCGAGGCCGAGGACGCGGTTTCGCTCATCGTCAACGGCTTCTGCAAGGAGGTCATGCAGAAGCTACCCATGGAATTCGCCGTCGAGGCCCAGAAGCTTCTGGGCATCAGCCTCGAAGGCAGCGTTGGATAGGAATACGCAACGTGAATATTCTCGAAATACGTAATCTGCACGCCAAGGTGGATGGGACCGATATTCTTAAGGGCCTCAACCTCACCCTGCCGGCGGGCGAGGTCCATGCCATCATGGGGCCCAACGGGTCGGGCAAATCGACCCTATCCTATGTGCTGGCCGGCCGCGATGGCTACGAAGTGACCGACGGCGATGTCATCTATCGCGGCAAGGACCTACTCGCCCTCGCCCCTGACCAACGCGCCCAGGCCGGGATCTTTCTTGCCTTTCAATACCCGGTGGAGATTCCCGGGGTCGCCAACGCGGTGTTTCTCAAGGCCGCTGTCAACGCCCAACTGCGTGCGCGCGGCGAACCCGAATTAGACGCCATGGATTTCCTCAAGCGCGCCAAAGGACACCTGGCTGAGCTCGACATGGATCAGGACTTCCTGTCCCGGCCCATCAATGTGGGGTTCTCGGGCGGAGAAAAGAAGCGCAACGAAGTATTCCAGATGGCCATGCTGGTACCCACCCTGGCAGTGCTTGACGAGACCGATTCGGGGCTCGACATCGACGCGCTGCGCATCGTCGCCAACGGCGTCAACCGGCTGCGCGCCACCAATCGCTCCATGCTGGTGATCACCCACTACCAGCGCCTTTTGGAACACATTGTGCCCGACCGTATCCACGTCCTGGCAGACGGCTGCATCGTTCGTTCCGGCGGCAAGGAGTTGGCCCTTGAGTTGGAAGAAAAAGGCTACGCCGCCTTTACCGGAGAAAAGAGCGCGGCCTAGCCGCGTGCAATGACCATGACCGTGACGCCGACAGAAACCACCACCACCGGGGACGCCCATCTCGAGGCATTCGATGCCTTGGCGCCAGAGCTTCCGGGCCGCGGCCTCGAGTGGCTCGACACGTTGCGCCATGACGCGCTCCGGCGCTTCGAGGATGCCGGCATCCCCCACCGGGGATTGGAGGACTGGAAATTCACCAGCTTGGGCGCGCTCGATAAGCACGCCTTTGCGCCCGTGCGCACGGCCACTGCTGCCGATCCTCGACCCGAATTTGGACCCGTCGACTGCGCGGCAAGGTTGGTATTCGTCGATGGCCGCTTCGATGCACAAGAGTCGGACTTGCCCGATCTGGGACCGGGCATCACCGTCAACACCTTGGCCGCAGCACTCCAGGAGACACCGGAGCTTATCAAAGGGTTGTTAAGCCGTGCCGGAGGCGCTGCCGGCGCCCTTTCGGACCTCAATGCAGCGTTCATGGCTGACGGCGCGGTGGTGCGGCTGGATGCCGGCGCCAAGCTCGATCAGCCGGTCAGCCTTGTCTTCCTGGGCTCAAACGCCGAGGACGGCGCAAGCCACGTCCGCAATCTGATCACCCTGGGCGCCGGCGCCGAGGCTCAGGTGATCGAAAGCCATGTCGACCCGAACGGTAGCCAGACCGCTGCCTTCTCCAACGCGGTCACCGACGTGGGGTTGGCCGAGACCGCCGCCCTCACCCATATCCGCGTCCAGGAGCTCGGGCCAAACGCCGTGCATACCGCCCGCGCTGTGGTCGAGATCGCCCAGGACGCGCGATATGAAAGCTTCGCCCTGGCCACGGGGGCGGCACTGTCGCGCCAGGAATCCGACGTGACCTTCACCAGTCTCAATGGTTCAGCGCGGCTTTTCGGCGCCTATCTTGGGCGCGGGCACCAGCATCTCGATCACACCACCAGGGTCGATCACGCACATCCAGGCTGCACCACCGAAGAGCTTTTCAAAGGAGTTCTGGATGATCGCGCCCATGGGGTCTTCCAGGGCCTGGTGCGGGTTGCGCCCAAGGCGATCGGCACCGATGCGCGGCAAAAGAACCAAGCCCTATTGCTGTCCGACCACGCGGTCGCGGACACCAAGCCCGAACTTGAAATCCTCGCCGATGACGTCAAATGTGCCCATGGCGCGACGGTGGGCGATCTCGACACCGACGGGCTTTTTTACCTGATGGCCCGGGGCATCTCAAAAGCCGAGGCGCGGCGTCTTCTGATCGGCGGCTTCATAGGTGATGTCATCGACCGCTTCGGCGGTGACGCCGTGGTCCAATTCCTCAAAGATTGTGTTGTCCGCTGGCAAGACCAGACTGACGGAGGCGACCATGTCTGACATCGCGTCGCGGACCAACACGCTTGCGCGTTTCGACGTGGCCGCCATCCGCGGCCAGTTTCCCATCCTGCAGCGGCCTTCCCATGGCAAGCCTGTGGCCTTCCTCGATTCCGCGGCCTCGGCCCAGAAGCCCCAATCGGTAATCGATGCCGTCGCCGAGACCTACGAGACCCAATACGCCAACGTCCACCGCGGCGTCTATGAGCTTTCCGAACGCACATCGATGGCCTACGAAGCCGTGCGCGGCAAGACCAAGGGGCTGATCAACGCTGCCCATGATGACGAGATCATCTTCACCAGTGGCACCACCGAGAGCATCAACCTGGTGGCGCAAAGTTGGGGACGCGCCAATCTCGGTCCCGGCGACGAAGTGCTGATCACCGAAATGGAGCACCATTCCAACATCGTGCCCTGGCAATTGTTGCGCGACGAGTTGGGCATCGTGCTCAAGGTCGTGCCGTTCGATGAAGACGGCGTCCTCATCATGGACGCGTTCGAGAAAATGTTGAGCAATCGGAGCAAACTGGTTTCCGTGGTCCAGGTGTCCAACGCGCTGGGCACGATCCTCCCCATCCGCGAGATCACTGCCCTAGCCCATGCCGCCGGCGCTCTGGTCCTGGTGGACGGGGCCCAGGGCATCCCCCATGTCGGCACCGATGTCCGTGCGATAAACTGCGATTTTTACGCCTTTTCCGGCCACAAGCTTTATGGCCCATCAGGGATCGGCGCGCTCTATGGCAAGCGCGATGTCCTAGCCGAGCTTCCACCCTGGAAGGGAGGTGGCGACATGATCCTTTCGGTCACCTTCGAGAAGACGGAATTCGCCGCCCCGCCCCATCGGTTCGAGGCCGGCACGCCCAATATAGCCGGCACCATCGGTCTCGGCGCGGCGGTGGATTGGTTTGTGAGCCTTGACCCTGAAGGCCTCGCTGCCCATGAAGACGACTTGCTGGCTTACGGTACGGAACGCCTTTCCGATGTTCCGGGCCTGCGTATCGTCGGCACCGCGCCGGATAAGGCGGCGGTGATTTCCTTCGTGCTGGATTACGCCCATCCCCATGACATCGGTACCGTCCTCGACCAATACGGGGTGGCGGTGCGCACAGGCCATCATTGCGCCCAGCCAGTGATGGATCATTTCAATGTCCCGGCCACGGTGCGGGCCTCTTTCGGGGCCTATTCCAACCGTGGCGATATAGACTCGCTGATAGAGGCGCTTGTCGAAGTACAGGAGCTATTCGGCTGATGTCTGAGTTACGTGACCTTTACCAGGAAGTGATACTCGACCATTCCCGCAGCCCGAGGAATTTCGGGCATCACGAGCCTTCCAATCGCGAAGCCAAGGGCCATAACCCGCTTTGCGGCGATAAGTTCAAGGTCTACGCACTTGTAAAAGACGGAATCGTCAAGGACGTCAGCTTCGAAGGCCGAGGTTGCGCCATTTCCACCGCCTCGGCATCATTAATGACGGAACTTTTGAAGGGGCTGTTCGAGAAAGACGCTCGGAAGATGTTCGAGCGTTTCCACGACGTGGTGACTGGCGATAAGGACGAGGAACTCGACAGCGCACTCGATAAGCTCAATGTGCTCGCAGGTGTGCGAGGCTACCCCATGCGGGTTAAATGCGCGACCCTGGCCTGGCACACGCTCAAAGCGGCACTGGATGATACTGATGATACGGTTGTGACGGAGTAGCCCTATGGACGAAAGGCCCCCAATGTCCGAACAAAACGACAGTGCGGCGCCGGCGCCACCGGTAGACGGCAAGGATGAACTGAGGCAGAGTGTCATCGAGATTCTGTCGACGATCACGGATCCTGAAATCCCGGTCAATATCTACGAACTTGGATTGATCTACGAAGTCGAGATCAGCGATGAAGGTGATACCCGCGTGGTCATGACCCTAACCACGCCCAATTGCCCAGTTGCCGAATCTATGCCCGGTGAGGTTGAAAACCGGGTTGGCAGTGTGCCCGGCGTGTGCTCGGTCTCTGTAGAATTGGTGTGGGACCCACCTTGGACGCCCGACCGCATGTCCGAGGCGGCCAAACTGGAACTCGGTTTTATCTAGGAAAGAAACGGTTAGATGACAAAAACTACCATCCCCCCCGAACGGCCACAAATCCTCACCCTGACAGAGGCCGCCGCGGCACATGCCAGAACTATCCTCGATGCCGCCGAGGAGCCTGTTTCCGGCCTATGGATCGGAGTCGGCGAAGGCGGCTGTTCAGGCAAGACCTACAAGATGGATTACGCCAGGGAAATCGGTTCCCATGACGAGGTGGTAGAAGACAAGGGCATCACCCTAGTGATCGACCCCATGGCCATGCTGTACCTCTACGGCACCGAAATCGATTACGAGGACAAGCCGCTGGAGTCCGGGTTCATCTTCCGAAATCCCAATGAAACCGCACGCTGTGGCTGCGGCGAGAGCTTCAGTGTCTAGCCCGACACATCAGTTATGACCTCCCCAAATTCTACCTGGCCTGCCCTAATCTCGGCTGGGACCAAGGC
>Ga0315336_1004499_pt1 | contig 16420 bp, 14 predicted proteins | sample ASW5metaG_FD_204512 | JGI IMG/M metagenome (GOLD analysis project Ga0315336, IMG submission 204512) | Ammonia-oxidizing marine archaeal communities from Monterey Bay, California, United States - ASW #5 | ecosystem: Environmental > Aquatic > Marine > Intertidal zone | place: USA: California...
CAAGGACGGCTCGTCAGTCAGCGGCAGTGATGCGTCAGCCCCCGCCGATGCCGCGGCACCAGGTGCGGCGGCACCAGGTGCGGCGGCGCAAGGTGCGGCGGCCGAGGGTGCGGCGACAACGTCGATTCGTCTCAAGACGTCTGACGGCAGTGTAAAAGAGATCGCCGCTGACGACGTGGCGGAAGTCCGCGCTCCGCCTCCGGTGACCAAGCACGAGGTTGAAGAACGGCTCACCGAGCTCCGCGGTAATGAAAGCTACGGGGCGATGCTTTCGTCGGTCCACGACCCGCATCCGATTCTTTACGGGAACCTGTTCGCCTCGACCTATTTCCTGATGACCGGTTTTCACGCCTTGCACGTGATCGTGGGCATGATTCTATTCGGCATTGTTTTGTCGCAGGGTCCGGACCTGGGCGGTGTGGCTTGGACAGACTGGGTCGAGAACAGCGGGTTGTATTGGCACTTTGTCGACTTGGTATGGATCTTTTTGTTCCCATTGGTGTACATCATTTAGAAGCGGCCTCACCGTTCCCCGTACGGAATCAAAACAACGTGAGCAGGCAGCGCCGACCGGAGATAACTGGGCCGGGAAATGTCTTCAGAGTCATGTCGGAGAGAGTCGAATGGCCGATCAACAGCATCATCATGTGAATTATCTTGGGATATTCGGCGCTTTGTGTGTCTGCACGTTGGCATCGGTGGGTCTCGACCTCATCGATTTGCGGCATTCGATGCTGCTGCTGATCGCGCTCGTGCTCGGCGTGGCGGTCATCAAGGCCTTGTTCGTGATGGCCTATTTCATGCACCTCAAGTTCGAGGGCAAATGGAAGTGGGTATTGCTCATGCCGACGACGATTCTCGCAGTCGGCATTCCCCTGGCCATGTTGCCCGACATCGGCGAACACTATTACGACTACGACGTCCCGCAGTCGGCGACCATCGCTGTTGACCACGGCCACGGTGATGACGGCGGTGAACACGCCGAAGCCGACTCCCACGACGAGGCGCCGGCAGAACCGAACCACTGATGCACGCCTCTGCTGCAATCAACGTTCAGGGACTGACCCATCGGTACGGCGACCACCGGGCGCTCAACGGGATCGATTTTTCGGTCAGGACGGCGGAAATCTTTGGCTTTCTGGGCCCCAACGGTGGCGGCAAGACAACGCTGTTTGGAATCCTTGCCACGCTGCTGCCAGTGCAAGCCGGCACCGTTACGGTTCTCGGCCACGATGCGCAAACAAAGCCCGATGCCGTCCGGCGGCGGATCGGCGTGACTTTCCAGTCGGCGAGTCTGGACGCGAAGCTCACCGTTCGTGAAAACCTCAAGCATCAAGCGCACCTTTACGGACTTTCCGGTCGAGTGATGCGCGAGCGCGTTGCTCTATTGACGGGCCGGCTGGGGTTATCGGGTCGCGAAAACGACCGAGCCGAATCGCTCTCGGGGGGCTTGAAGCGGCGGGTTGAAATTGCCAAGGGGCTATTGCACTCACCGGAGCTGTTATTGCTTGACGAACCGAGCACGGGGCTCGACCCAGCTGCGCGGCATGATTTGTGGCGGCATCTGCACCAAGTGCGGGACGAGGCAAATGTCACCGTAGTCGTCACAACGCACTTGATGGACGAAGCCGAACGCTGCGATCGACTCGGCATTCTCGATGAGGGGCAGATGGTCGGCTTGGGAACTCCCGACGAGTTGCGTGGCTCGGTCGGTGGTGACTGCTTAACCGTACGCGGCGTGAACATCGAAAAATTGGCCGATCAAATCGTCGAACGGTTCGGAATCGAGCCTCGTCGTTTGGGTGACTCATTGAGGATCGAACAACAACAGGGGCACGAGTTGTTGCGCGATTTGATGGACGCCTTTCCCGATGATATTTCTTCGGTCTCGCTCGGCAAGCCCACGTTGGAAGATGTCTTCATCGATCGCACCGGTCACCGATTCTGGGATGAGAGTACAAGCGACGCGTCTCAGAACAGTGCTGAGCGGGAGGTGGCCCATGAGCGCAACGGCTAACTCCTCGGCGTCCCCGGCCAATTGCACGTTCAAGAAGCAGGCAGACCACGGCAGCGGCCCGCTGGCGCGGTTCTGGTTGCCGGTGTGGACGCTAACATTGCGCGAGCTGGTTCGATTTTTTCGCCAGCGGACACGTGTGGTCGGCGCCCTGGGCCAACCGATCCTGTTTTGGATTCTCTTTGGTGCCGGGTTGGGCGGTTCGTTTCGAAATCCGGCGTGGATGCCCGATGGCATGGAGATGACGTACCAGGAGTATTTCTTTCCCGGCGTCGCGGTGCTCATTCTCATGTTCACCGCGATCTTTTCAACGATCTCCATCATTGAGGATCGGCGGGAGGGTTTCTTACAGGGTGTATTGGTGGCTCCCATCGCGCGGACGTCCGTCGTGTTGGGAAAGCTGTGCGGCGGTACCATTCTCGCCGTGTTGCAGGCCGTGCTGTTTTTGGCGCTCGGGCCGGCACTCAGCCTGGTGGGGCTCGCTCCGTCCATCGATCTCGAAGTAAGCGCCATCAGCGGCTTGGCGATCATCGGTTTTGTGACACTGGTGGCGTTCACCCTCACGGCTCTGGGTTACGCCATCGCCTGGCCGATGAATTCGACGCAGGGCTTCCATGCCATCATGAGCGTGTTCTTGATGCCGATGTGGCTGCTCTCCGGCTCAATCTTCCCGAGTGGCGGCTCGCCCTGGTTAGACTGGATCGTACGGCTCAATCCGCTCACGTACGGTGTTGCCGGGCTGCGAAGGCTTATGTACTGGAATCTCGAGTTGCCGGTGACCGACGGCTTGCCCAGTCTGGCTGCCTGCATTGTCGTGACCGGACTATTTTGTCTGGCGTGCGTCGCGGTGGCCATTGGGATGACGCGGCGCCGACCCTCGAAGGATACGCGATAACCCGCGCCAATTGGCAAGTGGAATCAACACTATGAATACCTCCGAACCCCCCGCCCCGGTCAATTCTGTGCGCAAGCTCATCTGGATATCGGGAACCGTTTTGTGGGTTTTCGTCGCCATCGTCGGCTATCGGGCATGGAACTCGTCCCGGCTCGACTCCCAAGATACAGCGGCCAACGTCGACTCGGGAAACATACCGCCGGATGCGATTCCCGAGCATGAAGATTCTGAAAGCGCTGAGACGACAGCAGACGGCGCACACGAAGGTGCCGCCGTGACTGTTTCGATGACCTGGGACCCGGCTGGCATTCAAGACTTTTCGTTGACCGAACGCAGCGGCCGGACCGTCACTAAAGCCGACTTGTTGGGCAAGCCTTGGGCGGTTTGCTTCACGTTTTCGCGTTGTGCAGGGCCCTGCCCCATCGTCATGGGGCAGATGTATCAGTTGCAGAAGCGCGTTGAGGAATTGGATGTCAAACTGGTCACCGTGACCGTTCAGCCCGAAGTCGACACACCCGACCAGCTGAACAAGTGGGCCGAGTCGGTCGCGGCCGATCCGGACCGATGGTTGTTTCTCACGGGCAACAAGCAGGCAATTTATGACCTCGTGCAGAAAAGCTTCAAGATGCCCGTGCAGGAAGTCGCGGCGGCTTCGGGTTCAACGGTCATTCATACGAACAACGTGATGTTGGTGAACGGTCAGGGATGCGTGATCGGAAAATTCAACGGCGTAAAACCCGAAGAGATGGCCGACCTTCGCAAGGCACTCGCCCGAGAGGCCGCTTCCGAAGCGACCGGTGAGAGCCGTGAGCCGACGGATGACGCGGGCGAAGCCGGCGGCGACCAAGAGTCGCCTGAACCAGAATCAACGGCACCAGAACAGGCCAAGGAAGAGCGCTAGGATGGACGCACCTGAATGGGTCACGGCGCTTCCGGCCGTCAACGCCAGCCTGAATGGCTTGGCGGGGGTTCTATTGATCGCCGGCTATGCGCTCATACGTTGCGGCAAGCGAGACGCCCACAAACGGGTGATGCTGACGGCTTTTGCGACGTCGATCATATTCTTGTGCTGTTATCTGGTCTATCATTTCGCGCTTGGGCACTACACGGGAGAAAGCTCGAAGAGGTTCCCGGGTGAGGGTGCCGTTCGCACGGTCTATCTGGGCATTCTGGTGACGCACGTTGTGTTGGCTACCACGGTTCCCGTATTGGCGTCGATGACCATTCTTCGCGGGCTGAGAGCCCAACGAACAGGCCAAGGCGATTGGGAGTCACATCGTCGCATTGCAAAAGTCACGTTCCCGATTTGGGTTTACGTGTCCGTCACGGGTGTTATCATTTACGCGATGTTGTACCATTATGGGTGATGCCAAGTTCCTGCGCGCATCGAAACGACGGTTGGATCTTGAGCACTTCGTTTGACGTGCGCAGAATTAGCCCACAAAAATGACGAGAATCATGCTGCGACAGTTTTTGTATATCGGACTATTGCTGTCAGGTTTGCTGCTAGCCAGTTCATTCGCCGAGACGGCGGCCGCATGCCCGATGTGCCGCGACGCCGCCGAAACGAGCGACGCGCTGCCCCGCGCGTACATGTACAGCATTCTGTTCATGCTGTCGGTGCCTGCCACATTATTGGCCGGATTTGGGATCGGTTTCTACCGCCTTTCTCAATCAGGGCAGGCTGAGGACGCCGAAACGTACTCCGACGATTCTGATTCCGATGTGTTCGCTGGTTCTTAACAGCGACCTGATGCAGGCGATGCCCCGCATTGCGCCATCGGTGGAGCGGTCCCCACTCAGTCTTTCGCCGCAGATTCGTGGCGTGACTCGGATCAACCGAGCGAGAATCGAATCAATGTAGGTGGTCTTGGTCGATGTCAAAGCCGGTGACGTCTATGTGGCAATCCATCGCCAGCCAGAGCGATCGGGCATATCGGAAGAAGAACAGTGGGAACAGGACACAGAACGCCGCCAGCGGCCCGATCAGAATTCCGTTTTCGACCTTAAATACGAAGTGCGGTACGACGTAGCTCACTGTAAGAATAAGTGACGTGAGCCCATAGTTGATGTATGCGGACCCCAAAAAATAACCAGGGTCGCGTTCGTACTTCAGCTTGCAGTTCGGACAATTGGGATACATGCGGAAGTACCCGCGGAACAGTCGTCCGCCGCCGCAGCGGGGGCAGCGTAGTTTGAGGCCTCTGCTAATCGCGGTCGAAAAGGTCATGCCTGCCACGTGATTGCTCGAAGAATGATCCCAAAGTCCTTGGATGGGCGACGTTTGCCCTTTATTCATCGGGACAAGATACACGACAACCGGGTTCTGGATCCAATTCTAGAGCGCATTCGACATAAGTGTAGCGGGTTCTGGCGGCGTAGAGACGATATTCAAAGACCAAAAATCGTTCGATAGCCGCCGCAGTTATCCCGAACGGGATCTACAGGTACCGTACCGGGTCGGTCTCCTGATGACTGGCCCAGACGTTGAGTGCGGGAAAGTTATCGCTGAGCGTCTGAGCGAGTTTTTCGACGGCCGGTCGCTCGGTCGCGTAATGTCCGGCGATGATGAGCGCCATCCCCAACGACCGCGCCTCGACATAGGCATGAAACCGTGCTTCACCCGTCAAGAGTGCCTGGCAGTCGGCCTGCCGGGCGTCATTCATGAATTCTGCAGCAGCACCGCAGGCGATTCCCAGGCGACGGACTTCGATCGAGGAGTCACCCGCATAGCTCAACGTGTCGACGTCCAGCCGGCCCTTCAATTGCGGCAGCAATTCGGCAAGTGTTCGGGCATTTTCCAGGTCACCGTATCGTCCCGCCCCGGCAATAGACTTTGAGTCGGCTTGGACGTTCTGGTGGTCGACGACCGGCCGCAGCACGGCGATGTTCGTCAGTCCGATCGTTTCGGCAAGTTGCTGGTTAATTCCTGCGTCGGCGCTATCGTAAGCGGTGTGGGGGCTGTAAACGGCGATTCCGGCGCTACACAGATTGAGCAACACGCTGCCTTCGGGAGTGTCGCGCGTGATTTTCTGGATGGGACGAAACAAGATCGGGTGGTGACTGACGATGAGCTGCGCCTGTTGTTCGACGGCCTCAGCGGCGACGTCGGGTGAAAGCGTCAGGCACGTCATGACCGCTTTGACAGGTCTGGACCGATCGCCGAGCAGCAAGCCGACATTGTCCCACTGCTCAGCGAGGGCAACGGGGAAATGCTGTTCGAGAAAGCGCGTTACGTCAGAGAGAGGTGTCATCGAAAGCCTCGTACTGCACTCGTCGTTAGAATAGGCCGGCCCGCGGTCGGTGGTGACGAGAAGTGATTCTCGCGATGTTTTGCTATACAGCCAGTACGTGACGCCTGCCGCATCAGAAACCACCGCAACCGAGTTCCGAGCGGATCCTACTCCTCATTCTCGCCCAAGTGCCAACTGTAATTCAAGTTACGTTGGCCATCCACTTCTTCGATACGCAGCCGCACTCTTTTTCCAAGGATTTGGTCGACATTTGGCAAGAAATAGATTTTCCGGTCAATTCCATTTCCGAGTTTGGTAACACGCACTTTTTGGCGGCGATGCTCCGGCACGAGCAGGCTACAGCGAAAGTTGAGAATCTCGGTGGGGGAGGTATTGTTGGTGATCACCTGTTCGATTTCGAGTCCGCCGTCTTCTCGAAACCGCTCGATCACGTGTATGAGAATGTCATCCTGCCCAACCTTGAGCGTGCGGCGAACTCGGAACGTATATTTTCGATCGGCAACGAGATCGAAATCGATCGAGACAGGCACGTCGCCGAGACTGACGTTCGGTGGGAGCGAGACCGTTGTGGGAAGTACGGTTTCTTCCCCGGGTCCCAGCGCGATATCGTCCCATTCGCGGCGTTCGACGTCCCATTCACTGGGAACGTTGAGTTTCGCCGTGCCACTGACCCCTTCGGGAAACGTGTTTTTGATCAGGATTTGCAAATCCTGATTGCCATGCTGACTTTTCAGAGTGGCATTTCTGAACCTCACCACCATTCGCCATCGGGCGATGGGTGCTGAACCCCCGCGTACGACAAGCGGAAGGTGACCGACTCGGATTTGTTGCCGCGTGATATTGTCGTCTGTGACAACAGACGCCTTCTGCTGCCGGCCCCAGACGTCGGTAATGGTGACATTTTCGCCCAAGTAGAGCTCTTCAATGGCGGGGTTTTCGTTCGAGACATCGGGCAGGTCGTTCCAGATGATGAGCATCACCTCCTGCCCTCGAACAAACGCATGATTGGTGCTCAGCCCCGCGAGATCGAGCGCTCCAAGGTATTGGGCGCCTTTCAGCGCCATCGCAGTCGTTCTCCAGGGCAGAAATAGCGGCGTCGGCGAGCCGTTGGAATTCATCAATCCGTATTCTGCGTCAACAACGTCGCCGGCGAAAATCACGTTGGCACCTCCGATTCTGGCGGACACCATCTGCTTGACCAGGTCGGCACCGCGGGTTTCGGGTGTGTCCTCACCGCCCATATCGTCGGAGCGTCGTTCGATGACAACCCAGCGTCTCAATCCATTCTGTTCGGACGCTCGAAGCTTGCGAACGAGTTCCTCACCGCGAACGTCTCTCTTCGAGTGCAGAGAAAAGAACGTCTGCAAGGCGCGGTGGCTGGGTGGAAATGGCCGGTCCCATTCCCAATGCAGGCCGATGCGCGTGTCGCGGCCGATGCGATCAAATTCTCGCTTCACGTTGGCCAATGTCGTCGGCAACGAATTGATGCCGACGAAACTGGCGTCGGTGTCGCTGCCGAGTTGCCAGTAACGAACAGTCGAAGAGTAGCGGGCGATCACCGACTCGAGAGAACGCGACCAGAACGCGGGTGGCATCGAAAAGATCTCGCTGATGCCGGACCAGTCCTTGGCAAATTGATCCCGCAGCGCCCTCGGCGGATCACTCAGCACGCCGACCGGTGTGACGCCCTTTTGGATCATCTCATCGAACAATTGGCTAATACGCGCGGGGATCTCCAGGTCATCAGAATACACAGACTGCCAGACGGGATGTTTGATCCAATTGACGCCGCCTTCTTTTGCGACGTCGGCTAGATGCTTCGGGTCGATCGAACCAGTACCGTTCGGAAACGTCCAACCAAATTCACCGCGCCCCGTCGTCTTCTCCTTGGGCGAAAGATCCAGCACGACAAACGACGTCTCTTTTTCGAGCATCACCTCGTCACCGCTAAGTAACGTCGACGTGACGCGGTAATATCCGTGCGGCTTGGGTGTGACTTCCCATTTTTCGGGCTCGGGCGCGCGCTGTTGTTCGCCGTCGTCGGCTGAGATTGGTGCAACCAAGGGCTCGACGGGACGGCTTGTTTCGGCAACGACTTCGTCAGAACTGTTGCGAACCTCGAAACGGAGTTCGTACTCGCGCTGGGCATCGAGGCCTGTTACGGTCGATTCGATGAGTATGTTGGCCTCTCGTTGAACGAAATGCCGGTGGAAATTGCTGACCAACGACATTTGCGGCAGCATTCCGATCCACAGATCATCAAACCAGGCCCTCCCGCGAATGTCCATTTTCGACCCATGCACGAGGTGGCAGCCGATCACGACAAAACTGGCATCACGATGCGGTGATATGGGGCCGACTCGAACCGCCTGCCAGTCGGCGTGGGTTCCGGTCACCGGCCTCGTGAGAAGCCGTTGAATTCGATGACGCTGATGATTCAGAAAGGAAACCGAGATAATCGCCGCGCTGTGCTTCAGCTGTTGCGTTCGTATATGTCCCTCGAACACGTACGAGTGAAGCGGATCGACGGGAAGCGTCGGCGAGTAAGCGATCGCCTGGCCACCGTTCGCCTCGATTCGCAAACTCTGTCCAACCGGCTGATCATGCTCATGCCGGCCGGTATCGCGGTCGATCTTGATCTCGATGTAATGAGGAAACTTCGTTCCTTTTCGCCGCGTCCAGTCGTGAGGCTCACCAAAATACTCGTTACCACGCTCGTCTTTCTCAAACGAAAACGTGCGCACGTCGGCGCCGCCGCCGAAGGGGTCGTCCGTCACAGCACCGACGACGAGACCGGCACACGTAAGGTAGAAGGCGGCGGTAGCTGAGAGTATCATGAACGACGTACCATACGAGAGTATCGATAAACCTGCTGGTGAAGATCGACCGCTCGCCGGGCGTGGCTGGAAGGCAAACCTGTCAAGGCAGCCGGGACGTGATCTCAAAATCCGATTGTGGCGATTGTTCGATCTGCAAATGCGGCGAATTCGTTATTTACGAGCGAGTCGCGACGCGATGTTTCGCTGCGAAGAGCGGAATGTTCGCGTCGGACGGCCTGCGCGCGTTCCTACAGTGGGTCTGACAGTGGCGATTGCAGGGATGTCGACCGGCCGGCATTTCTGGACGAATGATAGCGTGCGAAGTCGTGCCGGTGCCTGACAGGCTTGGCTTGTTTTAGAATACTGGTATCAGCATCCATGATCGTTCCCAAAGTTGCGGCCACGGCCCGATGCCTTGAGGCGCCCCTCAAGCAATTGCCCCTAGCGGCCGTAGAAGTCGGAGTTCAAGGAATTCAATTCGACACTCGGCGCGAACTGAAGCCGGCGGAATTTTCGAAAACTGGTTGCCGGCATTTTCTCCACACGCTCAATGAGCCGGGTCTTTCGGTCGCATCGCTCGTGTTTCCCACACGTCGGTCGTTCTACGATCTCGATGCGCTCGACGGGCGGCTCGAAGCCGTTCGGGCCACCATGCAGTTTGCCGCACAATTGAGGACAGACGTCGTGGTCGTACGGCCGGGCAGGATTCCCGAGGATTCGACGTCAGACGAATACGACCTGCTTCGAAACGCGCTCAACGATTTGGCTCGCTGCGGAAACCGCGTGGGCATCGTGCCGACGATCATGCCCGTTTCTGATACTCCTAAAGCGCTCGGGAATTTACTTTCACTGATCGACGAAGGGCCCGTCGGAATCAGCTTCGACCCTGCCGCGTGGATTTTGTCCGGCCAAGATCCGATGGAGGCGTTACGCACCTTGCACGGCTACGTGACTCACGTACAAGTCCGTGATGCTTTGGGTGACATCGCCGGTGGCGGACAGGAAGTCCCCGTGGGCCGCGGTGAAGTTCCCTGGGACAATTTGTTAGCCCTGCTCGAAGAGGCTGGCTATCGGGGGTGGTTAACAGTCGACCGTACACAGGGGGGCGACAAACGCACAGACGCCGCGCATGCCGTCGAGTATTTGCGAAACGTAGCCCGTGGCTGAATCGTTCCGCTTTTCTGGCGGAGCGGCTAACGCCCCAGTCACAACTGAACCGGTCCGCCGAAGAGGCGTTGACCCGGATCGGCGGTCCTTCGGGCATTCCGTCATCAAAAAAGCCCCGGCGAGGTCGCCGGGGCTCGTGTATTTTCAGGTGGAAACCGTTGTTATTAGGGTGAATCAGCCGAAGCGTCGGCTTCGATTTCACCTCCATCGGTGCCAACGGCAACGGGCTCTTCCGGGGGTTCTTCGAGCGATGCGACGAAGTCAAGTTGTTTCTGATCGCCCACTTCCTTCACGACTACGCTGATCAGATTCAGACCTTCGAACGAACCGCGTAGCAACTCTTCGGAGAGCGGGTCTTCGATGAACCGCTCGACAGAACGTCGGAGGGGACGGGCACCGTAATCGAGCCCGCCGTCCTCTTCACCCTTGTCGATGATGAATTCGCGCGATTCATCCGACAGCGACAGAGTCAAGCCGCGTTCGCTCAGCCTCTCGTGGACTTTCGTCAATTCGATATCGACGATGACCTTCAATTCCTCGCGCGTCAACTTTCGGAAGACGACAACCTCGTCGAGCCGCCCGAGGAATTCTGGCTTGAACTCACGCTGCAGGTCGTGCATGAGCATCGTCTTCATCTTGTCGTACGACGTGTCTTCATCGCTCGTCTTGAAGCCGAACGAATCGCCGTGTGCCATACCGGTCGAACCGGCGTTGGTCGTCATGATGAGAATCGCGTTCTTGAAATCGACCTTTCGTCCGAAGCTGTCGGTCAAGTGACCTTCTTCCATGATCTGTAGCAACATGTTGAAGACGTCATGGTGGGCCTTTTCGATTTCATCGAGCAGCACGACCGCGTAAGGGCGCCGCCGGATCTTCTCGGTCAGTTGGCCTCCCTCTTCGTAGCCGACATAACCTGGAGGTGCACCGATGAGTCGGCTCACGTTGTGTTTCTCCATGTACTCGCTCATGTCGATCTGGATGAGCGCGTCTTCGTCTCCAAACATGAATTCGGCCAGAGTTTTCGCCAACAGCGTCTTTCCCACGCCGGTGGGCCCGGAGAACAGGAACACACCGGTGGGCCGTTTCGGGTCCTTCAGCCCGCTGCGACTGCGTCGCACGGCTTTGGCCACCTGCTTAATCGCTTCATCTTGGCTGATAACGCGTTTGTGTAGTTCGTCTTCCATCTGCAATAGGCGAACGGCATCTTCGCTGGAGAGCCGGGTGAGCGGAATTCCCGTCATTCGTGCGACGACCTCGGCGATCACCTCTGCGTCGACGACGCCGTCGGTTTCTTTTGCTTTCTCGCGCCATTCGCGGGTGAGCGATTCCTTCTTCTTCTTGACCTTGTCAGCTTGATCGCGCAGGCTGGCCGCCTTCTCGAAATCTTGGTTGGCGACCGCCTCTTCCTTGGCCTGGTTGAGCCGTTCGATTTCCTCTTCCAGCTCTTTGAGGTCGGGAGGCCGCACCATTGACTTCAGCCGGATGCGGGCACCCGATTCGTCGATCACGTCGATCGCTTTGTCGGGCAGGCAGCGGACGGTGATGTAGCGCGATGAAAGCTCGACGGCTTTCTCCAGGGCGTCATCGGTGATTTGCACGCGATGATGCGATTCGTACCGGTCACGCAACCCACGGAGAATTTCCACGGTTTGCTCGGGTGACGGAGGTTCGACCATGACCGTCTGGAAGCGGCGTTCCAGCGCGCCATCTTTTTCGATGTACTTGCGGTATTCATCGAGTGTCGTGGCACCGATGCACTGCAACTCGCCGCGGCTGAGTGCCGGTTTGAGTACGTTCGAGGCATCGATTGCACCCTCCGCACCTCCAGCACCGACGAGTGTGTGCAATTCGTCGATGAAAAGAATTGTATTCTTAGCGCGGCGGACTTCGTTCATGACCGCTTTGATGCGTTCCTCGAACTGTCCGCGATACTTCGTACCGGCAACCATCATCGCTAAATCGAGCACAACGATTCGCTTGTCGCGCAGCAACTCGGGAACGTTATTTTCGATCACCATCTGGGCAAAACCCTCGACGATGGCCGTCTTGCCGACACCCGCCTCGCCCAATAGGACTGGGTTGTTCTTCTGGCGGCGGCAGAGAATCTGGATGACGCGTTCGATCTCGCCTTCGCGGCCGATGACCGGATCGAGTTTGTTTTGCCGCGCCAGTTCCGTCAGGTCGCGTCCGAAACTATCGAGTGCTGGAGTCTTGCTCTTTCCCGATTTCTGTGAACCCGCACCCGCTCGCTCACCCGCTTCGGCTCCCTCGATACCATGCCCCAGAAGATTCAACACCTCTTCTCGTACGTCTTCAAGTTTCAGGCCCAAGTTCATCAGCACCTGCGCGGCAACTCCCTCCTGCTCGCGCAGCAAGCCGAGGAGCAGGTGTTCGGTTCCCACGTAGTTGTGATTCAAGTTCCGCGCCTCTTCCATCGCATATTCGATCACTTTTTTGGCGCGCGGTGTTTGGGGCAACTTGCCCATCGTGACCATGTCGGGCCCCGACTGCACAATTTTTTCGACCTCGAGCCGAATCTTCCGCAGATCGACGTCGAGGTTCTTCAACACGTTGGCGGCAACACCCGAACCCTCTTTGACGAGGCCCAACAAGATGTGCTCGGTCCCGATGTATTCATGGTTGAATCGCTGGGCTTCCTGGTTGGCCAGCTGCATGACCTTGCGGGCTCGGTCGGTAAATCGTTCGTACATCCGGCGTTCTCCCTGTTTTCCCTATCGCGAGTTGAGTTGCCTCGGTGGGATGAATCTTTTGTGGGGATCTCTGTCAACAAAGTGGCGCAATTCCCATGCGCCGAAGGGAATTATCTCTCGACGAACAGACCGTCCGTTGCTTAACTGACAACAATACTCCATCACCGGCGCGATGAAGTGGAAATCGAGCGGTCGGCCCAAACTCGCGCTGCGGACCTTATCGCTCAGGACGGTTGCTCCATTGCCCGCACATTCGTCAAACTTGATATAAGTGAAACATTGTCGTGATTTCCACCGAATTCTAGTCGAGCGTGGAAAGAGTGGCAAGATAACACTCAATCTGTATCGCCGTAAGTCCAGCAGCCTTGTTCGTTTGAACGTTCAGCGTATTGGTGCCATGGAATTGGACAGGGCAAAAGGGCCGCCAAGAGGCAACCGGCAGCGGCGAATTCGCTTGAATCAACTTCTTAGCCAAATCCGACAGCCATGATCAATCAGGACCTCTCCGAAGGCGCCCGCCGCGCCCTCAAGCGTGCCGAGACCCTCGCCTATCAGCAGAGAGCCGACTCGGTCGAGCCGAAACACCTGCTTTGGGCCCTGCTGCTGGAAGAATCGCATGCCGCCGAACTCATGCTTCAGAAGGGCCTGACGCATGAAATCCTTTCAAACGAGTGCCTGATCGATCCGGCTGTCGATCGTGAGCATGGAAACGATGTGCAGGGCGAATCGTTCACCTATCATCAAGCGGTTGCCAATGCCGTTTCCGAAGCCCTGGGTCTCAAAGCACTCATCGGACCACGCGCCGAGTTGGGAAGTGACGCACTACTGTTTGGGCTGGCAAGCATCGCATCGCCCGTGGTCGAGATTCTCGAGCGACACGAACTCGATCGTGAAGCGATATTGGAGCATATCCGCGAGCGGACGGGATATGACGTCGCACCGATCGCGGTCGACATTTCGATTCGTTCGTACGTTCAACCCCAATCCGATCGTACTGATACGTTGCGTGTGATCGACGCAGCCGCCAACCGGGCACACGAAGGTTTTCGAGTTGTTGAGGATTTTGCTCGTTTCATTCTCGACGATTCCCACCTGACAAGTCTGCTCAAACAGTGCCGGCACGATCTCACTGAGTGTCTGAAATCGATCGGCGAGCGACAAAGACTCGCCGCACGCGACACACTGAGCGATGTAGGAACCAGGCTTCAGACCGCACGGGAATCATTTCGAGGCTCACCCGTCGACGTGCTCCGCGCGAACTGCAAACGGACCGAAGAAGCGCTCAGGACGCTCGAAGAATTCAGCAAAATCATCTCGCCCGATTGCGGATCGTCGCTCGAGAAGATTCGCTATCGAATGTACACACTCGAAAAGGCGCTCCTAACAGCTTTCCGTGGCCGAAACCGGCTCGACGGCTGCCGGCTCTACCTCTTGGTGACAGAGTCGCATTGCCATCACGGCAGCGGACCAGCGATACGTGGCGCGCTGCAAGCGGGCGTGGACATGGTGCAGGTGCGCGAGAAGTCGATGCCCGATCGAAGGCTCATCGAGCACTGCCGATGGGTCCGTAAATGGACCAGCGAAGCTGAGGCGCTGATGATCATGAACGACCGTCCTGATCTCGCCGTGCTGGCCGGAGCCGATGGTGTTCACGTCGGTCAGGACGAATTGACGGTCCGTCAGGCGCGGCGGATTGTGGGTCCGGAGCGGCTCGTCGGCGTTTCGACGCACAACATCGAACAGGCCCGGCAAGCCGTGCTCGACGGCGCCGATTATCTGGGAGTCGGGCCCGTGTTTTCATCCCAGACAAAAGACTTCGATGAACTGGCAGGCTTGGAGTTCGTGCAACAGGTGGCAGATGAAATCACTCTCCCCTGGTTTGCCATTGGCGGCATCAACGGCGGCAACGTCGAAAGCGTGCTGGATGCGGGTGCGACGCGTGTCGCGGTCAGCAACGTCATCTGCGCGGCTGAAGACCCCAACGCGGCCGCAGCGGGCCTGGTCGATCAGCTTCGTCATTCGTCACTCGAGAATGGCTAACGCACCGACCGGCTGCTACGTGATTTGCTTCAGGCCGTATCGCATGTCGTCATTGTGATGACGGAGTGTCATCGGATGTATGACGGATTCGCTGGTGAGCACCCTGTGTTTTGGCACTCAAACCACACGTCCGGCACGTTCGATTCTTCTTGCCTAGATTATCGTAAGTGTCATATTGACAAACTGTTGCATCGTCAAAATAATTGTCGTATCTCGTGTTGAGCCACACGGTCCGTCGGAACGCGGCACGGCGTGTGCGAAATACCATAGTCAATGACGGATTCAAGGAGACAAACGGTAATTGAATCCAAACCGAAAACAGGCATATCGATTTCAGGGAGACAAACTCATGGCACGCACGAAGATCGAAGATTTGACAGTTGAACGGACAATTGACGCAAACGAAGCCCAGGACGTCATCGGTGCTGGACACCGTCACCGGTTCCATCTTCACTTTGGCGGATTCGGTGGACACCACCACCACCATCACCCGACGTTCCACGACACAAGCCATTACCATTACACGCCCGGCCATTTTCATCGGCACGGCAACCATTTTCACTACCATCCCGGTAGCTACCAATTGCACCGCACCGGTCACTGGCACTTTTAGAAGTCACTGATCGCCCGTTGGACGGCGGAGGAGAGACCGCAACTCGAGTCATCCTTTTCGCCACAGCCGGGTTTTCAGATGGCCTCGTAACTTGTCGACGGTTCTCAAAGACTTCGACAACTCATCGTGAAGCATGCCCGTCGGCACTTGTGCCGGCGGGTTCGTGTTTTTTGTGCGTCGAGCAGGAGCGAGCCGTTGATCTGAGGAGCACGCATGATTCGCAAATTGATACTCAACCGACTCGATGCCGAGGAGCGCCAGCTGGGCGAATCACTCGACTACCTGCGGCACATGGCCCGGGTTTCACTGCGGGCGTTTTTCAAGTTTGCCAAGGTGATGCCACTGGCCACCTATCGGCGCGTCTTGCCCGCCGATGCGTACTACGTCGCCAGGATCGTTGCCACGCGTGATGAGGATTGCGGCACTTGTGTGCAAATTGAAATCAATCTGGCCAAGTCCGAGCGAGTGAGTGTTGACGTATTGCGTGCCGTTATCGCCGACGATATTGATTCGCTGCCTGCTGATCTCGCCGACGTGTGCCGATTCGCCCGATCGGTTGTCGAGCACACCGGCGATGACGAGCTGCTGCGCGAAACGATTCGGCAACGTTACGGCGAGCAAGGGCTCGTAGAAATGTCCTTGGCAATCGCCGTTTGCCGCGTATTTCCGACAGCAAAGCGCGCTCTGGGTTTTGCCACGAGCTGTCGACTCGTCAAACTCGACGTTTGACGCCGACGCCCCTGTGATTCGCCGATCGGCTCAGCCGGCATCATGAAACTACGATCGGCGTCCGGCTCGATCCGTGCCGTCCTTCAAAACCGCGCATGAAAAAACCCCGGCCGTACGACGGCAGGGGCAAGAGAGAGAGCGTGTTTTCGATTGGGCCGGGGGTCTTAGATCCCGTTCG
>Ga0315336_1004500_pt1 | contig 16414 bp, 11 predicted proteins | sample ASW5metaG_FD_204512 | JGI IMG/M metagenome (GOLD analysis project Ga0315336, IMG submission 204512) | Ammonia-oxidizing marine archaeal communities from Monterey Bay, California, United States - ASW #5 | ecosystem: Environmental > Aquatic > Marine > Intertidal zone | place: USA: California...
CGACCGCTTGAAAGGCAATCCATCCACCCAAGATATTCCCGTTGTATTTATAACTGCCAAGAGCACATGGTCCGAGGAAGTAAGAGGCCTAGAGGTTGGGGGTATTGATTATATCGTTAAGCCGGTAAACCCACCCGCACTCAAGGCCCGACTACATAATCATGCTGAGCTCAAGAAAATTCGTGACAAACTAGAATATCTTGCCAGAGAAGACCCCTTGACGGGTATTCCCAACCGCAGGCAATTTGAGGAAGTCCTCGAAGTTGAATGGCGCCGATGCCGCCGTGAAGATCAGTCCATTGCAATTATTATGATGGATATCGATAATTTTAAGCAATTCAACGATAATTATGGCCATAGCGCTGGTGACGAGTGTCTAATAAAGGTAGCTAAAACCCTAAGAGCTGCAATTAAGAGGCCAGCGGACCTAATGGCCCGTTATGGTGGGGAAGAATTTATATGTATCCTTCCTAACACCGACGTCTGCGGCGCCACAGCACTAGCAAAATCCATGTGCAAGGATGTTATCAACCTCCAAATTATGCACTCATACTCGCCGGTGGCCAAACATGTGACCTTGAGTTCAGGGGTGGCTGTAGCAAGACCAAATGAGTATATATCGCCTGTGGATCTAATAAGGCACGCGGATGAAATGCTTTACGAGGTCAAAGTCAGTGGGAGAAATCGCGTTAAGGGTAGTATTTTTTCTAAGTAAATCCCGTAATCAATATGATATTTTTACTCGATATACCCGCAGTCCGGTTGTAACTATCGCACTTTGAGCGTAAGTAGAACATATATCAAGACGCCTTATATCCTGCTGCTAATAGTACCCGTGTAAAGCCAGATGGACGGAAAACATTCATCTTTTATACACGTGCGGGGAGCACGAGAGCATAATCTCCGGAATATCCATGTGGACATTCCCCGCAACAAGCTTGTCGTAATCACTGGGCTATCAGGATCCGGCAAATCGTCGCTCGCCTTTGACACCATTTACGCCGAAGGTCAGCGTCGGTACGTCGAAAGCTTGTCGGCCTACGCCCGGCAGTTTCTGGAATTAATGCAGAAACCTGATGTCGATTCCATTGACGGTCTGTCACCTGCCATTTCCATAGAACAGAAAACAACGTCGCGCAATCCGCGGTCCACCGTTGGCACTGTAACCGAAATAAATGATTACATGAGACTCTTATGGGCCCGAATAGGTGTGCCGTATTCACCCACTACAGGGTTGCCAATCCAAGCTCAGACAATTACTCAAATGGTCGATCGTACAATGGCTATGGGTGATGGAACCCGCCTCTACATTCTGGCCCCTATTGTGCGCGGCCGAAAAGGTGAGTACCGAAAAGAATTTTCGGAGCTAATGAAAAAGGGCTTTCAGCGAGTTAAAGTAGATGGAAAACTCTATGAAATTGAAAAGACTCCCGTACTAAATAAGAAAGTCAAGCACGACATTGAGGTAGTTATCGACCGTGTTGTAGTACGCGACGGGATAGAAGCACGGCTTGCCGAGTCTCTGGAAATAGCACTAGAACTGGCCGACGGCATTGCACATGCCGAGAACGCCGATCTCAAGGGCAGTAACGCTCGAACTATTTTTTCGGCAAAGTTTGCATGCCCAATATCTGGGTTTACAATTGATGAAATAGAACCCCGCCTCTTTTCCTTTAATAACCCATTTGGTGCGTGCCCAACCTGTGATGGTATCGGCGTAAAGATGCATTTTGACCCAGCGCTAATAGTACCTGACGAGACCAAAACCATATTAGAAGGCGCCATTGTTCCATGGTCCAATTCATCACCAGCATCGCCCTACTATCTGCAGGCGCTAAAAGGGGTGACAGCCCATTTCAAAGCGGACACACAGACGCCATGGAAAGAACTTCCTAGAAAGGTACGTGAGGCTATTTTTTATGGCACTCAGGACACCGCTGTAAAAATCGATTTCGATGATGGAGTTCGAAATTACGAAACACTAAAACCGTTCGAAGGTGTTGTTAACAATCTATCGCGACGGTGGCGAGAGACAGACTCCGCATACATCCGAGAGGATTTAGGGAAATACCAAACCCCACTCACCTGCGAAACGTGCAACGGGCAACGGCTCAAACCAGAGGCACTTGCAGTAAGAATTGCTGGAAATAACATTGCGAAGATTTCCGAATTATCTATCGCCGATGCTCTGTCTTGGTTTAGGTCTATCACCAACAAACTTTCCAAGAAAGAACTTGAAATTGCGAAACGTATCCTGCGAGAAATTGATGAGCGGCTTCATTTTCTTGAGAATGTTGGTCTGGAGTATCTAACTCTATCCCGCACGTCAGGCACACTATCCGGTGGAGAAAGCCAGCGCATTCGTCTGGCATCTCAGATTGGCTCGGGCCTTACCGGAGTGTTGTATGTCCTTGATGAGCCATCTATTGGCCTGCATCACCGAGACAACAACCGGCTTCTCGAGACTCTCCAACGCCTGAGGGATATAGGTAACACCGTTATCGTTGTTGAGCACGATGAAGATGCTATCAGAGCTGCCGATTACCTTATCGATATGGGCCCCGGCGCTGGCATTAATGGCGGGCTAGTAGTGGCATCCGGACATCCAAGAAAGGTGATGTCGACTTCAAAAGGTCTCACCGCCAAGTATCTTACAGGCCAGAAGGAAATTCCAACACCTATGGCTCGACGACCAGGTAATGGAAAAATGTTATCTGTATTAGGCGCCACTTGTAACAACCTTAAGAACATAGACGCTCACATACCCCTCGGCACTTTTACTTGCATAACCGGCGTTTCAGGAGGCGGCAAAAGCTCCCTAATTCTAGAAACCTTATATAAGGGCATATCCCGAACACTACACGGCAGTCGAGCTATACCGGGTACACACCTTCGTATCGAAGGTATTACTCACATCGACAAGATCGTTGATATTGACCAATCCCCAATTGGCCGGACACCAAGATCCAACCCGGCCACATACACTGGTGCCTTTACCCCTATTAGAGAATGGTTCATGGAACTACCGGAAGCAAGGGCAAGAGGTTATAAGCCAGGACGATTTTCCTTTAATGTCAAAGGTGGCCGTTGCGAGGCCTGTCACGGCGACGGACTCATCAAGATTGAAATGCACTTCTTACCAGATGTGTATGTTACCTGCGACGCCTGCAAAGGAGCACGCTACAACCGCGAAACCCTTGAGATTAAATTCAGAGGAAAGTCTATTGCCGATGTGCTTAATATGACAGTTGAGGAGGGAGCACAATTCTTTAAGGCAGTTCCGGCTATTCGCGACAAAATGTTATTACTGGTAAAAGTTGGTCTCGGCTACATAAAGCTTGGACAACAGGCCACCACCTTATCCGGCGGAGAAGCACAGCGCGTAAAGCTTTCCAAAGAGCTCTCTAAGCGTTCCACTGGGCGCACCCTCTACATACTTGACGAACCGACTACGGGCTTGCATTTCGAAGATGTTAGCAAACTGCTCGATGTACTGCACTCCCTAGTTAATGCTGGAAATACAGTTGTAGTCATTGAACATAATTTGGAAATAATCAAAACAGCGGATTGGATCATAGATCTCGGACCCGAGGGTGGCGACAGGGGAGGAGAGATTGTAGCCGATGGTACGCCTGAAGAGGTCGCAAAAATCGAGGCCAGCTACACTGGGCAGTTCCTTAAGGATCGCTTGAAGACAATGAATGTCAAAAGAAAAGCAAATACCCAACCACTACCACAGAAAAAACAAAGAGCTCGGGGCGCGCACCATCGCACCCTTTGAAATTAGTTTTCAAGTAACCATATAGATGGATCGTTGCGCTATTATCCACCTATCCAAGTAAATGGGGAACGTATCCTTACGTACTTATCTGACTCAGTTTCAGACAGCAGAATTTTTTGAAGCGCATCGGCCCTGCTCACTGCTTCAAAGCGATCCACGGATACATGCTCACCTTCTTTAATAAGTGTTTGACCTCTTACCATCACCCTACTAATCGCCTCAGGACTTGGACCGTTTCCATACACTAAATTTGGAACTAACGCTGCCGAAGGTGATAATTGAGTTTCACCACGACGATCTATCAAAACAACATCAGCATCCTTCCCCACCTCTAGGGAGCCAATTTTCTTGTCCATCATAAGTGCCCTGGCACCCCCAATGGTAGCCAGTTCTAACGCTAGCTCCGCGCTACCAAATTTAATTTCTTGATCCAACCAATCCGCCCCGCTATTACCCATTTCATCACGATGCTGGTCCGCCATCCGTTGTGCAGTCAAGAGTGAACGCATACCGGTCCACATATCATGACCATATGCCACCACAGGCCCATCCAAACCAAGGCCGCAAATCACCCCGTTACCTATAAATTGTTGAGCATCAAAATTTACCAAACCCATCAACTGCTCCATATCCGGAACCAGGGCAATTGCAGCACCCCGCTCGCTAATCAGTTTAGCCTCACCTTTACGTAAATTCTGCCCATGGGCAGCAAGCAAATTAGGCCCTAGGATACCTTCGTGATCTAACCATTCGAAAGAACCGCCAGTCCAACCGCGCCTCTCCGCTAAGTATCGTTGATCCATGACTGACGGTGCATGAATGTCGAACTGACGATCATTTTCTGCAGTCCATTCATGGATAGCTTTAAGCTCTTCCGGCGCACAATATGTGATACCGATGCTGGACGCAGTAACAGAAGTTAAAGCGTCCTCCCATTCTTTTTTTACGCGTTCTGTTTCTGCTAGCGCCTCATCCAGATTCTCGCAAAAACCCTCCGGAGCGCTATCGGGATCGTTCAGAGTAAGACGGGCCATACGGCAACGTATTCCGGTCGCCTTTACCGCCCGCAAGACACCATCAATCGATCTCTTGTATTTGTGGGTGAAATGATCATCGGCGACAGTAGTAACGCCCCGTCGCAGCAAATCTAGTAAAGGTGTCATAGCTGAATCGTATGAACGCTGTTCATCACACGCACCTGTCATAGGATAATAAAAACCGAAAAACCTCTCTTCGAAGGTAGTGCCTTCCGCCATACCACGGATACATCCTTGGACTAGATGAGTATGAGTATTGATCAAGCCCGGAATTACTATATGGCCCACGCCACCTAAGTTTTCTTTTGCCTCGTAATTACAATCTTCAATCGCGCCTACGTCTACAATTATACCCTTTTCTATCGCTACAAACCCATCGAGGAAAGCTCGTCTCTCTGGATCCATGGTGATAACCACACCTCTCAGAATAGTATTGCAGGTTTTCATAAGCGCCTCTTTTTGCGAGAGAAATTGCAAACAACCTAAACGAGCAAGGTTAGTCGCTCACATTACTCCACGGTGGTAGAAAGGTCGATGTGCCGCTACCGCACCTACTCAAATACAACCGAGACAAACAGCTTAGTGGTCTAGTTTATGCAGTACCTTAGTAGCTAGACCAGTGTCATAAGTGGCACCTAGATTTGTTAGGTACGTTGGGCCCGGCGGCATGCCCTCCACCAATCCTTTACGTGCCAAAGCCGTCCACACAGAAATATTTTCGAGACCGCTGGCGTCACCTGTATAGATCGCGTAGTCCCCCACATGAAAATGGTTGCCATGAGGCGATGGTAGCCAAGGAATGCTGAGTTTCTTCGCCGGATCACCCAGTGCAACTGCATCTCCACTAGTCACTAGGGCTTGCAGTATCGTCAGAGTCTTTAGTTGAAGTCTATTTAATTTAAGGGGGTTACGTTTAGCCACCATTTGGCACACCTTTCCGGCATTGGTTATTACTTTGGTCACCGCATCTTTTCTGCCACGCAAGGTTTGCTCTCTCCAGCTCGTGGCGGTTCAACGCTGTGATTCCTTAAGCCGTAGGATTGTCTGCTGACTTAACAGGTCCGCACACAACCGCCTTGGTAACGCAATCAGGCGTATTAATGAATATGGTAATAGCTACCAAAGTCGCGTTGCCAGACAAGAATGATCTCTGTTCATGCGTTGTCGCGCATCACTGCGAAACATACATCGCGCAGCAACAAGGCCTAGACCTCGTCAAATCCACACATGGTAGTTTCTGCTTTTAAAACCTCAATACTGTCCTCACTCAAACGAAGAAAACGACCCCACCATTCCGCTATCAACAGTGTGAAAAATCTTGCCAATGGTAGTAGCGTCATCAAGACATTGGACGATTAATGCTGCCAATTCACCCATCGTGATTCGCCCCATAACCGTTTGATCTTCCGTAAGTATGCCATGTCCAGTGGCAGCGCCCTCGGGGAGTTGTCCGGGACGTAATATAGTCCAGTTCAGAGTGCGCTTTTTGAGATCACTTTCGGCCATGGTTTTCGCGTCAATGACAGGCTTGAGAAACTGCCTTGCTCTTTCTTCCAGCACACCCTCTGTATCGCTAGCACCTATAACTGTGACTAGGATCAACCGATGTACGTCGGCCCGTTCTGCAGCGCTAAAAACGTTTATATTACCTTGGCCATCAACCGCAGAATTACGCACACTTCCCCCGAGAGTTGACACCACAGAGTCATAAACGCCTCCCGCAAAAGCCGCATCTACAGTATCTGACGCGAGAGCATCACCGATAACGAGAGTGACGTCCAATTCATTTAACGCTGCAACATCAGAAGTCTCGCGCACGAAGGCCGTGACCGAGTCACCACGCGCCACCAGAATCTTTACTGTTTCTAGACCCGTATTACGGGTTCCTCCGAAAATTATAACTCTCTCCGCTATGGCCGGAAAGTGCAGAACGAGAAGAGTTGCAATAATAATCAGGACTCTCAATTGATCCTACCTCCTGAAAAAGTCTGTGTGAGTCATTTAACACTCATGAGTAGGGCGTTTAATGTTTTACCACTAAGTCCGTAATAAAAAGTTCTTACCGGCAATGTTACAACCCTAATCACCGATTGAAATAGTATGGAAAGGGATGAAATCGTAAAAGTCTCCATAACTCTCTGCACTTGTAACCCGCGCACTGATGGCATCCAGCGATACCCCCTGCCACAGAAATACTCCTGGCGGATTCTCATGCTCCAGCAAGGTGACCTGTCGCATCAACATATCTACGCTGTCCCTGTCCGTCGAAAGTCGTGCCTGCTTTATATAACTGAGACTCACAGGGTCGCAAAAGTACGGTTTGTATTTGCCGGTCAGACCTAGACAGGAGCGATAACGATAATCACCCAATGGATCTAAACCCCGTCCGAAATTAGCAAACATCTCCGCTTCAAAGTCACCGGCAAACATCATGAGAGTCATTTGACCAAGGGCGGCTCCTCTAATATTGAGGGTGACATTAACATCCTGTAGATCCTGTGCTAACTGCTGATAGACGGATAGTTCATCAGCTCCAGCCGCGGCCACACGGATGGTTAAGGTCAAGCCGTCCGAATAACCCGCCTCTCTCAATAGGACCATGGCCCTTGTCGGATCGTACGCATATGGCTCGAGGTCAGGCACGTAACCTGGGGCGCCTGGAAGAACTAACTGCCCTAGAGGACTAGCAGTTTTGTCTAACAATAGGTTCGAAATTCTCTCTTTGTTCACGGCATAGTTTAGGGCCTGGCGCACCCGCCTATCGTGTATGGGACTCTCTTCAAAATGAGCTGTGGCAAAACTCAAGTAATTTACACGTACCGTGCGGCGTCGTTCCATGCGACCGCCGAAAGACTCGACTTGCTCTCTATCGCTAACCCCCAGTTGGAATGCAATATCTACCGCATCCGATGATAACGCTTGTAGGCGCGATGTTTGGTCAGGCAACTTTACGATGACAAGACCTTTAGCCTTAGGCGGATTCCAAGCGATGGGATTGGCTTCGTATACCATGCGCGCTTCCGATTTTTCCGTCATCAGAAATGGTCCAGTTGCAGCAGCATGTGGCGCTGCGGGATCAGAGTCAGACAACGCGTATGTCTCAGGTTCCGGTAGACGCCATATCGCCATACGCACCGGAAACAAGGGATCGGGCTCCTGCAAGTAGATAGCTATTCTATGTTCAGAGAGAATCTCCGCTCGCTCGATATTAGCGAGGCTACTACCGACAGTTTCAGTTCGTCCCTTTGCTGATTTAATATGCTCAACGGAACGGCGCACCGCCTCTGAGCTCAGCGGAACTCCGTTAGAGAATCTAACTCCTTCCCTCAGAGTTAGAGACCACACACGCGATTCTTCTGTCGTCCACTTAGTTACTAGCCATGGCTGCACATGTCCATTGGAGTCGATTACCACCAATGGATCGAAAGTAACGATAGCGCTTATGATAGCTGGCATAGAAAGGGCTTGGTACGCGTTGTCAACATCCGCCGGTAAGAGAGGCGATGCCATGCGAAGAATGCCGGGCTGGCTAACAGCTGTAGATACCGAAAACACCGCGCCTGCTAGCGTGCACCACATGAAAACAATTGTTACTGCTCTCAACACAACAACCCCATACCAGAGCCCTTTCTCGGCATTAATATGAGTGGCAACACACCGGCTAACCTAGAATATTTTCTTCGATAATTGACACCCGCAGACTACTTTTTCTGAATCACTAACTACCCCAAAGGTCATAGCCTTCCAAAGCCGCCTCCTTTGATGGGGGGACGAAAGTACCATCATCCACCTTCCGCTTGATTACATCAATAAGGGCGTCCTGAATCCGCCCCTTAGAATCCATAGGCTTATCAGCCCACAGGTTAACCGGATAAAACGCCCCGTCTGCCAAGACTTTTTGATACGCTTCCATCCTCAACCTTGCGAGACGATTAACTCCGAAGGGTCCCGAAGGTGTGCACCGCGCCCGGCGCAACGCATCTAGATCGAGCACAGCAGAGGCAACAGTGCTTTCGCCTGCCCCACCACTTTCCACCATGATCTGGCCTTGATAATCAATAATCTTAGAATTACCCACGTGGGTATCCTCGGGAATCGGACCGATAATCTTCCCAGCGTTACAGGAAACAAAATACAGCATATTCTCTGCTGCCCTGCAGCGTTTGGCAGATTCCCAAGCCATAAACTGCGATCGTCCATGGTCGGACGTAGGATGAAGAATAACCTCAGCACCGCGCATCATTAAACACCTGGCAGTTTCTGGCCAAAGAATCTCACCGCAAGGCATCATCCCGATGTTACCGAGTTCAGTCCTGGCCACTGGGAAAAGTCCTTCTACTCCATGTTTTTCGACGTATTCATCAAGCACATCATGAGGGGAACTACCCTGCGCTGTAGAAATGCGTCTATATTTCAGAATTACTTCACCCGACGGATCAATTAGAAACGAACAATTAAAATATCGTCCGGGCCACTCTGGCGGTCTTTCATAAGCATTGGCGCCAATAAAAACCCCATACTCCTTACAGATTCCCCGAAGTCGATCTATTTCGGCACTGCCGGGGATTTCTAAACAAGCCTTCTCTATCCATTCCTGTGCGTTTTCAGTCAAAGGAAAGCCTTGAAGATTAAACTCTGGAAAGAGCATGAGCTGCTTCATACCCCCGCCTCGATTTGCGGTAAAACGGATCAGTTCCTCCCAACGATCAATGCTCTTGTTAACTATATCCATCGCCTCAGCACGGGTGCTCGCACCATTAACGATGACGTTATTGGTTTGCATGCAGGTTGCCCGCCATAAAAGACCCATTCTTCGTCCCCTTTTTCTAACCTCAAGGCCAATACATTCTGCCCATACATAGGCAGGTGTCCAGATTTGCTTCTTTTGTGAATGAATTCACCAACAATATTAAGTCTGCAGCGGGATGGGCGTCAAATCGATGCTAACCTATATGCGTACAAACCTTGGGCGAATGCCGAAACGTAACCCTTGTCATGAATTATTATATTGATAATTAGTAAGAAGACGGTGCCGGAAGGAGGGCTCGAACAGTCGAAGCACTGATTGCTGCATATCAGTAGGCTTTACCCCAAGCCTTAAAAACAAGCTTAGTAATAGATGGATGAAAGAGTTCATGACGAGGATGAAAGACATTGTAGTTAAGGCTTTGGAGCAAGTGGAGATAGTCCGACGCTATAACAGCAAGAAGCAGAACGGGAAGTGCTCTAAGATCGACCCGATCTCTCAGTGAGCGGGCATGAGCAATGCTTGCACGTGCTATAACTAATATACGTCTAACAACCTCTCCTAACCGTGGCAGATTCTGCAGATTCTTGATTTCGTTGGAGCTAATACCAGCCTCATGAAGAGTCTCCATTGGAAGGTAGAACCTCTCACTTCGAACGTGAAATGCAACCGCTCTGAGAATTCCAGCCAAGGCCCAAGCCTCACCTACCGCACCGACTGCCTCAATTGTTACTGAGTCTCTTATTCCCAAAACCTCTAGCATCAGACACGCGAGGCGCGAGCTTGTCCCCTTTGCGTATGCTTGCAGCTCGGCGATCGTTTCAACACTTTCTATCCTAAAATCCTGCTCTCGGGATTCCAGAAATGCGTCAAAATGAAGTCGACTAAGATTGCAACGGCCGATGCAATCGCTTAATGCCTCAGCTACTGGATGACCTTTAGGTGCTCCCTTGCCTTCATATATCCTGGATATAGAATCCCGCCACCACTGTAATCGTATTTGGCCTATCGATGCTTCACTGACCAGATCGGGGATTCTTGCCACTTCTGCATTAAATGCAAGAAGAGCAAAAAGATCGCCTCGCATTGATCTAGGTGCAAAAAGAGCACACATAAAACGGTAGTGATCCTCTCTTCGAGCTAGCTCGCCAACATAGGATAGTTCTCCAGCATCGAACAAATTACTATACCTGAATTGTTGCTCTGAAATGATGGTTAGTTTTTACGGTCACTGAGCGGCACCGTCTACAATGTTTATTGACGTTCGTTCCTAGGCATCGGATAGTCACCCAGTTCTCGGGGTGCTTTTGTGCGAAGCTGAGAGCGCACCAAAATGCTACTGGTGCCAACCCGCTGAACCTGATCCGGGTTATGCCGGCGTAGGAATGGAACATAAGAAACGAATATCTGCTGCGCCATCTCCCACCGTTATAATTCCCGGAACTCTGAGGTTCAGGCCCAATTATAGGAGATAGGCCATGAATAAGATTAGCCCTCCACAATTCCTCGTCACAACTGGCCCGATTCCTTCATCCCGCAAGGTTCATAGGAAGTCTAAAGGATCTCATGCGGTGAGTGTACCAATGCGGGAAATTCTACTGACGGAACAGGCTAAAGAGCCTCCTGTAACAGTATACGATACTTCAGGCCCATACACGGATCCAGAAGCAAACATAGACATCTATGGAGGCCTGCCAAGATTCCGTGAACCATGGATTCTGGCGCGCGCTGATGTAAAGCAATACAAGGGTCGTGTTGTCAAGCTAGAGGATAACGGCAACGTATCAGCAAGCCGTCTGGTGCCCGCCTATCCAAAACCACCAGAACCCTACCGGGCTATCAGCGAAAAAGCCGTAACACAGTTAGAATACGCGCGCCGAGGTATGATTACGCCGGAGATGGAATTTATCGCTGAGCGCGAAACTATTAGTGCTCAGCAGCGCCGGGAAGCAGCTATAAACGACGGTGAATCGTTTGGAGCAAACCTGCCGTTGGAAGTGTCCCCAGAGTTCGTTCGGGAAGAAGTCGCCCGAGGTCGAGCCATAATTCCATCTAACATAAATCATCCCGAACTAGAACCGATGATAATCGGTCGCAATTTCCTGGTAAAAATCAACGCCAACATCGGAAATTCGGCTGTCACATCATCCGTTGAGGAGGAAGTAGAAAAGATGGTTTGGGCCATACGATGGGGCGCCGATACAGTCATGGATCTTTCGACAGGGCATAACATACATAACATCAGAGAGTGGATTCTGCGTAACTCCCCTGTTCCTATAGGAACGGTCCCCATCTATCAGGCCCTAGAAAAGGTAGAGGGTGTCGTTGAAGACCTATGTTGGGAGGTATACCGCGATACCCTGATTGAACAATGTGAACAAGGTGTCGATTATTTCACGGTGCACGCTGGTGTCCGCCTTCCCTTTATCCATCTCACCGCCAATCGGGTTACTGGAATAGTTTCTCGCGGTGGGTCAATCATGGCTAAGTGGTGCCTAGCTCATCACAAAGAAAGTTTTCTATACACACACTTTGAAGATATATGTGATCTTCTACGTTCCTATGACGTCAGTTTTTCGCTCGGTGACGGTTTACGTCCGGGCTCCATTGCAGACGCTAATGATTCTGCGCAATTTGCTGAGCTTGAAACCCTCGGACAACTAACACAGGTTGCTTGGGATAAAGGAGTGCAGGTTATGATCGAAGGCCCCGGTCATGTCCCAATGCATAAGATTAAGATCAACATGGATAAACAGCTAGAAACGTGTGGCGAGGCTCCCTTTTATACGCTTGGCCCATTAACAACGGACATTGCGCCAGGATATGACCACATTACTTCCGGCATTGGTGCCGCAATGATCGGTTGGTTTGGTTGTGCAATGCTTTGCTATGTTACCCCGACGGAGCACCTTGGGCTTCCCGACCGCGAAGACGTTAAAACCGGTGTAATTACATACAAGATAGCAGCCCACGCCGCCGATCTAGCTAAAGGCCACCCGGGCGCACAGTATCGCGATGATGCCCTAAGTCGCGCTCGATTCGGATTCCGTTGGGATGATCAGTTTAGTTTATCGCTGGATCCTGACACTGCATCGAATTTTCATGATAAGACATTGCCCAAGGATGCCCATAAGGTAGCCCACTTCTGTTCTATGTGCGGTCCCAAATTCTGCTCGATGAAAATTACACAGGAAGTACGGGAGTACGCAGAATCCGGTATGGACCAAATGTCTGAATTATTTAAAGAAAATGGCACAGAAATATATCACTCTGAGGATAACTTAGACGCCGTGAGAAAGGCTAACAAAACCTTACTTACCGGGTAAAAACGCACTTCCGATGTCTTCGGTACATATTATTGGCGCAGGAATCTCCGGATTAGCCGCTGCTGTCAAATGCGCTGAGCATGGTGCAAAGGTCACGCTCTATGAAGCTAGTGATGCAGCTGGAGGGCGTTGCCGTTCTTTTTTTGATCCTATATTGGATCGAACCATCGATAATGGTAACCACCTTGTTGTGGCAGCAAATAAGTCTGTATTTCAGTATCTGAAAAAAATCGGTGCTAGCGATGAATTGGTCCCCTTGCGCCCACCGGCCTTTCCCTTCGTGCATGCACAAACCGGTTGTCGCTGGGCGCTCAAACCGAATTTTGGCCCTCTTCCTTGGTGGACCTTAGTCCCGTCACGGAGGGCCACAGACACAAACGCAAGAGACTACTTTGCTCTCAGCAGGTTGTGGCGAAGCGGGCCTGATTCAACTGTATCTGATATCTTAGAATCAGGACCTGCAATGGAGCACGTTTGGGAGCCACTATGTCACGCAGTCCTCAATACGGGAACCGCTGAAGCATCTGCAAGTCTTTTATGGGCCTCGGTTCGTCGCATGTTTCGCTGGGGTGCCCTATCCTGTCAGCCGTACCTGGCTCGGCGTGATCTCAGCAGCTGCTTCGTCGCACCGGCGCTAGCACATTTGTCTCAGTACGGAGCAAATGTGAAATTTAAATGTCAGATTAATGGCATAGCCGCCATTGAAAATAAGTTGGAAGCTCTAAAACTGCGCAGAGGTACTGTTCCATTGTCCAAGACCGACAAAGTTATCCTAGCAACGCCTCCTTGGAGCCCACTACCAGATCTACTATATAGAAAAGCAGCGCCTTTCAAGACCTCTGCAATCTTAAATGGACACTTTCAATTACCTAGAGATTTCCGTTTGCCTGAAAATTCTTCAATTCTCGGGATCATAAAAGGGACAGCACAGTGGCTTTTTATCCGAAACGGCACACTTTCCGTAACGGTTAGTGCCGCAGACACACTCATGTCAAGAAATACTAATGCACTTGCTGAGGAATTGTGGAATGACTCGCTTCGATGCATAAACAAGAGCCAACAACCCTTACCACCTTATCGAATCGTGAAAGAACGACGTGCAACAATAGTTCATAGTCCTAATCAAGAAAGTCGGCGACCCGGTTCCAAGACTAGATTCGACAACCTTTTCGTAGCCGGCGACTGGACTGATACCGGTCTGCCATCCACGCTAGAAAGCGCAGTTATCTCAGGATTTAAAGCTGCTGACCTTGCCTGCACTCCACCTAAGTAACTTAGCTAGTAAAACGTGCTACAATTAAGCAGATACCGACTTGTTGCACCCTAATCAAAAATGGCTAGCATGTAGGCGTCCAAAGTAAGAAACTGTTTTCACTACAGTAGTAGTGTCTTACCTCATAGGGGAATAGGTTATGAGTTCAATACTTACAAGTCTTCCAAAGGCAGTAATTGCCGGTCTTCTGTTAACGGTTGTAGTCTTTCTGATAAACCAGAACTACGATTGGGCCATAGACTTTTGGCAATTTCTGTTTCGGTATTTGCATGTTCTCAGTAGCGTCATGTGGATCGGATTGCTTTGGTACTTCAATTTTGTACAAATCCCTAACATGCCCAATATTCCGGATGAACAAAAACCAGCAATAAGCAAAGTTATAGCACCAGCTGCTCTTTTTTGGTTCCGTTGGGGCGCAATGGCAACAATCATCACAGGACTAATTCTTTCGATGCTAAACGGTTATATGGTGGATGCCATCCTTCTCGGAACTCAGACCGGCGAGGGCCTCATCATTGGAATTGGTATGTGGCTCGGTGCAATTATGTGGTTCAACGTTTGGTTTGTTATATGGCCAAATCAGAAGAAAGCCTTAGGCTTGGTTGAAGCGGATGCGGATACAAAAGCCGCAGCTGCAAGGACTGCCATGCTATTTTCTCGAACAAATACCGTATTATCGATGCCAATGTTATTTTGTATGGTGGCCCACCAAAACTTTATGGGTTAGTCACCATCAATATATTGCGGAAACGGGGGCCGTTTGGCCCCCGTTTTTTTGTTCTTATAGACAAATTAACGCTGCAGCCACACTTCGTCCTTCCATGGCGAGAACGTTATATGTCCGACAAGCCGCACTTGTAGTCATAGCTTCTCCAGAGATATTAAACCTCTTTAAGAAATCGTTGAGCAATTTCGGCAGCGGTAACATTCTATCCCCGCAGCCAAACAGACAAAGATCGATTTGTGAAGCACGATCGCGTAATGGCTTAAAATCGGACTCATTTATCCGATCAAAACGCGAAACAGACCAGGGAATACTAGTTTTGGGAAACACAAATATTGAATGGTTGAAAGCAACACCCGACACGCGGAAACCTCCAGTCTTATAACTCTGGATGACTTGCCTGTCCCCCAAATCGCTCGCCACTAATTTCATGACATTCTTGCATAGCCCCTTACTCGACTGGGATCCGTTCCGCCTCCGGTATCTGAGTAGTTGTCGGAGCGACAGCGAGCATGTCTTCCTGACGCAAATTGAAATAGATGAGAACTGGAATAGCAACATAGATAGATGAATAGGTGCCAATGATAACACCCCATACCAGTGCAAAGCTAAAGCCCCGCAGTACCTCACCGCCAAATATGTAGAGTGCCATTACGGCCAGAAGGGTAGTTAAACTTGTTAGGATTGTTCTCGACAAAACATTGTTTAGAGACAAATTTAATAACTCAATTAAAGACATTTTCTTATACTTGCGCAGGTTCTCCCTAACCCTGTCATAGGCAACAACGGTGTCATTGATAGAATAACCAGCGATTGTAAGAATCGCAGCAACCGTCGTAAGATTAAAATCCAACTGGAGTACCGAGAACAGCCCCACCGTCGAAATTACATCATGGGTTAGAGCAAGTGTTGCACCTAGAGCGAACTGCCACTCGAATCGTACCCATATATAAAAACAAATAGCCAGAATTGCCAGACCTACGGCCAAAGCCCCGTCGCGCACCAACTCCGCACCAACTTTAGGTCCGACTAACTCTGTCCGACGATACTCGTAATCAGTGCCCAGCGCCTCTCGTACTTTCCGTAATGCAATACTCTGGGCCTCCTCACCGCCCTCTTGGCGCTGGATTCGAATAGATACATCACGACCGGTATCTCCAAAGGTGGTAATAGACACCTCTCCGAGACCCAAGGATGCTACCTCCGCCCGGATAACAGCTGGGTTGACTGCTTTAGACGATCGCACTTCCATTAATATACCGCCGGCAAAATCAATTCCAAAGTTCAAGCCTTGCAGAGCCACAGATCCCATAGAAACGAGCAGTATTATGGCAGACGCAAAAGCTGCAATCTTACGTTTCTCAACGAAGCGCAAATTAAAAGTTTCGGGAAAATAGGCAATTAGAGCTTTAATTCTTTTGCGAATCTGCACAGCTCCTGAGATTGGAAGTGACTCAGCACGAGTGCCACGAAGCCACGAAACCACCATCAGCCGCGTTACCATTGTTGCGGTAAACATCGAAGTG
>Ga0315336_1004501_pt1 | contig 16411 bp, 16 predicted proteins | sample ASW5metaG_FD_204512 | JGI IMG/M metagenome (GOLD analysis project Ga0315336, IMG submission 204512) | Ammonia-oxidizing marine archaeal communities from Monterey Bay, California, United States - ASW #5 | ecosystem: Environmental > Aquatic > Marine > Intertidal zone | place: USA: California...
GCCGTCGAGATAGGCGGCGAACACCGCGACGGAGGCCGGATCGGGGGTGAAGAAGGGATTTTCGGCGTCACCGACGAAGTTCCAGTTCCAGTTCGAGCGATCGATCGATTTCTCGCCCATAGAGATTAGCGCGCCGCGCACCGTCATGCCGGGCACTACCCTGCGCGCCAGCGCACCGGCCGCCACTCTGGCTGCCGTCTCGCGCGCCGAGGAGCGGCCGCCGCCGCGATGGTCGCGAAGGCCGTATTTGACGTCATAGGCGTAGTCGGCATGGCCGGGACGATACTGGCGGGCGATCTCGCCATAGTCCTTCGACCTCTGGTCGACATTTTCGATCAGCATCGAAACCGGCGTGCCGGTGGTGATCATCGTCTCGCCGTCGTCGTCCAGGATGAAGCCAGACAGAATCTTGACCTCATCCGGCTCGCGGCGCTGGGTAACGAAGCGCGACTGGCCGGGGCGGCGGCGGTCGAGCTCGGCCTGGATGTCCTCGCGCTTGAAGCGGATGCCGGGCGGGCAGCCGTCCACAACGCAGCCAAGCGCGGCGCCATGGCTTTCACCCCAGGTGGTGACGCGGAAGAGATGGCCGAATGTGTTGTGAGACATGAAAGCGTCCTGCCCGGCGGCGTAGCCGGCAATCTAAAGTGGCGCGGCGTCCCTCACGCATCCAAAGGCACACGCGGCGCCGCCGGTTTGCCTTCTATTGGCGTTTTCCCCGGTGGTCAAACCGTGCATCAAACTGTGATCTTGCGGATTTAGTTTTGACACATTCGGTTGGTTTCTGCTCTCCTCCATCCGCCGTTGAGGATCCGCCGCCACCAGACGGCGCAATGACCTGAAGAGGACGACGATGCGTACCGTTATTGGCGCCGCCTGCGCCATGTTGCTGATTTCCACCGCCGCCGCGTTCGCCGGCCAAACCGAAGGCCTTATCAAGAAGGTCGACAAGGACACGCTGACCCTGACGCTTGACGACGGAAAGGCCTACAAGCTCAACGCCGAGACCGATATCGACTCGCTGAAGCCCGGCATGGACATCGTCATCGCCTATGACGTGACCAATGGCGAAAATGTCGTGACCGATATGCAGTTGCCCGACAGCGACCAGAATTAGCTTTCGAATTGGAGGCTGAAATGTCCGTGTTTCGTCATTCTAGGGCGAAGCAAGGAGCGTAGCGACGCGCGCAGACCCTAGAATGACGAAGCTTCAGCGCATCGAATGACGACGCGGGGGCGCGCCTGCCTTCAAAGCCACTCCAAACTCCGGCCCTGCAGCCGCAGCAGGCGGTCCTGCGGGACATCGAGGCCGGCGGCCTCCTGCTTGGAAAGGCCGGTGACGATGCGGAAGAAGCAGCGGATGACGCCGCCATGGGTGACGCAGACCGTCGGCTGACGAAGCGCGTCGAGCCAGGGCTTTATCCGCTCCAGCAGCATCTGGTAGCTTTCGGCGCCCTCGCCGGGCGGCCGGAAATCCCATTTGGCCGCGCGGCGTCCGTCGGTTGAACCAGGGGCTCGCTCCTCGAGTTCGGCGAAGGTGAAGCCCTGCCAGTCGCCAAAGCTTATCTCGACCAGTCGCGGATCGGTACGATAGCCGGATGGGTCCAGCCCCATGGCTTCGCGCATCAGTTCCATCGTCTCGCGGGTGCGCCGCATCGGGCTGGCGACAAAGTCGAAACCGTCGCCCTTGCCGATCAACGCGGCCAGCCGGCGACCGTTCCGCGCTGCCTGCTCGCGGCCGACTGCGTTGATGTCGGTATCGGCCTGGCCCTGCAGGCGGCGCTCGGCATTCCACTGGGTCTGGCCGTGGCGCAAGATGTAGACGAGCGGGTACATCAGGTCTTCCGAGGTCGGGCCAAGGCTTGGACGAAGCGGCAGGCGGAGAGCGGATCAGTCCTTAACGGTCGAGATGTCCGGCGCGTCGACCGCTTTCATGCCGACGACATGGTAGCCGGAATCGACGTGATGGACCTCGCCGGTCACGCCGCGGGACAAGTCCGACAGGAAATAGACGCCCGAATCGCCGACCTCTTCCTGGGTGACCGTCTGCTTCAGCGGCGAATTGTACTCGTTCCACTTCAGGATATAGCGGAAGTCGCCGATGCCGGAGGCGGCAAGCGTCTTGATCGGCCCAGCCGAGATCGCGTTGACGCGGATCTTCTTGGCGCCGAGATCGACGGCGAGGTAGCGCACGCTCGCTTCGAGCGCCGCCTTGGCGACACCCATGACGTTGTAGTGCGGCATCACCTTCTCTGCGCCGTAATAGGTCAGCGTCAAAAGCGAGCCGCCGTCCGTCATCAGCGGCTCTGCGCGCTTGGCGATGGTGGTGAAGGAATACACCGAGATGTCCATGGTGCGCAGGAAATTGTCGCGCGTCGTCTCGACATAGCGGCCAGTGAGCTCGTCCTTGTCGGAGAAGGCGATGGCATGGACGAGGAAGTCGAGCCTGCCCCAGTGCTTGGCAATGTCGGCAAAGACGGCGTCGAGGCTTTCCGGATCGGTCACGTCGCAATGGCCAGCGACATGCGCGTTGAGTTCGGCCGCGAGCGGCTCGACGCGCTTCTTGAAGGCCTCGCCCTGATAGGTCAGGGCGATTTCGGCGCCATGATCGGCGCAAGCCTTGGCGATGCCGAAAGCGATCGACCGATTGTTCGCGACGCCGAGGATCAGGCCCCGCTTACCGGCCATCAGGCCCTGTCCAGCTGCCATGTGCAAGCTCTCCGCAAAATATCTGCTTTGTGGAGAGCCCTATCGCACAGGCACAAAGCCCCTTCAAGCGCCCAAAAGACACGGCAACAGGAACAAAATTCCCTCTATGAGCCTTTTCGGCCGCGCATCAGAGCCTCGAGCTGGGCATCGCCGCCTTCCGGCAGCATCAGCCGCACATGGGCATAGAGGTCGCCGTGGCCGCCGGCCTTTTCGGGCAGCCCCCTGCCCTTGATGCGCAGCACCTTGTCCGAGCTCGACCACGCCGGCACGTTGACCGCGAGCTTGCCGGTCGGCGTCTCGACCGCCACCTTGGCGCCGAGCACGGCGTCGGCCAGATCGACAGGCAGATCGACATGCAGGTCGCGGCCCTCTATGCGGTAGCGCGGATGGCGGCGGATGTGGATCTTGACCAGCGCGTCGCCCGGCTGGCCCGGGCCCTGCTGGCCCTGGCCCTTCAGGCGGATCGTCTGGCCGTCCTCGACATAGGCCGGCAGCTTGACCGCCACCTTGCGGCCGTCGGGGAACATCGCCGTCACCTTGTCGGCGATCGCGGCTTCCTCGACGCTGATATCCATGCTGACGTTCAAGTCGGCCGCCTGGGCCGCCTGCCGGCGATCGCCTGGCCCGCCTCCCCTTGGACCGGCGCCGCGGGCGCCGGAAAAGGCATCGCCGAAGATCTGGCTGAAGATGTCGCTGTTGCCGTCGAACGGATCGCCGCCCGGGCGACCGGTGCGAAATTCGAAATGCGCGCCGCCCGGTCCCTGCTGACGGCGGAACCCGGCGAACGGATCGCCGCCGGCCGCGCCTTCGAAACCCTGGAATTTCGGCTTGCCTTCGGCATCGATCTCGCCGCGGTCATAGGCACCGCGCACTTTCTCGTCGCCGACGACTTCATATGCCTGGTTGACGGCGGCAAAACGGTCCTTCGCCTTCGGATCATTCGGATTCTGGTCCGGATGATGCTTCTTGGCGAGCTTGCGGTAAGCCGCCTTTATGTCCTTCGCCGATGCGTTCTTGGCAACGCCCAGCACCTCATAGGGGTCGCGCATGCTTCCTGCCTGAAAGAGAGAATGGATTGTAGTCGCCTCCTATATGCGCTCGCATAGGAAGAAATTCCAGTGGCGCAAGGGGAATTACCGCCCGAAAATCAGGAGCCAAAATCAGGGGGCCCAAATCAGGGCGGAATCAGAGCGGCTTGAATTCCTGCATGCGCCAGCCGCCGGCGCCGGCAAGGCACAGCTCGCCCTTGTAGAGGGCAACGCCGTCGAAGCTCTCGCGCGTGGCGCTGAAGCGGCGGCAGGTCAGGCCGCCATCCTTCAGTTCCACCAATTCGGTGATCGCGCCGCGCGAGCCCGTGCCGGCATTGGCCCATGGCACCGCCTGGCCGCCAAGTTCCTTGATGTCGGCGGAAGAAACCGCGTTGCCGATGGTGGTCTGGTCGGAGTCGTTGTCGGCCGCCGGTGCGGCCGGCGAGGAAGGCGCGCTCGAGGTGACGATCGAGCGGTCGACCTCAGCCTTTTCCAGGCTGAAACCGCCGGCGCCGCAAGCGGCGAGGGGAAGGGCCGCCGTCACGACCACAGCCCTGACGCTGGCCGAAGCGATAACGCCCCATTGCCTGCTGTCAAAAGCCTGCGCGATACGCAACAATCGGCCAACTCCTCCCGCAACGGTAAATATTCGGAAAACTATGAACGAAACTGAGTTAACAAGCAGTGACTTCACCGAGGCCGCGGAGCCTTTCAGGCTCTTTGCCGCATGGCTGGAGGACGCCACCAAAAGCGAGATCAACGACGCCAATGGCGTCGCCCTGGCGACCGTCGACGCCGACGGCATGCCGGATGTGCGGATGGTGCTGCTCAAGGGGTTCGACGAAAAGGGGTTTGTCTTCTACACGAATTTCGAGAGCGCCAAGGGCCGCGAGATTCTTGGCAGCATGAAGGCGGCGATGTGCTTCCACTGGAAATCGCTGCGCCGGCAGGTGCGCGTGCGCGGGCCGGTGGAGATCGTCAGCGACACCGAGGCCGACGCCTACTATGCCACGCGGCCGCGCGGCAGCCGCATCGGCGCCTGGGCCTCGAAACAGTCGCGACCGCTGGAGAGCCGATTCGCGCTGGAGAAAGCGGTGGCTGAATACACGGCCCGCTACGCCATCGGCGAGATCCCGCGTCCGAAGCACTGGTCGGGCTTCCGCATCGTGCCGCGGACGATCGAGTTCTGGCACGACCGGCCGGTCCGGCTGCATGACCGCGTCGTCTTTTCGCGCAACGCCGACGGCGGCTGGGACAAGGAGCGGCTCTATCCTTGAGAGGGGAACGCGGGCGAGACGTTCAGCCTTTCTTGCGCGTCATGAAAGCAGTGAGCGCGGCGCGCGCCTCCTCGGAGGTCAGGCGCTGGCGGAAATGCTCGGCTTCGACCTTGATGCGGGCGACGAGTTCCTCGCGCGGCTCGCGCATCAGGTCGCGGGCAATCTTCAGCGCCTGCGGCGGCTTGGCGGCAATCTGACTGGCGGCGGCCAGCACCGTGCTTTCCAAGGCCTCTTCCGCGACGACCTCGTAGATCAGCCCGGCGGCCTTGGCGCGCTCGGCCGAAAAGCCCTCGCCAAGGCCGAGCAGCGCGAAGGCGCCCTGGCGGCCGAGGATTTGCGGCGCGATCAGGCTTGAGCCGGCTTCCGGCACAAGGCCAAGGTCGACGAAGGGCGTGCGGAACAGCGTGCGCGGCGTGGCGAAGGTCAGGTCGCAATGCAGGTTGAGCGTGGTGCCGATGCCGACCGCGATGCCGTCCACGCCCGATACCATCGGCTTTTGCGACCTGGCCAGCGCCATCAGGAAATCCCAGACCTCATTGCCACCCTCGCCGCCAGTGGCGATGACCAGGAAGTCGGCGAGGTCGTTGCCCGCGGAGAAGGCGCCCGGAACGCCGAGGAACACATGTACGCGAACCGCCGGATCGGCATCGCCTTCGGCCAGGGCGGCCGACATGCTGGCGTACATGGCGCGCGTCAGCGCGTTCTTTTTGTCCGGGCGGTTGATGCGGATGATCTGCACGGCGCCCTGGCGCTCGACGAGGATATGATCTGTCACGGCTGGTCCTTTGAGCGTCGGGATGCTTAAGCGGAAATCAGCGCCTTGCCGGCGGCGGCAAGGCTTTCGCCACCGTCGATGACGCGCTCCTTCAGCGTGCGTGTCTCGCCGAGCAGGTTTTCGGCAAAGAAGCGGCAAAGCGCGATACGGCCATGATCGGCGAGCCCGCCCTGCGCCAGATAGGCGCCGCCGGCGACAAGCGAGATCAGGCGCAGATAGGGCGTGGCGCCCGCCATCGCGGCATCGGCCTTGCCTTCTGCCGTCAGCTTCTGCAGGAAGCGGGTCGCTTCATCGAGATCGGCGAGCGCATGGTCGAGATTGTCGGCGGTGCGTCCGAAGCCTTCGATGTTGGAGGTGCGCACCGCATCGGCCACGGCTTTCAATTCGCCGATATAGGAATGCACATGCTGGCCGCCGCCGAGAGGCAGCTTGCGCGCCACGAGGTCGATCGCCTGTATGCCGTTGGTGCCTTCATAGATCGGCGCGATGCGCGCGTCGCGATAAAGGGCGGCGGCACCAGTCTCCTCGATGAAGCCCATGCCGCCATGCACCTGGACGCCAAGCGAGGCGACCTCGACGCCGACATCGGTGGAGAAGGCTTTCGCCAGCGGCGTCAGCAGGTTGGCGCGGTCGCGCCAGTTGGCGGCGGCCTCGCCCTCGCCGAGGCGGGCGCGGTCAATCGCATGCGCACAGCAATAGCTGATCGAACGGGCGATCTGGGTCAGCGACTTCATGGTGAGGAGATTGCGCTGCACGTCCGGATGATGGACGATCGGCGCCATGCCGGGGCCCGAATAGTGCGAGGCCTTGCCCTGGCGGCGCTCATTGGCATAGGCGATCGCCTTCTGCGTCGCGGTCTCGGCCACTGCCACGCCCTGCATGCCGACAGCAAGGCGGGCGTTGTTCATCATGGTGAACATGCAGGCCAGCCCCTTGTTCTCCTCGCCGATGAGCCAGCCGATGGCCCCTGGCGTCGCGCCCTGAAAGCCGTCGCCATAGATCATGGTGCAGGTCGGCGAGGCGTGGATGCCCAGCTTGTGCTCCAGGCCGGAACAGAAGACATCGTTGCGGGCGCCGAGCGAACCATCTTCGTTGACGAAGAACTTCGGCACCAGGAACAACGAGATGCCGCGCGTGCCGGCCGGCGCGTCGGGCAACCTGGCCAGCACCAGATGCACGATGTTGTCGGTGAAATCATGCTCGCCATACGTGATGAATATCTTCTGGCCGAAAATGCGGTAGGTGCCGTCGCCCACCGGCTCGGCGCTGCTGCGTAGGGCCGCGAGGTCCGAGCCTGCCTGCGGCTCGGTCAGGTTCATCGTGCCCATCCACTCGCCGGAGACGAGTTTTGCGAGGTATTTGGCCTTGAGTTCCGGCGAGGCGTGTTTGTCAAGCGCCTCCACCGCGCCCATGGTCAGCGTCGGGCCTATGCCGAAGGCCATCGAGGCGGAGTTCCACATTTCGAGCGCGGCGACTCCGAGCATGGTCGGCAGGCCCTGGCCGCCGAACTCCTCCGGACCGGACAGCGCGTTCCAGCCACCCTCGATCCAGCGGCGGTAGAGTTCCTTCCAGCCCGGCGGCGTTGTGACGGCCGCGTCCTTCAGCACCGCGCCATGCTCGTCTCCGACCTTGTAGAGGGGAGCGACCTCCTCGCTGGCGAAACGGCCCGCTTCGGCAAGGATGGCGTCGACGAGGTCCTCACCGAGATCGCCGAAAACACCTGAATCAAGCGCCGGCTTCAGCCCGGCCACCTGCTTCAGGGTGAAGGCGATATCCTCGACCGGGGCGCGATACATGCTGTCTTTTCCTCCGCCTTCGTTTCGGCAGTTCGGTCATAGGACCTCAGCCAAGGCGAAACCATCCGCCTTTGGTCGCCCCGTCATCTTCTTTTTACGTAAACGTCAAATTTTGTCACGCGGATTTTGCGTTCTTGTCTCAGCCCATTAGATTAAACGAGGCCGGCATGTCGCCGGCACACCGGACAGACACATGCTTGCCAGACCTGACGCCTATCGCTGTATCGAATGCGGGCTGCCCTACCGGGCCACCGGCTTCCACTACTATCACGGCATGATCGAAGAAGGCCCCGCCTATTGGACCGATCGCGGCATAGTGTGCTCGCCGCAATGCTCGCTCGCGCATCACAAGAAGCGCGCCGCCGAAGGTACGCTGCCGCAGGAACCGACGCCCGATCCGTTCGAGGTCCCGCCGCTATTCAGGCGCTGATCGTGCCCGATTTTAAAGCACTTCCTTAACCATAGCGGTTCAGGATCGTTCTCTACGTCAGTGGGGACACCCTGATTGAAAAAGCCGGCGCGCGTACTTCGCCGCCTGGCGCTGATCGCTGCGGCGATGGTGCTTGGCACGGCAGCAAAGGCCTCGGATTTCTCCGAGCCGTGGAAGAATGCCGACCGCCCGCTGGTGATCGACGCCTACGAATATAATTCGATCGACTGGCAGCAGCTCGTCACCGACAAGCGCGTTGCCGGCTTCATCAACAAGGCATCCGACGGGCTGCCTCCCCCTTATTTCTGCTTCGGCGCCGAAGCGGACGTGAAACTCTGCAAGGCGCAATGGAAGCGTTATGCGGTGACGCGCGAGTTGTTCCTCACGCGCAAGGTCGTGGCCAAGGCGCTTGGCCTCAAATGGGGCGCCTATCACCTTGCCCGCCCCGGCAACCCGGTCGAGCAGGCCAATAATTTCATCGATTTCGCGGACCCGGCGCCGGATGAGCTTCTGGCTCTCGACATCGAAGGTATCGATGCCACGCAATGGATGTCGCTGGAGGACGCCGAGGAATTCGTGCGCCAGGTGCATCGCCGGCTGGGCCGCTTCCCCGTGCTCTACGTCAACGGCAAGACAGCCCAGTATATCGCCGACAACCGTTATCAGTACCGCCTGCTGTCGCGGTTGCCGCTCTGGTACGCGCGCTACAAGCCGGACATCGACGTGCATTTCCCGATGGGCAACTGGCAGGGCTACGCGCTGTGGCAATTCTCGGCGCAGGCCAATTGCGGCCATTTCTCCTGTCCCTACCGTGTGCCGGGCACCCCCAATGATATCGACGTCAGCGTCGCGCCGATGAGCGCCGACGAACTGCGCCAGCAATGGGCCTCTGGCGGCCTGATCGACGTGCCATCCGACTATCTCGCCTCGATCCCGGTGCCGGTTCCGCGCGAAACTGCCCTCGCCGGCAAGGTGACCATCACCTATGCCGACGTGGCGACGCCGCCGACCGTCGAGGAGATTGTCGCGGTGATCGGCGCGCGCTGGGAGAAATTCCGCGACGGCTTCCGCATGCCGGTGGTGAAGACTGTGCCGCGGCGCCCCGGCTTCGGCATCGTGCAATATGTCGCCTGGAAGCGGTCGGGACAGCGCACGTCCGAGCAGGTCGACGCGGCCTTTGCCGCCGCCGACCCCGTCAGCACCGCCTCTACTGCGCTCGACAGCGCCAAGCGCTGATTTGCGGCCTCGTCGGGCCGATATCAACCACGCGCCGTCTCGCGTTCGACTGCGCGCCAGCCGATGTCGTGGCGGAAGAAGCCTTGCGGCCAGTCGATGTGATCGATCGCGGCGTAGGCCTTTGCCTGCGCCTCGCCGACGGTCTTGCCAACCGCGGTGACGTTGAGCACGCGCCCGCCATTGGCGACCAGCGCGCCGCCATTGATGGCGGTGCCGGCATGGAATACCTGAACGCCTTCGCCTTCCACCTCGTCGAGACCGCGGATGACGGAGCCCTTTTCCGGCGTGCCGGGATAGCCCCTCGCCGCCATCACCACGGTCAACGCATTCTCGTCGCTCCAGCGGATAGACAGGTGCGCGAGCTGGCCGTCGACGGCGGCGTTGAGGAGGACGAGCAGGTCGTCCTTCAGCCGCATCATCAGCACCTGGCACTCGGGATCGCCGAAGCGGGTGTTGTATTCGATCAGCTTGGGGCCCTGGTCGGTGATCATCAGGCCGGCAAAGAGGGTTCCGGCGAAAGGCGCGCCGATATTGGCCATGCCGCGCATGGTCGGCTCGATGATCTCGCGCATGGTGCGGTCGGTCATTTCCGGAGACATCACGGGTGCCGGCGAATAGGCGCCCATGCCGCCGGTGTTCGGCCCGGTATCGCCGTCGCCGACGCGCTTGTGGTCTTGCGCGCTGCCGAAGGGCAGCGCGGTGACGCCGTCGCACAGGCAGAAGAAGCTCGCCTCCTCGCCGGTCAGATATTCCTCGACCACCACCTCGGCGCCGGCGGCGCCGAAAGCGCCTTCGAAGCAGGCGTCGAGCGCGGCGTTCGCCTCGTCCAGGGTCATGGCGATGGTGACGCCCTTGCCGGCGGCAAGCCCGTCGGCCTTGATGACGATCGGAGCGCCGGTCTTCTCGACATAGGCTTTCGCCGATGCGAGATCGCCGAAACGGCCATAGGCGGCGGTCGGGATGTTGAACTTGGCGCAGAGATCCTTGGTGAAGCCCTTTGAGCCCTCTAGCCTTGCCGCAGCCTTGGACGGACCGAAGACACGGATACCGGCCGCCCGCAAATCGTCGGCGATGCCGGCGACCAGCGGCCCTTCCGGACCGACCACGACGAGGCCGATCTTTCTCTCCAGGCAGAAGGCGGTGACGGCGGCATGGTCGGCGACGTCGAGCTTGACCAGTTCGGCGATACGGCCGATGCCTGGGTTGCCAGGCGAGGCGTAGAGCCGGGTCAGCAGTGGCGAGGCGGACATCTTCCAAGCGAGCGCATGTTCGCGGCCGCCCGAGCCGAGAAGAAGAACATTCATGGCCACCTCTTGCTGCCGATCGTCCTCGTCGAGAGAACCCGCTATTGGTCCGCGGGCGACCGGTCAAGGCGTCTTGGCATTTTTGGCGGCAATTGCGCACTGGAAGATGGCCCTCGTCAAAACGTGAAGAGGACCAGGCGGCTGACCGCTCCGCGAGAGCTACTCAGCTCCGGTAGACGACCGGGAACCAGTCCTCGCGCAATTTCTGGCCGGGCTTCATGTGGTGGCCGGGATAGGGCGGCGAGGTGCGGCCGGGACGCTCGACATAATGCGCGTCGTCGCCGACCCAGCGCAGCGACAGCGCCCGGCGCCGCGCCGAGGTCATGTTGCCGCGCGCCCCGTGCGCCGTGCGGAAGTCGAACAGGATGGCGTCGCCGGGCTCCATCTCCCATTCCAGCACCTTCATCGACGGGTCGTTGTCGGGATCGGGTACCGGTAGATAGTCGCCCTCGCCGGCATAGAAATTGTCGTCGTTCAGCCAGCGCACCGGCAGGACCATCTTTTCCCATTTGTGCGAGCCGGCGATCAGCCTGAGCGTCGCCTCCTTCACCGGATCGATCGGGATCCAGAAGCTGACCGTCTGGCTGCCGTCGACGAAGTAATAGGGAATGTCCTGGTGCCAGGGCGTCGGCTTCTGCGTGCCTGGCTCCTTCACCAGGACGTGGTCGTGGAAGAACTGGGCGCTGCGCGACTGCATGACCGCGGCGGCGAGCTCGGCGGCCGGCGATTCGCGCACGATCCTGACGAATTCCGGGATGCGCTCCCAGTTGCAGTAATCGTCGAAGAAGCTGCCCTTGCCGCCGGCGATGTCGGAGGCTGTGGCGCTACGGTTCTGCATATTGCGCTCGATGCCGTCGGCGATGACGTCGACCCAGTCCTTGAAGGCGCCGCGGATGCAGACAGCTCCATCGCGCTGGTAATCGGCAATCGTCGAAGCATCGATCCTTGGGCCGGCCATGGCGCTCCATCTCTCTTTGTTTTACGCAATTCCGGACGGAAAACCGCTGCACACTTTTTCCTGGAATTGCTCCTTGGTTCGGTGGCCGACTATCGCAAGCACCCGACATCGCGTAAAATAATAACTTGTCATCCAGCTTATAGTTTTCTCCTATGAGACCGACTCTCACCCAACTGCGCTATGTGGTCGCCGTGGCCCGCCACGGCAGCGTGACCGCGGCCGCAGCAGCCCTGAATGTTTCGCAGCCATCGATTTCGGTGGCGATCGACCATGTCGAGGATGCGCTTGGCCAGAAACTGTTCGTTCGCCAGCGGGGCAGCGGCGTTGCGCTGACCTCTTTCGGACGCAGGGCCGTCGCCAAGGCACGGCAGGTGCTGGGCGAAGCGGATGAGCTGGCGGCGCTCGGTTCGCGCGATGCCGATGTCGGCGGTGAATTGGTGCTTGGCTGCTTCGAGGACCTCGCGCCCTATTTCGCGCCGGCGCTGATGCGCGCCTTCGCCGAGCGCTGCCCGGCCGTCACGGTCGTCATCGGGGACGAGAGCTTCGACACGCTGGGGCGGCGCCTGGCAGACAGCGCCATCGATATCGGCCTCACCTACGATCTCGGCCTGCCCGGGCATTTCAAGCGCATCCTCCTCCACGAATTGCGGCCGCATGCGCTTCTGCCAGCCGGCCATGCGCTGGCGGACAAGCACGCCGTCAGCTTGGCCGAGCTGGCGCAGCATCCGCTGATCACCACCGACCAGCCGCATAGCTGGCAGCACATGCTGGACCTTTTCCTCAGCCGCGGCCTGTCGCCGGTCTCCCGGGCGACGACGAGTTCGTTCGAATTGCAGCGCTCCATGGTGGCCAATGGTTTCGGCGTCGCGATCAGCTATACGAGGCCTTATGGCGACCGTAGCTATGACGGGCTGCCGCTGGTCTGCAAACCACTATCCGATCCGCTCCCCATGCAGCGCATCATCCTCACCCATGACACGCGCCAGCGCCTGTCCAAGGCGGCCATGGCGTTCATCGAGGTCGCCAAGACATGGTTTGCCGGTCACGATGTTTTCACCGCTTAAGCGACAACGCGGTCGCTTGACGCCGCCCCTTGCTGCTGCCACTCCATGGTGATGGAAACCGTCCAGTCGAAAGCGATCCAGGGCCGTGTCGCCGACGCGCCGAGCGGCCATTGGGTTTACCGGGTGCTGCCGCGCTGGCTCTGGCCCTATGCGCAGCTTGCGCGCTGGGACCGGCCGATCGGCTGGCAATTGCTTCTATGGCCGTGCTGGTGGTCGGCGGCGCTCGCCGCGGGCGCCTATCCGCGCCCAACCGACCCGCTGCTGACGCTGCTGCCGGCGCCCTGGTATCTGTTCCTGTTCTTCATCGGCGCCGTCGCCATGCGCGGCGCCGGCTGCACCTATAACGACCTTGCCGACGAGGACATCGACAACCAGGTCGAGCGCACCCGCTCGCGGCCGCTGCCGGCCGGCAAGGTGACGCGCCGCCAGGCATGGGCTTTCGTCATCATCCAGGCGCTCATCGGGCTTGCCGTGCTGTTGCAGTTCAACAGCTTCGCCATTCCGCTCGGCATCGCTTCGCTCGCGATCGTGGCCGTCTATCCCTTCATGAAGCGCATCACCAACTGGCCGCAATTCGTCCTCGGGCTCGCCTTCTCCTGGGGCGCGCTGATGGGCTGGGCGGTCGAGTTCGGCGATATCGATGACCCGGCCATCATGCTCTATATCGGCTCGATCCTGTGGGTGATCGGCTACGACACGATCTATGCGCATCAGGACAAGGAAGACGACGCCATCGTCGGCGTGCGCTCGACGGCGCGGCTGTTCGGCGACAATACCAAGATGTGGCTCAGCGGCCTCTATGGCGGCGCGCTGATCTGCTTCGCCATCGCCTTCGCCTCGGCACAGGTGCCGATCGTGGCGCTGGCCGGGCTGATCGCCGCCGGCGCGCATATGGCGCGCCAGATCATCCGGCTCGACATCAACAATTCGGACCAGTGCCTGAAACTGTTCAAGTCGAACAACCAGGTCGGCTGGCTGATCTTCCTCGGCCTGATCGGCGGGTCAGTCTGGATATGGCTGAAACCGCTGGTGTAGCGCCTCTCCTTCTCCCCTGTGGAGAAGGAAGAATCGCGCTATTCCCGCGCAATGATCTCCTGGCCGTCGATGACGAGCCTCAAGCCAAGGTTGCCGGCCTTGCGGCGGGCGAGGAAGCGGGGGCGGCGCATGGTGGAGGCTCGGCCCTTGCGGCGCTCCTGCGGCGGCAGCGCCTTGATGGCGGCGCCGAGCGATTCTTCCAGGGTGCGGGCAATGCCGTCGGCCTCGATCAGAAGCATCGGCAGGCGATAGGCATCGGCCCAGGCGCGCCAGTCGGCGGCGACGTCGTCGAGGTCGTCGGCCACCAGAAGCGGCACCGACAGCATTGGATCATTGTGCAGCAATTCGAGCGTCACCGTGACGTTGCCGTCCGGGTCCTCCATGGCGCGCGCGGCGACGCCGCGGAACGCCTTGGCGGGCAGCGCGATGATCGCCGGCACGCCGCTCATTTCCAGCATGCGGCGGATGACGGCGCCGCGCTGGTCGATGGTGAAGGTGACATCGCCGTAGTCGTCGCGGGTGGCATAGCTCACCATCTGCGGCAGGCGAAACGGGTCAAGACGCATATTGCGCCCGGCCCAGACTGGCTTCAGTCCAGTGTTCATCGATGTCTTCCCTGTTATTCCTGAGGGCCGTTTTTCCGGTTCTCTCAGGGCCGGTTTTTCCGGCCTCGTTATGGGAAGAAACATTAGCGCTGGCTCCTTACCGGCGCGCTTAAGAAAGTCGGTTAAATTTTGCTGATCTCGGCGATGGTTATCGGAATGCCACCAGGGAAGGATCAGATAACCTTACCGGGGTTCATGACCCCGGCCGGATCAAAAGCCGCCTTCACCCGGCGCATCAGATCGATGGCCATGGGCGGCGCCGTGGCGATCAGTTCGTCGCGCTTCAGCTGGCCGATTCCGTGCTCGGCCGAGATCGAGCCATGGAAGGAGCGCACGACATCGTGCACGGCCTTGTTCATTGGATGGTAGAGGTCGAGGAACGCCTCGTCCCGCCAGTCCACTGGGCGCGAGATGTTGTAGTGCAGATTGCCGTCCCCCATGTGGCCGAAGCACACCACGCGCGCGCCCGGACAGACCTCCTCGACCACGCCGGCCGTCTTTTCGATGAACTCGGGAATCGAGGCGATCGGCACGGAGATGTCGTGCTTGATCGAGGCGCCCTCGAGCTTCTGGCATTCAGGAAGCGTCTCGCGAAAATTCCAGAAGGCGTCGCCCTGGGCCAGGCTTGCCGACACCACCGCGTCGCCGACGATGCCTTGCTCGAGGCCGGCCGAAAGAATCTCCTCGATCAGCGCCTTGCCGTCCTCTTCCGAACGGCCGGACGAAACCTGCATCAGCACATACCACGGCCAGTCGTCGGCCAGCGGCCGCGTAATGCCTTGCCCATGCTTAAGCGTGAAATCATAAGGCCTTCTGGCGATCAATTCGAAGGCGGTGAGCGACGCGCCGGCGCGGTCCATCGCCAGGGTGAACAGCGACAGCGCGTCCTTCGGGGACGACGGCAGGCCGGCAAAGGCGACCTCCCTGCCCTTCGGCTTCGGAAACAGTTTCAGCACCGCGGCGGTGATGATGCCGAGCGTGCCTTCGGCGCCCACGAAGAGGTTCTTCAGATCGTAACCGGTGTTGTCCTTCTTCAGCTTGCGCAAATCGTCGAACACCTCGCCGGTCGGCAGCACGACCTCGACGCCGAGGCAGAGTTCTCGGGCATTGCCATAGGCAAGCACGCCGGTGCCGCCGGCATTGGAGGACAGGTTGCCGCCGATCTGGCACGACCCTTGAGCGGCGAGCGAAAGCGGAAACAGGCGGTCGGCGGCGTCGGCTGCTTCCTGCAGCGTCTGCAGGATGACCCCGGCCTCGGCTGTGACCGTGTTCGACAGGACATCGATCTCGCGGATGCGGTTCAGCCGCGAAAGCGACAGCACGATGTCGCGGCCTGATCTGTCCGGCACCTGGGCGCCGACCAGCCCGGTGTTGCCGCTTTGCGGCACGATCGGCGTTCCGGTCTCGGTCGCAAGGCGCATGATGCGGCTCACTTCCTCGACGCTGCCTGGCCTGAGGACCAGCGATGTGCGCCCATGCCAAAGGCCGCGCCGCTCGGTGATGTAGGGCGCGATGTCGGCCTGATCGCGCAGGGCGTATTTGTCGCCGACGATTGACGCGAAGCGGTCGATGACGGCGGGGTCGAGGTCGAAGGGCTGATCGTTCATGACGCCAGGAACCTATGGTGCTCAGACAAGCTTGTCACGGGGGGCGGCGGCGCGGGCGAGCCGATCGTTGATTGCTTCGCCCAGTCCTTCGAACGGAATCGGCTCGACGGCGATGGTCGCGGCACCGACCCGGTCGAGTGCCTGCATATGGGCGAAGAGGTTGCTTGCCGCCTCGCGCAGGTCACCCGTTTCGGAGAGATTGCGCAACGCAACGGCCCGTTCCCAGCCGCGGGCGCGATTGCGGCCGAACGCGAGCAGCGCTTCGCCCTCGGCCACGCTCTCGACGTTCAGCCGCATCGGGGCGCCCGGCGCGTAATGCGAGGCAAGCATGCCCGGCGCCTCGATGCCGCTGGCGCCGCGTAATAGTTTCGCGCCGGCCACCGCCTCGATCTCCTCGGCGCCGATGCCGCCAGGCCGCAGCAGCCGCAATTTGCCGTTCTCGACCTTTAGAATGGTCGACTCCAGGCCGACAGGCGTCGCGCCGCCATCGACGACCAGCTTGATCCTGCCGCCAAGATCGGCGGCGACCGCTCCCGCCGTCGTGCCGCTGATCCTGCCTGAGGAATTGGCACTGGGGGCTGCAAGCGGCC
>Ga0315336_1004502_pt1 | contig 16410 bp, 14 predicted proteins | sample ASW5metaG_FD_204512 | JGI IMG/M metagenome (GOLD analysis project Ga0315336, IMG submission 204512) | Ammonia-oxidizing marine archaeal communities from Monterey Bay, California, United States - ASW #5 | ecosystem: Environmental > Aquatic > Marine > Intertidal zone | place: USA: California...
AACCTTGCCGGCGCCGACCGCCACCAGACGGTCGACCACCGTTCCTTCCGGCGCCAGCACCTCGGCCGAGCTTGCAAATTTGCCGGAGAAATCAGCGACCGGAAAGGCACGGGCAAGCGCGCCGGCCGGATCGCAGGCCTTCGCCGCCTCGCCGAGTCCGCCGCCGTCGGCCGCGAACACAAAGACGCTGCCCTTTTTCGGAGCAGCGAATTTGGCGAAAGAAATGGATGGTCTCGACGTCATCAGGTCCTGCTTTCGGAGGTGGCCGCTAGGTGCCGGCAAAGATTATTTTCAGCGAGCGATAGGTTCGGCAAGCGTGCGCGACATTTGGTCGTTTTCAGCCATTTAGCAAGACTTTGGCCGAAATCGCTGTCTATATCAGCGCTACCATGGACGAGGGATTCGCCTCGGCACTATCTTAGCTTGCTGCCGCAACCTGCTGTTAACCATAGATGTTTTGCATTTCTTATCCATTGACGCGGACACTCCGCCGCGCCTCGGAACGCGGTGTGGGCGACAAACCGGAGCAAGCCGCCCCATGACCCAGTTGTGCGCGCGACGCCGGATGATTACCTTGTCGGCGGGCATGATGCCGTTCGGCAAAATCGAGAAAAGCCTTCATGAAGGTCGTTGAACGCTACATCATGCGCCGCGCCGTGGGAATGTTCCTGGCGGCCCTGATCTGGACGCTTGCGATCGTGTGGACGACGCAGGTGCTGGCCAAGATCGACCTCGTCACCGACAACGGCCAGTCGGCACTGACCTTCTTCGAAGTCGCCGCACTCATCATCCCCTCGATCATCCCGATCGTGGTGCCGTTCGCCCTGGTGGTGGCGGTGGCGCAGACGCTGAGCGCGATGAACACCGATTCGGAACTGGCCGTGCTAAGCGCCGCCGGCGCCTCGCGCTGGACGATCGCCAGGCCGATCCTCTTGCTCGCGGCTTTTGCCTGCGCCTTTTCCTTCATCGTCGACAACGCCATCGACCCCTATGCCAGGCAGAAGAACCGCCAGTTGGTCGCGGCCTCGCGCGCCGACCTCGTGTCGCTGATCATCCAGGAAGGCACGTTCCGCAAGATCGACGAGGGCCTCTACCTGCAGGTTGGCGAACGGCTTCCCGGCAACCGGCTGGGCGGCATATTCGTGGCCGATTCGCGCGAGGAAGGGGCAAGCCTTACCTATTACGCCAAGACCGGCAGCGTCGTCGAAAAGGGCGACGAGAAGGTGCTGATGATGAACGACGGCGTCATCAACCGTAAATCGGTGACTGGCGACCTCTCGGTCATCCGCTTCACGTCCTACGCCTTCGACCTGTCGGCTTTCATGTCGGCGGCGAACGACATCACGCTTTTGCCCAAGGACCGCACGACGACGTATCTCCTCAATCCGGATCCCAACGACAGGCTCTTCCAGCGCGAGCCGGGCAGCTACCGGGCCGAGTTGAACCAGCGTTTCGCGGAATGGAGCTATTCGCTGGTGTTCGCGCTGATCGCGCTTGCCGTCGCGGGCGATGCCCGCTCGCATCGCGAGGCGCGCATCCATCCGCTGATCACGGCAATCGCGATTGCGCTATTCGTGCGCTGGCTGGGCTTCTTCGCCGCCGGCAAGGCCGACAAGGTCTGGTATTATGTCTATCTGCTCTATGGCATTCCGCTCGTCGCCTCGGCGATTTCCATCTGGTTCATCGTTTCCTCGCGCAGCATGGAACTGCCCGCCGCCTGGGCCGACTGGCTGACAAATCTCGGCAGCCGCGTCAGCGAAAGCTGGGCGGCGTTGAAGCTCTGGCTTGCCCGGCGCAGCACTTCCGGCCAGGGAGCCTGACGATGGGCTGGACGCTGGGCCGCTATTTCTTCTTCCGCTATGTCACCATCACCATCTGGTTCTTCCTCGGCCTGCTGGCCCTGGTGTTCCTGATCGACTTTACCGAGCTTTCCGGCCGCACGACCGGGCTGCCGGGCTTCACCTACGGCACGGCCTTCGCCATTTCGGCGCTCAGGATGCCGATGATCATGCTGCAGACGGTGCCGTTCGTCGGGCTGTTCTCGGCAATGGCGACGCTGGTGTCGCTCAACCGCCGCTACGAGCTGGTGATCGCGCGCTCGGCCGGCGTTTCGGCCTGGCAGTTCCTGTTCCCGTGCTGCGTCGGCGCGCTGATGTTCGGCGTGTTGTCGGTGGCAGTGATGAACCCGATCGCCGCGCATGGCTTTTCCTGGTCCGAGCAGATGGAGAACGACCTGCGGGCCGGCAAGTCCAACGCCGTGACCACCAACGTCACGCCGTGGCTCAGGCAGAAGACCGAATCAGGCGACACCATCATCGGCGCCCGCGCCATCCTCAATCAGGGCCTGGAGATGGCGGACGCAGTGTTCTTCATCCTCGACCAGCAGGGCAACATCACCGAGCGCAAGGATGCGGCCAAGGCCTTCCTGCGCGACGGTTACTGGGAACTGCAGGACGTCAAGGTCTTCAAGGGGGACAATATCCAGGCGCTGGCGACCGACAAGGTGGCGACCAACCTCAAGCCGGAATTCGTGCAGGAGCGGCTGGCGCGCCCGGAAACCATCCCCTTCTACGAGCTGCCGCGCAAGATCGAGGTTGCCCGCTCCTTCGGGCTGAAGGCAAATGCCTTCGCCATGCAGTTTGATTCGCTGGTGGCGCTGCCGTTCCTGCTCGTCGCCATGACGCTGATTGCTGCAACGGTTTCAATGCGATTTGCGCGAATGGGGCAGTCGGCAACGATGATTCTGGGTGGCGTCGTGGCCGGCTTTCTGCTTTATGTCGTTTCGGTACTGGTCAAGGCATTCGGTGTGGCTGGATTCGTGCCTACGGTAGTGGCAGCATGGGTTCCGGTCGTCGTGGCTATGTTCTTTGGGGTGACATTTCTGCTATACAAGGAAGACGGCTAGTGAGGGAGGCGGTTTTGCGCAGCCATAGGCAGGCCGGTTTGGCACGCCTCTATGGGGCGACCGCCTTGGCATGTCTGTTCGCCTGTGCGGTGCCGCTGGCACCCGCGCTGGCGCAGACTGTGACTGCCAAGCCGGTCCCTTCCGGCACGCAGATGCTGCTGGCCGCCGATACGCTTGTCTATGACAACGACAAGCATACGGTGACGGCCGTCGGCGGTGTGCAGATCGACTATGGCGGAAACAAGCTCGTGGCGCAGCGCGTGGTGTACAACCGCGACACCAAGCGCCTCGTGGCCAGCGGCGCCGTCGAGCTGATCAACAGCGACGGCACCAAGGTCAATTCCGAACATATCGACATCACCGACGACTTCGCTGACGGCTTCACCAACGCTCTGCGCGTCGAGACGATCGACAAGGCCTATTTCGCCGCCGAGAGCGCCGAGCGCATGGGCGGCGTTCTGACCACGTTCCACAATGGCGTTTACACCGCCTGCGAGCCTTGCGAGGACAAGCCGGACAAAGCGCCGACCTGGCGCATCAAGGCGCGAAAGATCATCTGGAACGGCGAGAAGAAGACGGTCCGCTTCGAAAACTCCAATTTCGAGTTCTTCGGCTTCCCGCTCGCTTATCTGCCGGCCTTCGAGATCGCCGACCCGACCGTGAAGCGCAAGAGCGGCTTCCTGATCCCCGGCGTCGTCTACAACAACCATCTCGGCGTCGGCATCAAAGTCCCCTATTATTTTGCCCTTTCGCCGACCTATGACCTCACCGTCACCGGCAGCGGCTATACCAAGCAGGGCTTCCTCGGCGAGGCCGAGTGGCGCCAGCGCTTCAACAACGGCGAGTACTCGCTGAAGATCGCCGGCATCAACCAGCAGGATCCGAACGCGTTCATCGGCACCGGCAACCGGTACGTCGTCGATTCGGGCGAGCCCGGCGACCCGAACAAATTCCGCGGCATGATGGGCACCAAGGGCCAGTTCGCCATCAACGAGCGCTGGAACTTCGGCTGGGACGTGCTGCTGCAGACCGACAAGAATTTCTCGCGCACCTATAACATCGACGGGTACAACGACCTCGCCCATCAGTCGTCGATCTATTTGACGGGCTTGAGCGACCGCAACTATTTCGACGTTCGCGCCATGCGATTCGAGGTTCAGGAGGACACGCTCTCCAGCGATCCGACGGCGCGCGCGGCCAAGCAGCCTTGGGTGCTGCCGTCGCTCGACTACGCCTACATCCCTGATATGCCGGTGGCGGGCGGCCAGTTGTCGTTCAACGTCAATACGCGCGTCATCAGCCGCGACCGGTTGGATGAAACATTTGACGAAAACTCGAAAGTTTTGCGTGTTCCGGGCCTCGAAGGCCAATCCAGCCGGTTCACCGCCGAGGCCGAATGGAAACGCACCTTCACCACCGACGGCGGCCTGCAACTGACGCCGCTGCTCGCCTTCCGTGGCGACGCCGGCTACGTCAACGCCAATTCGGCATCGCTCGCCGCGGTCAACCAGATGGGCGCGAATCTCGGCGAAAACGTCGACATGCGTTCCTCGCTTGCCCGCTACATGGCCACTCTCGGCCTCGAGGCGCGTTGGCCGCTGCTGTTCTCGATGCCGAGCTCCAGCCATATACTGGAGCCGACCGCGCAAGTGTTCGTGCGTCCGAACGAACAATATGTCGGCGGGCTGGCCGTCCCCAACGAAGACGCGCAGAGCTTCGTCTTCGACGCCACCACTCTGTTCGAGCGCGACAAATTCTCGGGCTATGATCGTATAGAAGGCGGCACGCGCGCCAATGTCGGCTTCCGCTATTCGGGCGCCTATGACAATGGCTGGGCCACCAACGCCATCTTCGGCCAGTCCTATCAGCTCGCGGGCCTGAACTCTTTCGCCGCCCCCGATCTCGTCAATGTCGGAGCCCAATCCGGCCTGGACAAGCAGACCTCGGACTATGTCGGTCTGGTCGGCTTCAACAGCCCGAGCGGTTTCTCCGGCTCGCTGAGTGGGCGTTTTGACGAACAGACCTTCGAGGTCAGGCGCGCCGAAGTGAAGGCGGCCTATTCCAGCCTGCCGATATCGCTCAGCGCCAAATACGCCTTCATCGAGGCGCAGCCTCTTTACGGCTTCACCACCGACCGCCATGAAGTCACGCTTGGCGCCTCGACGCATCTGGCGCAGAACTGGCGGCTCTTCGGCACCGGGACCTACGACATCCGGAGCAACGTGCTGGTCAAGGACGGGGTAGGCTTCGCATACAACGATTCCTGCTTCACCTACATCATGACCTATTCGCAGACACGCGATACCATCACCAAGGAAGTGTCGCAGAATATCGGCTTCAACCTGTCGTTCCGCACGCTGGGCGATTTCGGCTCGTCGACCAGCGCGGTCGATACCATCCAGTAACCGAGGCCGGCGCGTGGCCTGCGAGCCGGGCGCCGATGGTGCCTTGGACTTGATTTGGAGCGTGAGCCCCCCGAAAATGCACTGGATTCTCGGGGCCATGCGCTGGCGACATCGTTTCGCCGCATAGGATGGGCATTGGGGGCGACTGCATCGCGCAGGCGTTTGGAGGATGCGCGGCGCTGACGCGCCGACGAAATTGGGGCGGAAAAACTGGGAAGATAAGATGAGGAAATACCTGTTTTCGGCAGGATTGGCGCTTCTGGTGGCGGCGGCTTCGGTTTCGGTCTCGGCTGTCGTGCAGCCTGCTTTCGCCGCGGAGATCAAGTACGTCGTCAATGGCATTCCGATCACCTCCGGCGACATCGCCCACCGTGCGGCCTTCTTCAAGCTGCAGCACAAGAAGGGCGACGCCAAGCAAGAGATGATCGACCAGACGCTGCGGCTGGCCGAGGCCAAGCGGCTCGGCATCCGCATCACCGACCAGCAGGTCGAAGCCGCCTACCAGCGCTTCGCCTCGGGCAACAAGATGCCGCTGGCGAAGCTCGACGCGATCATGACGCAGTCGGGCGTCACCAAGGAGCATTTCAAGGAATTCATCCGCGCCCAGATGGCCTGGAACCAGGCGCTCGGCGCGCGCTACCGCTCGGGCGAAGGCGGCTCGGTGACCGAGCAGGACGCCGTGCGGCGCATGCTCGACAAGGGCGGCGCCAAGCCGACCGCCACCGAATACATGTTGCAACAGGTGATCTTCGTGGTGCCGGCATCGGAGCGCGCCGCCACGCTCGCCAAGCGCAAGCGCGAGGCCGACGCCATGCGCGCCCGCTTCAGCGGCTGCACCACCACGCGCGAATTCGCCAAGGGCCTGCTCGACGTCACGGTGCGCGATCTTGGCCGCGTGCTGGCACCGCAATTGCCGTCGGACTGGGCCGAGCAGATCAAGGCGACCAAGGTCGGCGGCGCGACGCCGACCCGCGAGACCGAGCGCGGCGTGGAATTCATCGGCATCTGCTCGTCGCGCGAGGTTTCCGACGACAAGGCCGCGCAGATGGTGTTCCAGGCCGAGGGCGGCAACGACAAGGACGCCGACGCGCTCAGCAAGAAATATGTCGACGAGTTGCGCCAGAAGGCCAAGATCGTCGAACGCTAGAGCCGGGTGACTTCAGGTCGGATAGAGCTTTTCGGCATCACGCTGATGAGCAATTCCGGAAAGGAGTGGCGCGGTTCTTTCCCTCCGGGATTGCGTCAGAACAAAGGATGGAGCGGCAGGGTCCGACGCGTGCCTCGACACCGCAGAAAGTCCGCCTTCCGTCGCGGCATGAACCGCCTGGTCCGCGGACTCGCATGAGTATGAAGAAGCCCGACGCGCCGCTGGCGCTCAGTGTCGGCGACCCTTCGGGCATCGGACCCGAGATAGCAATCGCCGCCTGGCAGGCGGGCGACAGCGCCGGCGTGCCGCCTTTCTATCTCATCGCCGACCCCGCCCTGGTCGAATCCCGCGCCCGCCGTATCGGCGCAAACGTGACGATTGCCGAGACGTTGCCGGAGCAGGCGGCGCATCGTTTTGCCCGCGCGCTTCCCATCGTGCCGCTCCAGGCGCGCCATGTCGACCTCCCTGGAAAGCCGGACCTGGCCAATGCCGCCGGCACCATCGAAGCCATCGACCGCGCTGTCGACGACTGTCTCGCCGGCCGCGCCGCCGCTGTGGTCACCTGCCCGATCGCCAAGAAGCCGCTCTACGACGCGGGCTTCGGCTTTCCGGGCCACACCGAGTATCTGGCGCACCTGGCCTCGCGCCACACCGGCAGGGCGGTGACGCCGGTGATGCTGCTGGCCGGACCCGAATTGCGCGCCGTGCCGGTGACCATCCACATTCCCCTGGCCGAAGTGCCGAAGGTGCTCACCACGGAACTGATCGTCGCCACGGCGCGCGTCACCGCCAATGATCTCAAGAGCCGCTTCGGCATCGCGCGGCCGAGGCTCGCCATCGCCGGGCTCAACCCGCATGCCGGCGAAGGCGGCGCGATCGGTCTGGAGGATCTGTCGATCGTTCTCCCGGCCGTGAAGGCGCTCCAGGCCGAGGGCATCGACGCGGTCGGACCGCTGCCGGCCGATACGATGTTCCATCCGCGCGCCCGCGCCTCCTATGACGCGGCGCTGTGCATGTATCACGACCAGGCGCTGATCCCGGCAAAGACGCTCGCTTTCGACGAAGCGGTCAACGTGACGCTGGGGCTGCCCTTCGTGCGCACCTCTCCCGACCACGGTACCGCCTTCGACATAGCCGGAAAGGGCATCGCGCGCGCCGACAGCCTGATCGCGGCGCTGAAGCTGGCGCGCCGGCTGGCCGATAGCGACCGCCAAGCCGCGGCCGCGTGAGGCTCCGTTGAACGGGCGCGTCACGATCGACGGATTGCCGCCGCTACGCGAGGTGATCGAGCGGCATGGGCTGCAGGCCAAGAAGGCGCTCGGGCAGAATTTCCTGCTCGACCTCAACTTGACTGGCAAGATCGCCCGCGCGGCCGGCGATCTTGGCGAAGCGACGGTGATCGAGGTCGGCCCCGGCCCTGGCGGGTTGACGCGGGCGTTGCTGTTCAACGGGGCGCGACGCGTGATCGCCATCGAGCGCGACGAGCGCTGCCTTGAAGCGTTGGCCGAGGTTTCCAGCCATTATCCCGACCGTCTGGACGTCATTGCCGGCGACGCGCTCAAGACCGATTTTGCGGCACTTGCCGGCAAGGCGAATGGCGGGGCGGTGAAGATCGTCGCCAATCTGCCCTACAATATCGGCACCGAGCTTCTGATCCGCTGGCTGACGGTGGCTGACTGGCCGCCCTTCTACCGGTCGATGACGCTGATGTTCCAGCGCGAGGTGGCGGAGCGCATCACGGCGGATCCTGGCAGCGACGCCTATGGCCGGCTCGGCGTTCTGGCCGGCTGGCGGACCGAGGCGAGGATCGCTTTCGACGTGCCGCCACAGGCTTTCACGCCGCCGCCGAAGGTCACCTCCTCGGTGGTGCATCTGGTGCCGCGCCCGTCTCCCCTGCCCGTCGACGTCAGGAAGCTCGGCCGTGTCACCGAGGCGGCCTTCGGCCAGCGCCGCAAGATGCTCAGGCAAAGCGTGAAGAGCCTGGGCGGCGAGGCGTTGCTGACACGCGCCGGCATCGACCCGACACGGCGGGCGGAAACTCTCAGCGTGGAAGAGTTTGTCCGGCTGACCAACGCGGTTTGACCGCCGGCGCCACCACTGGAACCCACAAAACGGCGCCATAGATAGCCGGGCGAAACCGCCTGGAGCCTGCAATGCCTGCCTATATCATTTCCGACGTTACGATCCGCGACCGGGAAGCGTTCGAAGCCTATCGAACCCGCGCCGCAGCCTCCATCGCCGCGCATGGCGGCCGCTATCTGGTCCGGGGCGGCGACGTGGAGACGCTCGAAGGCCATTGGAAACCCAGACCGCTGATCGTCGTTGAATTTCCTGACATCGAGACCGCGCGCCGCTGGTATCGCTCCGACGAGTATGCGGCGGCGCTGGAGGTTCGCGATGCCGCGCTCAGCCGCAACCTCATCCTGGTCGATGGGGTTGGGTTGTGACGCGCCTGCCTCACCCCGTCTTCTCGTCCAGCAACGCGGAAATGAAATCGAACAGCCCGGGCCGCCTGTCGCGGCGCAGGCGCTCGGCGGCGACGATGGCCCGGACCTCGGCGAAGGCGCGATCGAGATCATCGTTGACGATGACGAAGTCGTATTCCTTCCAATGCTCGATTTCGAGGCGGGCGTTCTTCAGCCTCGTCTCGATGACGGATTCCTGGTCCTCGGCGCGACGCTTCAGGCGCGCCTTCAATTCCTTCATCGACGGCGGCAGGATGAAGATCGAGACGATGTCGGCGCGCATCTTCTCCTTGAGCTGCTGGGCGCCCTGCCAGTCGATGTCGAACAGCATGTCGCGGCCTTCGGCCAGCGCGACCTCCGCCGGTTCGCGCGGCGTCGCATAGCAATTGCCGTGAACCTCCGCCCATTCGAGCAGCGCGTCGGAATCGCGCAGCCGCTCGAATTCTCGCATGGTGCGGAAATGATAGTGGACGCCTTCGATCTCCGAACCGCGTCGCGGCCTCGTGGTGACGGACACCGAAAGCTCGAGGCTTGGATCGCTTTCCAGAAGATTGCGCGCGATCGTCGACTTGCCGGCGCCCGACGGCGACGACAGCACCAGCATCAATCCGCGGCGGCGGATGCGAGACCCCAGATCCCTGGCAGCCGTCGGCTCCTTGGCAACCATACCCGTCACTCCAGATTCTGGACCTGTTCGCGAAACTGGTCGACCACCGCCTTGAGCTCCAGCCCGATCGCGGTGACCGCGGCGGCGTTCGACTTGGAGCATAAGGTATTCGATTCGCGGTTGAATTCCTGAGCAAGAAAATCGAGCTTGCGGCCAATGGCGCCACCGCTTTTGAGCAGAGATCGCGCTGAAGCGACATGCGTCTTCAGCCGGTCGATCTCCTCGCGTATGTCGGCCTTGGTGGCGAGGAAGGCTGCCTCCTGATGCAGGCGGACAGCATCGAGATTGGCCGAGGCATCCATCAGGACACGCACCTGCTCCGCGATGCGCTCGCGGATTGCGGCGGGCTCGCGCGACGGGTCGGCTTCGGCTTTCAGCGTCAGCGTCTCGATGGCGTCGATATGCGCTGAAAGCAGCGCGCCCAGCGCCACGCCTTCGCTGTGGCGGGCCTGTTCAAGGCCGGCAAGCGCCGCCTCGAGCGCCGACAGGATCGATGCATCGAGAACGGCGCGCTCCTCCTCGGTCTCGACTGCTTCGGGGATGTCGAGCACGCCGCGCAGGGAGAGCAGGCCGTCTGCCGTCGCGGGTTCGGTGCCGAACTGTTCCTGCAAGCGTTTCGCCAACCCTGCCAGGTCCTTGAGGAATGCCTCGTTGACCACCGGCTGGGCCTGCCTGGCCGCGGCGCGGCCGACGGTCAGCGTCGCCTGGAAGTTGCCGCGCGTGAAGCGCTTCTGAACGGTCTGCCGAACGGCGGTCTCCAGCCGGTCGAAACCTTGCGGCAGCCTCAGCCTCACCTCGGCGCTCTTGCCGTTCACCGATTTCACCTCCCAGGCAATCGAGGTGCCGTCGCTTTCGGCGGTGGACCGCGCGAAACCGGTCATGCTTTGCAGGTTCATCGTGCCTGTCATCCCCCTGTGGCGGGCCAGCGCACATGGCCCGGCGCTATGCGCCTCAAAAAGCCGGTCGAAGCCGGTGCCCCCTCAAAACATGAATATGGCGTCGCGTCAAAGGACGCACGCGGCGAGACCAACGCATCCCGCCGAACGGATCGAGGCGAGGCGCTTCATGGCCTTATCCAAGGAATGTCATTGTCCCGACAATGCCGCGCTTACGGCGCGGCATTGTTCGAGCCTACTGCGCGGCGTCGCCTCCGGCATCGCCGTTCTCGCCGCCATCAGCGGCGGCATTGCCGTCGACGCTGCTGTCGGGGACGGCCGGCGCCGTCGTCTGGCCGGAAGCCTTGGCGGCGGCGTCGGCCTGCTTCTTCTGCAGCGCCCGATAGCGGGCGACGTTCTGGTTGTGCTCCTCCAGCGTCGCGGCAAAGACGTGTCCGCCATTGCCGTCGGCGACGAAATAGAGATCGTCGGTCTTCGACGGATTGGCGACCGCCTCGAGCGCCGCGCGCCCCGGATTGGCGATCGGCGTCGGCGGCAAGCCCTTGATCAGGTAGGTGTTGTAAGGCGTCTGCTTGTCGAGGTCGGACTGGTAGATCGGCCGGTCTGCCGGCTTCCCCTTGCCGCCGAACAGGCCGTAGATGGTGGTCGGATCGGACTGCAGCCGCATGCCCTTGGCCAGGCGGTTCAGGAAGACGGCGGCAACGCGCGAGCGCTCGTCACTCCTGCCCGTTTCCTTCTCGACGATCGAGGCCAGCGTGATGAAATCATCGATGTTGGCGATCGGCAGGTCGGGCGCGCGATGCGACCAGACGTCCTCGACCAGCTTCTTCTGATCGGCGACAAGCTTGTCGACCATCTGCTGGCGGGTGGCGCCGCGGGTGAAACGCAGCGTGTCTGTGGCAATGCTGCCCTCCGGCGGCAAGGTCTTCGGCATGTCGCCGGTCAGCGCCTCCTGGTCGGCAACGCGCTGCAGCGCCTGCTCTACCGTCAGCCCTTCGGGAATGGTGAGCGAGTACATCACCGATTTGCCGCTCTTGAAGAGCTCCATGATGTCGCGCATCGAAGCGCGCGGCTTGATTGCGTATTCACCCGCCTTCAGGGCCGATTCATTGCCGGTGGCGCGCACGCCGAGCCGGAAGATGCGGGCGTCGCTGATCAGGCTGCGCCGCTCCAGCTGATCGGCGATCTCCTGCACGCCGGTGTTCGGCTTGATCATGAAGGTATCGCCATTGGCGGACGGGCCGGGCTCGACGAAGGCCTGCATGCCGAAATAGAGCGCAGCGCCCGAGGCTAGCACGACAAGGATCGCCACGGACAGGAAGAAATTCAGGAACACCACGACCTGGCTGCGCGAGGCGCGCGAACGCTTCGACGGCGGCGGTGTCCCCGCTTCGGGTCGCAGGGCCTCAGCGGCTGTCTTGGGCACGATCGGTCCTTGCGTCTGACGCTGTCCGAATTCCCCGCCGCCCGGATTTGTATTCATAGCGCCCTACCGTCTCATCTCGCAACGAATCCCCCGGCGGAAGGCTAGGGGAGAATTTGGCAAAAATGACGGCAGGTGGCGGGACTGCCGATTATGCTGCCTGTCTCTGAGCAATCCTGGACGGAAAAACGATGCTCACTTTCCTGGAATTGCTCTGGCCGGCTTTTCAGCCACCATACCGCTGGAACACGAGCGAGGCGTTGGTGCCGCCGAAACCGAACGAGTTCGACAGCGCTACGTCGATCTGGCGCTGGCGCGGCTTGTTCGGCACGAGATCGATGGCCGTCTCGCGTTCGGGATTGTCGAGATTGATGGTTGCGGGGGCGACGTTGTCGCGGATGGCAAGGATCGAGAAGATCGCTTCCGCGGCGCCGGCGGCTCCCAGCAGATGGCCGATCGACGACTTTGTCGACGACATCGAAATCTTCGAGGCGGCGTTGCCGACCAGCCGCTCGACCGCGCCGAGCTCGATCGTGTCGGCCATGGTCGAGGTACCGTGGGCATTGATGTAATCGACGTCGGCCGGCGAAAGCCTCGCCCGGTTCAGCGCCGCCGTCATGCAACGGTATGCGCCATCGCCATCTTCGGCCGGCGCGGTGATATGGTGGGCATCGCCGGTCAAGCCATAGCCGGTGACCTCGGCGTAGATCTTGGCGCCGCGCGCCTTGGCATGCTCCAGCTCTTCCAGCACGACCACGCCCGCGCCCTCACCCATGACGAAGCCATCGCGGTCGCGGTCATACGGGCGTGAAGCCGTTTCGGGGCTGTCATTGCGCTCGGTGGACAGCGCGCGACAGGCGGCGAAGCCGGCAATCGACAGCCGGGTGATCGGCGCCTCGGCGCCGCCGGCCAGCATCACGTCGGCATCGCCCCACATGATCAGCCGGGCAGCGTCGCCAATGGCGTGCGCGCCGGTCGAGCAGGCGGTGACAACCGCATGGTTCGGCCCCTTCAGGCCGTGGCGGATGGAGACCTGACCCGAGACCAGGTTGATGATCTGTCCAGGGATGAAGAAGGGGCTGATGCGGCGTGGGCCGCGTTCCTTCAGGATCATCGCGTTTTCGGCAATGCCGTCGATGCCGCCGATGCCCGAGCCGATCAGGACACCGGTGGCGCACTGGTCCTTATATGTCTCGGGCTTCCAGCCGGAATCGGCCAGCGCCTCGTCGGCGGCCGCGATGCCGTAAAGAATGAACTCGCCGATCTTGCGCAGTTCCTTGGGCTCGAGCACGGCCTCCGGATTGAAGGTGCCGTTCGAGCCGTCGCCGCGCGGGATGATGTGGGCGATCTTGCAGGCAAGATCGTCCACCTCGAACTCGGTGACGCGGCGGCAAGCGCTGCGGCCGGAGAGCAATTCCCGCCAGCTGTGCTCGAAGCCCATGCCAAACGGCGAAAGCAGGCCAAGGCCCGTGACGACGACACGCCTCATCGCAGGTCCTCCCCGGTGATGCCTGCGAAAGAACTCAGGCCGAGGCCTTGTCGATATACTTCACGGCATCGCCGACGGTGAGGATGGTCTCAGCGGCATCGTCCGGAATCTCGACGCCGAACTCTTCTTCGAACGCCATGACGAGTTCGACCGTGTCGAGGCTGTCCGCGCCCAGATCGTCGATGAAGCTCGCCTGCTCCGTCACCTTGTCGGCATCGACGCCCAGATGCTCGATGACGATCTTCTTGACGCGCTCTGCGGTGTCACTCATTTGGGGCAATCCTCGTCTTATGTTGTCTGTCTTCGTTAGCGGGCGGAATGCCGCTAATCAAGCTGAAAGATGGTCTTGCGGGCTACGCAAAGCGCAGGACCGGTTTTTGCCCGAACCGCCGGGTTGCGGGCCGCATTACACGAAAAATGGCGAGCGTCCAAGCCGAAATGGCTGTTTTCACAGCCGTCTGACGCCCCTTCCAATCATCGTCCCCGTCAGATCATCGCCATGCCGCCATTCACATGAATGGTCTGGCCGGTAACGTAAGCCGCCTCGTTGGAAGCGAGATAGGCGACAGCCGAGGCAACCTCGGCGCTGGTGCCCATGCGCCTTGTCGGGATCGCGGCCATGATCGTCTCTTTCTGCTTGTCGTTGAGCTTGTCGGTCATGGCCGATTCGATGAAGCCCGGGGCGACGCAATTGACGGTGATGTTGCGGGTTGCGATCTCCTGCGCCAGCGATTTGGAAAAGCCGATCATGCCGGCCTTGGAGGCGCAGTAATTGGTCTGGCCGGGATTGCCGGTGACGCCGACCACCGAGGTGATGTTGATGATGCGGCCGTGGCGGCGGCGCATCATCGGATGGGTCAGCTCGCGGGTCAGCCTGAACACGGCGGTCAGGTTCACCTCGATCACACTGTCCCAGTCGGCGTCCGACATGCGCACGAACAGGCCGTCCTTGGTGATGCCGGCATTGTTGACCAGGATATCGACGCCCTCGAGATCGGCTTCCGCCTTCTGTCCCAGCGCCTTTACCGCGTCGCGATTCGTCAGGTCGGCCGGAAACAGTTTTACGCGCTCGCCCAATTCGCCCGCCAAAGCCTCCAGCTTCTCAACCCGGGTGCCGTGCAGGCCGACGATCGCGCCCTGGCTATGCAGCACCCTGGCGATCGCTTCGCCGATGCCTCCCGATGCTCCGGTGACGAGCGCCTTACGGCCGGTCAGTTCGAACATTGTTGTCTCCTGATCTAAGGGCGCACCCTTGGCACAGGTGCGGTCAAATCGCCAGCCTGTCAGTCGAGCGCGGCCAGCGCAGCCTCGACTTCCGCCGCCGTGCCGATGGCGCCGGTGGCAATGTCGCGGTTGATGCGGCGCGCCAGGCCCGACAGCACCTTGCCGGCGCCGACCTCGTAGAGCGTCGCGACGCCGTTGGCGCCGAACCATTCCACCGTCTCGCGCCAGCGCACGCGGCCGGTCACCTGCTGGACCAGGCGGCGGGCGATTTCATCCGGATCGCTGGTCGGCGTCACCGTCACGTTGGAGACGACCGGCACTGCCGGCGCTGACTTCGCAACACCCGCCAGCGCCTCGCGCATGATGTCGGCCGCCGGCGCCATCAGCGCCGAATGGAAGGGGGCGGAAACCTGCAGCATCAGCGCCCGCTTGGCGCCTTTTTCGGTGCAGAGCTTCGCCGCCAGCTCGACCGCGGCCTTGGCGCCCGAAATCACCAGCTGGCCGCCGCCATTGTCGTTGGCGACCTGGCAGACGGAGCCGCTGGACGCTTCCGCGCAGGCCGCTTCGACATCGGCCTGCTCCAGTCCGATGATCGCCGCCATGGCGCCCTCGCCCGCGGGGACCGCCGCCTGCATGGCGTTACCGCGGGTCCTGAGCAGCCGCGCCGCGTCGCCGACAGAAACGAAGCCCGCCGCGGCAAGCGCGGAATATTCGCCCAGCGAATGACCCGCCACATAGGCTACCTTGTCCGTCAGAGAAAAACCGAGCGCCTCCAGCGCCCGCATGGCCGCCAGCGACACCGCCATCAGCGCCGGCTGGGCGTTGGCGGTCAGCGTCAGCGTCTCTTCCGGCCCTTCCCAGATGAGTTTCGACAGTTTTTCGCCGAGCGCGGCATCGACTTCCTCGAAGACGCGGCGCGCTTCCGGGAAGGCATCGGCAAGGTCCTTGCCCATGCCGACTGCCTGGCTGCCTTGCCCCGGAAAGGTGAATGCGACGGCCATTTTGGTCTCTCCAGCGCTGGTTTTGTCTGCCTCTGGCGCAAGGCGGACGGCCAAGTCAAGCCCGCGGGCGCCCCTACGATCCTCATTTCAGCTGGAAAAACCGGCTGCCTCCCTGTTCCAAAAGGCTTTTTGGCGATCACACCTGATGAAAACCGCTCACGTTTAGTTTGCTGGCTCTTCTTATTTCCGCCACAGGCGCTAGCTTCGCGTGACAGTTCGATGACAGAAGCGTGACGGGCGTGGAAGGCGTGTCGCGTGGGCCGGGGGATGTAACGTGGCAAGGATCAGGAACCGCGCGGCTAAGCGCGTGCCGCAGTTTTTAGAAGACGACCCGTCCACCGGCTACCTGCCGGGACGCGCCTGGCCGACTATACGCTACGGCCTGACCACGCTTCTCGTCTCCGCTCTTCTGGTATTCTCGATCGAATGGATCGTGCGCGGCGATTTGTTCGGCACGGTCGATTTCTTCTTGCAGCCGTTCAAGCCGGGCTGGACAACCATCATTGTCTTCGCCCTGATGCTGGTCGGGCTCGACGCGGTGCTTGGGCGCAGTCACCAGAGCCTGATGATCGTGGCGCCGCTGACGCTGGCGCTCGCCTTCGTCGGTCACCAGAAATCGCATTATCTCGGCGATCCGCTCTATCCGACCGACTTCCTTTTTGCCCGCCAGATCGTGGCGCTGATGCCGCTTCTGGTGCGCGAGCGCCCATGGACAGCCGTCATGCTGGCTGTCGGCATCGTCGGCGGCCTGGCGCTGCTGGTCCACGGGTGGCGGACCTGGCGCCGGC
>Ga0315336_1004503_pt1 | contig 16409 bp, 16 predicted proteins | sample ASW5metaG_FD_204512 | JGI IMG/M metagenome (GOLD analysis project Ga0315336, IMG submission 204512) | Ammonia-oxidizing marine archaeal communities from Monterey Bay, California, United States - ASW #5 | ecosystem: Environmental > Aquatic > Marine > Intertidal zone | place: USA: California...
ATGCTGGGAAACGAGATGGCCGTTGTCGCGTTGTATGTTGGTGGAACGATTGTGGGCGCGATCATTGGATCAGTGATCGGCTTCCGCTGGCATACCCGACGACAACACTCGAATTAGTCGCCCGAAAATGCGGGCATCGAGGCACGACTTCCCGCCACTCCTGAATGGCCGGAAGAAGAACTGGCGGACGTGGGCCAACACAATGTGGCTCAGCGTAACCTGATCGACAAGCGGGGATACGTCCGCAGTTGGTAGATGGGCGAACGGAACTGGCAGGATGCTGATGGCGAGAAGATCAGGCGTCGGCGAATCCGCAAGCTGCTGACCGAGCCCGTTGACCCGCCGACTCCGTGGCCTCATCCCGGATGACAACCCACCGTGGCTGACTCAATGCGTTCTGGAATCAAGATGGAATCAAAATCCCAGACTGAAGACAATATGTGCCGAATCGAGAATCTCAAGCACCGCGGGCAACCGCGCTGTCGACCGACTACCCACGGACCGCACAATCCTCAGCGATTGGCACCGGCAACGAAACCACCGTGTGGAGCCATCAGTCCATCTGCGCTACCCCAGTACTTGACCACGTCGTCGGTATCCGTGTCAATCTTCGCGATGTAGCTCGATGCATAGCTGGCAACATAAACAAATCGTTGGTCGGGAGTCACGGTCAGGCCATGGGCGACCGTGAAATCAGCCGGTAGTTCCACGTCGGGCTTCAATCGCTTGATGAAGCGTGGTTTTCTCGGTCTGCTCAGATCGTACACCGCAACGTAGCCGTCATCGCCAAATGTACCGTCCAGAGTATCTTCCTCGGCCACATACAGTTTTCCGTTGGCGATATTCACATCCGACGCGGAACGAAACACGCCTTTGCCATTGGCGTTCCGCGCAGTTCCCACCACGCGTTTGGCGTTCAACGTCCACATGTCCAAAAGCCAGATCCCCGGAGAACTAATGTCGGATCTCCTTCGAGTGAGCGATGTGCGAGCAAATTGCTGTGTGGCTGTGTAGGCGTAGCGGTTGTTCAACCAAACGGTGTAGTGCGTGAAGGCTCCTCGTTTCCTGCCTTTTCGTAACGGAAAGGAATACACCGGGATCGGCAGTGCGAGCCCCGGAATGAAGGCATAGACGTCGATCGACGTGAGATCGTAGTGATAGCCGGTGCCCAGCGCGAGAGTCCCCGAGCGATTGAATGCGAGTCCATGCGTCTGACGACTGAAATTCCCGTAGGAATAGGGACTCATCGGCGCCATGGTGTTGCAGGTTGTATCAATCGCGATCAAACGATCATCGGTCAATACCGTGGCGTACGAGAACCGCGAGTGGGGACGAAAAGATGGACCGTGTATCTGGGTGAAGTCACCTTGTGTCCAGGTGGCGATCGGTTGATCCGGGTGCACTTGCGATACGGATGGAAAGACACCCGGTGTTCCCGGCGGGCTCACGACAATCGTCTTTTGAATGCTGATGTCAGCCGTTCCGGCATTCCAGTCAATTTCGTTGACGTCGAATACGACAACGCCGGCCGGCGACGGAAACTCAGCGTCAATTGCCGTGGCGTCAATTGACATGTAGATCGTTTTACCATCGCTGCTGACCCAGGCGTGTTGTTTGAGGACTTTTTTTTGTCCAGGCCAGTCTGGTAGATCGACAACCTTTACCAGAATCAGATCGTCTGTATCTGTGTTGATCAACCCCAATTCACCGCCACCAATATTGGCAAACACAAAAAGTGGCGGAGACCCCTGGGTTGCGGATGTCAGGGACAGAATCAGGGCAACAAGAACACCGGCTAAGCATCGTGGCATCGTGAAAACTCCGATACAGGCCAAAGGGGCAGTGATCACTTGAAAGAGACGATCAGTAGCACTTGGCCCGCTCGGATCATCCGCTCAACGTGCTTACATACTTTTTGATAATTGAGCCTCCGGGCATCTGCAATAACATTCTTGGACAAATCTTTCTGCGACCAGAATTTTGTTGCGCAAACGACGGTCAACAGACCACGCACGATGCCGCTCAATATTCCACTTGAGACCCCAAGGTTGATTGTGTCACTCTCGTCGTCGAACCGCTCGGCCGCCGACGCGCCCACCTGTCCGCGCCCGGTACCGTGTACGGCCGTATCTTGAATCGTCGGAAGTTCTGAATGCCGAGCAACAACCGGCGACGGTTGTGATTTGACGATGTCTATGAGTGCAGCGGGAGTGCGCGTGTGAGCTTGTGCTGCGTCATCTGTGTGAGGAATATTCCGATGTGTGGTCTACCCGAAACATCGGAATCCCGATCACCTCGAGGAGCCGAGCACATACGTCTACCAGCACAAACATCCACGGCACTCGGTGTGCGGTCACCGGCACACCCGCAAGTATGGCAGGACGCGCCATCGGCCTGCCGCCGCGCAGGCCATCAACAGAATTGCGTCGAGCAGCGCGGGGGATGAGCACACGGTTGTTCGAATCGTCGATCTCCAAGCCGACTCGCGTCGAACCAACGGCTGTTGTAGAGTGACGATTCGACTCGGCAGCCATGCGCACCAGGCGATCATTGGAAACTCGATCGACCTCGTTTTCGCGCATGGCCAATGGTGCACCGCGGCCTGGAGTGCTCGATGGATTCGATTCGTTTGATCGATTCGCTTGACCGATTTGGACGGTTGCTGCCAGAAGTGGTGCGCGACATCGACGCGGACGACGCGCGCTGGAAACCACCGAACAACGCTTGGTCGATACTGGAAATTGTGTCACACCTGGCCGACGAAGAGGAATTTGACTTTCGCGTGCGCATCGAATGCACGTTGACACATCCGGATCGAGAATGGCCCCCCATCGATACCGAGGGTTGGGCGGTCGAAAGACGTTACAACGAGGGCGATCTTGGTGCCGCGGCGTCCCAATTTGTATCGCTGCGAAAACGTTCGATCCGCTGGCTGCGGGGGTTGGACAATCCGGATTGGAACCAGACACACATCCACCCGGATTTCGGACCGTTTCCGGCAGCCGAATTGCTCGCGTCCTGGGCCGCACACGACTACCTGCACCTGCGGCAGATCTCGAAACGCATGTTCGAAATCGTTCAGCGAGATGCGGACGGAAGTTCGACGCACTACGCGGGCCAATGGTGAGTGAGCCAGGATTGATGTCCCTGACGTCCGTTCTGCCTACCACGGACTACTAATCCTCACCTTCCTGCCCGCCGAGGTTGGGACAGTCGTGCCAGTCTCCGACGGAAAGTCGATCAAGCGCGTCCAGTGTCAGAATTGTGTTGAGCATGACGGCATCCGCCTCGTCTTCAGTGAGTCCCATATCCCGCAGCGTGTCGTAGGCGACTTCTGGCCCTGCATATGCAGTGTAGCGAAGAACCATTGAGCTAATCTCGGCCAAACCACTTTCGGCGGTTGCCAGGTAATTCCGACTGCCCCCTTCGCTTTCGATCATGACACTCAGGGCCAGGACGGAACTCTGATTCGCTTGCTGAGCAAACGCCCGGTCGGCATGCACAGCAGTTGCCAGGATCAGGATTGCGATCGAACGCGTCATCTCTTTTCTCCGTGAATAGCTACGGTTGATGGTTTCTCTCCATACAGACAACTACCGATCGCGGCCGAGGGTCTTTCAGAAAATTTTTCCAAAAAACGATCACCGGGGAGCGTTCAGCCCACCACACACAAAAACAGGACTCCGAAATCACTCTCGGAGTCCGGAAGGCACGCATGCGTGTCGGGTTTGTTGCAGTCCTATGGTTTCAATCTGACGGCGCTGTCGCTGCCAGTGTCATTTTCGGCCACACCGGGGAATGGCCACACCGGGGAATGGCCACACGGGGAAGGGCCACACGGGGAAGGGCCACACGGGGAACTCTACGATGGCCTGATACCGCCACATTCAAGTGGAAGCATGCGCAATGTGGATGTGCGCATGGGCTTGCACGCATCAGTGGGCGAACAGCCACTGCCAGGTTTTCGGATCGTTGTAGGCCTGTTTCCAGGCTTGCACGTGGCCAGCGCCCGCGTAGGCCGTGAACTTGACCTGGTGGCTGCCGGCAGCCTTCAGCAACTTGACCAGCATCTCGGTTTCCTTGATGGGAACGGAGCGGTCTCTTGTGCCGTGAAACGTCCAGATCGGAAGTTTGTTGGCCTTCTTCAATCCGTCGGGAAGGAACTCGTTCCGGATCCCTTTCTTCTTACCGGGCCGGTTGTTCGGCAGGTTGAATGGGTTTCCACCGCCACAAATCGGAATGGCGGCGGCGAAATAGTTCGGATAATGAGAGACGAAGCTCCAGATCCCATATCCCCCCATGCTGAGGCCGGTGACGTACAGCCGGCTCTGGTCAACGTCACCGCGTTCCCGGATCACTTCATCCACGATGGCCTTCAGCGGTTCCACCCGCCACCAGCTGTCACGCGGACATTGGGGAGAGACCACCACACAGCCCGCCAGTGCGTCGACCCTGCCGATCAACTTGGGCGGGCCGTGCTTTTTCACCTTTTGGATGTCATCACCGCACTCGCCGTAACCATGCAAGAACAGAAGAAGTGGCCAGCCCTTATCGGGTTTCTTTCCCGCGGGTGGCTGAACGAGATAGCGAAGCTGGTGATCATCAACAGGCTTCTTCATGACCTGGATGCTCTCTGCAGGCGCCCTTTCTCCCGAGCCCCGGGCGACCGTGCTGCAGCAGGCATAAAGAACGAGCAGGGGTAGGACCACGCGTGAGTACTTCATGAAGGCTCCTTGGATTCTGCCAATCGCGACCTGCGAATTCTCGTTCCAATCATAGCTCAACAGACCGCGATCGAGCAGCCCTGCGGTCCGTTCCAGCGGTGGATCCGCACGGGAATACGTCCCACCACCGATGGTTGCGCGGTGTGCAGTCCGAGTGCCTCGACTGCGTGGTTTTCTTGGACAAATGATCGCCCGACATCACCGACCGGCAACTTGTGGAGCCTGAACACGCCGAGCGAAATCACCCAGGATGGGGCCATTCACTGCTGACGCCTGACGTGTTCATGAACTTGAACTGCGGACACCTCTCTTGATCCCACGCCCAGACAATCCATGTGGGCGAGCGAAGCGACGTATTCCTTGTTGCTCCGCGCGCCTTGTCGATGTACAGATTTCTCAGTTCGCCTTTGATATTGATTGCAATTGAGAGTGACATGCTGTAACTCAATACGAACGGTGTTTGAGAATTCCCGCCTCTTGTCGCGACATCGATTGATCGAGGAATGGCATGCCGATTTTCGCCGAGTGTCCCGAAGGCCACAATCTGATCTTGAGAGAAGAAGTGGCCGGCAAGCTCATCAAGTGCCCCAAGTGCGGATCGCAAACGCGGATTCCCGACCTGGAAGCCCAGAAGTTGCAAGGGCATCCTGTCGACGAGCCATTCAACGAATAGAATGATTCGGAGTCGGAAGACGGCTCGGGGAATCAACGCACCCGTAGATTCGCTCGACGCTTGGCAACCCGTTCCACCTCCGCCCCGTTCCACCTCCGCCCCGTTCCACCTCGGCCCCGTTCCACCTCCGCCCCGTGCTGCCGTTGGCGACGTTGAGAACGCCCGCCGCTGTATGGAACGGATCAACGGGATTCGAAATCGGAGTGCAGGACGGTGGCGTGCCTCGGACCGACCCCACAACGCGAACGACAATTGTGTGCAAGGGCAAATGCTGACTCTGGACATCTGTGCCTTGTGACAGCAGGGTCCCAACCGGCGTGTGTGAGCGGATCGCGGCGGAGATTTTCATCGGTTTTGGTGACCAACCCGAGATCTTCAAAGACCTGGACGAATGGATGCGTTTCCTGAGCGGACAACAGCCGCTGAAGTGAACCCGGCTGCGAGTCATGGATTGCTACATTCCGATCGATCGTCCGCATGCTACAATTCTCATGATGCCGAACCAGAACCAACATCCTGTCCAGGCCAGGCAATTTGCAACGACGCGCTGGAGTGTCGTGATCTCCGCGGGACGTGATTCGTCACCGGACTCCAAGCGGGCCTTGGAATCACTTTGCGAGACGTATTGGTATCCACTGTACGCCTATGTGCGTCGGCGCGTGCCCGATGTGCATGAAGCTCACGATTTGACCCAGGCGTTCTTCACAGAATTGCTGGAGAAGAACTACGTCGGATCGGCGACGCCGGAACGTGGACGATTTCGGTCCTTTCTGCTGACTGCGTTCAAGAACTTCGTTTCCAAGCAATGGAATAAGGCGCGCGCACAGAAGCGCGGCGGCGGGCGTGCTTTGATCTCACTTGATTTTGAATCCGCGGATTCCCGTCTGCACATCGATCCGGCGACGCGCATCACGGCCGAACAGTTCTACGATCAGCAGTGGGCGATCGCGTTGATGGGCCAGATCATGGAACAACTGGAGGCCGAATTCAGACAGTCGGGAAAGACCGACCTGTTCCTGGAATTGAAAGGATTCCTGATTGGGGACCACGCGGGGGCCACGTATGGCCAGGTTGCGGAAAAGCTGAACATGTCGGATGCCGCCGCCAAGAAGGCGGCTTCACGCATGCGTCGGCGGTACCGGGAGCTGTTGCGGGCAGAGATTGCCCAGACGGTATCGGGACCAGACGAGGTCGATGACGAGATACGCAACCTGTTTACCACCCTCACGTTGTGAAGATCGAAAAAAAGAATGTCACCATGCCGCCCGTTTCCGTCATAAGAAGTAGCGACACGCCATCCGGCAGGAACACCCAGTTCATGAACTCACCGGCATTATCACGCTGCCTCTACACCGGCCTGGCACTTGTTTGCCTATCGGGTTGCGGGCACAAACCGACGAACTACGGTATCGACGATGGCGGTTCGAGCTGGATCACACGCGTGGACGATGCTCTTCCCGGCATCGACGCGGCGTCCGTGAGTGTCGTCACTTTGAAGGCGGGTCCGCCTGAGGGGTTTCGATTTGTCGTGTGGTCCGATTTACCGAATGGACAAGACACTGCCGGCGGCGGCCGAGCTGGTCGCGCATCTTATGCGGGTCAGCATCGCGCGACCGACGGACGCCGCATTGAGTTTCGCGCCGAAACCACCGACGGAACAACCGGATCGATTACGATCGGCGACGCCGTATACGACTCGACCAGAGGATCATTGTTCCTGGTTTCAACGCAAAACGACTCATGCAAGGTAGCGCAACTTGATATGGATCTGCACAACTTTCCCAAGCACCAAGATCAACTCATCGCATTGGCACAATCCACCGAGGCGATTCACAGGTTCTTCGAAGAACACAATCACAAAGCCAGCCATGATCAATAGCAGTCCGCAGAGGCAGACAATCCAGCGATCGCGCGGCACGGGCTCCGCTTTCTGTTCTCAAGACCCTTCGCTCCGCAGCCACTGGTTTCTCAACGATCACGGTTACAAATCAATGCGCACGCTGATCTTTCTCGGACTCCGGAATCCCAGTGATGACTGAAAAGAACACGTGTCCAAAATGCCGAGCTGAGCTGCCGGACAATTCCCCGGCCGGAATCTGCCCGAGCTGCCTGATGCAGGCCGGGTTGGAGAGGCAGCAGGATTCCGGTTCCGGGTCGAACATGAAATCGACTTCGCTGGTGCCCGGCTTTGTGTCGCCCGATCCGAAAGAACTGGCCGAACATTTTCCCCAGCTCGAGATCCTGGAGCTGGTGGGCCAAGGCGGAATGGGAGTGGTGTACAAGGCCCGGCAGCGAGAGCTGGACCGGTTGGTAGCCCTGAAGATCCTGCCGCCCGAAGTCGGAGCGAATCCCACGCTTGCGGAGCGGTTCACGCGCGAAGCTCGGGCTTTGGCGAAGCTGAGCCATCCGAACATCGTGCCCGTCTTTGACTCGGGCGCGACCGACGGGTTGTATTACATCATCATGGAATACGTGGAAGGGATGAATCTTCGGCGTGCCATGGAGTCGGGTGCCATCAAGCCCGAGGCAGCGTTGGCCATTGTGCCGCAGATCTGCGAAGCACTGCAATTCGCTCACGACGCAGGTATCGTGCACCGCGACATCAAACCGGAGAACATTCTGCTCGACAAGCAAGGTCACGCGAAAATCGCCGATTTCGGATTGGCAAAACTCCTCGGCACAGCATCGCCAGCGGCGAACGCCGCGCTCACCGACACGTATCAGGCGATGGGCACACTGCATTACATGGCCCCCGAACAGATGCAAGGGGCCGCCGCCGTCGACCATCGTGCCGACATTTTCTCGCTGGGTGTCGTGTTCTATGAGATGCTGACGGGCCAATTGCCGATTGGCAACTTCCAGCCACCATCGCAGAGGATTCAGGTCGACGTGCGTCTGGATGATATCGTCCTGAAAACTCTGGAACACGAACCCGGCAGACGATACCAGCACGCCAGCGACGTGAAGACCGAAGTCGAACAGGTCAGCAGCATGTCCCTACAATCGTCGGCGAGCGGCCAACGCGCGGTCGGGCCGCAAGGCGGCGGTCGTCTGCTGTTGCAGCTTCCCTTGTGGGCCAGACTCGCCGGCTGGACCGGGTTGATCGCGGTCGCCTGCGCATGGTTGCTGACCCTGGCGTTCGCGGAGTGGTGGCCCTATGTCTACGCCGAGCGTTGGGAAGCCGGATTGACGTCTCAATCCGGACTGTTGGAATCGATCGTGATCAGCGGCGAGCGGACGTTGCATGTGCGAGGACAAAACGGCCATGTCCCCGAACAACTCATCTCGAAAACACCGTGGATCGCCACGGCCGACATCCACATAGCCGGATCAGACGGAACATTGACGCTGTCGCTGGATGAGTTTCGTGAAGTGTGGAGCGTGAACACTTTCGCCGGAAATGTTTGGATCTCGACTCAAGAGCCCGGGTCGCAAGCGATCGGCGAATGGCTGCAAGGCACCGACATCGATGGCCGGCAATCCAGCCTGCAGGATGAGATGGCAACGCTGATCACGCTGTTGAAAGACGCGGCAAAGGGGGTCTGGCTGGGACAGAAGGCCAACACCAGCGATCGGCCTCACGGCGTCAGCATCGGCCCCTTGACGACGAACCGCCACAACAGTTGGGGCCTGACTCCGCTCGGAGTGGAGGGACTGTCACCGGACGCGGATGGCAATCAAGTGGAACGACGCTGGTTTGCCGCCGCCCTGTTTTGCGCGATCTGGCTTCCGGGCGTCATCATCCTGGTGCGACGCAACCGCGCGGCACGACACTAGGCCAGCGGCCGGCCGGATGTGTCGGTCGCGCAGCATCCGTAGCAACGTGACAGACTGCTGCGCGTGTTGCTGTGACCGAATGCAGGCCCGCCGGGTACTCAGTCCCGCGCATCCGTCAGTCCGTAGCGGAAGCGTACATAGTCGATCTGAAACTTTTGGAAGCCGGGATAGTTGCCGCTGCCCCAGCCCTTGCCGCCGACGCCCCGGCCCGTGAACGAGACCAGGCAAGGGTAAGAAAACCTGGCGATCCCGCCAAATGCTTTGCCGGCGTCAAATGTCGACGAGAAGATCCACGGCGATTTGGAGTCCGGCCGGAAGCCGATCCGCAAGTGGTTTGCGTCCGGGATTTGAATCAGCATCCCGATGGGCTTCCCGCCGGCCGACATATTTGGAAACCCAGCCGCGAAACTCAGGTCCAGCTCCCGATTGCGCGAAATCTGATCGGGTTCAACGTTGAACACGTCGAAGAAGCGCACTCCCTTTTCGGGGATGAACTTCAGGCCGGGCTGCCACGCGTGAAACTTCTGCTGCGTGTCATATACGCCGACATTCCACCACAGGTTCCATGCCGAGTCGGCGCCGGGAGGGATGAATGATGTTTCGATTTCAAACGGAGGTTTGCGGACGGAGAAATCCACACCTCCGGCGCGCAGAATCGGACACATCGCCCAGCTGCTGTTGTGGCCGAACAGCGTGACCGTCATGTGGCCCGGATTCGAGTGTGTTTCGCAGATACCATTGCCTTCCACATAGAACTTCTGGTCGGCCAGGAATCCCGGAACGTTGAACTCATCCGATAGCTGATCGATGTCACCCGGTCCGTTGGCATGAAACGTCGCGTAATCGATGTAATAACCAAACCGAGGATCAGGCGCGTCCACCTGAAATGTCTTGTCGATGTCATCCAGAGTCGGATTCGACGCATCGTTCTTTCCGAGCACTTTTTGCCGGTTGCGAAAACTCTTGATCCAGACGGGTGTCTCGTTCAGTTTCAGTTCCGGGGCGAGGACTTTGGGGATCCACTGATCAAGACTGATGATCGGTCCAATTTCCCAGATGCCGGTGATCGGTCCAAACCGGGACAGGTCGACCGTTCGCATCCGCCAGCCGGGGTGATCACCGTAGCCGGCGCCGATCTGCAAACTGGTGGGACTGAGCAAGCTGACGCGAAACCGAATCATCGTGTCCGCCGGTCCGCCACGCTTCGACCAGGTCCCGGCGTCGGTCGGATCGGGCCCCACCCAACTGTAGGGAAACTTCCAGTTGCCATTGATCGTTGGAGCCAAGTCCCCCCGCCCGTAAAACATGTAGACCTCGGGCGAGTGGTCGCCCATGTTGAGTGGCGTGCGCCGAACCGCGGGAATACCCAATCGATAGTTCTCGCCGACCGAACCCAGATGGACGACAAACAACTGCAACGACTTCAAATCGGACGGCGACTGTGAGCGGTCCCGCGGCCAGGTACTGGGATCGGAAAACGTGACCGCCAGATTCAACCCGATGGCATAGTTGATCTGTTTTTCGCTGAGCCCCTTCTGTCCCAGGTGATTCTGCAGGATGCCCAGGTGAAACTCCCAAGGAGCCGGATACTTCTCAATTCGGATCGGTGATTTCAACAATCCCTTGATGTCTTGGCCTTGGCCGGCTTCACGGATCGTCACCAGTCCGCGGTGTTCCTGGAGTGACATGTCCTTGATGTTACTGGCCGGCAGGAATTGCCAGGGGCCGCTGTCCTTTTCGTCAATGAAGTGCTGGCTGAGTTTGCGGATGTCCGGCCGGTTTGTCGGCTGGGCTTGCGTGACAGCGTTCCAGGAAACGCTCAAGCTGACAATGGTGAGACCACAGACCGCGGTGCGAAAATCCACAGATCAACCTCCGCTGGCTGGTGTCGGATTGGCTTCAGAACGTGTTCCGCAAACCTGCAAGTCTAGGCGGCGTTGCGCGAGATCTCAACAGAGTGCGGAGGCACAAATTGGGATGAAGCTCTGCGCAGATTCAGCCAACTGTGTTTTGCAGAACTCGGCGAGGCTGGAGCCTTCAGATCACAGTCCTCAAACGGAACGCGGATGCTCTCACTCGGGGTGCTAGAACACTCGGGGGTAGGTCACGTTCGCTGCCACGAAGGGTCGCCGACGTTCAACGAGCAACACACGCGTAAGTTGGCAACTTCCAACGGACGCGGGCCATTTCACGATTACGTCATGTTCATGAGAAAATGTGCGCAGTCGCGGTTGATAGCCAAGGTTGTGATGGAGACGAGGCTTTCCAGCAGCCAAGAAGCGACGTACACTCAGGCTACAGATCGGTCACCGACGCAACCTCAGAACCGAGATGCGTCACATCGCCGTCGGGTAGACTGTCAACGTCGATAAGGGGTCAACCAGTGCCAGCACATCTCTTGCCAGTCTCGCGCCGCCAGTTTCTCGCTGGTTCCGCTTCAGCCATTGCTTCATTGAGCCACTCCAACCTGAGCGCCGCGGAACCTGAAGTCAATCCGGATTCCTGGTTCGTGCTTTCGGATACGCACCTCTTGTCCTCAAGATCGATTCAGCAGCATTACAGCGGAAACAAGGCTGCGATGCAGGCCCGGGCAACACTCGTGGCGACGAACTTTGAGCGCGCTGCTCGGCAGGTGACTGCTTTTCCAGAACGACCAGCCGGCCTGCTCTTGAACGGAGACTGCGTCCATGTCGGAGGCCGGGAGGAATACGAACTGCTGGCTCGCAAGTTTGCGTTGCTTAAAACGATCCCCATCCATGTGACGATGGGCAATCACGACCATCGCGACAACTTCTCGCACACTTTCCGAGACCGGGCCGACACGGATCGTGTTCTGCTCGAGAACCGTCATGTCTCGGTCTTGAAGTCTCGGCACGCGAATCTTGTGCTGCTGGATTCGCTGACAATGCAGCATCCCGATCGACCGGTAAAGGGACCGGGGAAACTCGACAAAGAACAACTGGAGTGGTTTGCGTCGGTTCTTGATTCCACGTCAGACAAGCCAGCCATTGTGATGTTCCATCACAATGTCGATCCCAGCGATGCACTGCGCAAACGTTCTGGAGACCAGAATGTCATCGTTCCAAGTTCAGACCCGTTCCGGGGGCTGACGGGTGGGTTGCAGGACACGGACCAATTCCTCGATCTGCTCACGACGAGACCGCATGTGAAAGCCGTTTTTGGCGGCCACATTCATCAGTTTCGCATCTTCAATTGGCGCAACCTGCATTTCGTGTCTTTGCCTCCGGTCGGCTACACCTTCGGGCCCAAAGAAGCCGTCGGCTGGATCCGGATGCTGTTGCGAGACGGTGGGATCACATTGGAATTACAGACCCTGGACAGCAAACACGCCCAACAGGGGAAACGGGTCGAGCTCAGTTGGAGTTGAGCAGGCCATCCCGCGAGCAACTCCACGGTCTGGACGAGAACAGTCCCTGCCGCGGTTCAGCCTGAGTGTCGAACCTGGTTTGTGTCCGGTCACGTGACGGAACCGCGCTTGCGTGTGTGCTTCTGTCGCCATCTGCCGCGGCAGCTTGACCAGCGGTTGTATGTTCGACCGCTGTCAACAGGCGTGGGCGACTCTCGAACGTGCCGACGGACAGCTGGGAGCCTGCGGATGCGACAATCCGCGGGTGCATGCGTTAGAATTCTTGAACGTTTACAGACCGTTCCCTCAGTTGGAGCAAGCCAGTGGATTGGTTCGTCGATCGGAATGAGCAGACCGAACGGACACACCCCTCCCGAGGTCGAGGATCACTGACACTGTGCGCGGCCGCATTGGCCATCGCGGGGTTTCCATGGGGTCGCTTCGTGGTCGCCGACGATGACGACAGCCGACTTCGGCAGCGAATCGTTGAGCTGGAAGCCGAAAACCGAGCACTCCGCAAGATCATCACGGAGATTCAGGGCGCGCTGGAGTCTGTACCGAAAACCGGTCTTCCTCGGAGCGGCGACAAACACGGGTTGCGCATCGTCGTGTTGTCCGACGATTGGGGTGATTCGCAGTTGGAAGACATTCGCAGAGTGTGCCTATCTTCGGCTGGGACCATCTGGTCGCAGTTGCCTGACGATGCCCTGTCACCCATCCTCGTACGGCGTTCGCATAGCGGCCCGATTAGCTTGTTCCAGCGCGGCAAGGGAAGTGAATACGTTGTGAAGCTGGATACCAGCGACAAAGCCTGGGCGCAGTGTGCTTTCCAATTCTCGCACGAATTCTGCCACATCATCTGCAACTTCAGGAATGCCCCAAATCGACAACTGTGGTTTGAGGAAACGCTGAGTGAATGTGCCTCGCTGTATGCACTGCGACGCATGGCAGTGGAGTGGAAAACCAAGGCTCCGTATGCGAACTGGACGTCCTACGCATCGGCCCTGGGAGACTATGCGGATGGCCGAATCAAGAAGTACGACGGGCGGAAGGAGCCCCTCTCGGAGTTCTATCAAACGCATCAAGGGGAACTTGAAAAGAACGCAACCAAGCGAGAATTAAATGGATACATGGCCCTCAAACTGCTGCCGCTGTTCGAGAAGTCGCCGTCTGCGTGGCAATCCGTGAGATACATCAATCTCGGCCCGCAGGAAGAGAACGCTGCGTTCAAGCACTACCTGTCCGGCTGGCACGACCGCGTTCCCGCGCAACACAAGCCGTTCGTCAAGCAGATGGCGGCAGAGTTCGGAATCGAGCTGAGCCAATGAACGGGAACCGGGGACGCCCGCTGTTCCCGATGACGGAATGGCACAGCGGTGTCCCCGTGGGATGTCCTTTGCATGCGCGTCCGTGACCAGGAAGAGCGAAGACACCGCAGGGTCAAAAAACTCCGCCGTACTTGAATTCGCTGTTGAAGTGCAAGTTACGGACATCGGAACTCTGCCGTTTCAGCCGCTGGATTTCACCCCTTCGGCTCGGGAAGCGGGGTGCTTTCCGCCAGCCAGACCCATGCCAAAGGAAGGACCGGCACGACAGACCCACCCTTTCCAATCACCAACGGGCGCAGCGGCGTTCAACGCGGATGCATCGACAATCTGGACGTCCCTATTCCCAGTCGCCCTATTCCCAGTCGCCCTATTCCCAGTCGCCCTATTCCCGGTCGCCTGTTCCCGGTCCATCCCGAGTCCGAGTCCGAAATGCCTGATGTCGGGTCTCAGGCATCCAGAGCATCAATCACGTCTGAAATGGCCGGAAACCTGTCCGTAGGCTGCTCGGCAAGACAGCGTCGACAGATCGATTCGATCGGCTTTGTGGCGGGATTCTCGGCCTGCACATCGTCCAGGCTCGACGGGACGTGCCCCGTAACCAACGTCCACAGCAGGGCACCCAGAGCAAAGATGTCGGCGGCACGTGTCGGCGAACTCTCCAGACTCAGGACCTCTGGCGGAATGTACCCCGCTGTGCCACCGATCGCTTGGGTTCTGGCGGACGACACATCGGCGAGAATTTGCGCAAATCCGAAGTCCGTCACGAAGACGTGATCACGGCTCCCGACCAGAACATTCGCTGGCTTCAAATCACAATGGACGATCCCCTGATCGTGCGCGTGCTGAACTGCGGAGGCAACGTCTTTGAAAATGGAAACCGCTTCCGTCACTGGAAGCGGCCCTGAGTTCAGGCGGGTTTGTAAATCGCTGCCGGCGACAAAGTCCATGACGATGAAGTAGCCCCCCGCGGGGAACCGACCGAGCCCTTCGACACCCACGATATTGGGGTGTCGCAATTTGGCCAGGATCTGCGATTCCTGCACGAACTGCGCGACAGCTCGGTCGTCGTGTTGGCGGGATTTGTGCAGCGACTTGACCGCGACTGTTTTACCGGAACGCTTGTCTGTGGCCCGATAGACCTTGCCCATACCTCCCGAACCGAGCAGTTTTTCGAGTACATAATCCGTGAATCGAAGAGGTGCTAGCGGCTCGACTGTAGAACCGCCTTTTGAAGTGCCTTGGTTTTTTTTCTGAGCGTTCGCATCCAGAAGATACTTTTCGAATTCTTGTTTGGCGCGGGCAAACAGTCGACGAACACTCCTGTCTGACTTGCCAATGGTCTTGGCGATCTCTTCCGGATCTTGCCCTTGAAGCGTGGATATCAGAACACATCGTTCGTCGTCCGAGAGACCATCCATGATGAGCGTCAGCTGTTCGGCGACGGCGATGACGTCTACGACCGTCGGTTCGCGAGCCGCGATCGTGGCCAGGACAGCGTCCTCCGCAACTTCCCGATCGATGCTTCGTTTCGCCGCGGTTTGCTTCTCGATCTGGCCGTAGAGTTTGTTCATTGTCGTGCTCGCGAGTAACCGCCAAAGATCACCCGATCGGTCCAGGTGATACTCGCGGTTCTGAGCGTGGACAAAGAAACTCCGATAGGCAGACTGCACAACATCTTCCGGATCGACCCTCCTGCGGAGCTTGGCACCGATGCGCGTTCGAGCCAGAGCAAGCAGTCTCTCGACGTAGCGATCAAAGATTGCGGCAGCCGCTTCGCTGTTCCCGGCCAGAAACTGATCGAGTAGCTCGTGTGATTTCGGATCGGACATGGGTCGCGGTCGCATTGCGACAGGATTTCAGGACTGAACACACGCATCTTTGAGTTTTCAAAAGATTTCTTGGCCAATTCTACTTCCAAATCGGATTGTCTCCCAGACGAAGATCGCGTGAGGTCTGAAGGAAGGAGATCGAGATGGCTTATGTGGTGACAGCCCCTTGCTTTGGGTGCAAGTACACAGACTGCGTCGTCGTTTGCCCCTGTGACTGCTTTCACGAGGGAGAGCAGATGCTGTATATCGACCCAGTGGAATGCATCGATTGCGATGCCTGCCGCGTAGAATGTCCCGTCGAGGCCATTTTCCACGAGGAAGATGTTCCGGACGAATGGAAGGAGTTCATTGAGCTGAACGCCGAGATGGCTCAAAAGACGCCGTCGATCACCGAACGCAAGCCTCCCTTAGTACGGGATTAGCTGCGCAGGTCATCGCGGGAGATCACACCGTGGTTTCTCGTAAGGTCAACAACAACAGAGGATCGCAGTTCCCACTGCCGATGGTCGGCGACAACGCGGCGGTAATTGTTTACAGTGAAGAACTGGCTGGACAGAAATGCGACAGGTCCATCTCGACATCGGCCGCATCTCCAAAATCGGCGACTTCACGAATCATTGCGTCACCGGTTCTCGACAAGGTTCGCCGTGAGCCAACATTTTTCGTTGCGACAAATTCAACAATCGGGTGCCTCATCATGAATTCAACACG
>Ga0315336_1004504_pt1 | contig 16408 bp, 12 predicted proteins | sample ASW5metaG_FD_204512 | JGI IMG/M metagenome (GOLD analysis project Ga0315336, IMG submission 204512) | Ammonia-oxidizing marine archaeal communities from Monterey Bay, California, United States - ASW #5 | ecosystem: Environmental > Aquatic > Marine > Intertidal zone | place: USA: California...
TTTACGAAGGCCACTCCCTTGCGTATATCGAAGAACAAGACGTCGCGGGTCAAACCGACGAAGGCGAAGAAGAAATCGACCTCGACCACGTCCGCCCCGACCTCGCCGAAATCCACGCTCGCCACGGGGCGACGCTCGATTCCGCCCGTCCCGACGCCATTGCGAAGCGCCGCAAAACGAAGCAGCGCACCACACGCGAAAACATCGACGACCTCTGCGACCCCGACTCCTTCGTCGAGTACGGCAACCTCGTCCTCACCCCCGGTAGCGGCTTGCCTCACGACGAAGTCATCAAGAAGTTTCCTACCGACGGCATGGTCACCGGAGTTGGCAGCATCAACGGCGCCGACTTCCCCGGCGAGGCCTCCCGCATTGTGATCTGCGCGTATGACTACACCGTACTCGCAGGTACCCAAGGCGTCCTGAACCACGTCAAGACCGATCGCATGCTGGAGCTTGCCCGGGACTGGAAACGCCCCGTCGTCCTTTTCGCGGAAGGCGGCGGAGGCCGTGCTGGCACTGGCGGAAAGCGCAAGGGCGGCGAGAGCACAACAGGGGCCGGCCAGGGTCGAACTGACGACATGTATCGTCCGCTCGATACGCCGACCTTCGCCACCATGGGGACCCTGAGCGGTCTCGCCCCTCTAATCGGCATCACGTCGCGCTTCTGCTTCGCTGGCAACGCTTCGCTCCTGGGCTGCTGCGACGTCATCATCGCGACCGAGGACTCGAGCATCGGCATGGGCGGTCCCGCACTCATCGAGGGCGGGGGACTCGGCGTCTTCCGTCCCGAAGAAGTCGGCCCAATGGAGATCCAGGTTCCCAACGGCGTCGTCGACATCGCAGTAAAAGACGAAGCCGAGGCCGTTGCCGCAGCCAAGAAATACCTCTCTTACTTCCAGGGCGCGGTCAAGCAATGGGACTGTGCCGACCAACGACTACTACGACGCGTCGTCCCCGAGAATCGCCTGCGCATCTACAGCATGCGAGAGCTGATCACGACCCTCGCCGACACCGATAGCGTCCTTGAGCTACGCCCAGAGTTCGGCCCCGGCATCGTCACGGCGTTGGCACGGATCGAAGGCCGCCCGGTTGGCATCCTCGCCAACAACCCGCAGCATCTCTCCGGCGCAATCGACACTCCAGGCTCAGACAAAGCCGCCCGTTTCTTGCAGGTCTGCGATTGCTTCGACATACCGATCATCGTGCTCTGCGACACCCCCGGAATGATGGTTGGCCCTGAGATCGAACGCACCGCCCTCGTGCGCCATTGCAGTCGCCTGTTTGTCACTGGGGCGAATCTTTCCGTCCCGCTAGTGACCATGGTCATTCGCAAAGCCTACGGCCTCGGCGCACAGGCCATGGCCGGCGGACACATGAAAGTCCCCATGTTCACCGTCGCCTGGCCGACAGCCGAGCAAGGCGGCATGGGTCTTGAGGGCCAAATGAAGCTGGGCTTCCGCAACGAGCTCGCCGCAATTGATGACCCTGAAGCCCGCACGGCCCGCTACAACGAGCTCGTCGCCGCGGCCTACGAACGAGGCAAGGCGATAAACTCCGGCGCGTCATTCGCATTTGACGACGTCATCGACCCCGCCGACTCGCGCCGCTGGATCTCGAAGATGTTCGCTTCAGTACCGCCGCCGCCCCCACGCACGGGCAAGAAACGCCCCTACATCGACACCTGGTAGTCCGCGGAAGGGCATACCGGATGAGCAGCGGAATTCCTCTTCGATCGCGGGCGCGCTACCATATTAAATTAGGCTGTACGACAGACTTGAGGGAAGACGTGATCGACTACTTTCTAAAGACCATGCTGCGGGCAGTTGGTCGCACTGCGGTCGTCCTGCTAATGTGGCTGCCGGTCGCCGCCTGGGGGCCCGCTTGTTTTGCCGAAGAAGCCGAGTGGCGACATCAACTGCCGTCAGAAGTCCAAGATCGCATTCTATGGTTCGGCGACCTTGAAGAAGGCGCGCTGAGCGATTGGTCAGCTCCCAACGAAGCGATGGCCGGCGGTGGAGTCTTTAATACTGGCCAAGAAGATGTCCTCGCGGAGACGACGACTGAGATTGTTCATTCGGGCCGCTATTCCGCCTTGACGAGAATTACTAACGCCTTTCAGTCTAGAAACGGCAACCGGGCCGTTCGGCTGATGCGATGGACCGACAAACCCTGGAACGAAGGGGGGAAGATGTTTCCAGCAGCTGCGTACTACAGCGTCTGGGCTTACTTCCCCGAGAGCTACGACCCCAGAAAGTACGGAGACTGGGATCCTGGCGACGGTGGTTGGTGGTCAATCTTTCAGTTCAAGGCGAATGACGACAACGGGGTGAGTCAGCAGATCTTCGGATTTGGCGTTGATTCCAATCAAGCGAAACGGTCGATGGAACTCACGCTCTATTCGAATTACAACAGTCCGCACAGCTTCTCGCCGATTAAGCCTGCCCTCATTCGTACACGGAAATGGGTTCATCTGGAAGCTTACTACGAGCGGTCGGTGCGCAACCAGGGAGTCGTCAAGTTCTGGCTTGACGGGCAGTTGGTCTTCGACATAAGCGGCGTAAGAACGATTCTGACAACGCGACACGACTACGCCGTCTGGGGAATCGGCAACTATACCGACCACATTGAAGGTGGCCGGTCCGATGGCGAAGCGACGATCTACTTCGACGACGCCGCCGTGAGCACAGTGAGGCTTTCCGAGCATGCTCGTTTCAGCACAATTCCGCGTCGAGGGCGCCAATCTCTTCGCCCGTCAGATGCTATTCCCAGACTCCCGACGATCCCATTTCAGGCCACGCCGAGTCGTCAGTGAGCCGATCATCGTCGCCTTGACCTAAATTTTTCTGACGTGCGCGACCAAGGATACGCGGTCCTCTCGCCAGATCGGTACTTGGGGATTTGCCAACGGATGCAGATGACTCCTCCTCCGGGGGTAGTGCTCCCCTTGGTTCAATAATATTCCTCTTGCACTTCTACAGGAGTCTCGACTATACTCCTGTAGAAGCGGAAGGGAAACATGGGCGAGCGAATCGATCTTCCACAAGGCACCCTCGACCTGCTGATCCTCAAGACCCTCGCTCTCGAGCCGCAGCACGGTTGGGCGATTTCGGAGCGGATCCGACAGATATCGAGCGAGGTCCTACAAGTTCAGCAAGGGTCTTTGTATCCCGCCCTCCATCGCCTGGAACGTCGCGGCTGGATCCGTGCGACGTGGGGAGTGACCGACAACAACCGCCGTGCCAAATACTACGAGCTGACGCGCACGGGCCGAAAACACTTGGGTGAAGAAGCCGAGCAATGGCGGCAGCTCTCGGCCGCCGTCGGGTCGATTCTCGACATGGCCTGAGAGGGCTAAGAGTGTTCAACGACCTCCTTTACAGAACACGCGCCCTGTTTCAACGTCAGAGCGCCGAGGACGAGTTGGACGACGAACTGCGTTTCCACCTTGACGCCCAGACTGACAAGTACGTCCGCTCAGGCCTGTCAGCCTTTGAGGCCGAGCGCCGGGCTCGGATCGCTCTCGGCGGCCTTGCCCAGACAAAGGAGGACTGTCGCCAGTCGTGGGGGGTGACGCTGATCGAAACCGCAGCCAAAGACGTGGCTTTTGCCGCACGAACACTGACCAGACGGCCCGGTTTTTCGGTGGCCGTCGTGCTGTCTCTCGCGCTCGGAATTGGCGCCAACACGGCGATCTTCACTTTGATCGACGCCGCTTTGTGGCGAGCGCTCCCAGTACAGGAACCCGAGCGGCTTTTCGCACTTGGATGGCGCCAGGGGACTCATGAGCAGACGGGCTTCAGCTATGGCGAGTACCGCCGCCTGAGCGAGAACACCAGCGTCGGACCTCTGGCCGGCTACTCGCGCGCGAGCTTCAATTTGGAAATCGACGGCTATACCGAGCCGCCAATCAATGGTCAGCTCGTCACCGGAGAGTTCTTCCATCTACTCGGCGTGGTTCCGAGCGTGGGGCGAGCCATCAACACAGAGGACACAACCAGTGCCGCGCGGGTCGCGATGCTCAGCGAAGGGTACTGGACCCGGCGATTCGGGAACGACCCCAGCGTGATCGGCCGAACGATTCACCTACTGGGCGCGCCGTTCACCGTCATTGGGGTCACCCCGCGCGGGTTTTTCGGCGTTGAGGTTGGCGCGGCGCCAGATATCTTCGTGCCGCTGACCACGCAGCCTACCGTGATGCCATCGTTCGAGAACCTGCTTGAAGGTCCGATCAACTACCGAACTTGGGTACAGACGATCACGAGAGTCGAACCTCCCATGGTGCGAGAGCAGGCGCTCGCCGCGCTGAACACTGTGTACCAACGGCTCAACGATGAGTGGCCAGTAGCGGAACCGCGCGAGCTAACCCTGCTTCCCGCGACCGCGCTCTCGGAATTGAGGCAGAAGTTCTCCAAACCACTGTTCGTTCTGATGCTCATCGTTGGCATGGTTTTGTTGATAGCCTGCGCCAACACGGCGAACCTGATGCTAGCCCGAGGGGCCACGCGGCAGTCAGAATTCTCCATGAGGTTAGCCCTGGGCGCTAGTCGCGGGCGTTTAGTGCGCCAGATGCTGATCGAGAGTCTGGCCCTTGCGACGCTCGCGGGCATCGTAGGAACCGTTCTGGCGCAAGGGACGACTCACCTGTTAGTGAAGTACATCTCGACTGGGCGCACTCCGATCGTAATGGACTTGACGCCGAATTCCAGAATTCTTTTCTTCACGATTTCAATCTCCGCGCTCACGGCCATCATGTTCGGGCTGACGCCTGCGCTTCGGGCCGGCCGTACAAGGCTGACCGGCGCACTACACGGGACCGTACCGCACCGCCTCGGCCCACAACGAGCTCTCGCGGTTGTTCAGGTCGCTCTTTCATTGATGCTGCTAATCGGGGCGGGCCTTTTCATCCGCGGCTTTGAGTCTCTCAACGGGTCAGAGTCGGTTCGGCGGGATCGCGTATTGATTGCGCGCGTCGAGCCTCGAGGGAGCGACCAACGCGGCATCCCGGGAACTTCGGCAAGGCTAGACTCCATTTACCGAGAGCTGATCGCACGCATTGAGGCGATCCCACAGGTCAGCAGCGTGAGTATGGCTCAGGTCACCCCTACGACTCCGGGTGGCAGCGCCAAGGTCACCATCATCACCGCTGCCGGTCAGACAGCGAGGACGCCAGTGCTAATGGCCTACCCGCGGTACTTCGCGACGACGGGAATCGTCCTGATCGCCGGCAGGGATTTCGACCGCACGGATTTGGCTTGGAACTCCTCGGCGGTATGCATCGTCAATGAGGCCTTCGTGCGTGCCGTGTATCCGACCGAGAGCCCGATTGGCAAGCCCTGCATGTCATTGAAGAGGCCGAATGTAGACGACATCGCGGGAGCTGCGTTTCGATCAACTGCCGAGCCCTACACGATTGTCGGCGTCGTGGCGGATTCTCGCCAGATGAACCCGCGGGGTGACATTGGGCCTCTGATCTATATCCCTTTCCTGCAGTCGCCGACCGGTCGCGGCCAGATGGCGCTGTACGTTCGCGCGGAAGCTGACAACTCGACGCTGGCGGCGCTGGTTCGCGAAGAAGTCAAGCGACTCGACGTTTCGTTGCCAGTTCTCGACGTGCGCACGTTGGAAGAGGAAATGAACGCCGCACTGGTTCAGCAGCGATTGATCGCGCTACTAACCAGCTTGTTCGGGGTTCTCGCGACGACGCTGGCCTGCGTCGGGATCTACGGTCTACTTTCCTTCTCGGTGTCTCAGCGAACCGCTGAGATCGGACTTCGAGCCGCGCTAGGCGCCCCGACGGCATCGGTCATCTGGCTCGTGATGCGCGATGCCTTGATGCTAGTGTCGGTTGGTGTCGCCGTTGGTCTGCCTGCCGCATTGATCTCGGGGTGGGCAGTTTCGACACAACTTGCTGAGCTACGGGTTCCGACCACTCTCAACGAATTGACGGCGATCGCCTGGGCGACGGGCGTACTGGTCGGCGTCACCGCCGTCGCGGCCTACCTGCCAGCCAGGAGAGCCTCGTTCATTGAGCCGATGATCGCGCTGCGAAGCGACTAAGGGATAGGGAATCGGGAGTTGTATGTCGGCTCGCGGGACCTAATCAGCGCGAAGCTTGGCCAGAAGTCGTTCGGCCACCCTTCGATGCCCCAGCGAGTTTAGGTGCGGGTCAAGGGTGTAATAGTGCTCGGCTCCCAGCTCGGCTACTACGTCGACCACCTCGGTTCGCGATCTCCAATCCTCGGGGCCTAGCTCGTTGACCGCTACTTTCAGCTCGGACAAGAATTGGGACTTCTCCCCGAAACCTGAGCCCAAACTCGTCACCAGCAGTCGCGCGTTCGCAAGCTCGGCCGGTGCGTCTTTCAGAACGTTGAGGAAGTCGGCGACCGCTTCGCTTGTCCCGCGGTCTTCCCCGCGGCCACCAACGTTCGGGCGTGGCCAGCCCACACGATGAAGAGCATCCATCGCCTGGGGAGCGAGGATTCTTTCGTAGACCCGATAGACGTATCTCAAAGGATGAAATCGCCGCGTACTGGCGTGAAACTCGACTATGGCGTCGAACTCCGCTCTCGTCTTCGGCCCCAGTTTCGAACCGCTCAAGTAAGCCTGATTCTCTTCCTGATCATTGCCGCAGTACTGCAGAATCACCGTCTCGAGGCGACTCCGGTCGATACGTCGCATCAGAGCAAGCTCACGGGCCGTGCCATAGGACGATACGCCTGCATTCAAGACCTCGAAACCCAGCTCCTCCTCGATCAGCGAGACGAACGACTCCTCCCCGTCGACGCCCCACCCAAGCGTGTACGAATCGCCCAAAGCGACGACGCGCGGCGAATCCAAGGATGACTCGTCATCGCGTGTCCCCAGGCGGTTGATCCGATACTCATTTCTGAATTCCACGTTTTCGAATTCACACACGCCTTTACGTAGTCGGTAGAGCAACTCAGAGTCGAACTCCGCGCACGCCGGTTCGCCGTGGATCACGTTCCAGTCGCTCATGTAGATTAGTCGCGCCAGGTCGGTGAAGGTGGGAATCGAGGCCAAACGGGGCGACGCGCCAAGTAGCGCCAACGAACCATGGAGAAGGGCCCACGTCAGACCCCCGATCACTCCTAGCGAGATGGGAAGGAGCAGCGGTTTGGAAACCGCCAGCGTCCAGTGCGCAGCCAAAAAAACGACCACCAGGAAACTGGTGTTCAGCCTCCCCATCGTCGCCGCTACGAACAGCCCGCAACAGGCCAGAGCCAGCATCGCTATCGGGACGGGCCGAACTTTCGCCAACCGGCGAGAAAGTCTCCCGAAGCCATCACCGAAATGGATGATTACCGCGCTGGCGGCCCAGACAGCAATCAGCATCAGAAACGTTAGATCAGGCGTCTCGAAGGCCGACTGAGCCCGAGTGGTCATCGCCGCCCACAGCAGCGCCCCAAAAGGAAGTAGTGTCAGCAATTGGGCCAGAACCGTACCGCGCGTCGTATGCTCGACTCTCAAGGGGCCCAGCGTAACGCACTTGAGGGGAAGATTGGAGAAGATTGGAGAAGATTGGGGACAGAGAAGATTGGAGAAGATTGGGGACAGGGACAAAATTAACGATCTCTTTATACATCAGCTGTTTACGGCGATCTGTCCGTAGCAGAAACGTAGCGCTGGCATGCCCAGACAAAAACGTCTCGTCGTCGTCGGAACACCCCACCACATCACCCAGTGCGGCAACAATCGCCAGACGGTCTTTCGGACCGACCGCGACCGCCTCTGCTACCTGAAAACCCTCAAGGCGAAGGGCCGCCAGCATCGCCTGCGCATCCTCGGCTACTGCCTCATGACCAATCATGTGCACACCGTCGCCATCCCCGACGACGAGCGCTCCCTCGCTCTCGCCCTCGGCCAGACGCACATGATCTATGCCCAACGCTTCAACTTCAGCGGCCGCAGCAGCGGCCACCTTTGGCAAAACCGTTTCCACTCCTGCCCCGTCGGGCCGACGCACTTGGTCGACGCGCTGGTCTACTGCGACATGAACCCCGTGCGGGCCCGCATCGTCGACCGTGCCGACTCCTACTGCTGGTCGAGCGCCTCCAGGAGTGGTTTCAAAATCGATTGCCGAGGCGCTAGCTGCGATGACGCCAAGCCCTACCAACAGCACCGCTAGGGCTCTGGGTAAGGCGGATAGTTTCAAATAGGCTTCAGACCGCCGCACAAAAGTGTTGCCAAGCTGCAAACACAACTCGAAGACTTGTTTCAGGTGTAACGCGAACTGCCTCCGTAAGCACGCTTGGCGCGCGCATCGCCCCCGCACCGACAGCACGATGGAGACCAAGGCCGTCCTCATAAGGTTCGCTGGGCGATTATTTCGCCGAAACTGGAACGATTTGTGAAGGCTTGGCCGTTTCTAACTCAGTCGGTGATTCGGCGGGTCCATTTCTTTTGGGTTCGCAAGGAGCAACTGCGCAAATTGCAGCGCAAGATTGATCGATTAGAGGCGATGAGCCTCGAGGAGACGCGGTGATGAAGGGTGCGGGACAACTAGCAGTGTTGGCGTTGGCGTCGGTGGTCTTGGCTTCGGCCCAGACGCCGGAAGGTCTTGCCGGCAAGTGGGAAGGAGCGCTTCAGGCCGGGCCGCAAAAGCTTCGCCTAATTTTGGAGGTGTCGAAGGCCTCCGACGGTGCGTTCTACATCGGTACCCTCGTGAGCGTCGATCAAGGCAGCGCGAGGATTCCCATCGACAAGTTTTCCGGAGAGGATGGCCAGGTTCGCTTCGAGGCGGCTGCGGTCGGAGGCTCCTTCGAAGGGACGATGAACGCGGATAAGACGAAGATAGCCGGGACATGGACACAGGGCCAGCCTCTGGCGCTGGAGCTCACCCGAACGGCGGATGTGACCAAGGCCGAGCCGAACGAAAAGGGTCCGACTCGCGTGCCAAATCCGTTCGGCGTACCCGTGGACGTGCGTGTCGGCTCCCCGCCGACGCCATTCTCGAGTGGCGGCAAGCGCTATCTTGCCTACGAGCTCCATTTGACGAATTTCTTTAGCGCCGAGGTCATGCTCGATCGCATCGAGGTGCTGACGGGCGGGTCAATGCTCGCTAGCTTCGAGGGGCCTCAGCTCAATGCAGTCCTGATGCGCCCAGGGAAGCGTGGGCTGAAGGACAAGCGTGCGATCGGACCCGGACTAGCAGCGGTCGCGTATTTGTGGGTCGAGCTTGACGCCGAGGCCTCGACGTCCGGGCGGCTGCGCCATCGGATTCATTCGGGCGAGCAGTCGGTCGATGGCGGGGAAACCGAGGTCGTGGAGGAAGAGTTGCTCGCGCTTGGACCGCCGCTCAAGGGCGGGCCATGGCTTGCCGCCAATGGGCCAGGCAACGGCTCAATCCATCGCCGGGCCTTGATCCCTGTGGATGGCCGAGTGCAGGGCGCGCAACGGTTCGCGATCGATTGGATGAAACTTGGGGCAGACGGCAAGCCGGTAGACGGAGATTCCAAGAAGAATGAGGGCTATTACGGGTACGGCGAAGATCTCCTCGCGGTCGCGGATGCGACGGTCGTGGCAACGAAAGACGGCATTGCCGAGAACGTTCCCGGTCTGAGGTCTCGGGCCGTGAAGATCACGCGCGAGACGATTGGCGGCAACTATGTGATTCTCGATCTTGGCGCCGGGCGGTACGCGTTCTACGCACATCTTCAGCCGGGGAGCTTGAAAGTCGCGAAGGGAGATCGCGTCAAGCGAGGGGAGGTATTGGGGCTGCTCGGCAACTCCGGCAATAGCACTGCGCCCCACTTGCATTTTCACGTCAGCAACGGGCCGCTGCCACTGGCGGCGGAAGGAATTCCGTACGTGATCGACGCATACGAGGTGTCGGACGAGCCGCGTCAGAAGGAGCTGCCGTTGCTGAACGAGCGTGTGACGTTCGTGAACTAGCGGGCGCTTCCGTGCACACTGACCAACACCATGACACCCGGAGTGCTGCCGGGCCTGCGACGCGTGGTGATGGTTATCTCTGTTTCTTGAACTTCGGGTCGGGCGTGGTGGGAGGGTTTTCGTTGTCGTCTTGCTTTTTCTCGGTCTGCTGGGTGTTCAGCCAGATGGTGTTCTCACGGGACATGAGGCTCTCCACGCGCATGACGAAGAGCGCCCGCTTCTGGTCCTCGTCTTGTCCGGCGTACTCGCCGACTGTCGCTTTATAGTAGTGCTGTTCTTTGTGGAGCGCCTCGCAGGTGCTGCGGTAGTTGAGCCAGTTCTCCTGGTAGTTGAACGTCTTGAGCCCGGCGGTTAGGATCGCGACCGTGGCTGCCGTAAGGGTGGGGATATGGCCGTACCATGGGCCGATGGTGTGGAGTTCTAACTCGATCAGCACGGGTGTGAGCGCCGCTAGGACGATGATGGACCACTGCATCCGGCGATAGCTTTTTTGGCTTGTCCGCGCTTTGTCGTCGTACCAGTCGGTCTGTTGCTGATAGCGCTCGGTCAGATACTTGTCAAAATCTTCTTTCTGCATGGCGAAGGTTCTGTCGGTGGAGGGTGTTCCGCGAAAACTTCGGGTCAAGTTTCGCACAGTGCGGAGCGGGCGTTGATGTCTGAGCAGATCCCGATCTTCGCGCTGGGAACGCAAGGCGGCACGCCGAGGGCGTGCGCCACGTCGATCTACGGACCTTGGCGGAATTTCTTGAAACGGTCGGAAGCCTGGTTTTTGACGGTTGCGGTGACTTTGACTGGAATCTTAAATGGTTCGAGTCGGCTTTTGCAAAACTGTCGGACTTCTCGTTTGAGCTGCGAATTCGTCATGGGCGTGGCGACGTTCAGCCTGGCCGCGACGACCTGGCCCATGATCGGGTTTGGTTCTGAGAAGACTGTTGCGTCGGTAACGCCGTCCATTTCCAGTAGAACGCTCTCGACTTCGGCTGGGTGTACTTTCTGCCCGCCAACGTTGATGATTTCGCTGCGCCTGCCCAGAATTCGGAAATGATCACCGTCGACTTCCACGAGGTCGTGCGTATTGAGCCAGCCGTCTTGGTCGAATGGCGAGGGGTGGTTCAGGTATCCCAGCATGGCTGCCTCCGAGCGGATCCAGAGGACCCCGTCGACAACCTTGGTTTCGATTCCCTCGCCGCCTAGTTTGACCCAGAGTGAATCCGAGCTCTTTGACTTGGCGCGCAGGATTCCGGTCTCGGTGAGCCCGTAGGTTTGCAGGAGCGAGGCGTCGGGTACGACTGAGCGGAGGCGGCGGAGGGTGCTTGCGGGCATCGGCTCGGTGCCATAGGTGATGGTCTTGAGGGAAGACAGGTCGAAGCGCTGATGGGCTTCCGACATCAGCAGCAAGTTGAGGAAGGTCGGCGATGTCGGGAGGAGCTCGACTCGATGGCGCTCGATCGCGGCGCAGACCGCCTCGGGTTGGCGGCTGTTGAGCGCGACGACCATGCCGCCGTTCGAAAGCGCGTAGAGCAGTGTGTTGATGCCGCCGATGTGATCGAGCAGGAGGAAGGTCACGGTGCGATAGCGCCGACGCTCGACTTTGAACTTTTCGAGCAGTGCCGAGAAATCGTGGAGCGCGGCTTTGCTTCGGCCGGTCGACCCCGAAGTGAAGAGAACAAGGCCAGGGCGACCGCGTTCGATGAGGCTGAGTGTGAGCTCACTCGTGGGTGCGCCGGGCCGGTGGGTGACGCTTGATTCGTCGCGGGCGTTAATCGAGATTTCGGCTTCGGCTTCGGCGATGTCTAGGAACTCGGCTTTGTTGTGCCGTACCGACTCGGTCAGGGGGACTACGATCGACCGGCGCTGGATCAGCGATAGCATCAGCGCGCAGGTGTTTGGCGAATAGTCCCCCTCGAGGGCGACGACTTGGCCGGGGTTGATGGCTTCTTTCTCTAGGCGGGCCTCCCATTCTCCGACCCGGCCAATCAGATCTTGATAGGTCTCGACCTGGTCGCGCCAAGCGATTGCGGGCTGGTCAGCCCAGCGTTGCATTCGATCGAGCAGCCAACTCGCGGGCATCAGATTCCGCCCAGATAGATCACCTGGCCTGTCACGTAGTCGCTTGAGCGATCGGCGAAGAAGTCCACGACCTGGGCGACGTCTTTGAAGGTCCCAAGTCGCTTGATCGCCTGGCGCTCGACGATCGCGTCGATCTTGCTCTTAGGCACTCCTCGGATCAAGTCGGTGTCGATTGGGGTTGGGCCGACGACGTTGCAGGTAATGCCGAATTCGGCCAGCTCGCGCGCCATCACTCGCGTTAGCGTCACTATGGCCGCCTTTGAGGCGGCGTATGCGGCTTCGCCCTCGAGTGCAAGTGGCGTGGCGATCGAGCCGATGTTGATAATCCGGCCGTAGCGGTTTCGCTGCATCAACTTGGCGGCTTCGCGCGACACGACGAAGGTTCCGCGAACATTGGTCTCCATCATGCGATCGAGTGCGGAGGCGGGCGTAAGCAGACAGTGGTTCATCGAGGCCACCGCGGCAGAGTTGATGGCGATATCTAGGCGCTTGTGGCGTTTGCGAATATCGTTGATCATGCGGCGAACCGCGGCTTCGTCGGCAACATCGACCAAATGGTGACGATAGCGCTCGTGGCTCCAGTCTGCGTCGCCGCGGCTGCACCCTTCGACGAATGCGCCCTTTGCGAGGAAATGCTCGGCGAGAGCCCGCCCAATCCCCTTGCGGGAGCCGGTCACGAGTACGATTTGGGCGTCGTCAGGCATCTTGCGATTCACTAGCCAGGTTATGAGCGTATTCGGCTAGTGTTCCGACTGTCCGGAACGGGCTGTCTTCGAGCGACATTGCGCGTTCATCGGCTAGGGTCACCTCGACATCGAAGTCATCGAGCAGCCTTCCTTCGAGGTCAACGATGAGGTTGACAAGGCCGAGAGAATCGAGCGCCGCGGCCTCTCCCATCAGCGGAGTCGCCTCGGAGACTGGGTCGGGCAGCGGCCGTTCCGACTGCTCGGCTAGTTCCTCGAGACACTCCGTGAGAAGGGTCACGACCTGAGTGCGTTCCAACATAGAGGCCAACTATATTTATGAAACCACGTATATTCAGGTGATCGTGGTTCGAACGCTTTTTTCGAGGCTTTGCCTGGCCTCGATCCGAGCTCTGCCGCTGACGCGCGCCTACGCGGTGAAGCGCGCCCTGCTTCGCCTCGCTGGCCTCGAGGTGGGCGGAAATGTCCGTCTAGTGAGCACGGCACGCTTTATCACGCCGTTTGTGGACATCGGTGAAAACACCTTTATCAGTTACGAATGCCTCGTCATTGCGGCTCATGGATCGCGTATTCGAATCGGGAAGAACGTAGATATTGGCCCGCGCGTGACGATCACCACCGGGAACCACCAGATCGGCGGCCCGGAGCATCGCGCGGGGGAAGGCTACGTTCGCGATGTCGATATCGGCGACGGCGCCTGGATCGGGTCAAACAGCGTGATTTTAGGCGGCATGAAGATCGGTAAAGGGGCGGTGATTGCCGCCGGATCGGTCGTCACTCGCTCGGTTCCTGACAACGTTTTGGGCGCGGGGAACCCGTTGCGGATACTGCCGATACCAGAGAGCCCGAAGCACTAGGCTGCTTCCCTGTGTTCGGAGGCGAGGGAACCGACGACGAACCCAACGGGGTGTTTCCTGATCACGACGTATACAACCCCATGACGGACGAATGGAGAGAGCTTGCTCCGATGCCGATGCCGATGCCGATGCCGATTCCGGTTCACGGTGTGACCGGGGCGGCTTTCATAGGGGGCCTGATCGACTTGCCTGGCGGTGGCGTTTCACAGGAGGCAGCAGCGGCAGTACGATTCACCAGATGTATCGGCCTTTGATGGATTGCCGCTAGGCTGATGGGATAGCCGGTTTCTGATGAGCGTTTGCCTCAAATCGTGGCTTGGTTGGGTTGGGTGCTTCGCGGCGGCATTGATGCTTGCACCGGTTGCGTCCACACAACGCGCGGCGGCGCAACAGCGAACTGCGCCAGAGGCAGATGCTGCGCAGTCGCAGGAGCGGAGTCCGGCTCGCAGAAACCGTCGCACGCGTCAGCGGCCGGAGAGCCAGAGGGGGCCCAATGGCTCACGTTCAGAGTCGTTCAGGACCGACGTTCCTTCGCGAGCCTACGATATCGTCTTGGGTCGCCCGACGGATTCTTCGGTGACGGTCAGCGTCCTGGCGTACTCGGACATGCAGGGGCGGGTCGAATACGGGATCCATCCCGGAGACTATTCCAGCGAGTCGGAGGTTGTGGAGCTTCGGGCGGGCGACCCGGTCGAACTGCGACTCGATCGTCTTGAACCCAACACCGCGTATTTCTATCGCTGGCGCGGTCGGACCGACGGCTCGGAGGACTTTGAGAGTTCTGACGAGAGTCGATTTCACACGCGGCGCTTGTCTGGAGACGGGTTTGTTTTCACGCTCCAGTCGGACCCGCACCTCGACGACCGCACCGAGCCCAGCCTTTACGAGGCTTCACTGGCGAACGCAGCAGCCGCCCAGCCGGACTTTCACATTGACCTCGGCGACACGTTCATGGTGGATAAGCGCCGCGATGATTTTCGCGAGTCGCTGGCGCAGTACCTGGCGCAGCGCTACTATTTCGGCTTGATCGGGCGGTCCGCGCCGGTTTTCCTGGTCTCGGGCAACCATGACGGCGAGGGCCTTTCCCGCGGAGCCATGGGGGAGTGGGCGCGCGAGCAGCGGCGAAAGTACTTTGCGACGCCGTCGGACGATTACCCCGATTGGGGCAACTACTACTCCTGGGAGTGGGGCGACGCGTTGTTCGTCGCGCTCGATCCCTTCTGGGCGACCCAGCGTCGACGCGGGGGAAACGAGCAGTGGGGGCGCACGCTTGGTGACGAACAGTACCGTTGGTTGCGAGACACTCTGGAGCAAAGCCGCGCCAGGTTCAAGTTCGTCTTCATTCATCACTTGGTCGGCGGCAAGGATCAGGCTGTGCGGGGCGGTGTGGCTTCGGCCCATCTGTTTGAATGGGGCGGGCGCGACCTCGACGGAACGGAGCAGTTCGACGAGCGCAGGCCGGGCTGGGGAAAGCCGATCCATCAGCTGCTCGCTGACACCGGCGTAACAATCCTCTTCCATGGGCACGACCACATGTTTGCGAAAGAAGAGCTTGACGGAGTGGTTTACCAACTGGTCCCGCAACCCGGGCTTGACCGCTATGGCGCTCCACGTAGCGCCCGGGAGTATGGCTACGTCCACGGCAAAGTGCTGGGCGGACCTGGAATCCTGCGGGTTCAGGTCTCGGGCGATGAAACTCAAGTTGATTTGGTTCGTCCCTATGTCGAGGGCGGCCGCGGACCCAACGGCGAGACGGCGTACTCCTATCGAGTGAGGCCAAGATGTGCAGGAGGATGTTGATGTTGAGACGACTTTCTTTGATCCTGATTTCGGCGGCGATAGCCTCTGCCGCCGACCGACCGAACTTCGTGTTCATTCAAGGCGAGGGGCAGGGTTGGAACAGCACGTCCGTGCGCATGGATCCCGACATCCCCGAGTCGGCCAACGACTATTTTCAGACGCCCAATCTTGAACGGCTGGCTGAGAGCGGCATGCGTTTCGCGAACTTCTACGCGCCTTCGCCTAGGTGTACGCCGTCGCGCGCGACCTATTTCACGGGCAAGAGTCCGGCGAAGCTGGGGATGACGTTTGTCACGTTTCGCGCTGGCACGAACGTCAAGCTGAACGAGCCGCGGCCTGAGCTCGAGATGCCCTTGGGGGAGACGACGATTGCCGAGGTCTTGCGGGATTCCGGGTACGCGACGGCACACTTTGGCAAGTGGCACGTCGGTCGCACAACACCCGCCGAGCACGGCTTCACTGAGACAGACGGCGCGAATAACAACGGCGGTCCCGATAACGTCGCCAGCCCCAATCCGAAGCAGGCCTACGGGATCAACGAGAGTGGTCTGCGATTCATGGAGAAGCACGCTCAGGCGGATAAGCCGTTCTACATACAGATGTCGCACTACGGCGGCCGCGGCGCGGAGAACGCCCGCGAGAGCACGAATGAAATCGTCGCCTCGTGGCCATCGAGCAAAGGTCGCAATCAGCGGGATACTGGTGCCGCGGCGGTGATCTACGACATGGATATCACGATCGGCATGATCCTGGATAAGCTCGAAGAGCTCGAAATTGAGAATGAGACCTATGTCTTTTACACGACCGACCACGGCACAGGCGGCGGAACTAATCGACCGCTGACATTGGGGAAGGGAAGCGTCTGGGAGGGCGGGTTGCGCGTCCCGTTTTTCTTTCGAGGGCCAGACATCGATCCAGGCTCGGTTTCTCGTGTACGAACGGTCGGGATGGACATTGTGCCGACGGTTGCCGCGCTCGCGGGCGTATCGGATAAACTTCCCGCTGATGTTGAGGGTGGAAGCCTGGCGTCGGTCCTTTCGAGCGGCGGCAAGGGAGAGGTGA
>Ga0315336_1004505_pt1 | contig 16401 bp, 13 predicted proteins | sample ASW5metaG_FD_204512 | JGI IMG/M metagenome (GOLD analysis project Ga0315336, IMG submission 204512) | Ammonia-oxidizing marine archaeal communities from Monterey Bay, California, United States - ASW #5 | ecosystem: Environmental > Aquatic > Marine > Intertidal zone | place: USA: California...
CGGCACCGCCATCGACAACGACCGTCCGGAAAATCTCAAACTGATTGTGGGCGGGGACCCCCAAGATTTGATCGCTCGAGCGTCCATCGTCTGCGGCTTCACCACCACGGCGTTGTTGGAAGCCATCACCAGCGGCAAGCCCGTTGTGGTGCCGCGGTTCGCCGAAGCACTGGACGATGACACCAAACCGTTCTTTCTGGATTTGGGTGGCGCAGTGGATCACGCGGCGTCCGCCGACGATTTGTATGACCGCTTGTTGGCAGGCGCTGTGCGCCCAGCACCCCCGTCCGCAAACTTGTCGAGCCATGCCTCCGAAATTCTCGATCACTGGGCCGGAAATTCCGACGGCAAAGCCGGGGACCGGGTGCGGGCGGCGGTGTTGGCGAAAATTGGCAGAGGCGCATGACCGATCGCCCCTGGGTGCTATTGCCCATCGAAACGAAGGTGCGCGAATTCCACGCGAAAATTCTCCAATCGGCAGTGCTGGCCGAGCGCGGGTTCGACGTGGTGTTGGGGGAACAAAACGCCATGATCCGGCAAATGCCCTGGCTGCCACGGGGGGTGTACATCGACAAAAGCGTGGCCCGTACTAAAACCAAGCCGTTCGGGCGGTTGGCCGACGCAGGCAACAAAATCGCCGCGTGGTGCGAAGAAGGCTTGGTCTATCGCGATCGCGAAACCTACCTGCACGAAAGGGTATCGCCGGATAGTTTGGCGCTGGCCGATCTATTTTTCGCCTGGGGGCCCATGCAGGCCGACGATGTGGGTGGCCATGTGCCAGCGGCCAAAAACAAAATAAGGGTCAGCGGCAACCCGCGGTTTGATGTGCTGCGGCCTGAATTGCGCGGGCTGTTCGATGCCGACGCCCAAGCCTTGCGGCAAAAATATGGGCGCTACATCCTCGTCGCCACCAACTTCAGCCGCTACAACCATTTCATGGGTTACGACTTCTGGATCGAAGCGCTGAAAAAGCGCGGTACCGTCACCACAGTAGAACACCTCGCATTTTTTCAGCACTGGCGGGAATATTTGGGCGACCTGTACCGCGGATATGCGGCTGCCCTGCCGATCCTTGATGCGGCTTTTCCCGATCATCGGATTGTCGTGCGCCCCCATCCGTCGGAAGATCATGACGCCTGGCGGCGGGAGGTAGCTGGATTGGCGAACATCACCGTGGCCTTCGAGGGCAGCGTTATTCCTTGGATTGCGGGGTCGGACGCTCTGATCCACAACAGCTGCACGACGGGGGTGGAGGCGTATTTATTGGGTAAGCCGGTGATCGCCTACCAACCCGCCACCGATGATGTACTGGATTCGCACCTGCCCAACGCTTTAAGCCGCCAGGCGTTTGAGCCAGAGGAACTGGTGGCGATGGTGATGCAGGGATTGGAGGCTGGGATGCCGGTGTCTGACGATGCCCAGGCCGACCAGTACATCGCTGCGCAATCTGGCCCTCTGGCGGCGGAACGTGTGGCAGATGGATTGGCGGAATTGAATTTGCCTGCAGCGTCTCCTGCTCCCGCCCTCGGTGCGCGAATACGCATTGCCCTCGATAACGCCGCTGCCATGCTTGTGCCATTTGTTCGGCGTATCCGATTAGGGTCCAAGGCCCAGGCCTACGCCACTCAAAAATTTCCCGGCATTACGCTGGCCGAAGTTCAGTCGGCTCTCGTGCAATTGGCGCAGGTCAGTGGCCGGTTCGCGGAAGTGCGGGCCGAACCCATGGCCGCGCGCAATTGTTTTCGCATCACCACGGTGGCGAAGTCGTGACCGATGCCACGATAAAGGGCGGCTTACGCAAAGCTCTAGCCCGGTGGGTCAAACCGCACCCCTGGGCCTATCGGATATTGGTGGGAACGTGGAACGGCGGCTTTGGCCTGTGGTCTTTTGCGCGGGCCGCGTCCAGCGGTCGGCTTTGGCACGGCCGCAATGACTCCAGACTGGGCGCATACCTGGGCCGCCAATCGGTGTTGGCATATTCCAGCGAATTGGATTTAGGCCGAGGCGTGGAAGGCCTGCGTGCTGCGTTACAGAGTCGGGGCATCCCTTTCACCGAGGGTGGCTGGACTTTCTATCTGCCGCCATCCCCGGCGCGCGCCAAAGCGTTCCCTGGGTTGGCCGAAGCCTTCGACGGTGCGGTGGGCTTGAAAATTCTGAAAGACCTGCGCGGACCTATGGACGCGGTTTACACCCCTCACGAAGCTAATCCCGCTCCCGGTGCGGCGCTGCTGCGCATGATGACTCCGTCGCCCGTCGCTTTGGTGCGGGTGGCCAACGCATTGAAGGAGGCTGGGTTGGGTGTCGGGGTGCGCGATATTGTGCAACTGGACGCGGCGGGTTCCATGGCCACCGCATATGTGGTGGACCATCTTACTGGCGGTGCACCCACGGCCCAGCACTACACGGAATTTCTCGATCGGCTGCAACAGGTGTTGGATCAGGGAGATTTGGTGACCGCCATTTCCAGCATCAAAAATGCCCTCGATTTCTCAGGCCCTGACTGCAACGGCAATTTGATTTTGGACGGCGAGGGCGTGCCGCGATACGTGGATTTCCAGGCGTTTACCTTCGCTAACGAACGCAGCGCCATCGCGGGCGTCGCGGCTCGGGAATCCCAGGTCACCCATTTTGGTGGCTCTCGTGTGCACCGACCCGGCAAGTATCCGTACCAAGGTATCCCGGGACTTAGTCCCGGCAAGCGAGACGTGCCGTTGCGCTGGATCACATACAAGGAGCTATTGGATCAGGTCGGGGTGACCTTGGCCGGGCATGTGGCCGTGGACGTGGGCTGCAACGCCGGGCTGATTTTATACGAAGCCTTGGCGGGAGGTGCCCGGTGGGGGGTTGGCTGGGACATGCCCGATGTTGCCGCCGCCGCCCGGCGGTTGTTGGCATCGTTCGGTGTGACCAGGGCGACCATCATTGGCGGCAAAATCTCAGACACCACAGATTTTGTTGGCGGCATTCCACCGCACCTAGGCGATACACCCTGCATCCTTTTTCATTTGGCGGTGTCCGATCACATCGGCCTCCCGCCCACATTGGCCCGCGTGCCGTGGACGTACATGGTGTACGAAGGCCACGCGGATCAAGATATCCAACATGCTCGGAATGAACTTTCAGCCGTGGATTGGTTGGACCCCCAGGTCATCCAGTCGCGTATGGTCGGCGACGGCGATTCCCCCGCGCGGCCGGTGTTGCTGTTGAAACGATGACCACAACACCCTTTGCCCAGGCTGTAACTATCGACGCGTTTTTGGCGGCGTGGCTGGATCATGGTTTGCTTAGAGGTGCCGATGCTCGAGCCTTCAACACATACTATGGCAGCTATCGGCGCAGCTTTTCCCCTCGGGCCCGGGCGCACTACGCGTTGCAGATGACCGAAATCGAAACCCGGGTTCGCGGTAACCCTGGTGCCCGGGTGCTGGAAGTCGGCTGTGGCATGGGCACCGAATCCTTGTGGCTGGGTTTGCAAGGGGCCGACATCACCGGTGCCGATGTGCGACCGGACCGGCTGGCTGTGGCCAAAGCCCGCCATGGAGTATTGGAAGACCAATTGGGGCGCAATGTTTCCTGCAAATTCTTGGGGAAGTCGTTGCTTGATTTGCCTGAGGATGAAAAATTCGATTTCATCTGGATGGAGCAGACGTTTCATCATCTGGAGCCGCGCGCCCAGTCGGTGGCAAAAATTGCGAAACTTTTGAAGCCTGGTGGCGAGGTCGTGATTTCCGAAGCCAATGCGTGGAATCCGTTCTTACAGGCCCAATTGTTTTTGCGCCGGGGTTTGCCAAAGGTGGTGACGATGACCACAGACGATGGCAAAGCCATCGCCTATGGGGATGAACGGGTGACCACGGCGGGGGCTTTGTGCCGAAACTTTGCGCGGGTCGGCATTTCTCAAGTTTCAGTACGGCATTTTCGTGCCTTCCCAAATCGCGCTGTGTTCCAACCGTTCGCGGGCTTGGAACGCGCCATTGCCGCGTCCCGCGTGGTGCCGCTGTTGACCCACTTCAACTTTGTTGGGGCAGCGCGGCTATGACGAAATTGCTGTTCTTGCTGAACGACGCGCCGTTTTTTGTCAGCCACCGGCTGGTGCTGGCCAAGGCCGGGGTGGACGCAGGCTGGGATGTCCATGTGGCGGTGCCGTTTGATGCGGGCGCTGTGAAAATCATCGAGGACGCCGGGGTCACCCATCACCACATCCCCCTGCGCCGGGGGGCCAGAGGGCTGGTGGGTGAGATGCAACTGTTCTGGGCCATGTGGAAAATTGTCGGCGAATTGCGCCCGGATGTTTTGCACGCGGTGACGATGAAACCCGTGCTGTATGGCGGCATCATCGCCCGCATGCGCCGGGTCCCCGCCGTGGTCCACGCCATCACCGGCCTGGGCTATCTGTTTTTGATCCATGGAATGGCCGCCCGCATCCAACGGGCCTTGGTCAAAGTGTTGTACACAGCCGCCTTGTCCCACCCCAACGCCCGGGTCATTTTTCAGAACCCCGATGACTTGGCGCTGTTTAAGATCGAACACCTGGTGCGTCCACACACCCAGCGCATGATCAAGGGCTGCGGGGTTTCCATGGACGACTTTGCGCCATCACCGGAACCTGAGGGCGATCCGGTGGTGCTGTTCCCGGCCCGGATCATCGGCGACAAAGGCGTACGCGAATTTGTCGAAGCCGCGTGCGCGTTACAGGATCAAGGCGTCAAAGCAGACTTCCGTCTTGTGGGGCGCACAGACCCGGACAACCCCACCGACATCGGCGAGGCAACAGTGCGCAAATGGGAGACCGATGGCATGGTGGAATGGCGGGGCTTCGCTACCGACATGGCCGCCGAGTTTGCCCAATGCCACATTGTCTGCATGCCGTCGTACCGCGAAGGATTGCCCCGGGTATTGATCGAAGCCGCCGCAAGTGGGCGCGCCATTGTTACAACCGACGTTCCCGGCTGTCGGGAAATCGTACGCAATGGGAAAACCGGAATTCTAGTGCCGGTGCGCGATGGCCCGGCAACGGCTGACGCGTTACGCACACTCATCGAAGACCCTGATCTTCGTCAGACCATGGGTGGCGCAGGGCGCCAATTCGCCGTGGACAATTTTTCGGTCACCGACTTCGTCGCCAAGTCCATCGATGTTTACGACCAGGTCGTGAAACCCTCCGAAATCGCCGAGGCCAAGTGATGCCTGCCTGGGGGAAAAGTGCGTTGGGCTTGGGGGCGTTCGCGGTGCTGCCGGTGGCGGTTTTGTCATCCCAGGGGCTGACCATATTGTTGGTATTGGTCGGTCTGGGGACGTTGATTACTGGGGATTGGAAAGGTCGCCGACCAATCACCGCAGTTCTGCTTCTGTTGGCGGCTGGAGTTGCTTGGGCGGCGCTGACAAGTCTTTGGGCCTTGGTCCCCAAAGACGCGTTGGGCCTAGCCGGGTCATTGGCGGTCTTGTTCATCGTCATTGTCTTGTTGATGGATCGCGCACAGTCCATCACGGCACCTCAGCGCACGGTCATCGGCACAATGCTGGTGGCGGGGTTTGGGTTGGGCGCTGCCCTGTTGGGCTTGGAGCTGATTGCTGATTTGCCTCTGGCGAACCTTGTGCGCGGCCGCCGCCCAGGCCAGGACCTGTTAGAGCTTTCGTTGCTGAACCCGTCGCTGACCGTCTTGGTGCTGATGTCATGGCCTGTCGGCTACACCGTGTGGCAGCGGTGGAGTCGTGCGGTGATTGCGGTACCCGTGCTGGTCATTGGGTTGGTGTGGCTGGGCACAAGCGTGACCGCTTGGATAGCCATGGCCGCCGGGGTCGGGGCATTCGCTCTGGTGGCATTTGTCGGCTGCCGTGGTGCCACGGGCCTGGGCCTTGCCGCTGCCGTCGCAGTGTTGGCAGCGCCCATGATTGCCCAGGTGGTGACACCGGATCGGGTGGAACAGCTGCTGGACGGCGTGCGCCCATCGGCGATCCATCGCATTTACACCTGGGAATTCACGGCGGACAGAATCGCCGAGCACCCGTTCTTGGGCTGGGGCCTGGATTCGTCCCGGGCCATCCCCGGCGGCCAAGTTTTGGTGGTGGAAAATGGCCCGGCGTTGTCGTTGCACCCCCACAATGCGGCGCTGCAAATCTGGTTGGAGCTTGGCTTGCCGGGCGCGGTCATTCTGGCAGCTCTGTTGTTGGTGATTGCACGCGGGGTAGCCAACGTGTCACCCCCCGCCATGGCTCCAGCAGCGGCGGCGTTTGTGGCGGCGATTGTATTCGCCAATTTGTCCTTCGGCGTCTGGCAAAACTGGTGGGTCGCGGCCTTGGGGCTTACCGCCGTTTTTTGCCTAGTCGTGTTTGGCGATCCACTACCAGAGCAGGCCCCGCAATGATCTCGTGGCAATGGCTGACGGCCGTGACAGTCGGGGCATTCGGTGCCTCATGGGCGGGCACTTGGGGTGCGCTTTTAATACTGCGCCGCCGCGGCATGCTCGATCACCCCAACACCCGATCCAGCCACGTCACGCCGACACCAACGGGCGGCGGCATCGCCGCCATTACCGTGATGGTCATCGTCTGGATGCTGGTGGCGGTTTTCGGCCCAGCGGAATGGCGGGCGGATGTGGGGGCAACAGCAGCGGCGGCAAGCTTGGGGACGGCGTTGGCCGTGTTGTCATGGCTGGATGACCTGCACGGTGGTTTGTCCCCGGGTCTAAGATTTGGCTTCCAGGCGATGGCGGTTTTGGGTGGCTTAGTGGCCATCCCCGGCCAGGTCTTCCAAGGATTATTGCCGCCGTTTGTGGATTCGATGGTGGTGGTTTTCATCTGGCTGTGGTTCATCAACCTGTTCAATTTCATGGATGGCATCGATGGTCTCGCCGGAGTCCAAGCCACCGGCATCGGGATCGGTGTGGCGGTGGTGGCCAGTGCAGCGGCCATGGCCCCTGTGCACATGGTTTTTGGGATGGTGGCTGCGGCCTCGGCCTTGGGGTTCCTATTGTGGAATTGGCACCCAGCGAAACTCTTCATGGGCGACGTGGGCAGTGTCGGATTTGGCTACCTGTTGGGATGGATGCTGTTGGTACTGGCAGCAAACGGCCAATGGGCGGCGGCGGTGATCTTGCCCATGTACTTTGTCTCTGATGCCTCCATCACACTGGTACGCCGGGCCTTTGCCAGGGAAACTTTGTGGCAGGCTCACCGGGATCATTTTTATCAACGCGCAGCGGCGGCCGTCGGCAACCACAGCACTGTGACGCGCGCCGTCTTAATGGCCCAGGTTGGCCTGGTGGCTTTGGCGGCGGTTGTGGGGGTGGCGCCCGGTGTGAAGGCCGCCGGCATCTTGACGGCGGCGGTCCTTGTGGCTGCTCTGTTGTGGTACCTTCGCCGCCTTGCCGCCCGATAAAGGATTTTTGTGAAACCAATCCCGTTCAACGTTCGCATCGCCACCGTGGCCGCCCACGATGTGCTGATGGCGGCTGCAAGCTTCGAGCTCAGCCTACTGATCCGTTATGGGGCCCAAGGCACCGCCCAACCCATCGGATTTTTGTGGCAAGGCACCGCCCTGTTCACCGTCATTTGCGGGTTGGTATTTTGGCGGTCAGGCCTGTACCGGGGCATTTGGCATTACGCGTCGATCAACGATTTGCTGGCCATTGTGCGGTCGGTGACCATTGCCCTGGCCGTATTCCTGCCCGTTCTTTTTGTGCTGACGCGATTGGATGCCTACCCGCGATCAGCGGCACCCATCAATTGGACCTTGTTGATTGTCATGCTGACGGTACCCCGATTTTTGTACCGGGCGCTGAAGGATGGCAATTTCCGCGCGGTTTTTGACCGGGGACAATCTAGCCAAGTTCCGGCATTGGTGGTGGGGGCGGGCGACGCGGCGGAAGCCTTCATCCGCGAAATGGCGCGATCCAAATCATCGCCATACCGAGTGGTAGGCATTGTCGACGATCGACCGGGGCGGGTGGGGCGCGATATCCGTGGTGTCCGCGTGCTGGGGGCCACGGCGGACCTGGCCGCCGTTGTAGCGACCTTGGAGGCCAAAAACAAACGACCACATCGGATCATATTGGCCAGCGATTCCCTGGACGGTACCGTGGTGCGCCGCATCGTCGATGATGCCGAATCCTTGGGCATGACCATGGGCCGGGTCCCTCGCATGACCGATTTGGGCGACGCCCCCATGGAGGTCCGCAAGGTGGCCGTGGAAGATTTGTTGGGACGCCCCCAAACAGTGCTGGACCGCACCGCCATGAAATCCTTGATCGAAGATCGCCGGGTGTTGATCACCGGCGCTGGCGGCACAATTGGCTCAGAGCTGGTGCGCCAAATCGCTGATCTTGGCCCCAGCCATTTGGCATTGTTGGAAAACGGCGAATTCAACCTTTACACCATCGACCAGGAACTTTTCGAACGCTCCCCGGACGTACCGCGCGCCGCATATCTGGGGGATGTGCGCGACCCGGACCGTTTGGCCTATATTTTTAGTCGCGAGCGCCCCGAGTTAATTTTTCACGCCGCTGCCTTGAAGCACGTGCATTTGGCTGAAGCCAATCCGAACGAGACGGTGATGACCAACGTCATCGGCACCCGCAATGTGGCGGAGGCGGCGCGCGATGTGGGTGCCTTGGCCATGGTATTGATTTCCACAGACAAGGCGGTGGGTGCCGCCGGGGTCATGGGGGCATCGAAACGGGCGGCCGAGCTGTATTGCCAAAGCCTGAACGCCCAATCCCAAGGCGATGATGGGGCGACCCGGTTCGTCACGGTCCGCTTTGGTAATGTACTGGGATCCACCGGATCGGTGATTCCGTTGTTCCAGCGGCAACTTGCGGCAGGCGGGCCCCTGACGGTGACCGACCCGGATGCCACGCGGTATTTCATGACGGTCAACGAGGCAGTGGAGCTGGTGCTTCAGGCGTCAGCCATTCCACCGGATGTCGTCGGGGCCGACACGGTGTTCGTGTTAAATATGGGTGAGCCTGTGCGGATTCAAGATTTGGCCCGGCAAATGATTCGCCTATCGGGCAAGCGACCTGGCAAAGATGTGGAAATCGCATTCACCGGATTGCGCCCAGGTGAAAAGCTCACCGAAGCGCTGTTTCACGAATCCGAAAACTTGCGCGCCTCAGGCCTTAGCGGGGTGCTGATTGGTACCGCGCCGACAATCGAATATAAGATTTTGGTGCCGAGAATTGCGCAACTGCAAGAAGCCGCAGCGGCCCATCGTACCGATGATACCCGGTCGATTCTTTCAGATTTGGTTCCGGAATTTCCCGGCAGGTCAGACGTCAACCCAGAAGCGGCAGCGTCTTAATTCAGGGTTAGTCGAACATCGCGTCGATGTCGTCCTAGTCGTTGCCTTCGCTTTCAAGCTGGGGACCGATCAACAACGCTTCGTCTCGCCGGTAACTTCTTCATCATCGTCCACGGCGGCTTCTTCTGCGGCAGACACACCATGGGTCCCCAACAGTCCGGAAATCCGATCTTCGATGGAGGTGAGCGTTCCCACGACTTTTTGAATGTGCTGGCCGGTGATGTCCTGAAACGAGCATGCCTCGAAATCCACATGCAGGTGGCATCGACGGTGGCCTTGTAGGCGTCGGCGTCGGATGAATCGCCTTCCATCATTTCTTCGGCGGCTTCCATGATGGTGTTTGTAGCTGCTTCGGAGGCAGCGACGATGGCGTCCAATTCTTGGCCGGCGCTGGGAAGCTTTTCGCCCTGAATTTTACCGGCTTGGAGCTTTGCGATCTCTGTCCGGGTTTGGGCAATGTGGGCGGAAAGCTACCGCATTTCTTGGTACAGGGACACGTCGATGGTGCCGAAATAGCGCTGCATGATGGTGATTAACACTTCGGCCACGCTGGCCACGTCGGCAAGATCTACTTGCTCTTGTTCTCCTTCCCGAAGAACATTCACCAAACCGCGGATGCGGACATTCAATGTATCGATATCAATTGCGTTCACGGCTCGGCCCCCGATGCTCCCTGATCTTCCTGAACCCTCGCACGAGGATACTTAATGTTCCCTTAAGCAACCACCTGGATGTCCCACGAAATTAATATGTTCTGGGGATTATCTAGTCCTTCAAGGCATCAAAATTGTAGCACCTGACGTGGCTCTAGCCTCTAAATCCATGTGCGCTTGGGCGGCGTCTTTCAAGGCATAGACCTGGTGCACTTCTGGTTTCAGCGCGCCCGCCTGAACTGCGCTGAAAACCGCTTCAGACAAGGCGTTCAGCTCCGGCGCGGAGTCCGTGTAATGGAACAGGCTGGGGCGCGACAGGGTCAATGATTTTGCCGCCAAATCCGCCATTTCGATCCCGGTGACCGACCCAGAGGCGTTGCCGAAGCTGACCATGTGGCCAAGGTTTCCCAACGCTGCCAAGGATCCGCCAAACGTCGCCTGTCCTACCCCGTCATAAACCACATCACAGCCGCGCCTGTCGGTGATTTCCAAAACCCGGGCCGTAAAATCCTCGGATGTATAATCGATGACGTGGTGACATCCGTGGGCCTTCGCCAGCTCAGCTTTTTCTGGGGTCGACACGGTGCCCACCACCACGGCACCCAAGCTTTTCGCCCACTGGCTCAGGTACAGCCCCATGCCCCCCGCCGCAGCGTGGACCAACACCACGTCGCCGACCTTCACCGCGTGGGTGCGGGTCAACAAATACGCTGAGGTCATGCCTTTCAGCATCAGCGTTGCTGCTGCCTGATCGGCGATTCCATCGGGAATCGGCACCAACCGCGACGCATCTATCACCCGGGCTTGGGCGTAGGCCCCGATGGGTCGGGTCGCATAGGCCACCCGGTCGCCCGCCGCCACGTTGTTAACGTCATCGCCCACTGCCTCGACCACGCCCGCGGCCTCCATGCCGATGGTGATGGGGAATTCCGGGATCGGGTACTTGCCCATGCGGTGATAGACGTCGATGTAATTGACACCGATTGACGTGTGGTGCACCAACGCTTGGCCCGGTTCTGGGTCGGGAACAACAACCTCTTCCCACACCATCACCTCTGCTCCACCGGCCTTGTGCTGAACAATTGCGTGTGTCATCGACGCCCCGTTAGTTTTGTTGCCGCGTTTGCGGACCTCCATTATATAGCCGCTTCAATGATCGTCTTACGCCATCTCGATTCGCCCCCGGCCACCGCCATCGGTGTCGCTGTTGCCTTGGGCAATTTCGATGGGGTTCACCGGGGTCACAAGGTGGTGATCCAGACGGCCGTTCAGGCTGCCCGGGACTTGGGGGCACCGTCGGCAGTGCTGACGTTCGAGCCCCATCCCAGGGATTTATTTTCTCCTGGCGCGGACCCATACCGGATTACGCCGTTTCGGTCCAAAGCGGCGCGGTTCCAGGATCTGGGCGTCGACGTTATGGTCGCGATGCCTTTTACTCGGGTGTTCTCCCAGGTGACTGCGGAACAATTCGTCGCCAAGTATCTGGTGGGTGGGCTGCAAGCTCGGCATGTGGTCACCGGGTATGACTTCGCCTTTGGCCACAAACGGGGCGGAGACCAGGCGTTCCTGAAAGCCAAAGCCGACGAAAATGGATTTGGCCTGACCGTCGTCGCCCCAGTGGGGGTTGAAGGCTCCGACGACGTGTTTGGATCCAGCCACGTGCGCCGTCACTTGCGGGCTGGATCGCCGGTGCAGGCCGCCGAGCATTTGGGCGCGTGGTGGGAAATTCTGGGCCGGGTCCGCCCGGGGGCGGCACGCGGTCACGATCTGGGCTACCCCACCGCAAACCTCGACCTGGGCAATGTGCTCCGGCCGAAGTTCGGCATCTACGCCGTACGAGTGCGCCTGGAAGGCGAAGATCAATGGCGGCCCGGGGTCGCCAACCTGGGCATTCGCCCCATGTTCGAGACCGCCGTGCCGTTGCTAGAAGTCCACCTGTTCGACTTCGACCGGGCGCTGTATGGCCGCCACATGTGCGTGGCGTTGGTGGAATACCTGCGGCCCGAGGCCAAGTTTGAATCTTCCGAAGCTTTATCCGAAGCAATGGATGGAGATTCCGCCAACGCCCGGCGCATTTTGGCCGATCCTGCATACGCCCAAAACCGCTTCACGGCGTGAGGCTTCTCGACACCCACACCATGCGCTGATAAACCACGGTGATGGTCGACGGAACAAAAATACTGCTGCTGAAGCGAATTACCGGCCCGGCCCTGTAACCCCGGGGCCGGAAAGTCCGCCACCCCCGCAGCTGTATTGATAAGGCCATTCTGATGCCCGCCGACTATCGACCCACTGTTTTCCTGCCCCGCACCGACTTTCCCATGAAGGCCGGATTGCCCAAAGCTGAACCCGTCTGGCTGGAACGCTGGCGCAAGATGAACCTGTTCCAGCGGTTGCGCGATGACGCCCGTGGGCGCGAAAAATTCATCCTTCACGATGGCCCGCCATACGCCAACGGCCACCTGCATATCGGCACCGCCCTGAATAAAATCTTGAAAGACGTGGTCAACCGATCCCAGCAAATGATGGGCAAAGATGCCAATTATGTGCCCGGATGGGATTGCCATGGGCTGCCCATCGAATGGCAAATCGAGCTGAAATACCGCAAGGCTGGCAAGGACAAGGACGAAGTTCCCATCCTTGAATTCCGTGAAGAATGCCGCCGCTTTGCCGACGAATGGATCGGCATCCAGTCCTCAGAATTTCAGCGCATGGGCGTGGTCGGCGATTGGGACCATCACTATTCCACCATGGCTTTTTCGGCGGAAACGGCCATCGCTGGCGAGCTGATGAAATTCGTCATGAACGGCGGCCTGTACCGGGGTTCAAAACCAGTCATGTGGTCGCCGGTTGAAAAGACCGCGTTGGCCGAGGCCGAGGTGGAATACCACGACCACGAGTCAACCACGATTTTCGTGCGCTTCCCGGTCACCCGGGGCCCGGTGGAAATCTCCGGGGCCGCTGTGGTCATCTGGACCACCACGCCATGGACCATGCCCGGCAATCGCGCCGTGGCAGTAGCGGCAGAACAGACCTATGTGCGCCTGAAGGTGACGGAAATTGCCGACGGCAGCCTGGCCCGGGAGGGGGAAGAAATCATCTTGGCCACGGCGCTTGTAGACCAAGTGTGCGCCGACGTCGGCATCACCAGACGAAACATTGTCGGTGAATTCCCAGGGTCAGTTGTCGCCGGGGCGACGCTTTCCCATCCCTGGCGGGGCCAAGGGTACGATTTTGACGTGCCGGTGTTGGCGGCAAACTTTGTCGAAATGGATACGGGCACAGGGTTCGTTCACATTGCCCCAGGGCACGGCGAAGACGATTTCGTCCTGGGCCAAGAGCACGGCATCGAGGTGCCCTTCACGGTGGCGGAGAACGGCACGTTTTTGGAGCATGTACCGATGTTTGCAGGCCAGCATGTGTATAAGGCCGATGACCCGGTGTGCGAGGCGATGGTTGCAGCAGGCGCCTTACTTGGTCGCGGAAAAATCACCCATTCGTACCCGCATTCTTGGCGGGCAAAAGCGCCGTTGATCTTCCGCAATACCCCCCAGTGGTTTATTTCAATGGACACCAACGACCTGCGCGCAAAGGCCTTGGAGTCCATCGAACAGGTGCGCTGGATTCCGAATTCTGGACGCAATCGCATCCGGTCCATGATCGAAAACCGCCCGGCTTGGGTGGTCTCTCGCCAACGATCCTGGGGGGTGCCCATCACCGTGTTCTACGACAAAGAAACCTCGGAGCCCTTGCGCGACGAAGCCGTCAACCAGCGCATTTTGGATGCCTTCAAGACCCAGGGCGGCGATTGCTGGTACGACGGCGATCCCAAACGGTTCCTTGGCCCCGACCACGACCCAGACAAATACCATGCGGCTTCGGACACCTTGGATGTGTGGTTCGATTCTGGCTCCACCCACACCTATGTTTTGGAAAAAAATCCCGATCTAACGTGGCCTGCGTCGCTCTATCTGGAAGGCTCCGATCAGCATCGGGGCTGGTTCCATTCGTCGTTGTTGGAATCTTCCGGAACCCGTGGTCGCGCGCCGTATGACGCTGTGCTCACCCACGGCTTTGTCATGGCCTCCGACGGCCGCAAGATGTCCAAATCCATTGGAAATGTCATCGCCCCGCAAAAGCTTATCGACCAATACGGCGCGGATATTTTGCGCCAGTGGGTGGTGTCGTCGGATTATTCCGAAGACTTGCGCATCGGAGACGAAATCATCAAAGGCTCGGCGGATGCCTACCGGAAACTGCGCAACACCCTGCGTTTCTTGCTGGGTAATTTGACGGATTTTTCCGAAGACGAGCGCATTGATCCGTCAGAAATGCCGGAATTAGACCAATGGGTTCTGCACCAGTTATCCGAGCTGAATGCCCTGGTGCGCCAAACCGCCAACGATTTTGAATTCCACAAAATGTTCGTAGCTTTGTACAATTTTTGCACCGTGGATCTGTCCAGCTTCTATTTCGATATCCGAAAAGATTCGTTGTACTGCGATGCAGCGACCTCGGTTGCCCGGCGGTCGGTGCGCACGGTGCTGGACCAGGTGTTCAATCATCTCACTGGGTGGCTGGCCCCTATTTTGTGTTTCACCGCAGAAGAAGCTTGGCAAACCCGGAACCCGGAACCGGACAGTTCTGTCCACCTGCGCCAGTACGAAGAGACACCCGACACTTGGGCCAATTCCGAATGGGCAGAAAAATGGGACCGGGTCAGGACGTTGCGAAAGGTTGTCACTGGGGCGTTGGAGGTGGAGCGCCGGGAAAAGCGTATCGGCGCCAGCCTGCAAGCCCACGCCCATGTGTATGGGGCGCAAAACTTCCGCGATGCGATGGATGGTCTGGATTTTGCCGAGGTGTGTATTGCCTCAGGCGTCACCTTCCACGAAGGCGAGGCACCCGATGGCGCGTTTGCGCTGGAGGATGTGGCTGACGTGGGCGTTGTAGTGGAGCCGGCATCGGGCGAGAAATGCCTGCGCTGTTGGAGGGTGCTGGAGGAAGTCGCCGATCCCCATCCGGATTTGTGTAATCGTTGTGCCGATACAATCGAAGAAACAGCCGTGGGCGATCACTAATGATGCTGCGCCCCGGGTTATTGATTGCCACTGGAATTTTTACTGCGGACCGGGTGACAAAGTGGCTGGCTGTGGATGTTCGGGATTTCGCCACAAATCCAATTGAATCCGGACCATTCTTGAATTTCATTCTGGTTTGGAACCCCGGGGTCAGTTTTGGCATGTTCCAATCCAACGCTGAAATTGTTCAGTGGATTTTGGCGACTTTCGCAGTGGGCGTTTCCATCGCCTTGGCCGTCTGGCTGACCCGAACAAAGTCTCGACTTTTGGCCGTGGCGCTGGGCTTGGTGATCGGCGGGGCACTGGGCAACGCCCCCGACCGCATCATCTGGGGTGCGGTTGCCGACTTTATCGATTTTCACGTGGGTGACTGGCATTGGTTCGTTTTCAACATCGCCGATGCGGCGGTTGTCATTGGCTTCGGGTTGATCATGTTGGACGGCTTGTTCGCGGGAAAAAGCCGGAGTATCAAAGGGCATGAATAACCCGCGTTTTTTGCTGGTCGCTGCGGCAGGATTGCTGCTGGCGGGATGCAATTCAATTTCTCCAAGTCTGGGCCTTGACCCTGTCGCCCCAGATGAATTTACGGTGGTCACCAAGGCACCCTTGACCTTGCCACCCGATTTCACCTTGCGACCACCCGTGCCGGGCGCCCCAAGGCCCCAGGAAACCCAACCCCAGCAACAAGCCCGGGCGGCACTGTTAAACCCAGGCGGGGGCAATGTTGTGGCCCCGGTAGTGACGACCCAAAACCGCACAGTTGGCGAAGCGGTCTTGTTGGCTAATGCGGGTGCTGTGGCCCCGGATCCCGGCATTCGGGCGTTGGTGGATTTGGAAAACGCTCAGTTGCTCAATCAGGGCAATGGCTTCTTGGAACAGGTCTTGTTTTGGCAGCAGCCAAACACTGACGTCCTCGACCCGATTGCCGAAGCAGAACGCTTGCGCACCGTGGGGGGTGTGGCGGTGCCGGGGCCAACAGCCCGCCAGCGCTAGCAGTCTCGCGCAGCCGTAAAGTTGTTTGGCTTGATTGCCGGGGCGGTCTTGCTAAAAATTCGGGTCCCGCAGCCACAATTTTACCGCCATATTGTCTGATCATGCTCTAGTTGTGTCCTTGCTATCACCGGAGGTTCCATGAACACCCCACTTCGCATTGGTTTGGCCGCGACGGCGGCACTGTTATTTAGCGCCCTGCCAACTTGGGCTGCGGATTTTTCCGTTGAGACAGCTGTTTTGGATAATGGTCTCCAGGTCGTGGTGGTGCCCGACCACCGCGCGCCATTGATAACTCAGGCGGTTTATTACAAAGCCGGGGCGGCAGATGAGCCCGCCGGCAAAGGCGGCTTGGCGCATTTTTTGGAGCACATGATGT
>Ga0315336_1004506_pt1 | contig 16397 bp, 9 predicted proteins | sample ASW5metaG_FD_204512 | JGI IMG/M metagenome (GOLD analysis project Ga0315336, IMG submission 204512) | Ammonia-oxidizing marine archaeal communities from Monterey Bay, California, United States - ASW #5 | ecosystem: Environmental > Aquatic > Marine > Intertidal zone | place: USA: California...
CACCAACAGCCGACGGGCCTCAACGAACTCCTCGTCGCGATCCAGTTTCAACTCTCGGGCGCGGCGGCTGAACAGTTCCGTCTGCAAGAATTCGTCCAGCATGCGTCGCCGCATCTCGGAGCTGGACAGCTGCTTGATCATCGCATTCCGCTGGGCCGCACCCGCATTGGCACCGGACACCGAGAGCATCTGGTCCACGCGGCGTTCGATCAGGCGATCCAAATCGGCTTGCGTGAATTCTTCCCCGGCAATCGTCGCCAGAACTTGACGGGTAGCGGACGGGTCCGCTCCCGGTTCGACGCGTCGCGACAATTCACGTCCGACTTCTCCATAGTGGCCCAATCGCCGCAGACATTCGACAACCAGGGGGCCGGTTTTGGCCTGCAGGTCGGCATCCGGGCCTGCAGCCTGCTCGGCCTGAATCAGCAGCGTCACGGCCTGGCTGAAGTTCTGGGCCTGAACCGCGAGTTTGCCGGCACGGAACAGGATCTGCGGCCGTTCCGGATCGGTGGGATGGGCCCGCAGGTAGGAATCCCAGGTCCGCGCGGCCTCGGCGTACAGGCTGCGATCTTCCAGCGCGATGGCAGCCGCCTTGAGCTCCGCGGCGGAGTCCGTGGTTGCCAACGCGGATTGCGCCGGAACGCCCGGTGGTCGCAACCTGGAGTCCAGCAGCAGCAGCACGAGTAGCAGTTGCAGTCCCAACAGCGACCACAGCCAGCCCCGTGAAATACCGCCGGCGATGGCTGCCAAGCGTCTGGGCGGATCACCCAGATTCAGGTTGGGAGATTCCTGATCCGGGGGGATTGTGTTTGGGTCATTCGTCATTCCAGCAGTCCTCGTCAGCGAAATCTCTTCTCTCTGGCATCGAAAAACCGTCGCAAACTCGTGGCGTACGGTTCGCTGGTATTGATCGACAGCTCATCGACCCCCACCTTTTTCAATTCATCCGAAAGAACCGTCTCGCGTTCAGCCGCTCGCGTCTCGAACAGCCGGCGGACGCGCGGATGACGTGTGTCGACCTCCACAATCTCTCCCGTCTCGGCGTCCTGAAACGAAATGAAACCGACGTCGGGAAGTTTTCGTTCACGAGGATCGGTCACCGTGATGGCAATCAGATCATGCCGTTTGTTCGAGATCGCCAGCGCCCGCCGCGCCGAATCCGCCTGAAAATCGCTGATCAAAAACACGACGGATCGCCGTTTCTGCACGCGATTGAGATACTCAAGCGCCACGTCCAGATTGGTTTCACGGGCCACCGGCTCGGCCGCGACCATCTCGCGGATCAAGCGCAACACGCTCGATTTGCCCTTGCGGGGCGGGGTATAGCTGAGCACCGAGTCACAAAACAGGATCAGCCCAACCTTGTCATTGTTCTTCAAGGCCGAGAACATCAGCAGGGCCGCCATCTCCACGACCAGATCGAGCTTGGATCGCTCGGTCGATCCGAATGCCCCGGAGGCAGACACATCGACCAGAAACATCACGGTCAGCTCGCGTTCTTCACAGTATCGTTTGATGAAGGGTGTACCGGCCCGAGCGCTGACGTTCCAGTCGATGGTACGGATATCGTCTCCGGGCTGGTATTCGCGGACTTCGTCAAATTCCATCCCCCGACCGCGGAAGACACTCTTGTACTGCCCGGCAAGCAGATCATTCACCGAACGGTTCGCGACGATCTGGATGCGTTGCACGCGTTTCAGGATTTCAGCGACAGTCTGTTCAGACATCACGGCACCGGAACGGTATTCAGGATCTCCTTGATGATGGCCTCACTCGTCATCTGCTCGGCCTCCGCCTCGTAGGTCAGAATCACGCGGTGTCGCAACACGTCATACGCCACATCCTTCACATCCTGCGGCGTCGCGTAGCCGCGTCCGTTCAGAAAAGCCACGGCCCGGGCGCCTGTCCCAAGAAAAATCGAGGCTCGTGGCGACGCTCCAAAATCGATCAAGGGGGCCAGGTCGGACAACTTGGACGCCGCCGGGTCACGTGTCGCCTGCACCAGAGCCAGAATGTAATCCTTGATGTTGTCGTCCATATAAATCATCTTGACGACGTCCTGCATCGAAAAAATGTCCTCGGGCGTCAACACCGGTTGAATCGGCCGCGCCGTCTCGTCCAACGCCATGTCCAGAACCTTGCGCTCCTCGTTGGGCTGGGGATAGGTGATCTTGACCTTGAGCATGAACCGGTCGACTTGGGCCTCGGGCAACGGATAGGTGCCTTCCTGCTCGATCGGGTTCTGAGTGGCCATGACCAGAAACGGACTCTCCAATGGAAAGGTCTCGTCCCCGATCGTCACCTGACGCTCCTGCATCGCTTCCAACAGCGCCGACTGGACCTTGGACGGAGCCCGATTGATCTCGTCGGCCAGCACGAAGTTGGCGAAAATCGGCCCTTTTCGCGTCCGGAATGACGCCTCGCTGGGCACGTAGATCATGGTTCCCACCAGATCCGCGGGCAGCAAATCGGGCGTGAACTGAATCCGCTGAAAACTCACCGACAACGCCTGCGCCAACGCATTGATGGCGGTCGTTTTCGCTAGCCCGGGCACACCCTCGAGCAGGACATTTCCGTTGGTCAACACGCCGATCAACAACCGGTCGAGCATCGCCTCCTGACCCACAATGGCTTTGCCGAATTCGGCATGCAAACGGTGGACACGTTCCGACTGCTCAGCCACCTTGTCCTTGATCTGGTGCACATCCATCGGTAATTGAGAATTCCTGTCTAAGCCCAAATTGAGCAGGCCGCCGTATGTTCGACGACCTGTGGACGTGATGCCAGGTTTCACTCCGCTACAAAATCTGTGCCAAGCCGTCAACGATTCCCGGTCCGTACCGGCGTTTTCTCGATCGAAACCAACGCAAACGGCAGCCGTCCGAGACGATTCCGCTGGCGCGTGCCAGCCCGGATGCCCCCCGCGCACCCAGGCCGCGACCGCGCGCACGCACAACCTCTGCCAAATTGGCAGATTCCTGGTGCCTCGCGGACACGCAGTCGCGGCATTTGAGCGAACGGATGACCCCAATCGCTCCCCGGATCGGCATTCATGTGTGCTTATGAATTGACGAAAATTCATAAGTTTGTTTTATTAATCATTGTCCGGCTGCGGCTGCACGATTGTCACCACCGCCGGCAGGCCAATCTGGCGGATGCGGATTTCGAATTCCCGCCCCGCCCTCCCGCGATGCCGCGTCCGATGAGACGAGGACCAGCCGTGAGACGTCAACACGAGGCCGCGTGTTGGACAATCGCGGCTCGGCCGCCGATTTGGCCACCCGGGACAACACCGATCTGGAAATGCCGATGACTGGGAACCATGCTTCACGTCGCGACTTTCTGCAACAGGCCTCGGCGGCACTGGTAGTTCTGGGATCGAACGACTTGGAAGCGGAAGGGACCGAACAGACCGCGCCGCACACAGGCAGGCCGCAGGACCAGCCGGACGCGTTCTGGAAGGAACGCATGACACCTCCGGATGACGGAAAGCGTTATGGCTGGTTTGTGGACACGCGCCGCTGTTTCGGGTGTCACGCCTGCGAGGTGAGTTGCAAGGCGGAGAACGATGTGCCGCTGGGCCGATACATCCGCCAGACCATCTATAAGGATGTCGGCGCCTATCCCAAGGTCGCCCGCCTGTTCCTGCCGATGGCCTGCCAGCACTGCGAAGACGCGCCCTGCATCAAGGTCTGTCCGTGCGGGGCGTTGCACAAGGACGTGGGTGGCACGGTGGCGGTCGACTACAACATCTGTTCGGGTCACGGAGCGTGTGTGGAGGCCTGTCCGTACGGTGCCATCTATCTGGATCCGGTTGCCAAGCAGGCGGTGAAGTGCCACAACTGCTACCACCGTCTGGAAGACGAAATGCAGCCGGCATGCGTCCCCACCTGTCCGTCCGAGGCGTTGCATTTCGGCGATCTCAACGACCCGGAATCCTCGGTATCCCGAGCGCTGCAGGAGTCGGAGACCGACGGCGCACAACCACGGCAGTTGCGCCCCGAAAAAGGCACCAAGCCGCGGATGTGGTTCGCCGGCCCGGGTGCCGTCGAAATCGAAGAGCGGATCCCCCGGGAAGGCGATTCGTATTCGCCGCACGCCTATGACATCCATCAGTGGAAACAGGCCACCGATGTCTGACACCCATAAAACACAAGCCGAGCTAGCCGTGAATGTCGCGGAGGACGGCAGGCCATCCGCCGAGGTCACATCAGCGGAACCATCATCCGGTTCGCGGCGGCGGTTCTTGCAGCTCGGTGCGGCGGCGATCGGTTTGTGGAGCGCGGGTGGTTGTGCAAAAAACACCTCGAATGAGTCTTCCCCACAACAGACACCGCATGACAAGCCACCAGCCAAATCGCCAGCTGCCACAGCCAGCGATCCATTCCCCCGCAAAGTCGACCTGGAAAACTGGCGCAAGATCCGCGGCAAACCCTATGAAGTCGGAACGGTCCACATGCCCGGCGTGTGCCAGCTCCCGGGTCCCAATCGTAAACGCAATTTTCCCGACAAGAACAAGTACAAAGGCGCTCAACAAGTACCGGGAATGTGCCAGTTGTGCAGTACGATCTGTGGAGTGATTGGTTATGTCAAAGACGGACGCTTGTTGAAGATCGAAGGCAATCCCAACGATCCCAACAGCCGCGGCCATTTGTGTGCCCGCGGACACGCCGGGCTGAACCACCTGTATCATCCCGAGCGGCTGCTGTACCCGCTCAAACGCGTGGGACAACGCGGTGAGGGCAAGTGGAAACGCATCTCGTGGGAGGAGGCCCTGGATGAAATCGCCGCAAAGCTGAAGACGATCCGCGAGGCCGGGCAACAGGCGGATTTCGCGTTTCACCAGGGCCGGCAGCGCAGCAAAGACGCACTGAAACGATTCCTCGACGCCTACGGCACAAAGACGCAACTCAGCCACCGCTCGCTGTGTTCCGGGAATCGCCGCGCGGCGAATCTGACGTATCTCTGGGAAAGTGACTGGGACCTGAACGACGTCGAGAACAGCAAATACATCCTCAACTTCGGCTCCAACGCATTCGAGGCACACCAGGGTCATGTGCCACTGGCCAACCGCATTCAGAACGGCCGCTTCCGCAACGGAGCGAAACTGGTCACGTTCGATGTCCGTCTGTCCAACACCGCCGGCGGCAGCGACGAATGGTTCGCTCCTTTTCCAGGAACTGACGGCGCGATTGCGCTGGCGATGAGCCATGCGATTCTGGCGGCCGGAAAACAGGATGACGCATTTCTGAACACGTGGACCAACGTCACGGTCGACGAGTTGCGGGAACACTTGAAAACGAACACGCCGGAGTGGGCCGAACAGATCAGTGGAGTGCCGGCACAAGACATCCGCCGCATCGCCCTGGAGTTCGCCGCCGCCGCTCCGGCCGCGACGACCATGTGCAATCGCGGCAGTTCCGCGCATCTCAACGGGTATTACAACGACCGCGCCATCCATCTGCTCAACGGTGTCGTCGGCAGTGTCGGCAAGAAGGGCGGCTGGTGCTGGTCACCGTGGGGCGGCATCGATCCGCAATTCAAGACGCCGGCCATGCCCGACAAAGCCCAAACCTGGAACGTGCTGGAAGATCCGCCGGAGTATCCACTGGCCAATGTCTGGCGGCGGATGCGTGTCGGCGAAATCGTGTACCTGTACCTGTTGCAAGGCCGCGCCAAGCTGCAGGCTTATATGACCTACAATTTGGACTCACCACTCACCTGGCCCGAAGAGAGTCTGACCAAGGATGTGCTGACCAACGAAGAGTTGATCAACTATCACGTCTGCATCAACTCTTTCTACAACGAAACCGCGCATTACGCGGACATCGTCTTGCCATGGAGCACCTACCTCGAACGCTGGGACCTCGACGCGCGGGCCTCTTACAATCTGCGACCTTACGTCGGACTCCGCACTCCGATGGTCAAACCGTTGGGCGAAGCCCGGGACGTCCGGGATTTCTTCCCGGAACTGGCCCACCGCATCGGCGGCGGCATGGAGAATGCCTACGACTACGGAAGCACCGAAGACTACATGCGGGCCTGGGCCAAAAACGTGCCGGAAAACCCCGACACCGGCAAGTCGGGGCTGGATCGATTGCTGGACGAAGGCGTCTACGAAGACACGTCCCGAGCCCCCTTCTACGAACCGTTCAATACACCGTTGACTGCCGAGGACATGCGGGACGCCACCGTTGATGACGCAACCGGTGTCATCACGCGGGACGGTCAGGGCATCGGAGTGATGCAGAACGGCAAGCCTCTACGCGGCTTTGCCACGCCCAGCCGCAAGTTTGAAATCCGCAGCCCCTTCGTAGAGAAAATCGGCCAGAACGAAGACTGCCGTGCCTTGATCGCCAACAGTGGCATCAAGGCCTCGAATCGGCCCAAGCAGCACGCCGGACACAACGTTGAGATCCAGCAAATGCCGGTCTGGCTGCCGATGCCCGAACATGCGAATCTGCAACCCAACGAACTCGTGATGACCAGCTTCAAATGGAACGTGCACAACCACGGCCGCACAATGAACCTGAAATGGCTGGCCGAAATCGTCCACAGCAATCCGGCCTGGATCAACCCCGAAACCGCCGCACAACTCGACCTGCAAGACACCGACTGGATCGAGATCACGTCGTACTTTTCCACGATGCTCGAAAGCACATCGCCGCATCTGATGCACGGCCAGCGGGATGACACCGGTCGCATTGTCGCCGGCACGATGCGCGTGCCGGTTGTGTTGATGCCCGGCATCCATCCCCGTGCGTTGGCCATGAGCAATTCCTGCGGCCACTGGCAGTACACCAGTGTCGCCCAAGCCAAGAAACTCGCGGACGGCGGCGATCACCTGCAGGGCAGCGACCCCGCCAGCTACCGCGACGCCGACTGGGAACGCAACATGTGGTGGGAAGACGCGTCCGACGGCGATCCGGCCCGCTGGAAGCCGAATACTGGAAACGGCTGGAACCAGAACAAAGCCATGCCCATCGCCCCCGATCCGATCACTGGGCAACAGGCTTTTCATTCGACCGTGATCCGAGTGAGAAAACTGTGATGTCCCCACACGACCACGGACAGTTCTCGCCCCTGGCAGACGCCGGACGTCGATCCGGCGTGTATCATTTGCTCGCGCGGCTGTGGATCCAGGAACTCGACACCGAATTGCTCGAAGCGTTACGGGGCGGTGGCCTGGGGCGCGCCTATCACGCCGCGGGGGGGATTCCGCCAGCCACACCGGATTCGTCCCAAACCCTCGACGACTTGCAGATCGATTACTGCCGTCTGTTCATCGGACCGCAAGGACATCATCCACCGGTGCAGTCGATCTGGCAGGAAGGACGCTTTGAAGGCAACGCGGCCGCGGCCCTCCGCCGAATTGTGGACGGCCTGAACATCGACACACCCTGCGACGCGTCGTTGCCCCACGATCACATCGGCAACATTCTGGCACTCATCGGATCCCTGCTGATGGCAGTCGACACACGCCCGGAATGCCGGGACGCCGACTTACAGGACCTATTCGTCGGGCTGTTCCTCGAACACGCGGCCTGGATCCCAGAATTCGCACGGTCGAGTTCCCCGCGCTGCGACACGGAATTTTACCGCGGACTGATGTCGGTCACCGACCGGTTTCTGACGCAGGAAACCGCGCTGTTCCCGACGGCGCCGACCTCTGCCTGAGCAATGCGGCGTATCGACGGGCGGCTGCCCACGGCGTGTCCAGCCGCCCATCTGTTGCTGTTCCCGCAATCCACACAGCATCAACGCGCGTTCGCCTTGAGTTTGCGGATCAAATAGTCGCCGGTGGTCGCGTGCTGTACATCGGGAGCACCAGGGTAGACCAGTTCACAGGCCACTCCCGCTGACCGACAATGCTCCTGAAGTTTGACTCCGAAATTCGACGTGTGCGTCGGGTCCTTCTGCGGCTTGCCGAGCCCCGGCGGCGCGGAGTACACCAGGTGCACGGGGGGATCGTCGTCGCTGACCAGCGCGTACGGCGAATACTCGGCGATCCACGGCAGAATCGTATCGCGTTTGGCGAGGAATACCGCGAACTGAGACTGTCTGTTGCCCGCGTCACCGGAGGCCTGAAAACCGAAGGCGTGGCCTCCGTATCGGCTGTTGGGCGTCCAGTCTTTCATCTGTCGCGGATCAAGCGTCGTTTGCGCGCCGCGGACAGAAGCACACCACAGCCGTGTCGATTCACGCGCAACCACGTCGTCACTGTCGGGGTCGGCCATGTCGGGATGAAAAGCCAGCCACAGACTCGAACAGGCACCGGCGGAACCGCCCGACGCCGCGATGCGCCGCTTGTCAATGTTCCACTCCTGCGCCTGGCTGCGGACGAATTGCAGAGCTCGGGCCGCATCGTGCAGCGGACCTTTGACTGGAGGAACGACACCGTCGGCCGTCGCTTCGGGGATGAACCGGTACTCCACCGAGATGACCGAGATACCCGCTTCCAGCATCTCGGGTAACAGTCCCGTCAGTCCGCTCAACCGGCCTCCGCCCATCCAGCCACCGCCGTGAATGAACAACAGCGCCGGCGTGGGATTTTCAGACTCCGCCTTCCAGAAATGCAGCAACTGCTTGGGATGCTTGCCGTAGGCCACGTCATAGCGGGTCGGGTTTGGCAACGGGGGATTGTTGGCCAGAAACCGTTTGGCTTCCTTGTCGCCAATCTCGCGCACAAAAATGTTGCGCCAACGAATCTCACCTCCGTGTGTCTGCAACATGATCGGTCCCTGCGCCGGCAGCGGCTGCGTGCGGTCCCAGTAGTTCTCCATCACCGCACCCTCGACCACGGTGCGATTGTTCAGCCGCACCCACGTCCGCGCTCCGATCTGCCGGATGCGAAACTGGTTCCATTGGCCGAACGGTTTGTCGGCGAACCGTACCGGGTCACGGCCGAGTGTCGCCGGGGTGTTGTTGAACAAGCCGCCGGACCCGAGATGCGGGCGACGGGTCGGCCGTTTGGGGTCAAACACCTGGTGCCAATCCCAGATTTGCACCTGGGGCGTGCCACGCAAATAAATTCCGCTGTCCGCCTTGGCGACGGTTTTGTATTCCAGGATCAACTCCATGTCGCCGTAGGCTGCGTCGCTGCTGGCATATGGTCCATGGCCATCGTTGACCAGTTCCCCGTTTTCGACGCGCCAATGCTCTGAAAACTCCGCTCGCTGCTGCTGCAGATTGGCCTTCTTTTTCTCACCGGTCAGTTTCGCTCCTCTGTGCGGGTTCAAACCGTGCCAGCCCGTGAGATCCTTGCCATTGAAGATCGCCTGAAATCCCTTGGGAGGCTTCGGCTCAGCGGCGCGGCCCCGACTGGGCAGTGTCAGCACCAGAGCGGCGACTACAGGAATCAGGGTCTGTCGAAACGAGTTTTTCATGATGGATTCACACCCGGACAAGAATTGTGTTTCACGGTTCCCGGTACGCAGAGCGTTGACACAGTCGCATAAGACCGCGGGCTCCCCACAGCCGCCAGTTCAATCCCTGAACCTAGCCCTCAGACGACCCGCCCCGGCGGCCGTTGATCTCACGCACCGTCAGAATACACCATGTCGCGCGTCACGTCATCCACGCCGCGATTTACGCCAAGAATCGCTCGGTGCCGAGCGGATCAAGCGAACAGTTCGTGGACCACGCGACCATGCACATCGGTCAGACGAAAATCCCGACCGCTGTAACGGTACGTGAGCTTTTCGTGATCGAGACCCATCAGGTGCAGGATCGTGGCATGCAGGTCGTGCACATGCACCTTGTTGTCGACAGCCGCAAAACCGAATTCATCGGTGGCACCATAGGTCATCCCGCCCCGCACTCCGCCTCCGGCCAGCCACATCGAAAACCCATGGTGATTGTGGTCGCGGCCATTTCCGTTTTCAGCAACCGGAGTCCTGCCGAACTCGCCACCCCACACGATCAACGTGTCCTTGAGCAGATCGCGCTGCTTGAGATCCTTGATCAGGGCCGCGATGGGTTGGTCCACGTTCTTGGCCTTGTCAGCGTGCATCTTGATGTTGCCATGGTCGTCCCACGGCTGACCGTTGCCGTAATACACCTGGACCATTCTCACTCCGCTCTCGACAAGCCGCCGTGCCGCGAGGCAGCCGTTGGCAAATTGGCCACCACCATACGCCTCCCGAGTCTGCTTCGTTTCCTGGTTCAAATCGAACACCTGCTGCGCCTCGGTCTGCATCCGAAAGGCCATCTCCAGGCTTTGGATGCGGGCTTCCAGCCGGTTATCCCGGCCGCCGCGCCGCGCCAGATGCAATTCGTTCATCCGCTTCAGCAGATCCAGCTGTCGCCGCTGAGAGGTTCGTGAGAGGTAGGTGTTGTTGATGTGCCGGATCACGTTCTTCGGATCGACGCTTTTCGAATGGTTGATATGCGTCCCCTGAAAGACGCCGGGCAGGAAACTGTTACTCCACAATTGCGGCCCGACCACGGGCTTGCCGGGACACAGCACGATGAACCCGGGCAGATTCTGATTCTCCGAACCCAGACCGTACAGCAGCCACGAGCCCATCGCGGGCCGCGTGGGCTGCGTGACGCCGCTGTTCATCATCAATAAAGATGGCTCATGATTGGGAATGTCGGTGTGCATCGAACGGATGACGCAGATGTCATCGATGCAGGTTCCGACATGTGGAAACAGCTCGCTGACCTCGATCCCCGAGGCTCCGTATTTCTTGAACTTGAACGGCGACTTGAGCAGTCCGGTGGTCTTGCGTTCGGTCTTGAGATCCGCCGCCGGCGGCCGCTGGCCGTTGTATTTCTCGAGCGCCGGTTTCGGATCAAACGTATCGACCTGCGATGGTCCCCCGTTCATGAACAGGTGGATTACGTGCTTGGCGCGCGGCGCAAAGTGCGCCGGTTTCGGCGTCAGGGGATTCGCCGTAGCCTGAGCAGCACGCGACCAGGATTCTTCCTCGGCAAGCAGGCCGGCCAGGCCAAGCATTCCCAGACCAGTGCCCATGCGTTGCAGCGACTCGCGGCGCGTCAGGACATCGTGCTGTGTCGTCAAGTCCATGTTGTGCTTTTCAATTCGTGAACAGGATTGTGTGGCTGTCTGTCCCGTGTTCGGCTCTCAGCAGCCGTGCCGTGCGGACCCGGGATCAATCCAGGTAGATGAACTCGTTACCTCCCAACAGCACCTGAGCGTAACTCTCCCACAATGTCAGCTTGTTGTCCGGATCCGGCTTACCCGCGAGATAGTCCAGTCCGAGTTGGAGTTCGATCTCGGTGGGTGGCCGACCGTAGGCCAGTGCGAAAGCACGTCGGATGCGGTCCTGGTTGCCGTCCGTCACTTCCCGGTGCAGCCGCGCGGAAAACGCTTTGGCCTGCGCAACCATGAACGGGCTGTTGAGCACGAACAGCTGCTGCTGGGGCACAGTGGTTTCCGTGCGTTGCGCGCTGGTGATGTTCGCATCCGGAAAATCAAAAAGCCGCAACAGGCTATCGAGTTCATGGCGGCTGATTTGCGCATACACGGTCCGCCGCACGTTGTTCGCATCCGCCAGGTTGGTGGATGGACCGCCCAGAGTGCGATCGAGTTTCCCCGAAACATCCAGCAGCGCATCGCGCCAGGCTTCCACATCCAGCCGCTGTCGGCTCATTTTCCATAAGAACCGGTTGTCGGCATCGATCTCGGCGTTCGCCGCATGCAACGTGCTGCTCAGGCGATAGGTTGCCGAGCGCATGATGAGTCGGTGCAGTGTTTTGATCGACCAGCCGGATTCGATGAACCGCGCCGCCAGGTAGTCCAGCAACGCGGGGTGTGTGGGAGCCTCGCCGAGTTTCCCGAAATTGCTCGGCGTGGCCACGATGCCGCGGCCGAAATGGTGCTGCCAGACCCGGTTGACCATCACCCGCGCCGTCAGTGGGTTGTCGGGGCTGGCAATGTCCTCTGACAGTTCTTTGCGACCACTGCCTTGCTTATACAGCGGGCGTTGTTCGCCGGCCAGAATTCTCAGGAAACGGCGCGGCGCCACTTCCCGCTTCCGCGCCGGGTTGCCGCGGATGAAGACCCGCATGTCGGCGACACTCCCCTCGGCATAGGCGTGCGCGATGGCGTACATCGCTGGAGCCGACTTCTTGGCGTCTTCGAATTCGCTGCGCAGCGTCCTGAGTTGCTCCCGTTTGGGGCCGGTCAGGAAGTTCTCGAGATCCTTGTCGCTGACCGCCAAGGGACCGTCTTTACCGAGTACGATGGAGAGCAAATCCTTTCCGGGCGCGACCGGTCCGGTGACCGGTTTCTCGGTATACACGCTGAACTGCACGCTGGCCTGATCACCGCAGCCCCCCTGATCCGAACCACTGTTGTCCAGGGCTCCGATGGCGCGGAACCGTTCGTATCCCGGAGGCAGGTCGTAGACGATCGTGGTTGGAGCGTGCACGCCCACACCACGGGGGTAGGTCTTGCCACCCGCTCGAATCGGTTTGCCCTGATAGTTCTTATTGATCCGCCCGCCACTGAACCCCTCCAGCGACTTCCACTTGACTTGTGTCAGATCCAACTCACCTTGCGATCCGATCAGTCGTGGAGCGATCCAATCGGCGTGATCGCAGCTCTTTCCGTTTCCGCCATCCGAGACTACCAGGAACAGTTGTTTCGCCTGGCGGATGTCGACATCGATCCCGGACGTCGGACGCACCTTGGTGACCAGCGGGGTCACAAACCGCGGGCTGCCAGCCTGGTGTGACTTGTCCCCACCCGTGTCCACCAGATTGGTGGTTGCAACTCCGTCATCGTTCCCCAGCAGCCTCTGCAGACGCTGCTGGAAACCGTCGGCGACTTCGGCCACCGCCGGCGGCAAAGCGGAGTCGGAGTCGATCGGTTCGGCCGCCGCGGGTTTGAGCGCGAACCAGTCGTCGAGTTCACTCACCTGGCCCTTGCGTTTGGGATCCAGGAACCCAATCCAGCGTTTCAGCAGAAACGCGTTCAGTCCCGCCTGTCGAGCCAGGTCGGAGCTCTTGGCACGCCGACCGTTCGCCGCGGCAACCTGGTATCTCCAGACGGCCTGCATGTACTTGGAGATGTCGCCCACCTTTGACGCCGCCGCCGTCTCTTTCGCCTCGGCCAGAAACTTCTTGACGGCGGCCTCGGATTTCTTGATGCGTTCCCGGCCCGTGTTGTAAGTCCGAATGTCCTCCGGTGCGCACAGCGGCGCGTTGTTCAGCTTCGAGCTGCGAAAGATCCCGGCCAGTGAATAATAATCCTGAGTCGGAATCGGGTCGAATTTGTGGTCGTGGCAGCGGGCACAAGACACGGTGATGCCCAGAAAACCGCGAGTGAGCGTATCGACGCGATCATCCAGTTCATCGGCGGCGGCCTGTGCCGCGTCGCTGTTCTTGTAGTACTGAGCTCCCAGACCAAAGAATCCCAGAGCGATCAGGTGATCGTAGGAACCTTCCCCATCGGCACCGATCAGGTCACCGGCAATCTGCAACTTCACGAATTTGTCGTAGGGCATGTCTGAGTTGAATGCGGACACGACCCAGTCACGATAGCGGAACCCGTTGGTGTTCTTCCGCACTGAAAACGTGTGCGCCTGATCTTCCGAATAGCGTGCCACATCGAGCCAGTATCGTCCCCAGCGTTCACCATAGTGCTCGGATTTCAGCAGCCGCTCGATCACCGTGTCATATGCCTGGGGCGATTCATCGGCGACAAATGCGTCAATGTGCTTGGGCTGCGGAGGCAGGCCGATCAAATCGAACGTCGCGCGGCGGATCCATTCCCGTTTCGTCGCCGCAGCCATCGGGACAAGTCGCATTTGTTCCATTCTGGACATCGTGAAATGATCGATGTCGGTCCGGGGCCAGTCGGTTCTTCGCACCTCGGGAACCTGCGGTTTTTCGATCGGCTGAAACGCCCAAAACTTGCCGGCCTGTTCGAAATCGATCTGGGACTTGGCAGTGGCGGTCCCGACACGTGGATCCGGGGCACCCATCTCGATCCACTTCACGAAGTCGGCGATCACCGCATCCGGCAATTTCCCCTCCGGCGGCATTTCCAGGCCGTCTTGCCGCAGAGCGCTGATCAGCAGGCTCTTGGCCACATTCCGCGGCACCACGGCTGGTCCGGAATCGCCGCCTTTGAGCACGGTTTCCCGCGCGTCGAGCAGCAGGCCGCCTTTGACGTTCTTGGCGTCCGCCGAGTGGCACTTGTAGCAATGCCGCAGCAGCACGGGACGGATTTTCTTCTCAAAGAATTCCACGTGCTCCGGCTTCAGCGTCTGCGCCGCCCCGTCCTCAGCCAACACGAACCCCGGAATTCCCATGACCAGCAACAATGTCACGGCGGCCAGGCGTTCCCGAAACATATCCTCAGATTTCATTTTCAAGCCTTCACTGAATTCCGCAGCGCCCTGTACTCCAGCCCCATTATATCGGCAGATCGACATCGATAGAACCGCCGTCGTGTCGCGCCATCAGCTGATAATCGATTTTTTGTCTGACGCCCGAAATTTCGTCTGACACGCGAAACTTGACGGCCTGCGTATGCCCCATGATACTCGAGTCATCACGCTGCTTGCCATCGCACAGAGTTGGACGTTCCACAATCTGATTTCCACCGGGATGCGTTTCATGCCTGAATTTTCGTCGGTTTCTCGCTGGCCGTTGGCACTTCTGCTGCTGTGTACCCTGTTGTCCGCGCGCGACATGACACCGCTTATGGCCGGACAGTCGGACGACATCAAAAAGGATCAGCCTGCTGCCGCGGCCGACCGTCCGCATGACGGCCTGGCTGCCATCGCGTTACCGGATCAAGACGAAGACCACGACCGGCTGTTTCGGTCGCTTCACGGAGCGCACATGCTGGCCGAGGCCGGAGCTGGCTACGAAGCGGCCCGCGTTCTGGCGGCGCTGGCGATGCGGGTCGGCGACACGGAGCCTGGACAACAAGCGCAGCACCTGCTGGAGTCATGGGGGCTGACCGTCGAAGACGTGCGTCGCGGCACACCGGCTGCGATCAACGGAACCATCGCCAAACGCATGCGGGGCCGTGGCCAGGACGGTGCCCACACGGGCCACGTCCGCAACCTGATCGAATTGGCGCTGTATCCCGCCGCCGCGCGCGTCCTGCGCGGATCGGTTGACGACGCCGATCCGCGACAAATCGAACGCCAGTGGGGCGAAGTCCTCGAACGTTACCGTGTCGAACCGGATCTGCTGCTGGCGGATGAGGATGAGCAGCGACTGATCGATGTGATCCAAACCGGTCATGCACGCAATCAGCTGCTGCGCCAAGCGCGCGTGCTGCGGGTGTTCGACGAAGAAGCCGGTGAACTGGGGCGCATGCTGTTCGACCGGCTCGGACATCAGCGAGGTCCACGTGAGCGGCATTCCGACAACGAATTCGCGCGGTGGGTCGAACGTGATCGCGACGAAGGGGATCAGCGCGGGCCATCCACGGTCGAATTGACCCGACACGTCATGCGGCACGCACAAGAACTGTACGAACACAGCCCCGAAGCCGCCCGAATTCTCGCGCGGCTGGTCATCGCGGCGGGGCCCAAGTCACCCGCGGCCGCATCCGCTCGTGAACTGGCGGATCGTAAACTGCCTTCCGCGCCCAACACACTGCGGCAACGGTTCACCGCGACCAAAGACGCCGGTGCCGAAATCTTCGAGGCCCGTCCCCAACGCGTGCGCTCATATCAGATCGAACTCTCCGACGATGCCATCGAGTTGCTGCGCGAGGAGCCCAAGGATTACGTGCGCGGCACGTTTCGCGAAGGCGATGATGTGTACCCGGATGTCGGAGTACGACTCAAGGGCAGTTGGGGCAGTTTTCGCATGCTTGACGGCCGATCCAAGGCGGCCTTCACCATCAAGTTCAATGAGTTCAACAAGGGACAACGCTTTCACGGTCTGCGGCGGATCGTGCTCAACAATGGAATCCAGGACCCGACGTACATGCACGAGTACATCGGTTACGGCCTGTTCCGCGACGCCGGTGTGCCGGCTCCACGGGTGGCGTACGCCAACTTGTCGGTCAACGGTGAACGCTACGGACTGTACGTGCAGATCGAGGCGATCACCAAGGACTTCTTGAAGCGCTGGTTCACTGACGATGGCGGAAATCTGTACGAAGGTCCGCCCGACGTCCTGGAATGGCGTGCACTGGACTTGGACACCAACCAGGCCCGCAACAACCGCAACGATCTGCGCCTGCTGGTCAAGACCGTCGAACGCGCCGACGACAACGACCCCTGGGACAGCTTGCAGGAACGTGTGGCGGCCGAAAAATTCGCCCTGTTTCTGGCGATGGAGCAATTCGTGGGACACTGGGACGGCTACACGCAGACCAACAACTACCGCATGTACAACGACCCGAAAACTCGACAGTTCGTGTTCTTTCCACATGGTGCCGACCAGTTGTTCGAGGA